>Ga0209007_1000739_pt1 | contig 11021 bp, 8 predicted proteins | sample JacPinW_OM1H0_O2_FD_187961 | JGI IMG/M metagenome (GOLD analysis project Ga0209007, IMG submission 187961) | Forest soil microbial communities from Algoma, Ontario, Canada - Jack Pine, Ontario site 1_JW_OM1H0_O2 (SPAdes) (version 2) | ecosystem: Environmental > Terrestrial > Soil > Boreal...
TTCGCGGCGGCGTGACGCAAGGCGCTGATCGTTTCGCGCACAATAAGACCAATGTCATCTGCTCCATTGCGGCCCGCGGGAGTGGCGGGTCCGTCCGTGCTCAATTTGCGGAGCTCGGCTAGCGGTACCTCGAGCGACGTGCCGCCCGTGAGGATCACCGCTCGCTCAATCAGGTTTTGCAGTTCCCGCACATTCCCGGGCCACGGATAAGCCTCAAAAGCGGAGAGCGTTTCTGCCGGAACCTGATCGATGCGCTTTCCCATGCGCCGAGCGAAGATCTCAACGTAGTGCATGACGAGGGGCACAATGTCTTCGCGTCGTTCTCTGAGCGGAGGCAACTCGATTGGAAAGACGTTGAGCCGATAATAAAGGTCACCGCGAAATTGATTGTGGTCGACCATGTCCGTTAGATTTCTGTGCGTGGCCGCAACCAGCCGGACATTCACTTTGTGAGTCCGACCACTGCCCAGGCGCTCGAACTCCTGTTCCTGCAGAACTCTCAGCAACTTTGGCTGCAACGCCAGGGGAATATCGCCGATCTCGTCCAGGAAGAGCGTCCCTTGGTCGGCCAGTTCAAAACGCCCCATCTTTTGCGCGATGGCACCAGTGAAGGCTCCCCGCTCATGACCGAACAATTCGCTTTCCAGCAGATCAAACGGAATGGCAGCGCAGTTCAACTTTACGAAAGGCTTTCCACAGCGCGCACTCAGGCTGTGAACAGCTTTTGCAATGAGTTCCTTTCCTGTGCCCGTTTCTCCAAGAACGAGAACTGTTGAGTCCGTAGGCGCCACGCGTTCAACCTGCGCGAGCACAGCTTCCAAGGCTGGGCTGCCGCCGATAATTTGCTCGAACTTGCGCTCTTTCGAGTCTAATTCGTTGTATTCGATTTGTTGCAAAGCCCCCACGGAGCCTCCTGGCAAGTCTGTTGAGCTACGTTTCCCCAGCGCTCAATTGCTCATGGCCGCGCGAACACTATCGAGCAGGATTTCATCGTCGAACGGCTTCGACAGGAATTCCACGGCGCCGGCTCGCAAGGCCTGCAGCCGCATCTTTTCATCGCCATGCCCGGTGATAAATATGATGGGAATGTTGCAATGCTCTGCCTTCAGTCTGGCTTGCAGCTCCAGACCTGACATTCCAGGCATCCGAATATCCGCAATGACACATCCCGTTTGCTGCTTGTGGTCGAAAGCCAGGAAGTCTTCCGCGGAAGCGAAATCTTGTGCCGGAAGGCCAATTTCTTTCATGAGGCCTCGTAGGGCGTTGCGCATCGACTCATCGTCATCGACGATGACAACCATTTTTGTCTTTTCTGCAGTTGCCATGATTCAAAGTTATCGCGACTGCACCTCGGGCGCAATTATGCCTTGGTATAACGCTGTTGCTGAGCCCATTTTGAGGGCGTACACGATGCTAACGGGAGGGTTTCATGGGCTGAGGTGTGACTTGTGGTGATCGCTCCTTGCTCAGCGGAAGATTGAGCTTTTCTCCCATTCTTACCAGATCAGCCAGAGAGTCAGCGTGCATCTTCTGCATCACTCGGCCGCGATGCACCTTGATGGTGATTTCAGTCGTGCCCAGTTCAGCGGCGATCTGCTTGTTGAGCATGCCAGAGACTACGAGCGCCATAACTTCGCGCTCGCGGGCCGTCAAACTTCCGTGGCGGCTTCGCAATTCCGCAGTCAGACCCTGTTGTTTACGCCTGGCGCGGTCGCGATCGAGAGCTTGCTGAATTGCGTCCAGGAGATCTTCCTCGCGAAACGGCTTGGTCAAAAACTCGACAGCTCCAGATTTCATCGCCTTCACCGACATTGGAATATCTCCATATCCAGTGACGAAGATGATCGGGATCTGGAAACCTGCATCCGCCAATGCCTGCTGAAAATCGAGGCCGGAGAGTCCGGGAAGCTGCACATCAAGAATCAGGCAATTCGGACCATCCGAACGCTTGCTTTGCAGAAATTCCTGAGGAGTGGCGAAGGCCTCGGAGCGAAGGCCGACTGACTTCAGCATGCCCTGTATCGACGCGCGTACGAGATCATCATCGTCGACGATGATCACCGTGGGGACGTCAGCCGGGGTCATTCCTTCGCCTCTGCAGCGGGTAGCGTAAAGTTGAAAGTGGTACCACCCCCGGGGTTAGACGCGGCCCACAAGCGGCCACCGTGAGACTCGACGATCGACCGGCTGATGGAGAGCCCCATGCCGGTACCTTGAGCTTTCGTGCTAAAGAACGCATTAAAGATCTGGTCCGCCTGCTCTGGAGGAAGTCCGACGCCCGTGTCGCTAACTGAAATCAGCAGTTGCCCACCTTCGGTCATCAGGGATTTGACTGTAAGTTGGCCGCCGGTCTTCATGTCATGCATCGCTTCAATGCCGTTAAGCATGAGATTCATCAGAACTTGCTGCAATTGCACTCGGTCCGCCATGACCCGCGGTGAGTCCGCGGACAATTCGGTCTGGATCGAAACGGAACATCTTGCTCCTTCGCTCCGCAGCAGGACAACCATCTCCTGGATGACTTCACTGACGTCCACCAAACTCGTTTGCGGGGTACCCTTCTTGAATAGCTGTCGAAGCCGGGTGATGATTTCCGACGCTCGGGTTATGGCTTTGACCATCCGCGCCGCGGATTCCCGCGCCTCTGTCAGGTCTGGCTGTTCGCGCGCCAGCCAGCGCAAGCAGGTTTTGGCATCGGTCACCGCGGCCGCGATCGGCTGATTGATCTCGTGCGCCAGCGATGCGGTCAATTCCCCCATTGTTGTCACCCGGTTTATGTGCGCCAGATCAGCCTGTACCTGACGCAGTCGTTCGCGCTCTTTTTCCGCCTGCCTTCGCTCAGTGATGTCCATCACGGTTCCAACGAACTCCACGACATCGCCGGATGGGCTGAGAACCGGGTGCCCTATGGTGTGGATGTCTCTAACATCGCCGCCGGGATGAACGATTCGGTAATCCACCTCGTAATCCACCTTTGCACGGGCCGCGTTCTCGGCTGCTTCCCGGACCTTGGTCCGATCATCGGGATGGATGTGCTGCGAGAACGTTTCGAATCGCGGCAGTCCATCCCGCTGTTCAAAGCCCAGCACCCGGTAGCATTCTTCGGACCAGTACTTAATCTCGCCCGTGGCGGATACTCGTGCCCAGCTGCCCGTCTTGCTTAGTTTCTGCGCTTCCTCAAGGTAAGCTTCACTGCGCCGCAATTCTTTCGTTCGTTCCATGACCTTAATCTCAAGTAGGTCGCGGGCCTGGCGCAGTTTCGTTTCGTGGTCCCTCAGGGCCTGCTCCGCCCGCTTCCGGTCGGTGATGTCAGTGCACGTACCGAACCATTTCACGATTGTGCCGTCGCTGTCGCGGATGGGCGTTCCGCGCGTCTTAAACCAGCCGTAGGTTCCGTCGTGCTGGCGAATCCGGTATTCGACGTCGTAAGGCTGACGCCCGGCTACAGATTCTGTCCAAAATTGGCGGGTCGTCGCGCGATCATCTGGGTGCAGTGCCTCCATCCACGCCCAGCCGAGCAACGCGCTCTCAGGTATACCGGTGTAGGTCGTCCATTGTGTGCTGAAGTAGTCGCACGCACCATCTGGACCGGCGCCCCACACCAACTGGGGCAGCGCTTCGGTCAGGCTTCGCCAGCGTTGTTCGCTTTCCCGCAGCGCCTCCTCCGCCCTTCGTCGCGAGGTGCTGAGCCAGCACACGATCACCGCCAGTAACGCAAATAATGTCAGGGAGAGGACACGATAGGGCACGCGAATCCCGGCGATCTCGACGTAAGGGACCAGCGGCGAGAAAAGATAACCGAGGCTGAGAAGTGAGAGGACCGAGGCGGCGAAGCCTGGACCGATCCCGCCGAACCAGGCAGTGAGGGCAACGGCGGTAAGGAACAATGCGCCGCGAACGTCGAAGCCCCTGCCAAAAGATCGCGTCACCATGAGCGCGACCCCCACGGAGACAACTGCGAGCCCGTAGCGCCAAACTACCTGTCGAAGAATCGGAGGCGGAATTTTCGAGCCGGTCATGGCGTATCTATTCGCGTCGTAGCAGTGCGACGACACCGGAAGATATTGTATTTAAATCGAGCGAACGTGTTGCACTTTCGAACTCCCAGAACGCCGCACGCCATTCATTCGGGGCGACGAAGAGTTCGATTCGCACGCCTGTTAAGGCGCGGTGACCGCGGGACGACGCCTGTCGCACTTCATGCCGGAATGTGGACATGGGTTACGGCAGATTTGTTGAAAGATAACGAGCGAAAGGGACTGCAAGATTGGCAGACTGGTTGCAAATCGAACTTAAGAAGGAGATTGAAAATGGAAACTCGTAAACTTGGCAACTCGGATCTGTACATCACTCCAGTCGGCTATGGCGCCTGGGCCATCGGCGGATCGGGCTGGCAGTTCGGATGGGGCTCGCAGGACGACAGCGATTCCATCGCCGCCATTCACCGTTCGCTCGAACTCGGCGTCAACTGGATCGACACCGCTGCCGTCTATGGCTTAGGGCATTCGGAAGAAGTCGTCGCCCGTGCGCTTAAGAGCTGGCCCGGTTTGCGGCCCTACGTTTTTACCAAGGGCGGCCGGAGTTGGGACGCGCAGGGCAATGTAGGGATATCTCTGAGGGCCGATTCGATTCGGCGTGAAGTCCATGACAGTCTCCGTCGCCTCTCGGTCGAGGTGATCGATCTCTACCAGATCCACTGGCCTCCTAATCCTGATTCAGCCGAACTGGAAGAGGGATGGTCAACCCTTGCGTCTCTGCAGCGGCAAGGCAAGGTACGTTGGATCGGAGTTTCCAATTTCAACGTCGCACAAGTGCGCCGCGCGCAGGCCATCGCTCCCGTTACTTCTTTGCAGCCCCGGTATTCGCTGGTCCACCGGGAGATTGAAGACCAGCTTCTCCCCTACTGTCTGCGGGACGGAATTGGAGTAATCGTTTATTCTCCAATGGCTTCTGGTCTGCTGACCGGCGCCATGACCCGTGAACGCGCGGCCAACCTGCCCGAGGACGATTGGCGTAGGACTCATCCCGACTTTACCGAGCCCCTGCTTTCTCGGAACCTGACGCTGGTGGAACGCCTGGAAGAGATTGCCAAACGCCACAACCGGTCCATCGGAGAAGTCGCAATTGCCTGGACACTGCACCATCCTGCCGTGACAGGAGCGATCGTCGGCGCCCGCAACGCGCGTCAGGCCGAGGGAGTGATGCGAGCCGGCCAGCTTCGCCTCACGGATGAAGAAGTATCTGAGATCGAAACGTTCGTCGCACAGGCCGCGGCGTGAGCGATGCCGATTCTGCCAACACAAGTTCCGTCGATGTCCTCTCAAGGGACGACTGAGCTAAAGAGGAGAACACGGTGAACAAAGACAGGACAAACTCCAATACCGCATTGGAAAACTATCTCAAGTTTGGCCGCCAGTTCGGAGACGGCGAGAAGTTCTACCTCTTGGGTTTCGAAGCCGCTCTGCACGCCAGAAATCGCTGCAAAGAGTTTGATCAGATCGCGTCCGAGATGACGAGCGACCTGGAAGAATTGCAGGAGCAATATCCCAGGGTGGCAGTAGAAGAGCCCTTCACTCGCGGGTTTCAGCAAGGACGGGAATACTACCAGCGCCTGTGCGATGAATCCACGGTGTCATAGCTGACCGGGGACGCAGGCACCGATCAGAGGTGGGATGCCCGGACACACATCGTCCCAGCAATGCCATAGTTGCAGCCCCAGAGTTCCCTGTTCCAAAGTCGTTCGGGGTCAGCCAAGCCAGTGCGGATTGGCGTATGTGCCATCAAATTGGTGACTAGTCTTGTACAGTTCGAACTGGCCTGCCTCCGCAGCTTTTGACGTTTTTGCCAGAAGAGCCGCGACTTGTGAAGAGTCCATCGGCTGAAAAGTGCGGGCCGCATGGAGAGCCTGCTGCAGGATCTCCATCGAGTCGCAGCCGGTGATGACGACGCTCGTAGGGAGATTCATCGAGTAATAGAGACACTCGGTCGGTGTTACGGTCTTACTCTCAAGGATGATGTGGTCGCCCATCGGCTTCATGCCGAGAACTGCAATGCCGTTCCCGGCCAAAACCGGAAGCACTAGCTTTTCGAAACTGTTGAAGTGAGCGTCCATCACGTTCAGAGGCATCTGAACCGCATCAAACTTGAAGCCGTGTTTTGAGGCTGTGGCCAGCATCTTGAGATGAATGTCTGGACTCTTATGGCCAGTGAAACCGATAAAACGGACTTTGCCTGCCTTCTTGGCTTCCAGTACGGCTTCCATGCCGCCGCCTTCCGCAAAAATACGCTCCGGATCAGAATCACGAATCACTTCATGGAACTGGAGTAAGTCAATGCGATCAGTCTGCAACCTGCGCAGCGATTCATTCAGTTGGGCGGTTGCGGCAGTCTTGGTACGACCATCAATCTTGGTCATCAAGAACGCCTTCTGGCGATAGCCGTCGCGCAGGGCTTGGCCCATTCGAATTTCGCTCTCTCCTCCGTTGTAGTCCCAGCAGTTGTCGAGGAAATTGATTCCTTCGTCGATTCCCGTCCGAATGATCCGTAAGCTCTCTTCCAGAGAGCTCTGTCGAGCGAGGTGATACCCACCGAGCCCGATCACTGAAACCCGTTCACCGGCGTGGCCTAGCGTTCGATACGGAATTCCGTTCTTGCGATCGCTTTCCGCGGACCCGCTCATCCCGCCTGCCATCAGTAGAGATGCGGCAGCCATGCCGACAAACTCCCGCCTGCTGATACCGGAACCCTGATTGGCGCTGTCGGGCAAAGGCGATTGGTCAGTGCAGCCGAGGGTTGATTGATGCCGATTCGTGTCATTGTTCGTGTCATTGATAGTCATGACCCAACTCCTCTTGCGCCGGTGCACCCGAACGCGTGCCTTTAGTCTGCAGCTACTCTAGTTCGAAACTGGATCAATTAACGTCAGATCAGTTGCCGGATCGAGCCGTTTTTGCATCGTTTCTGGATCGACCGTCACCATCACCTCGAGCGTCGGAGATACATGCGCCGCGAGAATGTGGCCAGCGAGCGTCGTTCCGTCCGGACCTCCCACCACCATATGCGAATGGACGACCGGCTTCCCTTGATACAGCGCTATATCACCGCTCATTGCAATCACTTCGTGCTGGCCATTGACGGGAATCGTCTTGTACATTTTACGCTGCGGATCAAACCACCCCAGTGTTGCTCCGTTGACTGCGCCGATGGCGGTGAAATGAGCGCTGGTCACTTGATACTTCTCGGCAAACTCCAGCAATCCTGAAAAAGCCTCGTCTCCCTGGTAGAAGATCACCGCATATTGCTTCGTGGCTTCTCCGGGGTCCAGCAATTGCACTCGCATCTTGGGGGCCTTGCCGCTGGGAACCGCTTCTGACGGGGAGACATATTCGCTTGCTATCTCCCGCAGATATCCCATTCGGGCTGCAACTCCAATCACTAGCAGAACACAAAGAAATTTTGCCATCGTTTCTCCTCCCTTCCTCTTAACCACACGCAGAGGACGCATGCAAGTCGCGTTCCAGCCCATCGGCCCCCGGCTCGTCGAGGGCTTTCCGCGGCGACAGTTGGATGGTTAGTCGGGATAGGGTAAGCAAACCCTGGGAAAGTGTGTCCTCCCGATGGCGCAGCGTCCTCATGTTGACGGGCCACCGATTTCAACTGGCCTCCATCTCACCGTCTCCCTTACTCTTCAATTAAGACCACCGTTGCGATGAAAAGCGCCGCTGCTAAGTGATGGCAAGAAACTTGCTCTTGTACAAGGCATGGCCGACGATTCATCGAATGCTGGCCATTGAAAGGAACTGCCATGAAGAGTCTTACAGTAAATCAGACGAAACTCGGATTCATTGGCTTGGGCAACATGGGGAGTCGGATCGCACAACGCCTGATCGACCGCGGATACCAACTGTGCGTATACGACAGGAATCCCGTCAAAACGGAAATCATATCCGCCAGGGGTGGCGTCGTTGCGACAAGCATTCAGGAATTGGCGAGCACGGTTGATGTAGTTCTTTCGTGCCTGACCAACGATGAGGCAGTTCGCAGCGTGTATACAGGAACGGAAGGAGTTTTTTCTGGAGCACGACCAGGAACCCTGGTGCTTGAGATGAGCACGATCTCCCCAGACATCTCACGCGAACTGCACAGCCTTGGCACCCGTGCTGGTGTCCAACTGTTAGACGTCGCCATCTCGGGTAGCACCCCGGCTGCTGAGCAAGGCACTTTGACGCTGCTTGCGGGTGGCGACGAAGACCTGTTCAGCGCCGCTGAGCCGATATTCAGGGCAGTCGCGAAACGGTATTTTCTTCTGGGCGGTGCAGGCTCTGGCACCGCGATGAAGTTGGTCGTCAATACGCTACTGGGAGTCGGCATGCAGGCTATTGCAGAAGCGGTCGTACTTGGGGAAAAGATTGGGCTTGATCGTGAGCGGTTGCTCCACGTGCTGTCGCAGACAGCTGTGATTGCTCCGGCTCATGTGGGAAAGCTGGCGAGTGCAGTAGTCAACGATTACCATCCGCAATTTCCCCTCCGCCTGATGAACAAAGATTTTGAATTGATTCTGAGAACGGCGGCGAAAGGCCATGTGCGCATGCCGGCGACTGAAGCCGCATTTTACGTTAACGCCGAGGAATTGGCTGGCGGTGAAGAGGAGGACTTCTCCGCTGTCTTACGGCGGATGGAGGAAGCGGCGGGCGTCTATGCTATTCCCCCGGAGCCAGCAACGAAGTGACTTAGAGCGAGCCCGACTGATGGCGGCTGGTAGCATGTAGTTCTGTCACCTGGTCGTAGGCAGTTCCAAATTTAGCGTTCTTTGGCGAACGGCCCCGCCCCCAACGGGGCGGGGCATTTTCTTCCGAGAAGAGATCGTCCGCGCCTCGCGCTCGAAGCGCTCTCCAGCTTCCGGCCGGTCCGACAGATGAGCAGGCAAAACTTTGACCGCAACGCTGCGGGCGAGCCCTGTCAGGAGAAAAAAATGAAGCTGAACTGAGGCTCGTTTCGTGCTGCGCAATGCGATCCAGAAAACAATTCCCCCCGCCAGACCAATCCATCAGCGAGCAGCTGACAGCAAGCTAATCGCGCAGACTGTCAGGGCGTCGTCATTGGTCGGCGAAAACCGTGCCCGCCATCGCAGCCATGGTCGCTCCTTCGATTCCGTGGGTAAGACGACATTCTATTCGCCTGTTGGAGTGGGATCGCCACCGCCAACGAGCCAATGTCTCTCGACCCAGTGATCCTGAAGCGCCCCGGCAGGTCCGCAAGGAGAGGCCGGGCGACTGTCCCGAGCCGACGAACAATACAATTGCACCGTTTCAGCCCAAGCAGCCGACCTGCGGGGCGCTAGACAACGCGTGAGGCTGGATCGCTATCATCCACGCCCTCTAGATTTTGCGGGCCTCAGCCCACCCACTCGTTGTGTCTGATGCGCTAAACTGCTTAATCGATCACACTGCGGCCCGAGAACCATATGAGCGTACAGGCATCCATTCCGCAGCGGACAGACGGTCGACGATATGAGGCAGTGCTTCGCCTTAGCGAAGCCCTTTCTCTGTGCGAAGAGCCCGAGGACCTGACCAAGATCCTCTCCGAACAGTTGCGCGAATTCCTTGACTTCTTACAGTTTTACATTGTTATCTACAAGGAGAACTCCACTAAAGTCGAATGGGCTGTGGTCGGGCGCGAGAAGAGCCTCGTATCGGCATACGCGGATGTGCCAGTTCAACAGCGGCCATCGTGGCAGGCATACACCAGGCAGGAACCGATCTACATTCGTCACTGGAACAGCGATGAAGGAGTACCTGGCCGCCTCAAGCAAGGGATTGCAGCACAAGGGCTTGAGGTCGGGCCGCTCGTCTTTGTTCCCCTCACTACGCCACAGCGCCGCCTAGGTGCTTTGGGCATGTCGGGACACCCTGGGATCAGTTACAGCAGCGATGACATTAGCTTCTTGCGACTAATTGGTCGGGTTGTCGCATTCGCAATTGACGACAATTTCAATCTCAAACGGGCAGAGACTGCGAACACGGAATTGCAACGCCAGAACGAACGGCTGCAGCGCAGTGAGCGAGAGCTGCGCGAGGTGATAGAAACCATTCCGTGTATGGCATGGTCGGCCTCAGGAGATGGGGCTGCTCAATTCTTCAACCGCCGCTGGTTGGATTACGCTGGCCTTGCGGCTGATCAAGTGGAGAATTGGAGCTGGACCGCGGCAGTTCATCCGGACGATCGGAACGCGCTCGTGGATTACTGGCGAACCGCGATAGCCTCCAGCCAGCCGGGTGAAATCGAAGCGCGCCTGCGTCGTTTCGATGGGATATACCGCTGGTTTTTGTTCCGAGCGACTCCATCCTTCGACGACAAAGGCAAGGTCGCGAAATGGTATGGCACAAATACCGACATCGATGATCGCAAAAAAGCAGAGCAAGCTATACTCATTCAAAACAATCGACTCCAGCTACTCCTCAAGCTGACGAATCGGATTACGGCGAAACTAGACCTTCGCGAGGTGCTGCGCGCCATTACAGCCACCGTTCGTGAATTGACGGATTCGGACGCTGTACACATCTCGCTCCCTGAGCCAGCCTCCGCAGAGTTTCGGGTGTACGCAGTAGATTTCCCGGAAGGAAAAGGCCTTATTAAGGAAGAGATGCTCATTGAGCCGGTGGGCATCGCCAGGAAAGCCCTTGAAAAACTCGAACCAGTCGTTAGAACCATAACCCATGCCAATGAGTTTCCTCCCGAATACTACGAGTTGCTCGTCGCTGAGGGTGTGAAGAGTCAATGTGTGATACCGCTCGTGAATCGGGGTCGAGCCGTCGGAGTTTTGGCGATTGCTCGGACTCGGGACAATTCCTTCACGCCAGAGGAAGTTGACTTCATAGGGGAGGCTTCCGGGCAGGTGGCCATTGCCATTGAGAATTCTCTCGCATACCGCGAACTTTGCGAACTCAAAGAGAGACTAGCCCAAGAGAATTGTTACCTGGAACAAGAAATCCGGGGCGACGTGCATTTCAGGCAAATTGTGG
>Ga0209007_1000742_pt1 | contig 10981 bp, 7 predicted proteins | sample JacPinW_OM1H0_O2_FD_187961 | JGI IMG/M metagenome (GOLD analysis project Ga0209007, IMG submission 187961) | Forest soil microbial communities from Algoma, Ontario, Canada - Jack Pine, Ontario site 1_JW_OM1H0_O2 (SPAdes) (version 2) | ecosystem: Environmental > Terrestrial > Soil > Boreal...
TTTCGCCGGGACATTTCAATTTCTCCAGGATGATATCTATGGCTTGAGAGAGGCGGCGTACGCCGCCAGGTCGATCATGTCCGCTTGCGTCCAAATCCGCTTCGGTAAAGTGCACCTTTGATCCCGCGACACTCAAGATTCGGCTGTTGTCGGCTTCAGTGGCTGCTCTAACGCAGGGCGGATAGGCCCAGTCAGGAAATCCTGCGATTTGCGCCGACTTGACGCAAGTCGCGCCAAGCAAGGCAGCGCTGAAAAAATACGGAATGACGGCGCGCAACGTAGCGGTCGCTAGTTCAGGGGCGGAAATTTCGGCGGCGCGTGCCGATGCTTGGTCGCCTGTTCGTAGGCATAGGCGAATTTAATCAACGTGCCTTCGTCGAAGGCATCGCCGAGAAACGTCAAACCGGCCGGGAGTTCCCCGTGCGTGTAGCCCATCGGCACGGTGATCGCCGGGAACCCGCTCTGTGGCGATAGCACCTGACTGTTGTCGCCCGCGGGACTCTTCTCATCGCCCACCTTGCGAGGCGCATTGCTCCAGGTCGGATAGATGATGGCCTTCACCCTATAGCTTGCCATCGCGGCGCGGATCGCCGCGCGAAACGCGATTTTCCTCTCGTTGTGATACACATCGGGACAGACGGTATGGTCGGCTTCGCTTCCGGGTTTTGCGGCCGCGGTGCTCTTCAGGCGGGTCTCGATGTAGGGAAGGTAGAGTCCTGAATCGATAATTGCCGAGAGAGTCTTGTAGGGTGCGCCTTGGCCGTGTTTCTCGAGATAGCTGTTCAAGTCCGACTGGAAGTCCCCGCAAAAAATATTCTTGGTCAACGCCTCGAAATCGGGAATTTCGAACGGATCCACGATCACCGCGCCTTGCGCCTTCAAGTCCCGAATGGCCTTCTCAGTGAGTTCTTTGATCTGAGGATCGCCGGTCGCTGCATCCAGGTACGCACGAAACACCCCGATGCGTGCGCCGCGCAGCCCCTGCCGATCGAGAAAGGCCCTGTAAGACTTAGGAAGATGCCCCTCGGAATTCTGGGTGACAGGATCGTTAGGGTCGTATCCGGCAACCACCTCGAGCAGCGCAGCCGCGTCTTCCACGCTGCGCGCAATCGGTCCGCCGACATCGGCACCGAGGAATAACGGAATGATGCCGTCGCGGCTCGTGAGACCGATGCTCGGCCGAATTCCCACCAGAGCGTTATGCGATGAAGGCCCGCGGATCGAATTGCCCGTATCCGTGCCCAAGCCCACGGCGCCAAAATTGGCGGCAACCGCGGCTGCCGTTCCGCCGCTTGAACCAGCGGGCACGTAATCCAGGTCGTACGGATTGCGCGTGATGCCCGCGATCGAGCTCACTGTCTCATAGGGACTAAAGGCCCACTCCGCCATATTCGATTTTCCCAGGATGATGGCGCCGGCCGCGCGTATTCGCTGCACCATAAAAGCATCGGTGCCGGGGACGAACCATTTCATCGCAAGCGAACCGCCGGTCGTCTGCAGATCCTTGGTGTCGTAATTGTCCTTGACGATTATGCCGATACATTGAAGGCCGTGAATCTTTTGCGAGAGCTTGAACTCGGCATCGAACCGATCCGCCTCGGCTAACGCATTGGGATTGACCACGACCAGGGCGTTTAAGCGCGTGCTTTGGTCGTAGGCCTGGATCCGCTGCAGGTATTGCTCGATCACTTCGTGGCAGCTGATTCGGTGCTCAGCGATCGCGCGTTGCGTTTCAGCGATCGTTATTTCGGTGATGTCGACGTGCGCTGCGGCATGAGCCGAGGCCGAAAGCAGGGCGACGCAGGTCAGAAGCGCGGGTATACGGTAATTTGTCATCGGCCCTATGATTGGCAGCTCTTATGCGCTCGGCTCTTATACGGATGGCAGAGTATAGCCGGGCGCCTAGCCCGGGGATTGATCAGGAATCGGGCACCAGGTCTGTCATCGGAACCGGTGGTCAAACGTTGAACTAGAACCCGGCGTGGCCGGTCTTATTTGCAACGATCCGCCGCGGCACGAAGCATTTATCGCGCTTCAGTCCGAGCAGACATGCTTTTTACAATTTAAAGGGGTGAAATATCAGCATGTTACAGCAATATATTCGCGTTACTTCGCTATCCCTGCCGCTGATCAGTTTGTGCGTCGTGCTCGCGAGTTGCGACGACGATGATCGGGGTTGCTTCGGCTGTGGAAATATTACCCCCACGGAGTTTTCGAACGGTGTCGTGAGCGCCGATTTCAATGGGGACGGCTTTGCAGACGTGGTCGCGCTGAGTACCGTGCAACCGGCGGTTTCGTCGACCCCCTCCAACATCAAGGCCTACCTCTCGACGGCAGCGGGCGTATTTGCCGCACCCGTCGCGACAGCCGACGGATTCAACCCCTTGTATATTGCCAACGCCGATATCAACGGCGACGGCCTGATGGATGTAGTCACGGCCAGCGCCAATGATGGCGCGCTGGACGTGTTCTTCAACAACAAGAACAGCCCGGGCAGCTTTAATCCGGCACTGGTGTTGAACTCACCGGGCGCCTCGCAGGTGGCGATCGCCGATATGAATGGCGACGGCGTGCCGGATTTAGTCTCCGCTGATTTCAATGTGTCGCTGTTCGTACAAACATCGCCCGGGACGTTCGCCGCACCAGTTAGTCTCTATCCTGGCGGCGCCAACTGGGTTGCATTGGGAGATCTCAATGGCGATGGCGCAGCCGACGTGGCGCTAACCGACAACGTCGGCGTCAAAGTCCTCATGCACACGGGCGCGGCGTCCAGTACGACCTTTGCGGCGCCGGTATCGGTCTTTACCCAGACCCTCAACGCCAACGTCATTGGCGGCAACGTCATTGCAATCGGCGACGTCGATGGCGACGGCCTGAATGATCTCGTGATTACCGATCCGGGCGCGACGGGCGGCATGGCCACCGCCGTCTATGTATTGATTCAGAATCCCGCAAGCCACGGCGCATTCCTCACGCCGGTCGGTTACCCCATCGCGACCCAGGACCGGCCGCAGTCCATCCAACTGCGCGATCTGCAGGGAACAGGCAAGCTCGACATCGTCATCGGTGGACAGAAGTTCGTCACCGTCCTGCTGCACGATCCTGCGAATCCCGGCAAATTCCTTCCGGCGAACATTTATCCTGCGCCCGGCGCCAACGAAATTGCGATCGCCGATATCAACGGTGATGGCAAGCTCGACATCGTGGTCAGCAACGGCGTGACCTTCCCGATGCAAGGCGGAGTCGCGACCACGCATCCTGGGGTGCTGCTGCAAAGTGCGACGGCGCCGGGCACGTTCGGAGCGCTGCAGGATCTGCCCTAAGCAATCGCGCAATATTATGTCGCACCGGACGCTGATCACGTGCTGCACACGTGGTCAGCGCCGTCGTCATTCCGAATGTAAAAAATGCAGCGCTCCGTAGGATAAATCCGTCACCGGGCATAGCGAAAAAGATTTCGCCTCTTCGATAAACTCCGCTCGACGAAAACCTTCTGCACACAGAAGAACTATTTGACGAGAAAGAATAATCGAAGGATGTCACTCAATGAGCGCGAATGACGTATCGAGCAAGATCGAGCCCTCTCACACGCCTGTGAAATCAACCCGACGCGAAATTTTAATCGCGTTAGGTTTGGGCGCGACTGCGCCCCTATTTGCTGCATGTGGTGGCGGTGGCGGCGGCGGCGCCGCAGCCTCTGCGCCATCCGCGCCGACACCTCCAACTCCACCAACGCCGCCAACGCCGCCGCCCCTCGACATCACGCCGACGGTTACTTTCGACGCCACGGCAACAGCTGGCTTGACCACCAATAATGCCTATTTGACCAGCTCTTCCGCCGTCAATCCTGCATTTACATTCAGCGGTGCCGCTCCCTCGTTGATTACCCAGTTCGGACCAACAGTTCCGCGGGCCACCATGGTCAGTGCGGCCAATTCAAACGCCGATACGTTTGCGGAAGGCACGGTCTACACGACTTTCTATCACACCGGCACCATGCTCGATGTCATGCAATACGGATTCAGCGACAACGTAATGCTGTACATCAACGACACCTTTATCGCACGTTACGGCTACGCGCTCGTGACGGGAACCGCGCAAAGCGGCGCCGCGAACACCATCACGCTAGCCGCGGGCTCATCGACCGTCTCCGGCTATTACAACGAATACTATGTGCGAATTGCCGGCGGCACCGGCACGCTTAATGAGGTAAAGCAGGTGACCGGATATGACGGCACGACTTTCATTGCCACCGTCGATTCCGCGTGGACTACGCCTCCTGACAGCACGACGCAATACGTCATTCAAGAAGGCACGCAACCCTTTGTTCTCGATGCCCAGACGGGCGAGGTCAAATATCTGCATTTGCGCTGGAATGTTTCCGGTCAACGCAAGATCACGATCGAGCAAGGCATTTTTGCCGGCGTCAGCGCGGATGGACCCATTGCGGCCGCGCCGCTTCTGGCAACGACGCCGTTCATGGCGATCGGCGATAGCTTTTGGGAGGGCGATGCCGCCCCGAATAACGTTCCGAATCTGATCGACATTTTCGCCGCGGCACTCAGCTGGCAGACGATCAATCTCGGTGACGGAGGGACCGGTTTCATCGGCACCGTTGCGGGGCGCTTGAATTTTCAAGATCGGATTGCGCCGCCCGCTGAGGCCTGGCGCGTGCTGCTCACGGCCACCGGCGGCACTTTTACGATCAGCATTCTTTTAAACGGCGTCACCAGTACGACTGCGCCGATTCCCGCCAACGCGTCTCAAGCTGTTATACAAACCGCGCTGGATGCGCTGAGCAATGTTACATCTGCCGCCGGCACATTTGTCGTGGCACGCGGCGATATCTCGACACCCTTTATCTTCGTCGGTCATGGAGTGACGGGCGCGACCCTCAGTGTGGATAGCAGCCAGCTGACCGGCGGGAGCATCAGCATTCTGGGCACATACTTAGGAGACGTGGCCGAAAACGTGCCGACTGACTCGACCGGCAAGGCGTTGCCGTTTTTCCTGCTGGTGTCAGGCTCCGGCAACGACACGTCGTATACCGACGCCCAAGTGCAAACGGCCGCGACTTACGTCGCGCAGCAGATTGTCGCCCGCTTTCCCACCGCCAGCACGATATTTGTCGGCGTCCTGGGTGATTGCAACGCAAGTTCAAACTTGATTGGGCCCACCGATGTCTCGCGCAATGCCGCCATCGCCGCAGGAGCGGCGCTTCTGCCGATGATCAATGGCAAAGTGCCCTTCGTAGACACTTACGCTGCCGGCGTTGGCCAACCTAAGATCATCAACGGGCTGGGTACGGTGGCCGATCCTCAAGCCGGAACCAATTCGAATCTAAAGAGCATTGTCCTGGCGGGACACCCGACGGGCGCGGGCGCGCAATTTCTCGCCAACTGGCTCGTGCCCAAGGTTCAGAGCATTGTGACCACGGGCTAAAGCCCCTGGACCCCTGGGGGCGCCTCGGGCACGGCGCGCTGCCGGCCCGCCGGCAGCGTATTCGACGCGCAGGGCGGACGCGTGTATACTGCTGGCAGCTTTATAGGGCTGGTGCTCGGTCAGTGCCGCCTTCAGCTCGCGGTCCGTCTTCGACGCACTTCGTTTTTTCACCCTCCTCGCTGCTGACCGCTGCGGACGCTTAATCGCCCGTCGTGCGAGTCTATTTTCATAAGGTTTAATAATGTCATTTTCAGATCTCGGGCTATTGCCCGAATTGCTGCGTGCTGTCGCCGATAAAGGCTACGACACGCCCTCTCCCATCCAAATTCAAGCGATCCCTGCGGTACTCGCGGGCCGCGATGTGCTCGCGGGTGCGCAAACGGGCACCGGCAAAACGGCCGGCTTTGTGCTGCCCATTTTGCAGCGTCTCGCTGCTGATACGGCCAACGCCGCCAGCCGCGCGCCGCGCGCGCTGGTACTCACTCCGACGCGCGAACTCGCCGCCCAGGTTGCGCAAAGCGCGCGCGACTACGGCAAACATATGCCGCTGCGCACCTACCAGGTGTTCGGCGGCGTCAGCATCAATCCGCAGATCAGCGCCTTGCGCAGCGGTTGCGATATCTTGGTCGCGACTCCCGGCCGGTTGCTCGATCTAGCCCAGCAACGCGCGCTGGATCTCTCCAAAGTTCAGGTCCTGGTTCTGGATGAGGCCGACCGGATGCTCGACATGGGTTTCATCCATGACATTCGCCGCATCATCAAATTACTGCCGCAAAAACGCCAGAATCTGTTGTTCTCCGCGACTTATTCGGACGATATCCGCGGCTTGGCCGAACGGCTGCTGCATAACCCGCTGTCGGTGCAAGTGGCGGCGCGCAATGCTCCGATCGAGCTCGTCGAACAGCGAGCGTATCGCGTGCAGAAGGAACAGAAACGCCATCTGCTGGTGCATCTCATCCAGGAAGGTCAGTGGCGCCAAGTTTTGATCTTCACGCGCACCAAGCATGGCGCCAATCGTCTCGCCCAACAGTTGGAGGGCGCCGGCATCCAGGCCGCCGCGATCCATGGCAACAAGAGCCAGGCCGCGCGCGTAAAAGCGCTCGACATGTTCAAGCGCGGTCAAGTCACCTGCTTGGTCGCCACGGAAGTTGCGGCGCGCGGTCTCGACATCAAGGAACTGCCGCAAGTCGTCAACTACGAATTGCCAAATGTGCCCGAAGACTACGTGCATCGCATCGGCCGCACCGGGCGCGCAGGCGCCGCGGGGGAAGCGATTTCGCTGGTTTCCTCCGACGAGTCCGGATTGCTGCGCGACATCGAGCGGGTTCTACGCCGCAGCATTCCGACGCTGCCGACTCCCGCATTCAAGATTGTCGAATCCGCCTCGCCTCCGCCAACGCGCGAAGGCCGTCCGCAACACGCGCAACATCGACATGGTGGTCAAGCCCATCACGGTGGCGGGCGTCGCGACGGAAATTCTGAGCGCCGCGATTCGCGCCGCCCGCAGGCTTCAGGCGCGCGGTCGAACACAGGCACAGGTTCGGGTTCGGGTGGTGGCGGAACGAGAAGCTTCGGCCAACCGCAGCGTGGTCGATTTCGCTAGCTCGGTGCTGTGATTTAGACCAGCCGAGCACTCGCGTCGGGGAGGGTAAACAGACTCAAGGCCCGAAAGACACAGGGCCTTGAGTCTGCTCACCCTCCCTGACGAGATCGACCGGTCTATATCACAACGCCGGAGGACTCCCGGTGAGTATTCGGCGACGCTTGTCTTTAGGGCCTACGACTGCGCAAGGTCACCCGAGCCACGGCAGCATTCGAAACTCGTCCGCGAGAGCACCGTGAGCTTGACGGTCGGGTCTTGAAAGGCCTACTGGGATGGGAAGCGTCGAGGCACTGCGTTCTTCCGTGCCTCGACGCTTCCCATTCCAGTAGGCCATCCAGGGCCCGATCAAGCTCGCAGTGCCGAAGCGCCTAAGACAGCTTAGGAACCATGCCGCGGAGATATTCGGCGAACTCGGCGCCCAAGCTCGGATGCTTGAGACCGTACTCCACGGTCGCCTGCAAGTAGCCGAGTTTGCTGCCGCAATCGTAGCGCTTGCCCTCGAATTCGAAGGAATAAATGGGTTCGCGCTGCATGAGACGCGCGATGCCGTCGGTGAGTTGGATCTCGCCGCCGGCGCCTTTGCCGATTTTCGCAAGATCCTCGAAGATCGCGCCCGTGAGCAAGTATCGGCCGACCACCGCCAAGGTTGAAGGAGCTTTGTCCGGTTTCGGCTTCTCGACGATGTGCGACATCTTGCCCACGCGTGGGGCAATCGACTTTTCCAGGGTCACGATTCCATATTTGTCCGTGTCCTGCTTGGGGACATTCTGCACGCCAAGCACACTGCCCTGATATTTTTCGAACACCTCGGCCATTTGCTTGAGGCAGGGAGTATTGGCATCGATCAGGTCGTCCGCGAGATGCACCATGAACGGCGCATTGCCGACAACCGGGCGCGCGCACAGCACCGCATGCCCAAGACCCAAGGGGGCCGGCTGACGGATATATACGCAAGAAGCCCAGCTGGGCAAAATTCCGCGCAGCGTATCCAGCAGATCCTGTTTGCCCTGCGCCTGCAATACCGCTTCGAGTTCCGGATTCGAATCGAAATGATCCTCAATCGCGCGCTTCGAACTGCCGGTAATGAATATCAGCGTGTCGGCACCCGCGGACAGCGCTTCATCGACCGCATATTGAATGAGCGGCTTGTCCACGATAGGCAGCATTTCCTTGGGACTCGCCTTGGTGACGGGTAGAAATCTTGTGCCGCGTCCGGCGACGGGAAATACGGCAGCTTTTACGGATTGTGACATGGAGAAAGCATAACGGATTTTCCGTGCGCGCGCCGTCGGACATTTCTCACACGGACGTGGTATCCGTGCATGCGCATGACTGCGGGCTAGCGCAGCTTGACGATTGCGTACGCCTCAAAGCTGTCCCACGAATGGCACGCGGGACAGTGCCAATAAAAATTTCGCCCCGAAAAGCCGCATTCATTGCAGCGATACTTTTCCGCCTGTGCCAGCAGCGCACCAATTTCTCCGGCGATGCGCGCCGATTGCGTCGGACCTTCCTGCCAGACCGCCTGCAGCGTGGGATCCTGCGAGAAGACTTTTTCAATGGAGCTGCGAAGCGGTGCGGCGGCGCCCAAGTCGGCCGCGATCGCCGCAAACACCAAGCGCTTGAGTTCGTCGAAGTCGCGTAGTTCGGTCTGCGCCACCAGCTCAGCGAGTATTGCGTCCCGCTCGGCGGGCCCCACGAGCCTAAGCAAGTGCGGCAGTTCTTCCTGCAGCAAGGTGGGCGAATCGGCGAGCGCCTGCCTGATGAGTTGCACCGCAAGATCGGGGTGCTGCTCCTGCTCGGCAATTTGCGCGCTCAATAGCGCGGCGCGAGGGAAAGGCGCTGACTCCGACTGCGCATCGCGCAGCCAATGACGCGCAGTTTCGAAATCGCCTCGCTCGATGGAGACGCTCGCGAGCTCGCACAGATAGTGTGCGGCCACCGTGCGTGCCGGTGCGGCTTTTATCCGCGCCAATTGCCGATACGTGCCGAGCGCCTGTTGCCAATCATGTTGGCGCTCGTAGACGCCGCGCAATGCATCCAGTGCGCTCGCGCGCAGCCGCGGCACTTCGCTGACCTGCTGAAACAACCCCTCGGCGCGATCGAGAACTCCGGCGCGCAAATAATCCTGCGCCAGCGCCAATAACGCTTGTTCGCGATGTTCCGAGGCCAATTCCTTGCGCGCCAATAGATTCTGGTGAATGCGGATTGCACGCTCGACCTCGCCGCGCCGGCGATACAGCGAGCCCAACGCAAAATGCGTCTCAATGGTCTCGGCGTTGGCATCCATCAGTTTTAGGAACATGTCGAGCGCCCGATCGGGCTGCTCGGTCACCAAATAGTCAAGGCCGGTCAGGTAATCAGGGTGCAGCTTGCTTAAGCTTGCCGGCCAGCGTTTGCCCCAGCCGAAGTGACCGGCAAGAATTCCGATCACCAGCGCCGCCAGCACGAACCCCCAACTCAGCAGCGGTAAATCGAGCACGTGCCCGCGGCCGCTAAAGGATTAGTCGCGGATCGGTTGATCCGCACCGTCGTTGACGCGTTCGCGCAGGTCTTTGCCTGGCTTAAAATGCGGCACATGTTTGCCGGCAAGCGCAACGGCTTCGCCGGTCTTCGGATTGCGTCCTTGGCGTGGCGGGCGGAAATGCAGCGAGAAGCTTCCGAAACCGCGTATCTCGATGCGCTCGCCCGTCGCCAAGGCGTCGCTCATGATTTCCAGAAGCTGCTTAACCGCCAGCTCGACATCCTTCGCCGGCAAATGCTTTTGCTTCGCCGATATGATCTCAATGAGTTCCGATTTCGTCATTATCGATCCGTGGGCATCAGACATACTTAAGGAAGGCCGGCTGCTGCGATTTCACAGCAGCCGGCCTGTGGTCCTGTCAATCCTGGCCGGAGATTTGCTCTTTTAGTAGATCTCCCAGGCTCGTTCCGGTCGGCGAATCGGTCCGATAATTCTGCATAGCCTCCTGCTCTTCGTGGATATCCTTCGCCTTGATCGACAGCGAAATGCTGCGGCCCTTGCGATCCACGCCGGTAAACCTGGCTTCGACTTCGTCGCCCACTTTCAGCACCAAGCGGGCGTCCTCCACGCGATCGCGTGAAATATCCGAAGCACGCAACTGACCATCAACTCCGTTGCCAAGATCGATGATCGCGCCCTTTGCATCGACTTCGCGCACGACGCCTTTGACGACGCTGTTCTTCGGATGTTCAGCGATGTAGGCCGAGAAAGGATCTTTGGCGAGCTGTTTGATCCCCAAGCTGATGCGCTCGCGCTCAGGATCGATCGACAGCACCATGGCATCGACCTGCTGCGCTTTTTGATAGCTGCGCACGGCTTCTTCGCCCGGCAAGTCCCACGATATATCCGACAGATGCACCAAGCCGTCGATGCCGCCGGCCAACCCGATGAAGATGCCGAAATCGGTGATCGATTTGATCTGACCGCTGACCTTGTCGCCGCGGTTGTAGTTATCCGCGAATTCCTTCCAGGGATTGGCCTTGCATTGCTTGACGCCCAAGCTGATGCGTCGACGCTCCTCGTCGATGTCGAGCACCATGACTTCAACTTCTTGACCCACATGCACGACCTTGGCGGGATTGACGTTCTTGTTGGTCCAATCCATTTCAGAGACGTGCACCAAGCCTTCGACGCCTTCTTCGATTTCCACGAAGCAGCCGTAGTCGGCGATATTCGTGACCTTGCCGAAGAGGCGCGTATTGGCCGGATAACGCCGGGCGATGTTCTGCCAGGGATCGGCGCCGAGTTGCTTCAACCCCAAGGACACACGCTGCCGTTCACGGTCGAACTTCAGGATGCGCACATCGATTTCTTCGCCGACTTTGACCACTTCGGACGGATGCTTCACGCGCTTCCAGGCCATGTCGGTGATATGCAGCAGGCCATCGATGCCGCCCAAATCGACGAACGCG
>Ga0209007_1000746_pt1 | contig 10950 bp, 9 predicted proteins | sample JacPinW_OM1H0_O2_FD_187961 | JGI IMG/M metagenome (GOLD analysis project Ga0209007, IMG submission 187961) | Forest soil microbial communities from Algoma, Ontario, Canada - Jack Pine, Ontario site 1_JW_OM1H0_O2 (SPAdes) (version 2) | ecosystem: Environmental > Terrestrial > Soil > Boreal...
GCAGGCGCCGCAGGGCGAGCACGGCGCGTTCTGATTATTCGCCACGGCGATGGCGCGAATCTCCATTTTCGGCCCCAGCTGGGCAACAGCTGTGAAGATCGCGGTGCGCTCGGCGCAATTGGTCATGCCGTAGGACGCATTTTCAACATTGCAACCGAGAAAAATCCGGCCGGTCGTGGTCAGCAGGGCGGCGCCCACTTTGAATTTCGAATAGGGCGCGTGCGCCTTGTTCATCGCGCGGCGGGCCGCGGCTGTCAGCCGGGCCCGCATCTTGCTGTTGGGGTCGCGTTTTGCCATCGGTCAGCTCGAAAATCGCGCGGCGGCCGCCGCGACGGACGCGAGGCTGCCAAAATCAAAAGATAGCGTAGTAACATCTAAAGGCGATGTCGAGCCGAAATTCGAAGTTGGACGCGGAATCGCTGTTGCGCGACTGGCGAGCGGTGGCCAAGATCATCGACCACACGCTGCTGAAGGCCGAAGCGACACGGGAACAAGTCGCGCGACTGTGCGACGAGGCGCGCGAATACGGATTCGGCGCCGTGATGGTCAATGCCGGGAACATCGCGCCGTGCGTTTCGAAATTGCAGGGGAGCGACGTGAAGGTCGGCGGGGTGATCGGTTTTCCACTCGGCGCGACGCTCACCAGCGTAAAAGTTTTCGAAGCGAACGAATGTATGCTGCTGGGTGCCCGCGAAATCGACATGGTGATGAATATCGGAGCGCTGAAATCGGATGATCGCGAGCTCGTTCGGTCCGATATTGCGGCGGTGGCCGAAGCCGTGCATGCCCAAAAGGCTCTGCTGAAGGTGATCCTTGAAACCGGGCTGCTGACGGAGGACGAAAAACGCGCGGCGTGCGAGATCAGCGAAAAAGCCGGCGCGGATTTCGTGAAGACCTCGACCGGATTTCTGGGTGGCGTAGCGACGGTAGAAGATGTCGCGCTGATGCGTCAGACCGTGACCATCGGCGTGAAGGCGTCCGGCGGGATCCGTTCGGCGGCCGATGCTCGCAGGATGATCGAGGCGGGCGCGACGCGGCTGGGCACGAGCAGCGGTGTGGCGATCGTGCGTGAGTTGCGCGGGGAAGCGGCGAAGCGGCCGTCCTCATCGGACTAAAGGTTGCTCATCCCACCGTCGATAACGAGTTCGCTGCCGACCGTGAACGCGGATTCGTCCAAGGCAAAGAAATGCGCGCGTTCGATGTCCGTCACCGGCAGCTCCGGCACGGGCGGGGCGAGTGACGAGAGAATTTTTTGACGGTCACAGGATCCTTCTCGAAGGAAAGCCGACACGATCAAATTTGTCCCGAGCTTGACAGGCGCGTCCCGAAAAATTTAAAATCCATAGGCGAAGAAAAAGCGAAATAGATTCGCCCCCCTTTCGCCTTCGCGGTCGCCTATGAGCTCCAGAGCTGCTACGTTGCGCTTGCATGTCGAATCCGCGCTTGGCGCGCGCGTCGCAAGCCCGTTTGAATATCGTGACCGGCCGTTGGTGGAAGCCGTACCGGCCGGTATTCGCTCCGTGGATCTTCTCACCGGAGGATTTCCGCGCGGGAGCCTGACGGAAATTTATGGCCCTCCGTGTTCCGGGCGGACCAGCCTGCTGATTTCGGCGCTGGCGTCGCGCACCTCGGCCTCGGAGGTGTGCGCATTGGTGGACGCGCGCGATGCATTCGATCCGATTTCAGCGGAAGCGGCCGGCGTGAATTTGAAAAATCTGCTCTGGGTGCGCTGCAAGAACGTGGACCAGGCGCTGCGCGCCACCGATCTGCTGATCCAAGGCGGCGGCTTCGGCATGATCGCGCTGGATTTCGGCGACACGCCGGCGAAGATGGTGCGCTACGTGCCGCTGCAGGTCTGGTTTCGTTTCCGGCGCGCGGTGGAATCGACGCCCACGATTCTGGTGTTGCTCGAGCAGGAATCGAATGCGAAGACGTGCGCGTCGCTGGTGCTTCATCTGGGCATGTGCAAGGCACGATGGTCGCAGGCGGCTGCGTCTGAGCCGGAGGTGCGGGAGAAAATTCTGCAGCTGCATTCGCCGGGAACTTTGTTTGAAGGCGCTCAGGTTAACGCGGAGATGATTCGCTCGCGCGTAAAGCGGGAAGGGAATCGGCTGATCCGGCCCCACGAAATGTCCATGGGCGCCGGCGACAGCGCCGATTTTGAAACGCGCGCAGCGGAAATTCGTCTGGGCGCGATGGCTGGCATTCGCGGTTTAGAGGGAGGGCCCGGAAAAAGGTGAGGAATCGCTCCAATTCCTTGGCCGCTGCGTTGGATTCCCATGGCATTCGCTTCCATTTTCGTTCCGAATTTCATGCTACAGGCGGTGGTGCGCGCGGAGCCGGCGTTGCGCGCACGCGCCCTCGCGCTGATCGATGGAAATCCGCCGCTGTGCCATGTGGTGGCCGTCAACGAAAAAGCGGCGCGCGCCGGAATCGAAATTGGAATGACGAAAATGAACGCGGTGCAATTCACAGGGGTGGAAATGCGTCCGCGTTCCGCCGCGCAGGAAAAAATCGCGCACGGCGCGCTGCTCGATATCGGCTGGTCGGTTTCTCCGCGTATGGAAGACACTGCGCAGGACACGATCGTTCTCGATCTTTCTGGGCTCGGGCAATTATTCGGAGCGGAGCCTGAAATCGGTGCGCATCTGGCGTGGCGTGCGAGCGAATGCGGGTTGCTCGCCGGTGTCGCCATCGCTGCGAACGTCGATACGGCGCTGGTTGCCGCGCGCGGTTTCTCCGGCGTCACCGTGATTCCGCCCGGCGAAGAAGCCGAGCGCCTGGGCCAGCTGCCGGTCGGCATGCTGGAGCCGTCGACGGAGACAGCCGAAACCTTGAGCCGCTGGGGCGTGCGCACGTGCGCATCGCTCGCTGGCCTGCCTGTTCTGGAACTTTCCGAGCGACTGGGGCAGGAGGGAGTCCGCCTGCGCGCGCTGGCACGCGGCGCCGTCGAGCGTTCGCTCGCGATTGCGGAACCGGTTCATTTCTTCGAGGAAGAAATGGAGCTGGACGACGCGGTCGAAGGGCTCGATCCGCTTTCTTTTCTGCTGGGGCGATTGCTCGACCAGCTTTGCGCGCGGCTGGCGGCGCGTTCGCTGGCGGCGGCCGCGATTCGCGTGCGATTCGAGCTCCAGCCGGATTTCGAAAACGCGCTCGATCGCCGCAAGGAGATCTTCCGCAAGATTGACCTTCCCGGTGCATTTGAAAGGGAACTCCAGCTTCCGATTTCGTCACGCGATTCGAAAATGCTGCTGAAATTGCTGCGCCTGCGGCTGCAATCGAATCCCCCCGGCGCTCCCGTTCGCAAGATCACGCTCGGAGCGGAATCCGCGCGCCCTCGTGCCACGCAGGGCGGGCTGTTTCTCCCCCGTTTTCCCGATCCCGAAAAACTCGAGGTCACCATCGCGCGCATCGCGAACGTGGTCGGCGAAGGAAACGTCGGTTCGCCATCGCCGGTCGATACATGGCGTCCGGGAGAATTCCATATGCAGCGATTTCTGGCGCCGGTGGAGGTTGCGGAGAGCACCGGCGGCCGCAGGCGCGACCCGGCAGCGCATTCGCCCGCGTCATGCCCGAATTTCAAAGCGTCGGCGAGCTTCCGGATGTTTCGCCCGCCGATGCCCGCGGCGCTTGAGCTGTGGGAAGGCCGTCCCACGCGCGTTGTTTTTCAGGGGCTGCGCGGAGACGTTCTGGCCGCCGCAGGCCCGTGGCGCACGTCGGGCGATTGGTGGCGCGAAGATGGCTGGCGGCAAGACGATTGGGATCTGGAGATTCATTTTCACCCGGCGTCCGGCGAGCGCGCCGCGACTGCGGCTGGCGCTGCTTTTGTGTCGCGTCCGGGTTGCGGCCTGTATCGCTTTTATTTCGACGCGCTACTCGGATGCTGGTTTGTGCGCGGAGTGTACGACTGATGTATGTGGAGCTGCACGCGCGATCGGCATTCAGCTTTCTTGAAGGCGCGTCCACGCCCGAAGAACTGGCCGCTGTGTGCAAAGCGAACGGCATGTCTGCGATGGCGCTGCTCGATCGTGACGGCTTTTACGGCTCGCCGCGATTTCATCTGGCGGCGGAAAAATCCAAGATCCGCGCGCATATCGGCGCGGAAGTCACATCCGCCAGGGGTTGGCGCTATCCGCTGCTCGTCGAATCGCGCGAGGGCTACCGGAATCTCTGCCGCCTGATTACGCGGATGAAGCTGCGCGCTGAAAAAGGAGACGGAAGCGTTCAGCCCGAAGAAATCGCGGAGGCGGGCGGCGGCCTCGTCTGCCTGACGGGCGGCGCGGAAGGCCCGCTCGCGCACGCGTTGGCGCACGGCGGGATCGAAGCGGCGATCGAGCGCGTGGAACAGCTCTGCCGCACGATCGGCCGCGAAAATGTGTACGTCGAATTGCAGCGGCATCTCACGCGCGAGGAAGAAGCGCGCAATCAGGCCGCAGTGGAAGTGGCGCGCAAACTGAAACTTCCGTTGCTGGCGACAAACGGAGTCGCGCATGCGCAGCCTGAACAGCGCGAGCTGCTCGACGTCTTCACCTGCATCCGCCATCATCGCGTGCTGGCCAACGCCGGCCGCCTGCTGAGTCGCAATTCCGAACGGCATTTCAAACCGCACGCGGAAATGGCCGCGCTGTTCGCCGATCTTCCCGAAGCCATCGCCAACACAGCCGAGCTCTCCTCGCGCCTACAATTTTCACTGAACGATCTGGGCTACGAATTTCCGTCGTATCCAGTGTCAGAAGGCGATTCGCAGATCGAATTTCTGCGCCGTCGCGCCCACGAAGGTCGCATCACGCGCTATGGCGATGCAAATGAGTGCGCGCGCAAACAAATCGGCCGCGAACTCGCGCTGATCGAAAAACTCAAACTCGCCGGTTATTTTCTGATCGTCTGGGACATTGTTCGCTTCTGCAAAGAGAAAAATATTCTGGTGCAGGGCCGCGGCTCGGCGGCCAACAGCGCCGTCTGCTACGCGCTGGGCATCACCGCCGTCGATCCGGTCGGAATGGATTTGCTGTTCGAGCGGTTTTTATCCGAAGAGCGCGGCGAATGGCCGGATATCGATCTCGATCTGCCGAGCGGCGATCAGCGCGAGCGCGCGATTCAATACGTCTACGAGCGCTACGGTAAGCTCGGCGCGGCGATGACAGCGAATGTGATCACCTACCGGGGGCGCTCGGCCGCGCGCGAAATCGGCAAGGCGCTGTCGTTCGACGCAGAAACGCTCGATCGGCTGTCCGCCCTCGTCGGCTCGTGGGAATACAAAGACCCCAACGACACGCTCGCGCGCCAATTCCGCGACGCCGGACTCGACATACGGCATCGACGCATCCATAAATTTTTCGAGCTGTGCCAGGCCGTGCAGGATTTGCCGCGCCATCTGGGGCAACATTCCGGCGGCATGGTCGTGTGCCAGGGCCAGCTCGATTCCGTGGTCCCGCTCGAGCCGGCTACGATGCCCGGCCGCGTGGTTGTCCAATGGGACAAGGAAGATTGCACGGACATGGGCATCGTAAAAATCGATTTGCTCGGCCTGGGAATGATGGCCGTGCTCGAAGAGTCTCTTCAGCTCATCAGCGAGCACTATCAAGAGAAGGTCGATCTAGGCCATCTGCCGCAGGGCGACAACGCGGTGTATGACGCGCTGAAAAAAGCTGACACGGTCGGGATGTTTCAAGTCGAAAGCCGCGCGCAGATGTCCTGCCTGCCGCGGCTTCAGCCGAAAAAGTTTTACGACATTGTCGTTCAAGTAGCGATTATCCGGCCGGGCCCCATCGTCGGGAAAATGGTGCATCCGTATTTGAACCGCCGGCAGGGCCGCGAGGCACCAGACTGCCTTCATCCCTCTCTCGAAGCTGTTTTAGAGCGCACACTCGGTGTCCCTCTTTTTCAGGAGCAACTGCTGCGCATGGCGATGATCGCTGCTGGTTTCACGGGCGGCGAAGCCGAGGAGCTGCGGCGCGCCATGGGATTCAAACGCTCCGAAAAGCGCATGCAGGAAATCGAAATCAAGCTGCGCCGCGGCATGACGGCCAACGGAATCGTCGGTGAGACGCAGGATAAGATCGTGCTGTCGATCACTTCGTTCGCGCTCTATGGCTTCCCCGAATCGCACGCGGCCAGTTTCGCGCTCATTGCCTATGCCAGCGCGTACCTGAAATGCCGCTACCTGGCCGCATTCACCGCGGCGATGCTGAATAATCAGCCGATGGGTTTTTACCGCCCGGCCACGCTGGTGAAGGATGCGCAGCACCACGGTCTGAAATGCAAAACCATCGATCTGACGCGCTCGGGTTGGAACTGCACGCTCGAAAAAATTCCCGATGGCTTCGCGATGCGGCTCGGGCTGCGCTACGTGAAAGGCCTGCGCCAGGAAATCGCGCTGGCCATGCTACGCGAGCGCGCCATGCGCCCGTTCGCCTCGGTCGAGGATTTAAAGCAGCGTGTACCGGAAATTCAAAAATCCGAGCTGACGGCGCTGGCCGAGGTCGGCGCGCTGAATTCTCTCTCCGGCCGTCGCGGTTTTCATCGTCGCGACGCACTCTGGCAGGTCGAACGCGCCGCGCGCCGCCCCGGTCCGCTGCTCGAGGTGTCGGAAACGCCGCAGCGGGAGCCGGAAGCCACCGAACTCGATTCGCCGCTCGCACAGATGACCAACGAAGAACGGCTCATCGCCGATTTTCGCGGTACGGGACTGACCGTCGGACCGCATCCGATGACCTATCGCCGCGCGGAATTAAAACAGCGCGGCATCCGCACAGCCATTGAGCTACCGAGGCTTCCCGACGGGACGCACGTGCAGGTGGCCGGCGCGGTAATCGCGCGTCAGCGCCCCGGCACTGCCAAGGGTTTTGTATTTTTAAGTCTTGAGGACGAAACTGGAATCGCAAACGCCATCATCACGCCGCAGCTGTTCGAGCAGGATCATACCGTGGTCGTCCACAATCCGTTTTTGCTGATCGAAGGAAAGCTGCAAAATCAGGACAACGTAGTGTCGGTGAAGGCCGAACGCGTGCGCGCGCTCGATATCTCCCGCGCCGAAGTCACCTCCCACGATTTCCACTAGCGAAAATTACTTGATGGGCTCGCGCAGATCGTCTTTCCAGCCCAACAGCGCTTCCGAAGTATCGCGCGTCGCGCCCAGGCGCTCACGCGCCAGCGCCCAGCGGTCGCGAATCAGCCGCGAAACGGGCGCATCCAGCCGCACCGCCTCGCCCAGGTCTGCGGCGATCTTCACGTCCTTCGCCATCAGCCCCAGCGCAAAACCCGTGGCAAATTTTCCGCCGAGCACCTGCTCCTTGATCATCACCTCGGTCGTGAAATTGCGCCCCGTCGACACGTTCAAAATATCGACCATGGTTTCCTGATTCAGCCCGAATCGCTGGCCGATCAGTAGCGATTCCACCACCGCCGTGTAACCCGCCGCCGCAATATAGTTATTCAGAGCTTTCATCGCATGCCCGGTTCCCAGCGAGCCGGTCTCGAAAAGCTGCTTGCCCATGCACAGCAGCAGCGGCTTCGCGCGCTCGATCGCCGCTTTGTCGTCACCGCCGATCATGATCGCCAGCGTCCCGGTTTTCGCGCGCGGCACCGCTCCCGAAACCGGTGCATCGATCAGCGTCGCCCCGCGCTTCGCCAGCTCCGCGCCAAGCTCTCGCGTTCCCACCGGTTCGGACGAACTCATGTCAATGACCAGCCGGCCCGGTTTCAGCGCCTTCGCGAATGCGCCGTCCTGATCCTCCGTCAGCGCCTGGCAAACGATCCGCCCCGTCGGCAACATCGTCACGATGATTTCATTCGCCGCGACGTCGGCGAGGCTCTCGGCAGCCTTGCACGTGAATTCCTCCGCAAAGCGCTTGGCCCGCGCCGCATTGGCATCAAATACGGTCAGCTCGTGCCCAGCCTGCGCGATGTGACTGGCCATCGGCCAGCCCATGTTTCCGATTCCGATGAATCCAACACGCATAGATGCACCGCCCTTCTATTCGATCCCCAGTTCCTTCAGCACTTCGGTTGCATGAATGAAGCTATCGACGCCCGCCGGCACGCCCGCGTAAATCATGCTGTGTAGCAGCACTTCGCGAATCTCTTCCTTCGAGCAGCCGTTTTTCACCGCACCGCGCACGTGTCCCTTCAGCTGCGTCGGCTTGTTCAGCGCCACCAGCAGCGCCATCGTCAGCATGCTGCGCGTTTTGCGATCGATCTGCGGCCGCGCCCACACCTCACCGAAGCAATACCGCGTCACCAGCTCCTGCAGCGTGCGGGTGAAATCCGTTGCCGATTGCAGCACCTGATCCGATTGCGCCGGACCGAACATCTCGCGGCGAATCTGCATACCCGCGTTGAACACATCCGCGCTCGAAGCAGACGAAGACGCAGCCGCGGGCGCCATCACATCGAAGTGCAGGATGGTCGCCCCGCCCGTGGCATAATTCGCCACATCCGCCGACACTTTCTGCCCGATCTCGGACTGCATCGCCGCGCCCATTGCCGCCTCGCTGGCAAAGTCGCCTTCAAAGACACAGAAATACGGCGACGGCACCCCCACGGCCTCGATCCCGAAACTGTACCGACTCGCGAGCAGACCCGGCATTTGCAAGGCCAGCGGCAAATGCCTCTCCAGGTAATATTTCTTGAAATGCGCCGGATCCTTCGGCGCGGAATAGAGCACGAGAACTCGATGCATGGCGATCAGTATCCTTTCAGTTAAAAAGTGGGTGAGGCAACCGCTAGAGCTTGAATAGCTTCCGCGCCGTCTCACCCAGAATATTGCGCTTGGCCTGTTCGTTCAGAAACGGCAGCTCCACAATGCGCGCCGGGACGTCGAAGTCCCAGTGCGGCCAGTCGGAGGAGTACAGCAGCTGCGTGTCGGCGTGGACAGCTTTGAACGTCGCTTCCAGCAGGTGCGGGATCGTCACCTCCAGCGGCTGCGACGTGAAATACATTTCCGAAATATATTCGCTCGGCAACCGCTTCAGCAGCGGCGCGTCGGATTGCCGCATCAGGTATTCATGGTCCAGCCGCTGCATCATGAACGGCACCCAGGCCAGCCCGCTTTCGATCCAGATCAACTTCAGTTTCGGAAATCTCTCCGGCAGCCCGTTCACAATCCAGTTCGTCAGGTGCGTCATGTTGCAGGTCACGAACGACATCGAGTGCACCGAAAGAAACCGGTTCATCGTCGACGTCATCGTATCGCCCCACGTGGGCCCGGCGTGAAACGCCAGCGGTAGGCCGCGCTCTTCGAGCTCCCGGTAAATCCGCATGAACATGTTCTTGTGCACGCCCGCGTGGCGCTGGCTGGTGATCATGAATCCCACAACGCCCGGCGTCTCGCCGAATTCCTGGATCATTTTCAGAGATGCGTCGGCATCATGGAACGGCAGGCACAGCAGCGTCTTCACGCGCTTCTCGCGCGGCAAAATCGTCCGCGTGAACCAGCGGTTGTACGCGAACGTCATCGCCGTCACGATGTCCGGCTCCGGATGCAGCCCCATTTCCAGCATGGGCTGCGGGAACACCACCTGCATCTTGATTCCCAACGAGTCCATCGCGCGCCGCACCAGCGTCAGGTCGCGGTGCTCGTCCGTTTTTTCCACGTATTCGCCCAGCTCGCACTGGTGCGGGATACGGCCGAACACATCCTGAAACGTCAATCCCACCGGATGATTGCTGAAGGCCAGTTGTTTCGCGTTCGGCCAGTTCTCGGTCATCGCAATCGCATTGTGCCGCAGCACCGGATTTTCAAGATGCTTCAGAATGTCGGCCCAGGAATCGAACTCCACGTGGTGCGCATCCACGTCCACGATGAAGTAGTCGTCCAGGTGCAGTCGCGCGATATCGCGGCGCGCGTTGGCCAGAATCTCGCGCGAATCCGTGCGCGTGGTGATCTGTTGCACCGTATGCTCGCTCGCGGTGCTTGTCGCTGCGCTAGCCACCCGGTTGTCGAGTTCGACTTTGCTCATCGCAGGAACCTCACTCAAAGCTCCGTCCCATTCGCAGCCCGCCCCGCTATTTCACAGCGCCTTGGGCGTCGTCTTCTGAAACCACAGCGCCAGATCGAAAGGGTTCATATGCTGCGCCCGCAACAAGGCGCACGCGACAACCATCGCTTCCGTCGTGGAAACCGACGAATCGATCGGAGGAATCTCCGTCTCAAGCTCCTCGGCGTACGCCGCGTACAGCTTGATCCCCGCCGTAACCAGGCTGGTCACGTCCTCGCGCGACACAGCCGCCAGCTCGCCCGCCTCCGTCGCCGCCTGGATCCGCGCGCGCACCGCGGCCACCGCGCTCGAAAGCTTCGCCGCTTCCTCAGACGGTGACATAAATCCCGTCGGCCGCTTCTTCCACCGGCACGGAGATCAACCGCGCCGACCGCCGCCCCGGATGTACGCCCGTCTTGATGTTGTACTCGAACCCATGCCACGGGCACACGATGTGGAGGTTTGCTTCGTCGAATGTGAAGCCACGGCTCTCGCCTCCCGGCTCGATCACTTCATCGACGCGCGGAATGATTTTCCCCTGGCAGACCGGTCCGCCCTGATGCGCGCACTTATTGAGGTAGGCGTAGAGTTTTCCGCCGGTGCGAAAAATGCCGATCGTGGTTTCGCCGACGTCCACCACCAGCCGGCCGCCCTCGGACACTTTCTCCCCGGCGCCGACGAAAACTCTCTGCGTTGTGGCTGGCATAGTCCCCCCATCGCGGCCGTCGCGGAAAGGCAGCCGCGACCCCGCAAAATCCCCATATATATGCTCGGAACGGCCTCCCCGGTTCCAAATCGCGGGTATTGTATGTTGAGAACATCGGCTTATCAACTCGCGTAAACCTCCGCCCATACTCGCCCAAATGTGGTAGACTGCCTTTGCGCTTAATACCGCGGTTGTGTGGTGGTTGCTCTCGTTGGTTCACTGCTGAGAATGCCCGCCGGTTGTTCCTTCCAAAGTCTTACGCGTAAT
>Ga0209007_1000749_pt1 | contig 10912 bp, 7 predicted proteins | sample JacPinW_OM1H0_O2_FD_187961 | JGI IMG/M metagenome (GOLD analysis project Ga0209007, IMG submission 187961) | Forest soil microbial communities from Algoma, Ontario, Canada - Jack Pine, Ontario site 1_JW_OM1H0_O2 (SPAdes) (version 2) | ecosystem: Environmental > Terrestrial > Soil > Boreal...
CAGCTCGAGAATTTCGCCCTTCACGTCCACCGTGATCTTGCGAGAGAGGTCTCCGCGCGCAACGGCCGTGGTCACTTCCGCAATGTTGCGGACTTGAGCGGTCAGGTTTCCGGCCATCGAGTTTACGGAGTCGGTCAGGTCTTTCCAGGTTCCCGCCACGCCGGGCACGTTGGCTTGGCCGCCCAGCCGGCCTTCGGTGCCGACTTCGCGCGCCACGCGCGTGACTTCTCCGGCGAACCGGTTCAGCTGGTCCACCATGGTGTTGAGAGTTTCTTTGAGCTGGAGGATTTCGCCGCGGACGTCAACGGTGATTTTGCGCGAAAGGTCGCCGCTGGCGATGGCCGTGGCGACTTCGGCGATGTTACGGACTTGGCCTGTCAGGTTGCTGGCCATGAAGTTCACGTTGTCGGTGAGGTCTTTCCACGTGCCCGCCACTCCGGGCACCTGCGCCTGCCCGCCGAGCTTGCCGTCCGTGCCGACTTCGCGCGCCACGCGGGTGACTTCTCCGGCGAACGCGTTCAGCTGGTCCACCATCGTGTTAATTGTGTTCTTCAGCTCGAGAATTTCGCCCTTCACGTCCACCGTGATCTTACGAGAGAGGTCTCCGCGCGCAACGGCCGTGGTCACTTCCGCAATGTTGCGGACTTGAGCGGTCAGGTTTCCGGCCATGGCGTTGACGGAGTCGGTCAAATCTTTCCAGGTGCCAGCGACGCCGGGGACGACGGCCTGCCCGCCAAGCGCGCCGTCCGTACCGACCTCGCGGGCGACGCGGGTGACTTCGGAAGCAAAGGAACGGAGCTGGTCCACCATCGTGTTGATGGCTTCTTTGAGCTGAAGAATTTCGCCACGCACGTCGACCGTGATTTTGCGGGAAAGATCGCCGCTGGCGACGGCGGTGGCGACTTCAGCGATGTTGCGAACCTGGCCGGTGAGATTGCTGGCCATGGAGTTGACCGAATCGGTAAGGTCTTTCCAGGTGCCGGCCACGCCGGGAACCTGCGCCTGGCCACCGAGTTTGCCGTCGGTGCCGACTTCGCGCGCCACGCGCGTGACCTCGGCGGTGAAGACGCCAAGTTGCTGAATCATCGTATTCACGATGTTGGCGGAGCGGAGGAACTCGCCTTCCAGTGGGCGACCGTCAACGTCCAGGCGCACGGTCTGAGTCAAATTACCCTGAGCGACGGCGGCGATCGCCCGGGTAACCTCCGTGGTGGGTCGCAAGAGGTCCTCAACGAGCGTGTTTACGGATACTTCCATCTCGCCCCAGGCGCCACGGGGTTGATGAAACCGGCTGCGTTCGCGAGTTCGGCCTTCTTTGCCGACGACCTGGCCGAGCCGCTTCAAGTCCTGCGCCATCTGCTGATTGGCGGCGGCGATATCATTGAACGCGTCGGCGATCTTACCTGGCAGACCGGTCCAGAAGCCGGGCAAGCGCACCGAGAAATCACCGTCGCGCATGGTGCGCAGGCTAGAAAGGATGGTGGCGAGTTCGCCCTCGGGCAAATTTGCGATGGTTGGAGTGAAATCGGCCGTAGTCACGCCCGGCCCCGGCCCTCCATTTCCACCCTTGCCGCCGTGGGGAGCTTCCTTGCGATCGGATTTGGCCATACCGTCTCCAGTGATTCCGGGGGCGTGCAGGCCGATCGCACGAGCAAGCGAACTTGGCGCTGCCTCTTACTTGCGGGTGATCGATCCGGGTAAGTACCCGGTTTGGCCCCAATTTCCCAAGTATAGGTTTCACTTCTATCACTTGCTTTTTCTCAAGGCACTACAGTGTTTGCTGTATGTAGGTACTGATGGGAATTGTGGGAGCATCGGCCCGACATAATGCTCGGAGTGTGTCTTCCGGGCCCACGACGGCGCGGCGTGGACGCCCAGATCGAGCAGGAATAAGGATGGTAGAGTTCACGGGAAGCCGTGAAAGCAGATAATGGAGGAGGAAGATCATGCCAGCATTGCAATTGCTGCTAGCCGATGATCACGAAATCGTTCGCCAGGGACTTCGCTCAATGCTCGAGACGCAACGCGACTGCAAGGTCGTCGGAGAAGCGGCTGACGGACGGCAAGCCGTCTCCATGACCAAGGAACTGAACCCCGACGTCGTCATTCTCGATATCGGGATGCCCTCGCTGAACGGGCTGGAGGCTACGCGGCAGATTTTAAAGATGCGGCCGCAGACAAAGGTCTTGATCCTCACCATGCACGAATCGGATTCGGTGATCCGCGAAGTGCTGGACGCTGGCGCGCGCGGATATATTTTGAAGACGGATGCCGGGCGCGACCTTGTGTCGGCCGTGGAATCGCTCCGGCGGAACAAAACGTTTTTTACTTCGCGCGTTTCGCAGATGATCCTGGACGGGTTTCTGAAGGGCGATAAGCGCCCGCAGGAGGTTACCCCGCACGGGGAACGGCTGACGCCTCGCCAGCGCGAGATCGTGCAGCTGCTGGCCGAAGGAAAGAGCAGCAAAGAAATAGCCGTGGCGCTGGATCTGAGCGTGAAGACGGCGGAGACACATCGCGCCAACATCATGCGCAAACTCGACTGCCATTCGGTGAGCGAAGTGGTGCGCTATGCGATCCGCAACAAGATCATTGACGCTTAGGGACGCTTTCACCACGGGCGCCATTTCGTAACCAACCTTTACAAGGCCCTCCGGCGCTGTGGGGTATAATCTTGCGTGGCGCGCTTCTCGCCGCTCCAATATTCCTTCCGCGGGAGATTCGCGATGGCCTCAGCTGCTTCTCCTGGAAACACTCCGATTCCCGAACCAATCAAACCATTATCTTCGGAAGAACTGCGGACCATGCACGCCTACTGGCGCGCCGCGAACTATCTTTCGGTCGGGCAGATCTATCTCTACGCGAATCCGCTGCTGCGCGAGCCGTTGAAGCTCGAACACATCAAGCCGCGGCTGCTGGGCCACTGGGGCACGACTCCGGGATTGAATTTCATCTATCTGCATTTCAACCGGCTGATCCAGAAACACGACTTGAACGTAATTTTTGTCGCCGGCCCCGGCCATGGCGGGCCGGGAGTGGTGGCGAACACGTATCTGGAAGGCACCTACAGCGAGATCTACTCCCACATTACGCAGGATGAGGAGGGACTTCGGAAACTCTTCAAGCAGTTTTCTTTTCCGGGGGGGATTCCGAGTCATGTGGCACCCGAAACGCCGGGATCGATTCACGAAGGGGGCGAGCTGGGCTATTCCCTGGCACACGCGCATGGCGCGGCGTTCGACAATCCCGATCTCTTCGTATGCTGCGTGGTCGGCGACGGAGAATCCGAAACAGGTCCCCTGGCGGGGAGCTGGCATTCGAACAAGTTTTTGAATCCGGCGCGTGATGGAGCGGTGTTGCCGATTCTGCACCTCAACGGCTACAAGATCGCGAATCCAACCATTCCCGGGCGGATGACCGACGCGGAGTTGACGCAGCTTTTCAGCGGATACGGCTACCGGCCCTTTTTCGTCGAGGGGCACGAGCCGGACGCGATGCACCAGCGAATGGCCCACACGCTGGATACAGTGCTGGCGGAAATTCGCGCGATTCAGCAGGAGGCTCGCGCCGCGAATAGCGTGAAACGCCCTCTCTGGCCGATGATCGTGATGCGGACACCGAAGGGATGGACGGGGCCGAAGGAAGTCGACGGGAAGCCCGTGGAAGGCACATGGCGGGCGCATCAAGTGCCGGTGACGGATTTCGACAAGAAGCCGGAACATTTGAAAATTCTGGACGACTGGATGAAGAGTTACCGTCCAGAGGAATTGTTCGACGAAAAAGGAAAACTGATTCCTGAGCTTGCAAAACTCGCGCCGCACGGCGACCGGCGCATGGGGGCGAATCCGCATGCCAACGGCGGCCTCTTGCTGCGGGACCTGGTGATGCCGGATTTCCGGCGCTATGCCGTGAGCGTGACGAAACCCGGAACCCAATTCGAGGAAGCGACGCGAGTGCTCGGAAGGCTGTTGCGCGACGTAATGGAATCGAATGCCGAGTCGAAGAATTTCCGCGTGTGGGGACCGGACGAGACGGCTTCGAACCGCCTGGAGGCGCTATACGAAGCGACGGACAAGGTGCTGATGGAGCCGCTGCTGCCTACCGACGAGAACATTTCGACCGACGGGCGCGTGATGGAAATCCTGAGCGAACACATGTGCCAGGGATGGCTCGAGGGTTATCTGCTGACCGGCCGGCATGGATTTTTTTCCTGTTACGAAGCGTTCATTCACATTGTGGATTCGATGTTCAACCAGCATGCCAAATGGCTGAAAGTTACGCGCAACATACCGTGGCGGCGGCCGATCGCTTCGCTGACTTATCTGCTGACGTCGCATGTGTGGCGACAGGACCACAATGGCTTCACGCATCAAGATCCAGGATTCATCGACCACGTCGTGAACAAAAAAGCGGACGTCGTGCGGGTGTATTTGCCTCCGGACACGAATACGCTGCTTTCCGTAGCTGATCACTGCCTGCGAAGCCGCAACTACGTGAACGTGATCGTAGCGGGCAAGCAGCCTGCATTGCAGTTTCTGGACATGAGTTCTGCCATCGAGCACTGCACCGAGGGGCTGGGAATCTGGCAGTGGGCCTGCACGGATCAGGACGGCGAGCCGGATGCGGTGATGGCGTGCGCGGGAGATATTCCGACTCTCGAGACGCTGGCGGCCGTGGATCTGCTGCGCCAGCATTTTCCGGATATCAAGCTGCGCGTGGTGAACGTGGTGGATTTGATGACGCTGCAGCCTTCGAGCGAGCACCCGCACGGAATTTCCGATTACGAGTTCGACTCGATGTTCACCACCGATAAGCCGATCATTTTTGCGTATCACGGATACCCCACGTTGATTCACCGCCTCACCTATCGCCGCACGAATCACGATAACCTGCACGTCCGTGGATACAAGGAGGAAGGGACTACCACAACGCCGTTTGACATGACGGTGCTGAACGACCTGGACCGTTTCCATCTAGCGAGCGACGTGGTGGATCGCGTGCCGCGGTTGCAGCGCGTGGGCGGACATTTTCAGCAGTTCGTACGTGACAAGCTGGTTGAGCACAAGAACTACATTCACGAATTTGGAGACGATTTGCCGGACATCAAGAATTGGACCTGGCCATACTAGGCGATGAAAATCCTGGTTCTTAATGCGGGATCGAGCAGCCAGAAAGCCTGCCTGTACGAAATCGGAAGTGCAATACCGGAAGATGCACCGCAGCCGCAATGGGACGGCAAGATCGAGGTTGACGGTGACAGCGCCGAAGTCCGCGTGCAGAATTCTCGTGGCCACCGCGCTCAAGAGACCGTACGAGTCGAGCCTAGGTCGGCATCGGTCGGCGAACTGCTGGTCAAGTTGTGGTCGGATAAAAGTCGATCTGTCGGCGCTCCTCGGGCCGTTGACGTGGTTGCGCATCGAATCGTGAATGGCGGGCCGGACTTTCGCGATCCGGTTTTGATCACGCCGGAGGTGAAGGCCGCGATCGCTCGGGCGTCATCGTTTGCACCGCTGCACAATGCCAGCGGTCTCGCGGGAATTGAGTTTGCCGAGAAGCGGTTCGGTGGTGTGCTCCAGGTCGCTGTATTCGATACAGGCTTTCACAAGACCCTGCCGGACGCGGCCTACGTCTATCCTGGACCGTATGAATGGATTGCGCAGGGAATCCGACGATTCGGCTTCCACGGAATCAACCATCAATACTGCGCGGAGCGCGCGGCCAAATTGCTGGGGAAAGGCGGTTCGCTGCGGCTGGTGATTTGCCATCTGGGAAACGGATGCTCGCTGGCGGCCGTGCGGGACGGGCGGAGTGTGGACACGACGATGGGATTTACGCCGCTTGACGGACTCATGATGGGAACGCGGTCGGGCTCGATCGATCCAGGAATTCTGACCTATCTGATGAGTCAAGGATTCACGGCGTCCCAACTTGACGAACTGCTGAACAAGAAGTCGGGGCTCCTGGGGATTTCTGGCATCTCGGGCGACATGCGCGACATCGTCCGGGAGATGAAGTCCGGGAACCTGCGTGCCAAGCTGGCATTCGATATTTTCGTGCACCGGCTGAGGGCATCAATCGGGGCGATGGTCGCGGCGCTGGGCGGGATCGATGCGCTCGTCTTTACCGCCGGAATTGGCGAAAACTCGCCGGAAGTTCGCGCGGCGGCTTGCGGGCATTGCGACTACCTGAATATCGAGCTGGAGAACGACAAGAATGCGACTGTGTCGGATGACCAGGATATTGCTCGAGCCGGGTCGGCAGTGCGAGTTCTGGTGCTCCACGCGCAGGAGGATTGGGCAATCGCGAAGGAAGCATGGAAGATCATGTCGGACGGCGACAGCCGATAGCAAGTACGCGTCCAGGTGCACGCGGCCCTCGCTGCTTTCGGAATACGTCATTCTGGTCGGTATCGTGAAACGCCCTTCTGCTTGCCTAATGTCTCGGCTCATATTTCGAGAAGTGCATTGGACCGATAACGCCTAGGAAGCGTTGCTTGGCAGAACAATCGGCAGACCCATTGCCCTCCATGCCTGAAATCCACCAATCATGTCGGTCGCGCGGGAGAGTCCAAGATCCTGCAGAGCTATCGCCGCGAGGCTTGAGGTATAGCCTTCGGAACAGAACACGATCACCTGGATGTCATGATCGGTCGCGACCGGCAGCCGCGCGCTGGAGGCTGGGTCGAACCGCCACTCGAGCACGTTACGTTCAACAACCAATGCGCCTGCAATACCACCCTCAATCGCGCGCTGGCCTTCGGAACGAATATCGACGAGTATCGCCTCTGTTTTGACCATCGCCCCATAGGCCTCATCTGGAGATAGCCGTAGCAGTCGGGCGCGTGCCGCTGAAAGCACCTGCTCAATGCTCAAGGCACCGGTCCGGTCCAAGAGTTTCCGCTTCTGCACGGGCCACTCTTGATCGACCGTCTCAGCCTTCGCAGATGCGCGGTCACGCGGAACTAGTCGACTGCCATCCAACTCGTACTCGTTCATGTCGCTAAGCGGAGGAGAATATGCGTGAATGCTGATGGCCGGCGCGAGGGAGACGTTACGGACGTCATGCGCATAATCGGGACCGAATGCGCGTGGCTTGCCCGGATGTATCACGCGGGTCCGCTCACCAGGACGATGCTCCTCCAGAATCCCGGTCGCTACAACGAAGGCTCCCGAGGACGCACCGTGGTCATGGAAGCCCGTGGATTGCCCTGGCAGCCAACTGATCACCCATATGTCATAGTCCGAACCGTGATACAGCCGCTCATACCAGCGCTGTTCGGCCCGCAGCCGCACTTTATCCATCCATCCATCAGACGACGCGAACAGAGAGACGATATTGGCGAGCTCCTCCGGTGTTCTCGAGACCGCTTCGGATAGGCTCTTCGCCGCCACCGATGCGCTTTCGGCTTCCTGCACAAGTCGTTTATCTGTTGCGAGTCGCATAGAATCTCCACAGGCTGAACAAAGAAGCCCCGGCACGGATGTCGGATACAACGGCCAAACGATGAGCATCTCGGATGAGCTTTGGAGGGGTTTCAGGAATATCTGAGAATGTCGCAGCTCACCCAACGAAAGGCTGGTCGCAGCGACAACAATGAAGCAGTAGAACCGACATAATCTCGATGCTAGCATGGGCTGAAGAATCGGGTCAATGTTTGAGCATCGGAAGTGTAAATAGGCGTGTTTTGGAGTTCGCGAACGGCTGCAAATACTTTAGAATCAGTGGTAGCTTCCACTGCGGGCGCGTAGGACAGCAGTACTCATTGATCAGAATCGGCTTAGCCCTTTGATTTAGCTCCGATTAACCCTCTGGATGGACCCAACGATCGACCCAAGGAGTGCGAATGAATTCCCATGTCCGGACTTTCCAACGTTCGCAGCCGCCATTTCGGCATCACCTCGACGAGCTGTCCTTTTTGCTGCAGCTCCGGACGAACGAGGGGCGGAAGCTCTCCGATGCCGATGCCCGCGAGCAGCGGGGGAACAATTCCGGCATAGTCGTTGATCGAAAGATATGGCTGAAAACGCAGCGTTGTGGTGTCCTTGCCGTTCACGTGGAAAAAAGCCCAGCGGTTCTCCGGCTTCCAGCGCGAAAAAGCGAGCAGGCGGTGGTCGAGGAGATCCTGCGGCGCTGCCGGCCGCTTGCGCGCTTTCAGATACGCGGGGTTCGCGAGCACTTGATGCCGGTAGCTGAGGATTCGCCGTACGACCAAAGTGGAATCCCTCAGTGCGCCCACACGGAACAGCAAGTCGACCCCCTCCTCCACTTGATCGACGATCCTCTCCGTGATCAAAATCTGAACGCGAACGTCGGGATACTCCGCTTGAAAGGCGCAAACCAGCGGCGCGATCAGCGAATCCGAGATGCTTGGCGGGGCGGAGAGACGCAGCGTCCCCGAAACCTTCGTCAGATGATTCGAAGCTATGTTGTCAATTGCGTCGCTAAGTTCGGCGCTGCGCCGTGCGTGCTCCCGCGTTTCGGCGCCCGCGGCCGTCACGCGCAGTCTGCGGGTCGTGCGCTCGAGCAGGCGCTGCTCGCCGTCGCTGGCGAAGACAGCGTAAAGAGCGCTGCACGCACGGGTTTGAGCCGAGGCCTGAGGACCAGCACACTGTGAAAGCCTCACGTGCCGCCGGAAGGCATGCCCCCACCCGCGCGGACCCAGCGACAAGTCATCGAGCCGAGTTGCTCGATTTGTTTTCGAGAACGTTGCGGATCAACTCGGCGAGATGCCGGTCCCGGCCGTCAGCCACGTATTTGCTGAGAGCCTTGTCTGCATTTCGGGAGTCAATCGCATTCAAGACATATGCGGCGTGGTACCGCTCGCGCTGGTCGCCAAGAGATAGCTTGGTTTGGAGAATCGGCACCGATGGATCACCGATTTGGACGAGCGCTTGCCCGGCTGGGCTGTCCACCAGCGCTTCCTCGCCAATCCCTAGGCTCACTGCGGGCGACGTGCTGATGGTGATCCACTTGGCCAATGCTGGCACAGCCTCTACGATCTTCAGTTCTCCCGCCAGCCGCACGGCGTCACGCCAAGCGGGCTTAACTGGCTCCCCCCTGTCCCGCTCTTGCTGGGTCGGTGTGGGATCGGCCTCGATCAGCGCAGGCAGATGAAGAGCCAGGAAGTGCCTGGCGTTCGAATCGGCGCTTCCAAGTTCTCGCAGTTCTGATTCCGCCTGGTTGCAGGTCGGTCCCGACTGGAGCTCGCGGAAAAGCTGCTGAACGGCCGGTCGCGCTTGCGCTGACGCGCAAACCAGCCTGGGCGCAATACCGCAACAAAAATAAAGCAATGCCGCTGCACGCAGCACTCGACTACGACTCACAATTCCTCCCTTCGCTAATTCAGCGGTGCGAGACCTAAACCTGCATTAGACACCGGGGGCTGGGCGAGCACCGGTCCCGTCGGTCCGGCATTAACCACTATGTTCAGATTCCAGTATTGGTGATAGAAATGCGCCCAGTTACACACTAATGACAAGAAATTGAACCTAGCGTTCGCCGAGACTACGGCTAAAGTGTCCTGAGGGTAATCGACAAAGTACCTCGGACCCGGCGCGTCGATGTAGAAAACGGAGTTCGTATCGCGCTTAGATTGGAAAAACCCTTGTTCCGGGCCGTCTGGCTGCCAGGGGACGACACCCAAATTGATGGGAAACATGTTATCTTGCGCATCCGTATATTGTCCCGTTTCCTTGTCGGTCACCCTCTGAATCGTATACCAATGTGAGGCGTCGTCAGTAACAGCCGCCGCGACTTCAACATTCCAGCGCCAGCCAAAGGGAATTCCGCAAGGCAAGGGTCCACCAGGAGTCGTGCTGCATGTTTGCTCGAGAGGAAAAGTAAGCAGGTCTCCGGTGGAGAAGCCCGTCGGAGTGTTGAGTCTCTGAAAGTTAATGGTGATGCCGCCGATCACCGTACCCACGGATTCGCGATCCTGCGTTGCCCCACCTGTGGGCTCGGGAAACGGAGACGGTGCCGCGTCCAGGTAAGTAGCAATAAGACTCGATGCCTGTCCGGCCACGGGCACCATCCACGCACCGACAGAACGTGTGGCCACCAAAAACTGTCTCAAAATAGGGGTTCACTCCAGAGGGGGTAAAAACGCAACAAATGGTGGTTTGAAAAGCCGCAAAGGTTTTAGAATCAATTAAGCGCCCGTAGCTCAGTCTGGATAGAGCGTCTGCCTTCTAAGCAGAGGGTCGGGAGTTCGACTCTCCCCGGGCGCGCCATCTCATTAACAAGATTAAGAGAATGTGTCTTCACCTTTGACCCTCTCCTCTGTTTGCAGATGCTCGCGCAAACTAATCTTCCCACCCATCACGTGCAATCTCCACCGTGCAAGGTATTTACAAAAATTTTCTGATTAGTTTTGACTTTGATTCTCGGTCCATTCGGTCCAAAAACCCACTTTACACACTTCGATGGCGCGCCTGCCTCGTGAGCAGGCGCCAATTCGGATGGTTGCAGGCCGCCGCAACCACAGTTTCTTCTCTTTCAATCACTTCCGTAAACCCTGCAACCATCGGAATTTATGGTTTTTGTTATTGTTGCTAAGCATATCGAGAATTTGTCTTCTTACTCCGAGTTAAACGCCGAGGCACCCGTCATCCGCCCGTGACGAGGGCAACGGCAAACTTTCCTGGGGTTATAATCACGGCTACAATGCCGCTCGCTTCAGGTACACGGCTCGGCCCTTATGAGATCACTGCTCTGCTCGGCGCGGGCGGGATGGGGGAAGTGTACCAAGCGCGTGATGCCCGGCATGATCGGGTAGTGGCGATCAAGGTGTTTTCGCATGAGAAATCCTCGCCCAAAGGCGCGGAGAGATTCTTCCGCGAAATTCGCATCGCGGCGCAGCTCACCCATCCGCACATCTTGCCACTTATTGATTCCGGCGAGTCAGGCAACGTGC
>Ga0209007_1000751_pt1 | contig 10900 bp, 9 predicted proteins | sample JacPinW_OM1H0_O2_FD_187961 | JGI IMG/M metagenome (GOLD analysis project Ga0209007, IMG submission 187961) | Forest soil microbial communities from Algoma, Ontario, Canada - Jack Pine, Ontario site 1_JW_OM1H0_O2 (SPAdes) (version 2) | ecosystem: Environmental > Terrestrial > Soil > Boreal...
GTTCCACAAGTCCGAACCGGTCTGCCATGGAATCGTCCGGCAATTTCCCGGACAGGTGGTATTGTCGCTGGGAAGAGTATAGGTCTGGGCCTGCAGACGCTGTCCTGGTAACGCCGTCACAAAAATCACGGCAAGAAAGAGTGACAGGGGAGCAGCGCCAATCAACATCAAAAGCGCAAATAATGGTTGGGGGATATTTCTATTGGACATGCGTGCTAACCTCTTTTGAGCGGAAATCTTCGGGAGCCAGAAAAAAGTCAGAAAACCCCAGAGAAAACACGGACAGAGCGCTGACAATCTAAGGCCATAGTCTCCTGATCCCTGATGCATGTCAATTGAGCATTGGTCACGTTAGTCACCATCGTAACCGGCCTCAAGTCACACATGACAAAGGTACTTGTGGGCCATACCGGAAACGATCGTGTTCTCAGCCCAATTCGCGCGGTTTCAACTGGCGGCGACTCATTCCAGGCCGAAAATCCGGAATTAAATTCCGTGGAAATCGATGTCCGGCTGCTCGCGGCCAAAGTAAGTCCACTTATCCATTCATAAGTGACGAGCTCGAAAATGTAGCATTTGTTTCGAAACGCGCAGAGGTTTTCGAACACCATTGGGCAAAAACAGGGAATCTGGTAATACGCGGTAACGTCCACAGCCTATAGCTCACAAGGGGAATAGGCGAGAGGGGCGCGGGTTTGTCACAGTAGAAGTTCAGACGGAGGCGAGGGTCATGAAGGTAGTCATTTTCTGCGGTGGTCAGGGGCTGCGGCTCAGAGAATATTCAGAGAACGTTCCCAAACCGCTGGTGCCCATCGGCGACGCGCCGGTGATGTGGCATTTGATGAAGTATTACGCGCACTACGGCCACAAGGACTTCATCCTCTGCCTGGGCCACAAAGGCGAGGCGATCAAACGGTTCTTCCTCGGCTATAACGAGGCGCTGTCCAATGACTTCGTCCTTTCCGACGGCGGAAAAAGGGTCCAGCTTCTCGGCGACGACTTTACCAACTGGAAAGTCACCTGCGCCGACACCGGCGCCAAGTCGCTGATCGGCGAGCGCCTCCGCCAGGTACGCGAGCACGTGAAGGGTGAGGAATTCTTCCTGGCGAACTATTGCGACGGACTGACGGATATCGATCTCGATATGGTCATCGATCGCCTCATCACCTCGGGCAAGACCGCCTGCTTCGTTTCTGTGCCGCCCACGCAAACCTTTCATCTGGTGGAGACGGACAGCGAAAACCACGTCACCAGCATCGACCACGCGGGAACCTCGCATACCTGGATCAATGGCGGCTATTTTGTGTTTCGCCAGAGGATCTTCGACTTTATCGAACCCGGCGAGGAGCTGGTCGATGAGCCCTTCGCGCGGTTGATTGAAGCCAGAGAGCTGATCACCATCAAACACGAAGGCTTCTGGGCCTGCATGGATACCTTCAAAGAGCGGCAGCAGCTCGAAGACCTCTGGTCCAAAGGTGGCGCGCCGTGGCAGATCTGGACCAAAAATGGCGGCGCGAAAAAGGTCGCCGCCGAGCACGTTCTGGTCGGCAAATAAGGCCCTGAACGGTAGAATGCAGTGCAAGTCCCGATGATCGCCGGAGTGCGCCGGTGTGCGGCTTCTCCCCAAACGAGTCTGAAGTCCGTATCGTCGTGTTGCCGGAGGCTGTTTGAGCAGCAATATCAATTTGGCCGAAGTCAATAATCCGGCTGCAGCAGCCCCTGTGGCTGACCACTTCCGCACCGATCATCTGCTCAAGAACATCGGGCACCGTGCGGTTTCCGGCGGCTTTGTCACCGTCGGAGCACAGGGGGCCAAGTTCGTTCTGAACTTCCTGGCGGCGGCGATTCTGGCACGTCTCCTCAGCCCCAGGGATTTCGGACTGGTGGGCATGGTGCTCGGCGTCACGGCGCTGGTTGGCGTTTTCACGCAACTGGGCCTCTCCATTGCGACCATCCAGCGGGAAACCATCACTCAGGCGCAAGTTTCCAATCTGTTCTGGATCAACGTCGGCTTCAGCGGAGTGCTGGCCCTCATCAGCGCCGGGCTCGCGCCGCTCACCGCGAAGTTCTACCATGATCCCCGGGTCATGGGGATCATGCTGGCCCTGTCTTTCACGTTTCTCCTTACCGGATCGACCGTTCAGCACCAGGCACTTCTGACGCGGCAGATGCGATTTCCTGCGCTGGCCGTTATCGATGTCACTTCCAACGCTATCGGCTTCGGACTCGCATGTCTGCTCGCCTGGCGCGGCTTTGCCTACTGGGCCCTGGTGGCGCAGCAGCTGGCAACCACCGGCACCGCCCTTGTGATGATGTGGATGACATCCGGCTGGCGCCCCCATCTTCCCTCACGGAACAGCGGCGTCAAACCTCTGGTCAAGTTTGGAGCGCACCTCAGCATCGCCGACTTCATCGGACAGTTTTCCGCCAACTCCGACAGCATCCTGCTGGGGCGCTTCTTCGGCGCTGCTCCGCTCGGCCTTTATACCCGCGCCCAGGTGCTGCTTTCCCGGCCTATCAATCAGGTCATCACGCCGGTGAATAACGTCCTGATCCCCGTGCTCTCGCGCCTGCAGCACGATCCGGAACGCTATCGCCGCAGCTATCTGCGCGCTTATGGAACTCTGGCGCTGGTGGTGTTTTCCTTTGCCGCCATGTGTCTTGCTTTGGCCAGGCCGCTCGTGCTTCTCATCCTCGGTCCCAAATGGGCCGGTGCGATTCCGCTGTTCGCCATGTTCACCCTGGTCGCGATTTCCGGACCGCTTTCGGCCATCTGCAGCTGGATCTATGAGAGTCAGGGCAGAGGCAAGGACCAATTGACGAACCATACTGCAGCGGGCATCGTCACTATCCTCTCGTTTGTGGCGGGCCTGCACTGGGGGCCGATGGGTGTCGTCACCTCGCTCGCCGTGACCAGCCTCATCATTCGTCTGCCCATCGTTTACTACATCGCTGGGCGCAGCGGTCCGGTTTCAACACGCGATCTGTGGATGGGCTTCCTCTCCCACCTCCCCTGCTGGGGTGGCGTTTTCCTCATGACCTTTCTGATGTACAGGCTACTCGGCCACGCGCCGCACATCGTGCAGTTGCTCGTCTGTGGCCCGGTAGGCCTGGCTACAGGTGCGGCCCTGTTCCTTCTGTTCCCGCGTCCGCGCGAGAGTGCTTTCTTCGCCGCCGGTAAAGTCACTAGTGCATTGAAAGCGAGGTTCGCGGCTTCATGAGTCCTTCCGTCGAATATGAGGTGGCCCAGTCCACCGAAGAAAAACCCATCTCCCCTGGCGCGATGAAGAAATCGAAGATCGTCTTCTTTGGCATTTTCGGAATTGAGAACCTCGGGAACGAGTGCACGCTGCAGTCGATTCTGCAGAATGCACGCGAGCGCCTGCCCGATGCCGAAATCGGCGCCATCAGCTTCAATCCCGCGGACACCGCCGCGCGCCACCATCTGAGCTCACTGCCCGTCTCGCACCAGGATTTTGGTGGCGTAAGACGGCGGGACGGACTGGCCGGCAAGCTTGCCAAAATCGGCCGCCTCCTCGGCAGAATTCCCGGTGAGTTCAACGACTGGCGCAAGGCGGTCAAGGGCCTGCGCGGTACCGACCTCGTTGTGATGACGGGAACCGGCATGCTGACCGACTACATGACCACGGCCTCCGGCTTTCCTTACGACGTGTTTCGCTGGACTTCGGCGGCGCGCCTCGCAGGATGCAAAGTGCGCTTCGTCGGCGTTGGTGTTGGGCCTATCTACGGAAAACTAAGCCGGTTCTTCATCACCAAAGCTCTGTCGATGTCGGATTACCGCAGCTTCCGCGATCAGAACTCCAAAGACCGCATCCGCAAGAATGGTTTCATCCGCGATCACGATCCTGTCTACCCGGATCTGGTCTTCAGCCTCTCGCCCGGCTCCTTCCCGCAGCGGCCGAACCGCAAAGGCCCCATCCGCACCGTCGGCCTCGGCGTCATGGATCACCGCGACATTCATATGTGGGATTCGGACAAGCATCAGGCCCACTACGCCTTCTACCTCGACACCATGGCGGACTTTGTCATCTGGCTGCGCGAGCACAACTATGCCGTGCGCATCCTGCAAGGCGATGCAAAAAATGACGCCAGCACCAGAGACGAAGTGCGAGCGCGTGTTGAAAAGCGCGGCTATCGCTACGATCAGGTCAACATCATGGATGAGGGCAGCACCACGGTCGAAGAACTGATCGACCAGATCGCCACCGTCGACCTCGTCGTCTCGCCGCGATTCCATAACCTCCTGCTCGGGCTGATGATGAACATCCCTGCGGTGTCCATCTCCTACGATCCCAAGAACGACGCCCTGCTCGATTCCGTGGGCCTGGGAAAATATTGTCAGCCCATCGAAGAGCTGAGTCTCCAGGTGCTCATCGACCAGTTCTCCGAGCTTGCCGGACGCAGCGACGAGGTCAGGCCCGTGATCGAGCGCAAATCGCAGGAGTTCCGCGATCGGCTCAATCAGCAATACGATCGCATCTTTGGCGAATTCGCGCCCGTCAGCACCAGGAGCTAGCTTCCTAAGAACCATTCCACCTACTCCGAAGGACCTCCATGACGCAAGCCGTTGAAAATTTCAGAGACCGGGATTATTGGATCGTCGAGAACGCCCTCTACGCTGAGCCCAGCTTCCGCCTGAAGAAATGCGCTTCAGTGATCAATGAGCTCGCCGGCGATCGCGAGTGCACGCTGCTCGACGTCGGCTGCGGTCCCGCCGCTCTGCGCCCGCTGCTCAAGCCCAACGTTCACTACCATGGCATCGATATCGCCATTCATCAGAACGTGCCGTATCTGATGGAGTGTGACATCGCCAAGCAGACCATTGCCTGGGAGAATAAGCGCTTCGACTTCGTGGTCGCTCTCGGATTCTTCGAGTACATGGGCCACCAGCAGAAGCTCAAGTTCGAAGAGATTCGCAATATCCTCAAGGACGACGGCAAGTTCATGATGAGCTACATCAACTTCCGGCACTTCCGCCGCAAAGTGTGGCCCAACTACAACAACGTCCAGTCGTTCGGCGAGATGAAGAAAGGGCTCGAGCAGGTCTTTCATGTCGACAAAACCTTCCCCGCCTCGCATAACTGGCGGCAGAAACAGCCCGGCAAAAGATCACTGACCGGGTTACAAATGAAGGTCAACTTCCACATCCCGGTGGTCAGCCGGATGGCCGCTGTCGAGTACTTCTTCCTCAGCTCCAGGCCCGGGCGTTAATCGTTGCGAACCCCGTCCACAACCTTCGTCTCCTGTCCGTGCCGAATGCTACCATGATGAACAATCCCCCGGATCCAAAGAAGAGAGAGGCATGGGACAGTCTTTACGATTTACGCCGGCATCAGTTGCTGGCGCCGTTCTCATCGATCCGATTCTGCGACAGGACGATCGAGGTCATTTTTCACGAGCGTGGTGCCTGAAGGAATTCGCAGAAAACGGGATCGATTTCGTTCCTGTCCAGGCGAATACCGGCTTCAGCATTCACAAAGGCACGCTGCGCGGTATGCATTTTCAGGTCGCGCCCGCGCTGGAGGCGAAACTGGTCCGCTGCACGCGCGGCGCGCTGTTCGACGTCGTCGTTGATCTCCGGCCCGAGTCGCCCACCCGCCTGCAGTGGTACGGCGTCGAGTTGCGCGCCGACGAGTATCAGCTGCTCTATGTCCCGGAAGGTTGCGCGCACGGCTATCAGACCCTCGAAGACGGAACCGATCTTTTCTACATGACCTCCCAGTACTTCACTCCCAGCGCAGCAAAGGGAGTGCGATTCGATGACCCGGCCTTTGGGATTAACTGGCCACTAACCCCAACCGCAGTTTCTGAGCAGGACCGTAATTGGCCACTTATGAGCGAAGCGAGCCCACTATGATTGATACCGCACTTCTTGAGCGTGAATCCTCCGGCAGTCCTATCCGTGTTGCTGTTATTGGAGCTGGCGCCGCCGCCCGCGCCGTTGCCCTGCAACTTGCCACTCCTCCCAAAGGCATTCGCCTGGCCGCCATCGTCAACCGCACGCCTGCCAATGCCGAACGCTCCTTTAAGGAAGCTGGTGTAAAAGAGTGGCGCCGCGCCGACTCCGCGAAGGACGCCGAAGCTTCGATTGGCCGCGGCATTCCCATCTTTACCGACAATCCTGACATCGTCACCAGCTGCGACGCTGTCGACATCATCATCGAGTGCACCGGTACGGTTGACTACGCCACCCGTGTGGTCATGGCCGCCTTCGATCATGGCAAAGATGTGGTCCTGGGCAACGCTGAGCTCGATTCGCTGATTGGTCCGATTCTCAATGTCCGCGCGCAGCGCTCCGGCCTGGTCATTACGCATACCGATGGAGAAGAGCCGGGAGTCGCGATGACCCTCCTGCGCTATCTCCGCGGCTCTGGCCTTCGCACCGTCGCTGCGGGCAACCTCAAGGGCATGGTCGACCACTACCGCAATCCCGATACCCAGAAAGGTTTTGCCGAAAAGTACGACCAGGATCCCCGCAAGGTCACTTCGTTTGCAGATGCCACCAAGCTCTCCATGGAGACCACCATTCTTGCCAACGCCACCGGTTTCCACGCCGGCAAGCGCGGCATGTATGGACCGCCCTGCGAGCACGTGAAAGAGATGAGCAAGCTGCTCCCGGCCGATCAGATGCTCGATACCGGTCTCGTCGACTACGCCCTCGGCGCCGCGCCCTATACCGGCGCGTTCGTGATCGTCTACGAAGAGAATCCGCTCAAGCAGGCGCAGATGGGCTATGTCAAGATGGGCGATGGCCCGTTCTACGTTTTCTACACGCCGTATCACCTGCCGCATATCCAAATGATGTCGACGATCGGCCGCGCCGTCATCTACCGCGATCCCACCGTCACGCCCATGGCTGGACCGGTCACGGAAGTGATCACCATGGCCAAGCGCGATATGAAAGCCGGCGAGCGTCTCGACGGCGTCGGTGGTTTCACGGCTTACGGCCTCATCGAGAACAGCGCCACCGCCCGCTCCATCAATGCGCTGCCCCTCAGCCTTTCAGAAGATTCCACGCTGCGCCGCGACGTCGCGAAAGACGAAGTCATCTCCTTCGCGGATGTGAATCTCCCCGATCGCGGTATTGTCGACGACCTGTGGAACGAACAACTGGCCCGCTTTGCCGTTCAGCAGCCAGTAGGCGCAAAGTAACTCGAATCACTCACGATTGTGCGACACCAACAATTCAAGCAGGGGACAGATGATCCCGTTGTGTCATTCACGGCGGGATTTCCTGTGTATGGGCTACAAATTTAACTTATGATGCCTGATCGCAGTTACTGGAAGAATCGCCGGGTGTTCCTCACCGGGCACACGGGTTTCAAGGGCAGCTGGATGTCGTTATGGCTCGAAGCACTGGGAGCCGACGTGACTGGCTATGCGCTCGAGCCGCCCACTGAGCCCAGCCTTTTTGAGCAGGCTGGCGTCATGCACTCGATTCGCTCGATCTTTGCCGACCTGCGCGACTACGACGCGCTGAAGAAGGCCATCGCCGACACCCAGCCCGAAGTCGTCATTCACATGGCCGCACAGACCGTCGTCAGTCGCGGCTACTCTGATCCCATTGAGACTTACTCCACCAACGTAATGGGCACAGTCCACCTCTTCGAGTCATTGCGCCAGCTGGGACACCGATGCGTCGTCGTCAACGTCACCAGCGATAAATGCTATGAGAATAACGAATGGGTCTGGGCCTATCGCGAGAACGATCGCATGGGGGGACACGATCCCTATTCGAATTCCAAAGGTTGCGCGGAGCTCGTGACCAGCGCCTATCGCGATTCCTACTTCTCCCCGGAAACGTTTGACCGTCACGGCGTAGCTTTGGCCAGCGCCCGCGCCGGCAATGTGATTGGCGGTGGCGACTGGACCGCGAATCAGCTGATTCCCGACCTCATGAGGGCGTTCCTGGCGGATCAGCCCTGTCTCATTCGGAATCCGCTGGCGACTCGGCCCTGGGAGTTTGTCCTGGAACCGCTGCGCGGATACCTGATGCTCGCCGAAGGACTGGCGAGGGATCCGAAGGCCTTCGCTTCGGGCTGGAATTTTGGTCCTGGCGAGGACGATGCCAGGCCCGTCTCCTGGATCGCCGACAGGTTGGTGCAGTCGTGGGGCAAAGGCGCGGCGTGGACTCTGGATAAAGCGGCCCATCCGCATGAGGCCCACCTGCTCAAGCTCGATGCCTCGAAGGCAAAGGTCTATCTCAAGTGGCATCCGGTGCTTCCGCTCGACCAGGCGCTGGAGTGGATCGTGACGTGGTACCACGCGTTTCAGAACAAAACCAACCTCGGCGATCTCACCCGCTCCCAGATCCGGCAGTATGAGGCGCTCGCTCCGCGGTAAAGTCCACAGGATTTTCTGGTCCCCGCCCGCGCCATCCACAACCTCCGCGTCAGTTGTATGGCCAGATTGGCAAAGTAGCGTCATACTCAGATTGATCTTCCACCTCTCGAGGAAATGATGAGCAACGAACAACCCGACCCGTCCCGCGTCCTCCTGTTTTCGAACAAGAATCTCTACGACCACCTCGTCTGGAGATGCCCGTTCCGTGAATTCGAAAGAATTCTGGAGGATGTTGACGCGGTCGATGTGCTGGCGCCTCACCCTGGCAAGCGGTATCAGCAGGGAAGACGCGTCGCCATGAAGCTTGGAGAATACGCTGCCATTCCCATCAATCCCGGCGTTCCGGAAACCCGCATCGAGCGCGAATACGACCTGTTCATCACCGTTCCCGAGCGCGTCTCCGAACTCCTGCACATGAAATCCCTCAAAGGCCTGCGCGACAAATGCAAAAAGACAGTCTGCTGGCTCCCCGAGTTCTACTTTAAAGACATTCCGGTCTATAAGAGCTGCGTCGAAATCCTCAAGCAGTTCGACTATGTTGTCTTCATGTTCGTGGCCAGCGATCCCTTTCTGCCGTTCATCAAGGGCCACAGCCAGTACATGCCGGCGGGTATCGATTGCCTGAACTTCTCTCCTTATCCCAATCCGCCCCAGCGCGTCATCGACGTGCTCAGCATCGGCCGCCGTGCACCAGCCACCCACAAGGCACTGCTCAAGATGGCGCGCGACGACAACAAGTTCTACATGTACGACACCATCAACGCTCTCAAGGCCCACGATCTGGACGAGCATCGGCTGATGACGGCGAACATGGCCAAGCGCAGCCGCTACTTTATTGTAAGTCCGGGTAAGTTCGATAAGCCGGAAGAAACCGGTGGTACCAGCGAGTTTGGTTATCGCTACTTTGAGGCGGGCGCTGCCGGTACTGTCATGATCGGCATGCGTCCCTACAACAACAAAGAGTTCGACAAAATATTTACCTGGCCAGATGCGGTCCTCGAAGTCCCGTTTACCTCCGGCGAAATTGTCGATGTGATCCACGAGTTCGATAAGCAGCCCGAACGCCAGGCAAAAGTCCGGCAACGGAATATGACCGAGTGCCTGCTGCATCATGACTGGCTCTATCGCTGGGAGTCGATCCTCGAAATGGTCGGCATGCAACCGATGCCGAAGTTGCAGAACAGAAAGCGCACACTGCAGTCGCTGGCCTCGGCGGTCGAACAGGATTATGTCCAGCGCGAACTGTCGGGCGTGCGCTGATTGATGCGCCGCTGATGTCCGACTCGGCAGATTTGAAGCCCGATCCTCAAGCCAACAAGCAGGCGGCCCCTCAGTTCCGGTTGTGGCACAGGGTCATTCTTGCCACGTTGTTGTTGGTCCTTCTCGCGGCCGGAATCCCTGGTATCCGGCAATCCATCCTGCGATCGGCCGGGTGGGCGCTGGTGAATCGCCAGGTGCCCGTAACCTCGGCTGACGTTATCGTGGTGGCGATCGATTCCGGTGGCGCCGGCACGCTTGAAGCGGCAGACCTTGTGCACCGCAGTGTCTCGAATCGGGTTGCCGTCTTCCACGACCCACCAACAGCGGCGGACCAGGAGTTCCTTCGCCGGGGTCTTCCCTACGATGACCGGGCGGCCATCTCAACCCGGCAACTCCAGATCCTGGGCGTTAATAACATCACAGAGATTCCCAGAACCACATCCGGCAGTGAAGAAGAGGGCGAAATCCTGCCCACCTGGTCGCGGAGACACGGCTATCACACTGTCGTACTGGTTACATCCGCAGATCATTCGCGAAGACTGAGCCGCATCCTGCGGCGCGCACTCCGCGGAAGTTCCACCAATATCATCGTTGTGGCTTCGCCATACTCCAACTTCAATCCCAACAGTTGGTGGAAGACCAGGGCCGGGGCGAGAACTGAAATCGTCGAGTCCGAGAAGTTGTTGCTCGATGCCGTTCGCCATCCCTTCTCGTAAAATCGAACCCCGGACCGCGATAACTTACGTCGCAGTCCGGGGTTCAGTGGATCGAGTTATTCGCAGCGCCGGTTACTGAGTGGCGACGGTTCCAGTTAATCCGGTGGGTGGTGCGGGAGTAGGTCCCGTGGCATAGCAGGTTGCTGGATTAAACGCACCACCTTTGGCGGGTCCGTTGAGATAGCAGTTCTCGGCGGGGTTGGCGTTGATGGTGGGATTGCCTTCCGGCCCCAGCAGGGGCCAGGCATAACCCTTCATGAAAGCCGGCTCGCTGGGGTAGTACATGGACGCGGCCAGTGTGTGGTCTGTACCGCCATTCCAGTAAGCAACGCCCAGCGTCTTGTAGTCGAAGTTGCCGTGAAACAGGGCTGTGGTGAGCGAACTCGGAATGCTGCCGACGGCTGTCCCGCCGCTGTAGATGCCGGGTTGGCCAGCTTCCTCGTAGCCACAGTTTCCCGTAGTGCAGCTGATCGAAAGTATCCCTGCTGACCAGGTGGTGTGCAGGTTGAGGTGGCCCAGTACGTTGCCTACGAACGAATAGTAAGTCTGCATGTTATAGA
>Ga0209007_1000752_pt1 | contig 10895 bp, 14 predicted proteins | sample JacPinW_OM1H0_O2_FD_187961 | JGI IMG/M metagenome (GOLD analysis project Ga0209007, IMG submission 187961) | Forest soil microbial communities from Algoma, Ontario, Canada - Jack Pine, Ontario site 1_JW_OM1H0_O2 (SPAdes) (version 2) | ecosystem: Environmental > Terrestrial > Soil > Boreal...
GACGGAATTACTCGATGCACATGAGTCCGTGTTGAACGTCGCGCTGCCGACCGGAGCAAAAGAAGAGCAACTGAATGGCTCGTGGGCTCGCGACTTCGCAGTGGGTCAGGTAGTTCTAACCAACAATGAGCAGTCTCTCGCCGTCAGGGAACAGTTGATGCATCGAAAACGAATGCTGGGGACTCAGCCAACCTGGGATTGGCAGACATGACTTCAAGAAGAATCCACAAAGTCGCGCATCAGATCGGCAATTTCGTCGGCGGCGGTATCTAGTGCAAAATGACCGCCGTCGAGAATATGAATTTGAGCGCTCGGGACATCGCGGCCATAGGCCGCGGGCTCAGACAGATCGAACGAAAGATCATACTTTCCCCAAACCACCAACAGTGGTGGCTGAGTCTTGCGCATCCACGCTTGCCATTGCGGATAAGCTTCAACATTCGTGCGGTAGTCGTAGAAGAGATCGCTTTGAATATCGCCCTGTCCTGGCTGACTGAGAAACGCAAATTCATCTGTCCACAGATCCGGGTCATACCGCTCTGGATTGGGATCACTTCCCACGTGGCGCGTCCGGGTCGCCGTTAGTGACAGCAGGTTTGCGCGCAGCGTTTTCTCATTCGCGGTCCGATCGGCCCAAAAAGCACGCCTGGTCTTCCAATTCTCCCCCAGGCCCTCGTTGTGCGCGACGGCATTCTGGACAATCAGCGCGACAACGCGCTCCGGATGCGCCAAGGCCATGCGAAATCCAACCGGCCCGCCGTAGTCTTGCATATAAAGCAAGTATCGAGAGAGTCCGATTGACTCGGTAAAATGAATCATCACTTCGGCAATGCGATCGAATGTATAGGCGAATTGTTTTGGATCTGGCCAGTAGCTGTGGCCAAAACCCGGATAGTCCGGTGCGACAAGGTGGTAACGGTCAGAGAGCCGTTCAAACAGCGATACGAACATCCGCGAAGAGGACGGTAGGCCATGCAGGAGCAAAATCGTCGGCGCGTCCTTCGGCCCCGCTTCCCGATAAAAGACGGACAAGCCCCCAATCTTCACCAATCGATAACGTGTCGACTGCATAAAACCCCTCATCGCCCGGCCCAGTCTAGAAGATCCAAGAAATCGCGATGCAAATGCCGCCTTCTTTCAGCATATGAGGCAACATCATGCTGCCGCTCAACGGCTTCGCGCGAATCACGCTCGAATCCTCGCGCCCGGGGCTGACTACCGACACCCCTCGCCTCGCACTCCTCCAAGCTGATGGCACTATTCATGACAAACTCCTTGCGCCCCATCCGCTGTTGAGAAATCTCTGCCGGTCGCCTCGAAGCCGACATCGGAGGCGAAAAGCCTCCGCCATGCACTTGGAGTCAATCCTACGATGCGCCGAAACATTCGGCTGAAATGCGCTTGGTCGCACAGGCCGCACTCCAATGCAATTCTAGAGAGAGCGTGATCCGTGGTGAGCATCTTGTCTTGCGCCAGGCTTATGCGCTGCCGCATGATGTACGAGCTCAGCGTTTCATGAAAGCTCACCTTGAAGACCCGACTGAAATGACTGTGGCTCAATCGTGCAAGTCTTGAGATCTCGCTGGCTTTCAAGGCGGCTCCGATATTGTCGCGAATGTACGCCGTCACATGCCTCGCCTGCCAAGGGGCGAGACCGCCGCTCGGCAGGCATCGTTGGGGCGCATCGCCGAAATCACGGCCAGCGGTCAAGAGCGCGAGGGCATTTTCCAACGTGCCCCGCGCTTGTTCTCGATCGGTATCGCTCGCGGCGGTGGCCGCCTCGAGCAGCTTTTTCAGCAAGCTGAGAGTGCTCAGGCGCGGCGCCGTTCTGAATTTTGCACCAGTGCTTGCGGCCATCTCGGGGGCATCTAACATGACTTCCTCTCCGTGTTTTTACACTCTCTGGGGGATCGGATGGGCGGCCTCGCGGCAAATCTGCCGCGAGATCCCATCGTTTGGCTAAGCGGCTTTTTGCGCCGAGAGTAACGAGATCAGAGCCTGCGCGGTTCCCGTTGACGACGCCGGGTTCTGCCCCATTAGCAGAAGCCCATCGATGACGTGAAATGGCTGCCAGTCGGCGACCTTCTCGAAGACCGCTCCCAGCTGCATCAATTCATCCTCGACCAGGAATGGCACCACATGGGTCAGCTTCATATCTTCCTCTTCGCCGTTGGTAAAGCCGGTAACGTGCTTCCCCTTCACGAGCGGTGCGCCTTTGTAAGTTACGTGCCGAAGCACTCCGGGCGAATGACACACCAACGAAATCGGCTTGCCGGAAGTGTAGAACGACTCGAGTAGAGCGATGGAATCCGCGCTTTCGGCAAGGTCCCACATGGGCCCGTGCCCGCCCACATAGAATATGGAGTCGAAATCCTGCGACTTCATGTCTGCAAGCTTGGCGGTCTGGGAAAGCGCCTTTTGCGCAACCGCATCCTTTTTGAAGCGCGCCATCGCATCGGTCTGATTTTCTGGCAAATCACTCTTTGGATCGACCGGCGGCTGGCCCCCTTTGGGTGAAGCAAGGGTCAATTGCACACCGGCATCCCGAAAAACAAAGTAGGGAGCGGCGAACTCTTCCAACCAAAACCCGGTCGTGCGACCGGTGTTGCCCAATTGATCGTGTGAAGTCAGCACCATCAAAATCTTCATGTTCCTATCTCCTGTGTCATCCGAGACGCTAAAGTTGGTTTCATCGATGGCGATGGCAACACTCGTCAACACTCATGGCAATAGAACAAAGGTATTGACGCATGCTGCGCCAGGTGCCGCGCTCACTTGCCCGCGAGTCGCTTCAGTACCGCGGCGGCCATCAGCGCTGACTGAGGCACCAGACCTACCGTCAGCCAGCCGTTGATCGCCGTCATCACGACGAGGAGCACGGCCGGCCAATCGCGAAATCGGCCTCCACTCATGGCAACCTTGCACTTTTGGCCGATCAATAAAGCGGCTGAGCGAATGCGCGCAGCTAACACGTTAGGGATCGGCGTTGATGGCGTGGCGATCATGGAGCTCTCCGGTGACGACAAATGCGAGGAGATCCATCACACCAAAGAAGGCGCAATCAAGCGATTGCACGATGGTATGGACAACACTTTCGTATCAACTCCAGGCTGAGTATGGGGAGTCGCGCGTTGGCCGGCCGACCTCACATGCGTCGCCGATACTATGGTCCAATCGATCTGTCGCTGCGCACGTGCTCCACTGGTTGAAAGCAGTGCCGCAACAAGCTGCCTCAGCGAACGGGCGAAGATCTTTTATCGAAGGAGTGCAACGATGCGTTCTGATATCGTACCAGGAGCCATTTTCCCGGACTATGAACTGCCGGATCACACGGGTGTTTTGCGTAGACTGAGCGCGCTCCAGGGCGACGATCCGCTGCTCCTCACGCTCGCGCGCGGCCATTACTGTCCAAAGGAGCATCGGCAGCATCTCGAACTCGCCGCCTTCTATCCTGCGATCGCCGTGGCGTACACGCAGATTGTTACGATCGCCACCGACGACCATCACACGCTCCAGGAATTCCGCGCGTCAGTCGGCGCCGAATGGACCTTCCTTTCCGACCCCGGGCGAGTAATCCAGAAGGATCTTGCGATTCAAGAGTACACCGATCCCGAGCATAACCCGATGATCCCGCACACGCTGGTGCTCAAGCCGGGTCTCGTCATCCACAGCATTTACAACGGCTACTGGTTCTGGGGGCGTCCCTCCATCGTCGATCTCTGGCATGACCTCCGGGTAGTGACCAGCGAGATTCGGCCAGACTGGGATCTGAGTACTCCCGGGCTCCGCAAGGCGTGGGACGCCGGAGACTTCTCGCGTTTCCACGGATGGAACAAACGAGTCGAAGCGGAATAGCCTTCGCTTCGTCGCAGCGAACTTAAATTCCACTGAATTGTCGGCTGCACCAACCGCTACCCTGCACTGCAAATGCCCGCGCGGGAAATGTCGGGGGAGACAGCCGCACCGATTGCATGGCCAAGCGTGGAATCTGCCTGTACGCAAACGCGGAGAATTTTCGCTCGACTTCGGCTGCGGGATCCTTTTCGAGTGTATGGATCAACTCTTGCGCAAGATGAGGCCAGTACTTGTTGATGCGTGCGGCGAAGGCTTGCGCGTACCCCAAAAGAATGCCCGAGGCAACCATGGCACCTTCGCTTATCAGCTGCTTCGCCAAACGTCTTTCGGGTCGGTTAATCCGCGCCTGAATCGCTGCTCCTTTTTGAGCGTGGCGCGGCCCCACGACCAGGTAGTCTTCTTCGCTGCCGGGATGAGAATCAATCATGCCGAGCGTGGCGATACTCTCTGGCATGACTTGCAGCCGCCCGAATGCTTTCTCGATAGCCTCGGTCAAAACGGATTCGCGCGCAACCCAAAAGTCACTCGGTAGGATGGCGATAGGACAGGAGGGCTCCTTAGTCGCGATCGACAACACAGCCGCCGCAGTTGACAGGGAAGTTGGCGTTCCCAGCTCCGAGATGAAGCGATTGGTTGCCCGAGTAAACCAAAAGGGACCTTCCCAGGTCCGCCGATCGCCCTCTTGGGCGGACACGATCACGTTGGCCGGAGAGCTCAGCCTTTTCGCTCGACGAGCCGCTAGGCGCAAAAACCCCATTGTCACCGCCGCCGCGGAACCTGAGGCGCGCTGAAACAAGGATGTACTTACCCGCTCTGAGTGCCTATCGTTGGCGACGACAATGCAGCAGCGTTTCGATACGACGGACGTTTGCGCTCTCACAGATCATTCTCCTCTTCCAAAAACGGGCGAAGCAGCTCATCAGTCACAGCACCGACATAGGGATACCATCTAGTCAGGCTGCCCCAAGTAATAGCCCAGCCGAGTCTCCACGTTCCCTGGTTTGTGGAATCCTCGTGCCATCAACTCCTTGATTCTCTCTTGCGTCGTCGGACGCGCCACCGAGGCAATACAAGCATCCCAACCAGCCGCGATTTCGACATCCTGCGGCAAGCTAGCGGCGTTGACTAAGCGCTTCGTGTTGGAGATGGCCCATTTGTCGAATCGACTTATGCGTGTCGCCAGAGCCTCGACAAACCCATCCAGCTCGGAGTCTGGAAGAGATCTATTGACATAGCCGTACTCCGCAGCCAGGTCGCCGCAGATGTCGTCGGAGCCCAAGAGTACTTCCAAAGCTCGACCTCTGCCTATCAGCCGCGGCAGGCGCGCCATGGGCCCACCGCCGGCGACCATGCCAACGCCCACTTCCCACTGCGACAGAAGGCCCCTTTCGCGACTGATGAAAGCCATGTCACAAGCCAAGGTGATTTCGCTGCCATTGCCAGTTGCACGCCCCTGGATTTTCGCGATGGACACGACAGGAGCGCGGGTAATCCGCACAAGAATGTCGGGCCACGCCTCGAGCCCTGTGGGCCCTTGTGGCAAGCTGGTGAGTTCCTCAAGTTTGACCGTGAAATCGCTGTGGTTCAGAAAGAAGCCATCGACTGCGCTGTCGAATACCACCACCCTAAGGTGCTCGTCGGTCTCGATCGCGGTGATAATTTTGTCGAACTCCACGAGGAATTCGGGGCCCATCAGATTGAGCGGCGGATTATTGAATGTAACCTGCCAGCAAGCCGGCGAGAGTTTACTCAACAATATCTGCTTTGCGTTTGTTGCGGGTGTCGTCTTCAGTGTCGCGTTCATCGGAAGCTCCTGTGACAATCAAATGAAAGCGGTCACTATCAGGTCGCCGCGGCGCTCCCGCCATTGCACGTTGGTATCGATTCCCGGCCGATCTGGTGACAGCTCCGCACTCGCAAACGCGAACATACCGCAACGACCGATACCATCGTTCAATCGAGGAGCGCCACATATTGTGATGTTATGAGGCCCCGACACGCCCACGAAGGAACCTAACATGACCCGACCAGCCTTGTCCTTGGACCTCGCCGACGCACGCCAAATTATCGCAGCGGGCGAGCGCAAAGCGATTGAATTGGGAATCCCATACAACATTGCGGTTGCCGACGCCGGCGGAGGCCTCGTGGCGCACGTGCGTATGGACGGCGCATGGCTCGGCAGCATCGATATTGCAATCAACAAAGCGTGGACCGCCCGAGCATTTGACATGTCGACCGATGACATCTCGCATTTGGCGCAAAGCGGGCAGCAGGGCTTCGGGATCAATACGACCAACGACTCCAGGGTCGTCATCTTTGGCGGGGGAGTTCCTATCAAACGCGGTGGCGTGGTAGTCGGTGCCGTCGGAGCGAGCGGCGGCAGCGTCCAGCAAGACGTTCAGGTCGCAGAGGCAGCCGCCGCCGGGTGGTCAGGATGACGAGCACCGGCCGAGCCACCGAGGGCCGGTTTTGAGATTGAGGATGATTGCCTGGCGGTTTGGGTGCGGTTCTCGTCAAAAGAAAGAGTGCATAATCAAGATGCTAGGCGGCTCGACCGGCCACTGATACTTTAGTCTTATAGATAGGCCCGTTTGTCTGGCGCGAGAATCCCTGATGTCGCGATTAATCCCGAATCATGTTGGGCAGCAGGCGCCCACTTCAGGTATTAGCGCCCGCGATGCGCGGCCAGAAGAGCCCAAAAACGCATGAATAACGCCGCAATCCTGGTGGCCGTCGTCGACGATGATGAGTCTGTAAGGGAATCGCTGCCGGGCCTCCTTAACGAATTGGGATTCGCCACGAAGACGTTTTCGACAGCGGAGGAATTCCTGCAGTCAGGTGTCGCCGACAATGCCAAGTGCCTGATTCTTGACATCGCGATGCCGGGGATGTCGGGTCCGGAGCTGCATCGCGAGCTGGTGAAGCGCGACTATTCAATCCCCACTATTTTTATGTCCGCCCGCCCTGAATTTGCATCTCAGCCGGATATGCGAGAAGGACCCCTCCGGTGCCTTTTGAAGCCGTTTAGCGAGACGGCCTTGCTTGAGGCATTGAATAGAGCGCTAAATTTGAAGTAACCCCTCTTGCCTCGGGAGACGCCTCATGCACTTAATAGATACAACCGATCGCCTTCCGAGGTTGCTTCCGGTGCCGCCGACCAAGCCTACCGTCGTCGTTGTTGACGACGATATCTCTGTTCGCGAATCTCTGGAACTCTTGATCCAGAGCGAAGGGTGGCAACCTGCGCTGTTCGAATCGGCACAAGAGTTTCTGGCGCAATTGCCGACCGTGGTCCCAAGCTGCCTGATACTCGACGTCAATCTTCCGGATCTCAGCGGTCTTGATATCCAGCAGCGTATAACTGACGAGAAGTCCTCGACACCGATCATATTCATAACCGGCTACGGCGATATCCCGACATCGGTGCGAGCAATGAAAGCAGGTGCCGCTGAATTTCTGACCAAACCGCTCGACGACGAGATACTGATCAGAGCAATTCGTGATGCTGTGCTTCGCAGCCAAGCCAATTTGAAGCGAGAAGGAGCTCAGCGTCAACTACAAGAGCGGTTCGCCTCGCTGAGTAAACGCGAGTGCGAGGTCATGAATCTCGTCGTAAAGGGGCTCATGAACAAGCAGGTCGCTTTTGAGCTGGATATCAGCGAAATCACCGTCAAGGCGCATCGCGGTAGGGTCATGGAAAAGATGCGCGCCAGCACCTTCGTCGACCTGGTGAATATGGCGGGGCGGCTTGGAATTAGCACAGCCCGAGAAGCCTAGCTGACAAACCTGCCCGTCCGGTACAGCCCTACGATCACATGCTTCAAGCAATCCATCCCAACAAACCGGAAGCATTACGGCGAATAATGACTAAAGACCAAATCTCCCGCTTTGAAAGGCTGATGGCAAGGAAAGCAAGTCTTGAGCGTCGCCTCGTCGGCCGGTTTGCCGTCTTTGAATTGAGCGAACCCCCAACTGCCCGTCGCCGCGTACTTCTTTGAATCCTTGACCATGAACTGAATGTTGATCGGGGCGCCGGCGACGAAAGACTGGGCGCGGCCAAAGACTTTGTTGTTTTCTTCGGACGGGACATAGCTCCACGCGAGCCGCGCGATGATCGTTCCGTCCGGAAACGGCAGCTTTCCTTGCCGGTAGGCCTTGATCGCTATGTCGTTGCCCAGAACGGCACGAAGATCGTTGTTGTTGCCCTCCTCGTGAGCCACCGTGATCACTCGCCAGTCGCGGTACCCCGGCGGAATTTTGATTCCGAAGATAGGCACCGCCTCTCCACCGGCCTGCGCAGACGCATGGCCGATATAGAGGATCGCGCCGCTCAGTACTACAACTGCCGTCAGCATATAACTTATGCCCTTCATCACATCCTCCTCCCGAAATGACGCGGGATACCTGCCCCACCCTTCGCTTCAACCATGCGCCACTCGCTAGGCCGCATCTATTAACCTTTAGTATTGGCTTGGCGATGTGATGATCCCGTTCGGCAAACGCCAATGGGCAGATGGGCGCTCCAATACCTTAGTGCAATTTACCGGCCTTACGGGAGCTGATTTGATGGTTTTGTCGGATTGAGAGAGCCTGAGTGGAGGAGTAACCCAGGCTATCTACCGCACGTCTTTTTTTGAGTGAGGCTAATTTGAAGCATGTAGATCGATTTGGTCGTTTACGACAGAATGGCGCGCGAAAATGAGCGGGCACCTGCATAAGTTCGCAAAGCTTCACCAGAGTTTGCTGCACGGCGAACTACCAAGAAGTTTGCATTGGAGTGACGTCGTTGATCTCATCGGACATCTAGGTCAGGTTCAGGCACACGGAGGAGATGAATTCGCCTTCGTTGTGGGTGCGCAGCGCGAGGTATTCAAGCGACCGCACACGCCTGAAATCGGCGTCGAGGAGGTGTCGCGGCTTAGGAAATTTCTTAAACTGGCCGGATTTGAATCACCTTCGGACGAGTCCATTCAGCCGCGTCGGATGGTTGTCGTAATCAATCACCATGCGGCACACATTTTTAGCGATCTCGGCGAGAGCCGTTCACAGGATGCAGCGACTGTCACACCCTACGACCCCTACCACTACCATCACCATTTGGTTCATCGCAAGGAGGCTCACTATGAAGGCGATCGCGTACCCGAAGAAACGTCCTTCTACGAAGACGTGGCCGCTGCCTTGGTATCTGCGAACGAAATTGTCCTCGTTGGACATGGAACAGGGAAAAGTAGCGCGGTGAGCGTCCTGGTGGGGTATCTAAATATGCACCACATTGACCTCGCGCGACGGGTAAAGGCCACCGAGCTAACAGCCTCTGCGCACATCATGGTCGTTCGAAGCTGGCCAGCTGCCTCGAGCAGTTCGTGCAGGCCTGCTTCGAACTCCTTGCTGGCGATGTAGTCGGCATAACCGCGAAACTGGAGGTTGCGCCATGCGATGTTCGGGGAATCCGGCCTTGGCCGGCGGCGCCCACCGAGTGCTGCAATCCAATGATAAGCGATGCTATCCTCAGTGAGCGCACTGCCCAGCGGCCCCTGTGCGTACTGCGGTTGCCGCCTTGAAGCTGGAAAGCGCCGCACATCCGCAACAGCCTCAATCCGGTGGTGTTCGAGTAGCGACAGAAACGTCTTAAGCGGACGCGTCGAATGGCCTATGGTCCAGACCGTCGAATTCATCGTCGTGCCCCCTAATACCAACGCCAGCAGCTAAGACATGCGTGCTCAGCCTATTTTCCGCAGCACCGTCCCCTTATGCATGGCGATGTGATCGGTCTTGTCGCTCTTGATCTCGAATTGAGGGTCATTTTCACTGGCATGGCGCGTATAGCCTTTGTACTCCGTATCGCGCGTGTGAATCTTGATTATCCGGCCGGAAACATAGCCAGCCTCGGAATTCCAGAAAACGTGATCGCCGACTCTAAAGTGTTTGCTCATGACGGTCCGCATGCGATCGATTAGTGCGCACACCAGACCAACCTAATAATAACGCGGGATCGGCCCATCCTGTGGTGTCGTGTTGTTTCCCAAGTCGAAGAAAACCTCATCCACGTAGCACCATCCCCAGCCTTCGGGAGGATCATAACCCTCGATGATCAGGTGATGTGTTGCGTGATAATGGCGAGTTGCATGGCGACCTGGCGATTGATCGCAACAACCCACATGTCCGCAAGTCCGACAGATTCTCAGATGAACCCATTTGCTGCCGGTTTTCAAACATTCCTCGCAGCCTCGAGCACTTGGAGTGACCTTCCTGATGGTGCCCAAATGAGTACAGCTTTTACTCATGACCACCAATCATCGCTTCTGGTACGAGTGGAAAATGTAATCCTTGTCCTTCACGATCGTATGGCACGCGAAACCGCAATTGACGGTGCCAGTCGGATCTGGCTTGAACGTGTCGGACGCGGCCTGATAGTCAAACACCGCATAGGCCCATCCCTTGGTATCTGGGAATCGCTTGCTATCCTTTTCGATCAGGAACACGTCCTGCAAGGTGTCCGGCACGTTTACAGCAAAAGGCGACTCCGCCATCTTTTTCGGCCTCCACTCGATCTTCGCGATCTTGGAGCCGTCCGGGAACGGCTTGCCGTTGCCAGGGATGCCGGCCCGATAGGCGTCGATCATTGTGGGGTTGGCAACCTCCACCTTGAGCAGCTCTGGCGTCTGACTGACGGACACCACTTGCCAGTTTTCGTATCCCCTGAATTCTGAGAACGCCAATCCTTTCGGCAGTTGCAGACTGTACTTGTCCTGTGCGGACTGGGCGATTCCGCCGACGACCGCCAGTACTGCCGCAATACACGTAATCGTCAGCTTGTTCTTGGTCTTCATCGTTTGCACCTCGTTAGTCGCGCCCGGCGTCCCTACTTGCTGGAGGTTCATTGAATCAACAGTGGTAAACCCGAGCCATTGGACGAAGGTATCGGTCCACGATCCGCCTTCGCCATCCCCGGCGGGCAGCCTGTGCACTATGCAGTATGCTGGGTTTCCCTCCGAGAGATGCTGAAAGACTATTCGATGTGTTGTACACGACCAAGAATG
>Ga0209007_1000754_pt1 | contig 10891 bp, 13 predicted proteins | sample JacPinW_OM1H0_O2_FD_187961 | JGI IMG/M metagenome (GOLD analysis project Ga0209007, IMG submission 187961) | Forest soil microbial communities from Algoma, Ontario, Canada - Jack Pine, Ontario site 1_JW_OM1H0_O2 (SPAdes) (version 2) | ecosystem: Environmental > Terrestrial > Soil > Boreal...
CAACTCGATTCGCTCCGTTTCCATCCCGCCCCCCCATCGGGATGAAACCGGACATTTCTACTTTGCACAAACCGGACATTCTCATTTTGCGGCGACACCGCCTGTCCGTAGCCTTGACCCGCGTTTGGGTACCGCCTAACATGTTCCGCGAATCCTGAACCCACGCGGTCACAATTGGCTAAAAACTGATGACGTTTTCCACCGCAAAGCTGTTCTCCCACCTCGATGGCGCGCGCACTTTTTTCTCAAGGCAGGGCGTGTTGCTCCTGGTCGCGGTCGCGCTGTTCGCGGTTCTTTGGGTCACGAATGTACGCGGTCCGGGTACAGGCTTCGTTCCTGTACTCCTTTACACTCTCATCATTGGGAATTTGACGACACCGATTATGAATCGTCTCGCTCCATTTTCCTCGCGTCTCCGCTTCCCCTTTAACTGGGTCGCGTACCTGATCTTGTTGCTCCTTACGGCAGTTGCCTGCGCATCTTTAACAGTGACGGTCGTGATGGTGTTGTATGGAGTTTCCTTTGATTCGTTTTTCGCCCAGCTTTGGAGCATGGGTAGGATTGTAGTCATCGTTATTTTGATCGTGGGGAGCGTCCGCCATTTGCATGAGGAATCGCGAGTGCGGCTTGAGGGCCGGAATCTTGAACTTCAACGTGCCGTCGAGATTGGAAATTCGCGATCGCAGCAGCAACAGCAAGAGCTGGACAAAGCGCGAGAGATTCAGGAAGGACTCTTACCCAAAAAGATTCCCCAGGTTAGGGGGCTGGAAGTGGCAGGGACGTGGCAGCCTGCCCGCGTCGTTGGTGGAGATTATTTTGATGTACTGAAGTTCAGCGAGAGCAAGATTGGCGTCTGCATCGGAGACGTGGTCGGCAAGGGGATCAGCGCTGCGTTGTTGATGGCCAACTTGCAGGCCAGCTTTCGAGCCTTCGCTTCGGAAGCGGTTTCACCAGGCACTCTCGTGGGTAAATTAAACGAAGTGATATCCAATAACATCGCAGCCGATAAGTTCGTTACGTTCTGCTACTGCCTGATCGATACGATGGATAACAGGCTGACCTTTGCCAGCGCCGGTCACTGTCCGCCCATCCTGTTCCACAAATCGGGTGAGGCAATTCCATTGAAGGAAGGAGGAACGCCGCTGGGAATATTTCCTGACCGGAAGTACGAAGATGCAGGACTTCAGCTGGAATCCGGCGACCGCCTGGTGCTTTATACTGACGGTCTAACTGAAGCGATGGATTCGGATGAACAAGAGTTCGGAGAGCCAAGACTGGTTGAGCTAGGCAGTCGCAACGTTGCATTAAGCGCCTCCGAAATGCTTGCCGCAATTAAGAAAGAGGTGGTCAGCTTCTGCCACGGGAGTTTTCAGGATGATTTCACACTGGTTGTCGTCGCAGTGAAATCAGTACGGTCAGGGTAACCTTTCGGCGGTAACCTGGTGCACATCACCTGCAATCTGCATGTGGCGTTGAACGGCCAGGCAAGTCCCATTCGAGGGCATCGCCAGTAGTCTCCTCGAACCCCGTTTCCGGCTAACTTCCGGTTTGCCAACGACCCGGCCAAAATTGGAGTCAGTGGTTAGCGGTTTAGGGGCGTCACAGATCACAACCGCCGCTCGTCCAAGCATTCAACGATGATGCGCACGCATTCGGCGATGGGTCGCCGTCCGGTATCAAGAATTTTGACATCAGCTGCGTCTGCTTCTTCTCGAAGATAACGAGCCCAGTTCGTAATGTTCCGGTTTGCTAGGTCGGGCTGTGATCGATCCAGGCAAAGTCTCTGGGTATGCGTAGCGTCATCACAGTCAAGAAGAATGATGTGAGCGCGACTGATTTGATTTTCGGTCAAGGCTTCCCGGCGCACAGGCCGCACCTGGCGAAAAGTTGGCACCTTGGCACCGGGAAAGCGGTGCGCCGCGCCGACCACCCCAAACATCGCGTAAGCCGGTAACGGGCTGTCAGTACGAAAATATTTCTTATACGCCGTGATCCAATTACTTGCGATATCTCGTTGCGCTGTCGCGAGATTCACTTGTTGGTTGCAAACCAGCTGGTGAAGATGCTCCTCTAATTGGTCTTTGACATAGGAATTCCACTCCGTATTGTAATGCGGCTCGGGCCAGAGATTTCGGATGTCGTCGGAGCCTCCCAAGCCGGGTGTGATCAAGTGATCCATTTCATAGTCCCCGGCTCGAACATTTTCCATTCCGTATTCGCGGAAGACTTGCTGCCGCACGCTGCCCGGTACATACCGAACCACTTCGTCATGTTTCATCGAGCAAAGCTCCGAGAGCGTTACGGTGCGGACAGAGCCCGGGGTGAATGTCGGATTCGGCAAGGGCTCCGAATAGGCAGCCATTGAGTCAATCGATTCAGCGGCTATGCGTTCGTGCAACTGGCGCCCAGTCAGTAAAAGAATGAGTATCAGAGCGAAGGCGAACCCAATACCGCGCCTGTTCGCGCCAAAGAGCGGCTGCGGCCAACCAGGGGATTGGGAGTGCTGTGCCAGGTCATCGAGTCGCGCCTTGAGGAGCGCGCGTGACCGATCGACAAGAGGCAAGCATGGATCAATCGCCTGGCGGCTCACCCGGACAAAATCGACAATTGTCGTCTCGATTTCTGCCATCCGGGCCCGACAGTCCCAGCAGGCCGCAAGATGGGCACGTACTTGTGCGGCGCGACGGTTCGGAAGCTCGCCATCCGCCGCAAGAAGCAGGAATTGATCCGATAGGTGGATTTGTTTGCTTTGCATGTCTTCACATCCCGCCTGCGGAGGTCAATCGTGCAAGTAACCGCGTGGGCGATATGGATACCGCGCCCAGCGACATATTCAGCACATCGGCTATTTCCCGGTAGCGGAGGCCTTCCGCCCGCAGTCGAAGGCAGTGTCGATCCTCCTCCGGGAGAATCTGAAAGACCGCTAGCAGAACTCGTTGCTTCTGACTAACGGGCCGGGTGATGTGTCACACTGGCTGGCCGTACCCCGTCGGACTCAATCGTGTCACGCGCCCTTTGTATGGCGGTGCGCCTCTTCAAAGCATGATTGCGCGCCACCCGAAAAATCCTGTCACGAAGGCTGCAGCGGCACCTCCCCAACTGTGAATGCCGAAAGACTGCCAGGAACAACTCCTGCGTCACCTCTTCTGTATCGTGTACAGATATGCCAAAGGAGAGCGGAACGCAGGGCTCTAAATTGGTCGAAGAGGTTGATGACCTCGCGCTCGATCCCAGACGGACCCGCCCGCGATACGGACGTGGCGACCTCAGGTAAGGACAGAGCATCAATCGAGCTCACTGGAGGCGTAGGCATCGAGTCCCTACCTGGATATTCCTTTTATCCCTGTCCTGTTCACAATTTCTTGAACCTCGCATGTGAAGATCAGCTCGAAAAAAGAGTGAACAAAACGACGGCGAACGGAATGTCTCTATTGAGAGGGAGCGGTCCAGCCGATGGCTCAGGTGTGCGTGTGTACGCCTGGCCTGTACCTCTTGATCGACGGAGAAACGACAGAGGCAAACCGTTCATGAAGAAACTAGCAGTGCTTTTTCTGTTTTTCGCTTTGCCACTTTACTGCCAAACGAACACCGGCGAACTGCGCCTCAAGGTTACGGATCCGTCCGGGCTGAGCGTCAAAGTGGCCGTCCAGATTGTCAGCGAGGCTAACGAATATCAGCACACTCTGGCGACTGATGACCAGGGTGTCCTGGACGTTCAGCGGCTTCCGTTCGGCATTTACCATCTCGAAATCAACCAGCCGGGATTTGCCGAAGTCTCGGAAACCGTCGAGATCCGGTCTTCGATCCCGACCGATTACCCGATTGTGCTGAAAATCTCTTCGGCCACCCAGTCAATCAGGGTGACGGCGGCCAATACGCTCATCGATCCCGATCAAGCTGGTTCCGTCAACCAGATTGGCGCGGACACCATTCAAAACCGAGTCGGCTCGATTCCCGGCCGCTCGATCCAGGACCTGGTGAACTCGCAGCCCGGGTGGCTCTACGAAGGCAATGCCGTTTTGCATCCCCGAGGCTCCGAATATCAGACGCAATTCGTTGTCGACGGTATCCCTCTAACCGACAACCGCTCGCCCAGCTTCGGACCTGAGATTGAGGCCGATGACATACAGTCCATGAGCATTTACACCGGCGGCATTCCGGCCGAGTACGGCCGCAAGATGGGCGGTGTGGTGGAATTGAATACGACGGAAGATTCCCAGCAAGGTTTTCACGGGCAAGCCGTTCTTTCCGGGGGCAGCTTTGATACGGCCGGCGCTTTTGTCGAAGGCCAGTACGTCTGGGGCCAAAATACACTGGGCGTCAGCGCCAGCGGCGACATGACCAGCCACTATTTGAATCCCGTCGTTATACAGAACTATACAAACCGAGGTACGGTCGGTGACTTTTCGGCTCACTACCAACGCAATTTGACGTCCAAGGACCGCCTGAGCCTGATTGTTCGGCACGAGCTTTCGCGCTACACGCTGCCCAACGAGCAGGTGCAGCAGGCTGCCGGACAACTACTCACGGCGGATAACTTCGAAACGATGGGCATCGCTTCGTATCAGCACACGTTTTCACCTAATGTCGTGCTCGACGTTCGCGGCATGGTCCGTGACAATGCCAATGACTTCTACTCGAACGCCGAGGCAACTCCCATCCAGATCTTGCAGCACAATTGGTTTCGCGAGGGTTATTTAAATTCCAGCATCACGATCAGCCATAAACGCCATGAGATCAAGGCGGGCCTGGAATCGGACAATATTTTTCTGAACGAGAATTTTCACTACAACATCACCGACGACACTCAATTTGATCCAAGCACGCCCCTAACTTTCAGCTTCGTGGCGAATCGTCCGGACCTGGAGCAAGCCGCGTATGTGCAGGATCTCATCCGATTGGGCAATTGGACAATCAATGCCGGTGTTCGCTGGGACCATTATCAGTTGTTCTTGAACAATCAAGCTATAAGCCCCCGTTTCGCCATTTCGCGCTATTTCCCGTCGGCCAACGTAGTCGTGCATTTCTCCTATGACCGCGTTTTTCAGACGCCATCGTTTGAGAATATGTTGCTCTCAAGTTCCACGGCGGCCGCAGGCCTCGACACGATTTCCGTGCAATTGCCCGTCAGGCCATCCGTCGGAGACTATTACGAAGCAGGGGTGACCAAGGTTTTCTGGAAGCAGCTCAAACTGGACGCCAACTATTATCGCCGCCTCGTCAACAACTATGCCGATGACGATCAGATCGACAACACGACGATCAGCTATCCCATCGCCTTCAAGAAGGCCATCATTTACGGTGCGGAAGCGAAACTCGAAGTGCCCCGATCGCACGGTTTTTCCGGCTTTTTGAGCTATTCCTACCAGCTAGGAAATGCTTGGTTCCCCGTAACGGGCGGCCTTTTCCTGGGCGACGACGCAATCATTCCCACATCAGGCCATCTCCCGGATTCACAGGATCAGCGCAACTTCGTTCGCGGCCGCGTTCGCTACCAAGTCTTTCCACGTCTTTGGATTGCCACCGGAATTCAATATGACACGGGCTTGCCGTTTGACTTTCAATGTCCTGACGGCGAGACGCTTGCACAGTGTGGGGAGGGGGAAGCCGCCATCTACGGGCAGCAGGTTATTAACCGGCTTAATTTCGCGCGCGGCCGCATCCTGCCGTCGTTTCAGGTGAACGTTTCTGCAGGCACGGACCTTTACAAGTCCGAACGTATGAATGTGCGCTTCCAAGCGGACGGCGAAAACCTTACCAACGTCATCGATGTGATTGACTTCGGTGGCCTCTTCTCGGGCAATGCCATCGGTCCGTCGCGCAGCTTCGCCCTCCGTTTGACGACCAGTTTCTGAAGCGGCGGAACAAATCGGATAGAGCGAGTGGGTCACAAGGGATAAATGATGAGTGGGCGGAGGACCAGTATATGGCTGTCGGCCTTGGTTGTGGTCATCCTGGCAGCGGGGATATTTCTTTGGATGCGCTACTTGCGAGTCCCGACAAACGTTGCTTATGTGAGCGAAGAAGACGGAGGAATCAGTGTTATTGATTTGAACTCCCTCCAGGTGATCCGCAGGGTTCATCCCGCCGATGTAGCCCCGCGTGGAATCGGCGTCACCTTTGACGGGGGGGACTTGATCACCGCGGATAAGGACACGTCCGATATCGCTATTCTCAATACGCCACGAATGAACCTTGTGAAACGGATTCACATCGGAGACAACCCGGAATACATCAAGTTCAATCCAGCCGGCGACAGGGTTTTCGCTACTTTCGAGCCGGGTTCGTCGGCGGGGCCTCCGGCGGCCGGCGGAAGCGCGGATGATGATGACGACGCGGACGAACCACCCGCGCAGATTGCCACCTTCCAAGTATCTGACTGGGCGACGGGGCCGGTGTCGACGGCGGGCAAAGAGACCGAGGGAATACCCAGAGCGTGGTGCCGGCCGCGGGACGAATGATCTCTGGTCAGGCCGGAGCCGCTACTGAGTGGGCCGCCGCCCGCCACGACCGCTACATATTGTTGGCCTCGAACGCCGTAGGTCACAGGAGACGCATTGCCCACGGCATTGGGCTGCGTCTGCCAGAGCTGCTTACCGGTGGCCGCATCGTAAGCGGTGAAGGAGCGGTCCAGCGACGCCACAAAGTTAAGACCGCCCGCCGTTACCAGGAGTGAGCTGACCAGCGGCGCACGCTGTCGATGTATCCACCCGACTTTGCCGGTGACCAGATTGATGGCCTCAAGGCGGCCGAATTTGCCGTCTTAATCCGGCCGCGGCCGCGTCCGCGTGGCGAAGCGAATGTCGTTGCCGCCAGCCGACCTCGGCGTCGCTGCGTAGTACCCGCCGGTAATCCGCGCAGGTTTCGACTAGCGGTACGTACAGGACATAGCTCGCTGGATCGAAAGCCGTGGTCGGCCAATTGCGCGCGCCATTGGAATTGGGGCACAGAAGCGCCGTCTTGCCGGGCACTGGCTCAAGACCAGGATTGGTGCTCTCCTTGCCTGTGACCGGGTCAATCGGGGTGACGACGTTTTGCAGGCCGAGATCGCGGGAAAACACGTATTTGCCGGTGGCGCGGTCCACTTCCAGCAAAGGGCTTCCGTCGAACAGCGTGTACAGCGCGGCGAAAGCGGCTGTCCGTTCAGTTTGAAACCGTCGATCAGCTAAAGGATTCAGCTCGACATGTTACAGTACTCGCCATGCGATTCGGCATTCGGCAGCCCGGTCTCCTAGCGAGGCGTCTTTTGCTCGCTCTCGAAGAAGTTAAGAGAGCCCTCCAAGACCAAACTGACGCAGTATCCGAAGCAACCAAAATTGCAAGCGCAAAGCAAGCCGTTCCACAGCTCGTGCGGGCCGAAGTTAGCCTGCCAGAGAGTGTCGAAACTCGAAAGAGCGCAATCGACGCACGCAGTGACAGGGTGTACCAACGCCGTACGCTTCTCGTGTCCGTGCTCACATTTATCGCCATCGTCATCTACGCTGGCTTGGTGTACCTCCAATGGAAAGAGATGATAGGGGCTGCTGGCGCAGCGCAAGACGCCGTTCATGAGGCGCGATTGGGCAGACAGCAATCCCAAGAGTCCCTCAACGCGGCTATCGATCAGTTCCACTCGGACCAGCGGGCATGGGTGGGACCAACCAACATCGTGCTCCGCGAGATGCCGGCACCCAATCCGATAACGGCAGTGGCTACGATAACTAATTATGGTAAAACGCCCGCCTTCAAACTGAGAGCGCGATACTTTCTCCGTGCGAGTGATACGCCGATTGACGTCCGACAATATGCCAAGAATCCGATCGAACAAATGGCAGTTCAAGAACAGAGGACTACAAATGTACTTTTCCCGAACGCCCACATGGACCTGGTTCCGTCTACCGGCTCTGCAGACGCGCTGGGAATTCAGAATGTAGGGAATGGACGAAAACTGCTCTATTTCTTCGGATGGGTCTGGTATTCCGATCTCTTTCAAATGCCCCATGAGACGAGATTCTGCGCGCAGTGGTACGTTCAGGGAAAGGGCGTTGCTCCTTGCAGTGAAGACTACGATTACTCCGATTAGAATAACAAACCACTTTAACACCGGGGCGGACAGACCTCTTTAATTCGCAGCCATCGACTGAACGAGAAAGACCTGCCCGGTCGCGCATCGGCGATACTTCCGGGTCTCACAGGCCTGGGCAGACATCGGTAGTCAGTCCTCTCGCAGAAGACGGGGACGAATCATCGGCGCACGACGCATTTTTCATCGGAGCTGACGGTATGGCCTTCGCGAAGATACTTGCACTGACCAAGAGACTGACGTTCCAATTCACGCCCTTTGACGCAAACCCAGCCGTCGTGCGCTACGATCTCCGTGGCCTTGAGACCCATTTGGACAAGGTCGCGGATGGCTGCGGATGGAGCATGAATAAGCGATCAGAGGGACGCGACGGCGTCTCTTTTTACCAGAACCGCCCCATACGAAACGAAGGGTCAGCCGGTTTCCTTGAAGAAGATAGGATTCCCCTCCGGGTACTGAGTCACTCCGCGTATCTGTGAGCCGATACGGAAAAATTCCTTCGGAACCCGAAACCCTCTAGTGCACTACTTTACCGGTTGGTGCCTGGGTCCCTGTCGGCTCCCGGATCTAGTCGTCCAACCGAATCTGCGACTCACACTCTACCTGGCCGTTTTGCAGCTTGAGGGTGTGTGGCGTGCGTTGTACGCGGCACCTAAGACAGGTATTTCGCGAGTGGCTCCCAATAGTTTTTGTTCCACCCCTTGAGGAGGCTTTGCCCGTCGCCGGCGGGGAACCCTGTGTGGTCAAGGGCGAGCTTGGTTCCAGAGCCGCTGTCCGTGAGTTCGAACTTCACAATCGAGTAGACGCCCGGTTTCCAGTACGCCGGACGCCAGGCCTGGACAATTCGCTCGTTGGGTACGAGCTCGATCTGCCTCCCCTCGATAAGGCCGCCGAACGTCGAGAAAGCGCCACCCGCTTCAGGACTGATTTCCGTGGGCGGCGCTCCCGGGGGCATGCGCGTCTTCATGGCGTCGCTGAGATGCACGACGTGCTCGAATTGTTGAGCGTCTGTGAGCGCTTCGTAGATGCGTTTCCGGCTGGCCTTGAAATCGACTTCCTGGTGAATAGACTCTGCCGCATGAGAAATCTCCCCGTTGGCCTGCGCCCTAGCCTCCATTGAGCCTAACGACAAACCACCGAATGCCATCGCAATGCCGGCGATCACTTGCCGGCGCGTGGGTCCATTCGTCAGCTTTTGCAAACCAGTCTTATGGCTCATCATCGTCCTCCCGGATTTTTGGCTTCAACCACCTCTGCGGAAGCCTATCGCAGTCTAGCTCACTCCGATATTCAGCCCGAATGACGAGTTCATTCGACCAGACGCAAGTACAGAAACTACCCGATAGACGCGCCTCGGTGAGGGTGCTTAGCTCTAGCTCGTGAATTCACGCTGGCTAGGCCACGGTTCGCGGACACAGCCTATCGGAGGCAAAACACGATGATCTGCCGGAGATGCGGACATTCAAGCGGAATGCACGACGAGCGCGGCTGCGTTGCCTTGAGTTGTTTATGCAATCGGTACATCCCGACGCAAATCAATGCGATCCTGGCGGTCCAACCGCTGCGCCTACCACTGAACCTCAAACGCATCAGCTTGCCGTTCGAACTAGGATCACGAAGTTCACTGCGACGATAGTCTTCTCGCGGCTCAGCAGGGGGCCTGTTTCTGCCGTTCGCGGTCGAACACTTCTTTTGCAAGCCGTTTGAACCCGCGGCCTGCGGGAGTGCTTGGAAACGGACGGGCGCCAACGGTCTTCTCCGCGACCCTGTGGAATGTCAGACCGGAATTTTCGTACGCACGATCATTGAACTGCCCAACGAGCTCGATCTTTTCCGCGGTCGGCCTCGGTTTGCGAGGCATTGAGGGATTGTGCACCAGCCAGTTCCTTATCGTGGCGCATTCAAACGGGAACGAGCGACCTAACGTGTTGCATGAGATGAATTGATTCACTCTTCGATACGATCCGGTCAACGGGCAAGTCGGACCGTAGCAGATGTCGGCCAAGGTCAGCGTACTGAGTAAAGAGAATGATCGGGACGTCAGGCAATCGTCTTTTTAACTCCCGCGCAGACGCCAATCCGTCCATCACGGGCATCGACAGATCGAGAATAATGAGGTGAGGCGGATTTTCAACGGCGAGCAAAATTGCTTCCTCGCCGTTGGACGCTAAGGCGCAAATCTCATAGTTTTCGTCTGCGTCGAATAGGTGGCACAGCAATCTACGAATGGTCGGATTGTCATCGACAACGAGAATCTTTTTGGCCATGTTGCTCTTTATCTGGCAGGGGTCCGATCTAGTAAAGACACCGGTCGGCAGGCTTTGCGATCGGGTATTCGATGTAGGCCGACTCGGTGTGCCCAAACGTCCCGGATTCTTCGAGACGATCGGTGGAAATAAATGTGTACACTTCGTTTCCCCGTGTGTGCGGGCTCGGGTTATGGCCGTGCTCGCGGTCATAATCCACTATCCCAACCTGCTTGGCTTCGACGCCAGCACGCTTGAGTGTCTCTATCCATTCGTCGAACACGCGACTGGGGGCACCGGCAGCGATAATCTCAAATGACTCCACGGGCAATCGTAACCCTTCGGCGCTCTTTCCCGGTTAGCGTTGATCAGGCACTTTGGCTCTGTCGCTGAAAATGCAGCAGCGCGGCGTGTTGGCTCGCCCAATGATCTCCCGGGAGTATGTATCTTGGCACAGGCTGGAACGGAGCCACTGTTCGAATTAGCTAAGAAGGATGCCCCTCGTGCAGGACGATACTGAGAAGTGAACTGTGCACTTTCAGTCCGCCGTTGTAGTCAATGAAACCCAATTTCCGGAACTTAT
>Ga0209007_1000755_pt1 | contig 10870 bp, 6 predicted proteins | sample JacPinW_OM1H0_O2_FD_187961 | JGI IMG/M metagenome (GOLD analysis project Ga0209007, IMG submission 187961) | Forest soil microbial communities from Algoma, Ontario, Canada - Jack Pine, Ontario site 1_JW_OM1H0_O2 (SPAdes) (version 2) | ecosystem: Environmental > Terrestrial > Soil > Boreal...
GTGGAGCTGCCGGAGGGCACCGAGATGGTGATGCCGGGAGACAACATCAAGATCGTGGTGGAACTGATCGCCCCGATCGCGATGGAGCAGGGCCTGCGCTTCGCCATCCGCGAGGGTGGCAAAACCGTCGGCGCAGGTGTGGTCGCTAAGGTCATTGCTTGATCTTACTTCTAAAGGTCGGGGTCGCTTCGACCCCGGGAATTGTTGCGCGAAGCGCATGGCGATTGCGTAAGCGCATGGTAACTCTAGGGCAGTAGCTCAATTGGCAGAGCGGCGGTCTCCAAAACCGCAGGTTGGGGGTTCGATTCCCTCCTGCCCTGCCACTTGAAGTGGCCTGTAGGTAGCAGTAAGTGAACATGGCAAGAAGCGAAGTACATGGCTGAAGTGCAAACACCCGCGGTGTCGTCATCCAAGGACAACGCGCTCCTGACTTTGTCGATCATCGCGATTCTTGGCGGAATCGCGGCGTTTTACTGGTTCGACGAGCTGGGCTTGCTGCTGCGCGTCGGGATGGTGATTCTGGGACTCGCGGCGGGCGCGGGTCTTTTGTGGCTGAGCTCGTACGGCAGGGAGTTCGTGCAGTTTGCGCAGGCCGCGCGGGTTGAATTGCGCAAAGTGGTGTGGCCGAGCCGCACCGAGACCTTTCAGACCACTTACGTGGTGATCGGTTTTGCGATTGTGATGGGTGTGTTTTTTTTCGTTCTTGACTGGATTCTCACCTGGATGACCCGCTTTTTGGGCGGCACCCCGGGTTAGCGGACGCGGAGCTCTTATGTCCTTGCGATGGTATGTGGTTCACGCGTATTCGAACTTCGAGCACAAGGTGTCGGAGTCGTTGAAGGAGCGCGTCAAACGCGCCGGTCTCGAAGCGAAGTTCGGCGAAATTCTCGTGCCCACCGAAGAAGTGGTGGAGATGCGCGACGGCCAGAAGCGTAAGTCCGACCGCAAGTTCTTCCCGGGCTACGTGCTCGTGCAGATGGAAATGGACGAGGACACCTGGCACCTGGTGAAGGAAGTGCCGAAGGTGTTGGGGTTTATCGGCGGCACCAGCGACAAGCCGGCGGCCATCACCGATAAGGAAGCCATGTCGATTTTGCGCCGCGTCGAAGAGGGCGTGGACAAGCCGAAGCCGAAGGTGCTGTTCGAGCCCGGCGAAGTGGTGCGAGTGACCGATGGGCCGTTCAATGATTTCAACGGCGTGGTCGAGTCCGTGAATTACGAAAAGAACCGGCTGCAGGTGGCAGTGCAGATCCTGGGGCGCTCGACGCCCGTGGAATTGGATTTCTCGCAAGTCGAGAAAGGTTGATTTAACCGGGGAGCTTCCCTTACGGGGGAGGCGCTTGTACCCACAGGAGCGTTAGATGGCAAAGAAAGTCACTGGCTATATCAAGCTGCAGATTCCTGCAGGGCAAGCCAACCCGAGCCCACCAGTCGGCCCTGCATTGGGCCAACAGGGCGTCAACATCATGGAGTTCTGCAAAGCGTTTAATGCGCAGACGCAGGCCTTGGAAAAAGGATTACCGACCCCAGTTGTGATTACGGTATATAGCGACCGCAGCTTTACCTTCATCATGAAGACGCCGCCGGCGTCCGTGCTCATTGCCAAGGCGCTCGGCATCCCCAAGGGCAGCGCCACGCCGAATACGGCGAAAGTCGGGAAAGTGACCCGCAAGCAGCTCGAGGACATCGCCAAGGTGAAAATGCCTGATTTGACCGCGGCCAGCCTGGACGCGGCCGTGCGCACCATCGCGGGCAGCGCCCGCAGCATGGGCGTTGACGTGGAGGGAATGTGACATGCCTGCCGTAGCCAAACGAACCAAGGGTTGGAAGGAAAAGCTGCCGCCGGGCAAGAGTTATCCGATTGACGACGCGTTGAAGCTGGTGAAGGAATTCGCCACCGCAAAATTCAATGAGTCGGTGGACGTGTCGGTGAACTTAGGCGTCGATGCCACCAAGTCGGACCAGCAGGTCCGCGGTTCAACCGTGATGCCGCATGGCACCGGCAAGACCGTACGCGTCGCGGTATTTACCCAGGGCAAGAATGCCGAGGCCGCCAAAGCGGCGGGCGCGGACATCGTCGGTTTCGAGGATCTGGCCGAGAAGGTGAAGGCCGGACAGATCGATTTTGACGTGGTGATCGCCAGTCCCGATGCCATGCGCATCGTTGGGCAGCTCGGACAGATCTTGGGACCTCGCGGCCTCATGCCGAATCCCAAAGTGGGCACGGTGACGCCGAATGTGGCCGAAGCGGTGAAGAATGCGAAGTCCGGGCAGGTGCGTTACCGCACCGACAAGGCCGGCATCGTGCACGCGCAGATCGGACGCGCGAATTTCGAGCCGAGCGCGCTGAAGGAAAATCTACTGGCGCTGGTGAACGATCTGCAGAAGATCAAACCCGCGACTTCCAAGGGTGTGTACCTGAAGAAGCTGACGGTGTCCTCGACCATGGGTCCCGGCGTCGCCGTCGATCAGTCGAGTTTGGGTCTGGTCAAGATTTAAGGACGGGGTCGTTTCGACCCCGTTGATGGTTGCGCGCAGCGCATGAAAATTGCGCAAGCGCATGAATAGTTGGAGGGCTGCGGGAAGTTAACGCTTCCCGCACCCACCTTCGAAGACCGCAGGCGAGTAAGGTTTTTTAAGAACCTCGACTCTTAAAGGCAGCCTGCGCAGATGGTGGGACCGGAATCAGGAATGCCTGAGAAGGTCGCGCCTGAGTACTTGAAGTACTCAAAGGGTGGATGCGAGCGGCGGCGTTCGTATCTGTTGTGTGACGCTTCTCTACGGGGAATCAAAGATGGCACTCAAGTTAGAAGAGAAGAAAGTCGTGGTGGCAGAAGTCAACGCGGTCGCGGCGAAAGCCCTGTCCGTGGTGGGCGCGGAGAACCGTGGCTTGACCGTGACGCAGATGACCGACCTACGCGCCAAGGCGCGCAAGGAAGGGGTGTATCTGCGGATCGTCAAGAACACGCTCGCACGCAAGGCGGTTGCCGGCACCTCTTTCGAGTGCATTTCTCCGGCGTTGAAAGGACCGATTGTCCTGGCATTTTCCAACGACGATCCGGGCGCTGCTGCCCGCATCGTCAAGGCATTTAGCAAGGACAACGACAAACTGGTGACGACGATCGTCTCTTTGGGCGGGCAACTGCTCAAGGCCGATTCACTCGAGCGGGTGGCTGCATTGCCCACGCGCGCGCAGGCGTTGTCGCAGATGTTGGGTGTGCTCAAGGCGCCGATTGCGAAGTTCGTTGGTACGTTGGCTGCCCCCAACTCGAAGTTGGTGCGGACGCTGGCTGCTGTTCTTGAAGCCAAGAAGAGCGGCGCGGCGCAGGCAGCGGCGAATTAATCCTGATTCGGGTTCATCGAACCCATATTTATTTGGAGACGATAATGGCTGTTACTAAAGACGAAATCCTCGACTCAATTTCCAAGATGACCGTCATGGAAGTGGTCGAGCTGATCGCCGATATGGAAAAGAAGTTCAACGTCACGGCTGCCGCTCCTGTAGCCGCGGCTGCGGCGGGCGGCGGTGGTGGTGCGGCGGCTCCGGCGGCGGAAGCGCAGACCGAATTCACCGTGACCATGACCGAGTTTGGCGCCAACAAGGTGGGCGTCATCAAGGTCATCCGCGAAATCACCGGTCTGGGCTTGAAGGAAGCGAAGGACTTGGTTGAGGGCGCGCCTTCGACCGTCAAGGAAGGCATTCCGAAGGCGGATGCCGAGGCGATCAAGACGAAGCTCGAGGCCGCGGGCGCCAAGGCTGCTATCAAGTAGTGATTATTGCCGATATGCGCAGTTCGATGGTTGCCGCTGAAATCCAGCGGCAGCCGTCGGCTGCGCCATTGATTTTGATTTTTAGGGCGGGGTCGCTTTAGACCTCGTTAATTTTGGCGCGCAAAGCGCGCCGCGATACTGGAAAAGGGTGATCCTCATATGGCCTATTCGTTCACCGAAAAGAAGCGCATCCGTAAGAACTTTGGCAAGCGTCCGAGCATCCTCGGCACGCCGTACCTGCTGGCGATCCAATTGGACTCGTACCGGCGATTCTTGCAAGCGGATACCGCGGAATCCAAGCGCGATGAAATCGGCTTGCACGCCGCCTTCGACAGCGTGTTCCCCATTTCCAGCTACTCCGGGAACGCGACTCTCGAATATGTGAGTTACCGTCTGGGCGAACCGGTATTCGACGTCAAGGAATGCCAGCTGCGCGGCTTGACCTACGCGGCGCCGTTGCGCGTGAAAGTGCGCCTCGTGGTGCTCGATAAGGAAGCCAGCGGCGCGAAGAAGCCGGTCAAGGACGTGCGCGAGCAGGAAGTGTACCTGGGCGAGCTGCCCCTCATGACCGACAACGGCACCTTCATCATCAACGGCACCGAGCGCGTCATCGTGTCGCAGCTGCATCGCAGCCCGGGTGTGTTCTTCGATCACGACCGAGGCAAGACCCACTCATCGGGCAAGCTGCTGTTCTCCGCACGCATCATTCCGTATCGTGGTTCGTGGCTGGACTTCGAGTTCGACCCGAAGGATTGCGTGTTCGCGCGCATCGATCGCCGCCGCAAATTGCCGGTGACCATCATCCTGCGCGCGCTCGGGCTGACCGAGGAGCAGATTCTCGACATCTTCTTCGAGAAGAACGTGTTCCACCTGTCGAAGAAAGAAATCGAATTCGAAATCATCCCGCAGCGTTTGCGCGGCGAGACCGCCGCATTCGAGATCCGCGTCGGCAAGAAAATCATTGTCGAGGAAGGCCGCCGCATCACGGCGCGCCACGTCAAGGAGCTCGAGGAAGCGGGCGTCAAGCGCCTTCCCGTGCCCACCGAATACGTGCAAGGCAAGGTGCTGGCGCATGACATCGTCAACACGGAAACCGGCGAGATCCTGGCGAAGGCCAATGAAATCCTCACCGTACCCACCGTGGCGAAGCTCATCGAGAGCGGCATCACCTCGATTCGCACTTTGTACGTGAACGACCTGGACCGCGGTCCGTATATCTCGGACACGCTGCGCATCGATCCGACCAAGACCCGCCTCGAGGCGTTGGTTGAAATCTATCGCATGATGCGTCCCGGCGAGCCGCCGACCAAGGATGCGGCCGAGAACCTGTTTCAAAACCTGTTCTTCAACGGCGAGCGCTATGACCTGTCGCCGGTGGGGCGCATGAAGTTCAACCGCCGCGTTGGCCGTGAGGAAATCACCGGATCGGGCGTATTGAGCAAGGAAGACATCATCGAGGTCATGAAGACCCTGATCGATATCCGCAACGGCAACGGCCATGTGGATGACATCGATCACCTGGGCAACCGCCGCGTCCGCAGCGTCGGTGAAATGGCCGAGAACGCCTTCCGCATCGGCTTGGTAAGGGTCGAACGCGCCGTGAAGGAGCGCCTGACGATTGCCGAAAGCGAACCGATCATGCCGCAGGAAATGATCAACGCGAAGCCGGTCGCCGCCGCGGTGAAGGAATTTTTCGGCTCCTCGCAGCTGTCGCAGTTCATGGACCAGAACAATCCGCTGTCGGAAGTCACGCACAAGCGCCGCGTCTCGGCGCTTGGCCCAGGCGGTCTGACGCGCGAACGCGCTGGTTTCGAAGTCCGCGACGTGCATCCGACGCACTACGGTCGGGTGTGCCCGATTGAAACTCCGGAAGGCCCGAACATCGGCTTGATCAATTCACTGGCCGTCTATGCGCGCACCAATGACTACGGATTCCTCGAGACCCCGTATCGCCGGGTCACCAACGGCAAGGTGACGGACAAGATCGATTATCTGTCGGCCATTGAAGAAGGCCAGTACATGATCGCGCAGGCGAATGCGACCTTGAGCGAGAAGGGCGAGTTCACCGACGACTTGATCTCCTGCCGCACGCAGAACGAGTTCACGTTGTCTTCGCCCGACAAGATCAATTACATGGACGTCTCACCGAAGCAGATCGTGTCGGTGGCGGCCTCATTGATTCCGTTCTTGGAACATGACGACGCGAACCGCGCGCTCATGGGATCGAACATGCAGCGCCAGGCGGTCCCGACGCTGCGCTCGGAAACCCCGTTGGTGGGCACCGGCATGGAGCGCGCGGTGGCGATCGACTCCGGCGTCACGGTAGTGGCGCGGCGCGGCGGCAGCGTGGATTCGGTCGATGCCTCGCGCATCGTGGTGCGTGTGAACGATGATGAAACGACAGCCGGCGAGCCGGGCGTCGACATCTATTCGCTCACCAAGTACACGCGCTCGAACCAAAACACCTGCATCAATCAGCGCCCGCTGGTCAATGCCGGCGATTCGATCAAGCGCGGCGACGTGCTGGCGGACGGCCCCTCGACGGATCTGGGCGAGCTCGCGCTCGGCCAGAACCTGCTCGTGGCCTTCATGCCCTGGAACGGCTACAACTTCGAGGACTCCATCCTGATCTCGGAGCGCGTGGTCGAGGAAGATCGCTTCACCACCATTCACATCGAGGAACTCACCTGCGTCGCGCGCGACACGAAGTTGGGGCCCGAGGAAATCACGGCCGATATCCCCAACGTGGGCGATTCGGCGCTGGCGAAGCTCGATGAGGCCGGTATTGCCTTCATCGGTGCGGAAGTGCGCGCCGGCGACATTCTGGTCGGCAAGGTCACACCGAAGGGCGAGACCCAGCTGACGCCGGAAGAGAAGCTGCTGCGGGCGATCTTCGGCGAGAAGGCTTCGGACGTTAAGGACACCTCGCTGCGCGTGCCTCCCGGCATGGACGGCACGGTGATCGACGTGCGCGTGTTCACGCGCGACGGGGTCGAAAAGGACTCACGGGCCCTGGCGATCGAAAAATCGGAACTGGAGCGGGTACGCAAGGACTTGGCCGATCAGCAGCGCATTCTGGAAGACGATTTGTTCCAGCGCGTGCGCGGCATGATCGAGGGCAAGGCTGCGGAAGCCGGCCCGAAGAAGATCAAGTCGGGTACGCAGATCGATGATGCCTATCTGGTGGACTTGCCGCGCGAGCAGTGGTTCGAGATCCGCTTCAAGGAAGAGGATGTCAATACACAGCTGGAGACGGTCTCCGAGCGACTGAAGGGTCAGCGCAAGGCGTTTGAAAAGCGCTTCGAGGAGAAGAAGGCGAAGATCACCGCGGGCGATGATCTGGCGCCGGGCGTGCTCAAGATGGTCAAGGTGTACCTGGCGGTGAAGCGCCGTGTGCAACCGGGCGACAAAATGGCGGGACGCCACGGCAACAAGGGCGTGATTTCCTCCATCGTTCCGGTCGAGGACATGCCGTACATGGCCGATGGCACGCCGGTGGACATCGTGCTGAATCCGTTGGGCGTGCCCTCGCGCATGAACATCGGGCAAATCCTCGAGACTCACTTGGGCTGGGCTGCCAAGGGCTTGGGCGCGAAGATCGGCAAGATGCTGGAAGCCCAGCACGCCATTGTCGAGCTGCGCAAATTCCTGGGTCAGGTCTACAACGAGACCGGCGGCCAGAAGGAAGACATCAAGTCCATGAGCGATGCCGAAGTCATCGAGTTGGCCAGCAACCTGAAGAAGGGCGTGCCGATGGCGACGCCGGTGTTCGACGGCGCCAGCGAAGAGGAAATCAAAAATCTTCTGACGCTTGCGGACCTGCCGACCTCCGGTCAGACCACGCTGCACGACGGGCGCACGGGCGAGCAGTTCGAACGTCCGGTCACGGTCGGCTACATGTACATGCTGAAGTTGAACCACTTGGTCGACGACAAGATGCATGCGCGTTCCACCGGACCGTACAGCTTGGTCACCCAACAGCCGTTGGGCGGCAAGGCGCAGTTCGGCGGTCAACGCTTCGGCGAGATGGAAGTGTGGGCGCTGGAGGCTTATGGCGCCGCGTACACCCTGCAGGAGATGCTTACCGTCAAGTCGGATGACGTCAACGGACGCACGCAGATGTACAAGGCGATTGTCGACGGCAACCATGAAATGAAAGCCGGCATGCCGGAATCGTTCAATGTCTTGGTGAAGGAGATACGTTCCTTGGCCATCAACATCGAACTAGAGAGCGAGGCCTAATCAATGAAAGACTTACTCAAGTTGTTCAAGCAGCAAGTACCGGTCGAGAATTTCGATTCGATCAAGATCGGGCTTGCTTCGCCGGACATGATCCGCTCCTGGTCGTACGGCGAGGTGAAAAAGCCGGAAACCATCAACTACCGCACCTTCAAACCGGAACGGGACGGCCTGTTCTGCGCCAAGATCTTCGGGCCCGTGAAGGATTACGAGTGCCTGTGCGGCAAGTACAAGCGCCTGAAGCACCGCGGCGTGGTGTGCGAGAAGTGCGGCGTCGAAGTGACGCAGTCCAAGGTGCGCCGCGAGCGCATGGGACACATCGAGCTCGCGAGCCCGACCGCGCACATCTGGTTCTTGAAATCGCTGCCCTCGCGCATCGGCTTGATGCTGGACATGACCTTGCGCGAAATCGAGCGCGTGCTGTACTTCGAGGCCTTCGTGGTCGTCGATCCGGGCATGACCTCGCTGCAGCGCGGTCAGTTGCTCACCGACGAGATGTATCTGGAGTCGATCGAAGAGCACGGCGATGAATTCGATGCGCGCATGGGCGCCGAAGCAGTGCATGAGCTGCTCAAGTCCATGGATCTGCCCTCCGAGGTGGTCAAAGTCCGCGAGGACATGGCGAACACCAACTCCGAGACCAAGATAAAGCGGCTTTCCAAGCGTCTGAAGCTCATCGAAGCGTTCATGGAATCGGGCAACAAGCCGGAGTGGATGGTGCTCACCGTATTGCCGGTGCTGCCGCCTGATCTGCGTCCGTTGGTTCCGTTGGACGGCGGCCGCTTCGCCACCTCCGACTTGAACGATCTGTATCGCCGCGTCATCAACCGCAACAACCGTTTGCGCCGGCTGCTCGAGCTGAACGCGCCGGATATCATCGTGCGCAACGAAAAGCGCATGCTGCAAGAGGCGGTGGACGCGCTGCTCGACAACGGCCGCCGCGGCCGTGCCATTACCGGCACCAACAAGCGACCGCTCAAGTCCTTGGCCGACATGATCAAGGGCAAGCAGGGCCGGTTCCGTCAGAACCTGCTCGGCAAGCGAGTCGATTACTCCGGCCGCTCGGTCATCGTGGTCGGCCCGACGCTGCGCCTGCATCAATGCGGGTTGCCGAAGAAAATGGCGCTGGAACTGTTCAAGCCGTTCATCTTCTCCAAGCTGCAGCTGCGCGGCGAAGCCTCGACCATCAAGGCGGCAAAGCGCCTGGTGGAGCGCGAAGGACCGGAAGTGTGGGACATCCTTGAAGAGGTGATCCGCGAGCATCCGGTGCTGTTGAATCGTGCACCCACCTTGCACCGCCTCGGCATTCAGGCTTTCGAGCCCGTGCTGATCGAAGGCAAGGCGATCCAGCTGCATCCGCTGGTTTGCACGGCGTTCAACGCCGACTTCGACGGCGACCAAATGGCCGTGCACGTGCCGCTGTCCATCGAGGCACAGCTGGAAGCGCGCGCGCTGATGATGTCCTCCAACAACATTCTGTCGCCCGCGAACGGCGAGCCGATCATCGTTCCGTCGCAGGACGTGGTGCTCGGACTTTATTACATGACCCGTGAAAAGGTCGGTGCGAAAGGCGAGGGCATGGCGTTCAGCGACGTCAGCGAAGTACATCGCGCCTACGAGAGCCGCAATATCGACCTGCAAGCGAAGGTCAAGGTGCGTCTCGTCGAGCACGTCCGCGATGCCGGCGGCCAGCTGGTGAAGAACATCCGCGTGGTCGATACGACCGCCGGACGCGCTTTGCTGTCCGAGATCCTGCCGAAGGGTCTGTCGTTCGATGCCATCAACCAGGATATGACCAAGAAGATCATTTCCGGAACGATCAACGCGTGCTACCGCACCGTGGGTTTGAAGGAAACGGTCGTGTTCGCCGATCAGCTGATGTACACCGGCTTCCAGTACGCGACGCGTTCGGGCGTGTCGATCGGTGTGGACGACATGGTCGTGCCGCAGTCGAAGGTCAAGATCCTGGCCACGGCCGAGAAGGAAGTGAAGGAGATCCAGGAGCAATACTCCTCAGGATTGGTCACCAACGGCGAGCGTTACAACAAGGTGGTCGACATCTGGTCGCGTACCAATGACCAAGTGGCCAAGGCCATGATGGAGAAGTTGGGAACCGATGAGGTCAATGACTCCAAGGGCAACAAGGTTCGTCAGAAGTCGTTCAATTCGATCTTCATGATGGCCGATTCGGGCGCTCGCGGTTCCGCGGCGCAGATTCGCCAGCTGGCCGGCATGCGCGGCCTGATGGCGAAACCCGATGGCTCCATCATCGAAACGCCGATCACGGCGAATTTCCGCGAAGGCTTGAACGTACTGCAGTACTTCATTTCGACTCACGGCGCGCGTAAAGGCTTGGCCGATACCGCGTTGAAGACCGCCAACTCCGGTTACCTGACACGCCGTTTGGTCGACGTGGCCCAGGACCTGGTGGTCACCGAGATCGATTGCGGCACCGTCAATGGTCTGTCCATCACCCCGATCGTCGAAGGCGGCGATGTCGTCGAGGGATTGGGCGAGCGCGTGTTGGGCCGCGTGGTCTCCGAGGACGTGAGCGTCGCTTCCAGCGGCGAAGTGCTGGTCAAGGCCGGCTCATTGATCGACGAAAAACTGGTCAAGTTGCTGGAGAAAATGGGCGTCGATCAGGTCATGGTGCGTTCACCGATCACCTGCGAAACCCGTTACGGTGTTTGCGCGCAATGCTACGGCCGAGATCTGGGCCGCGGGCATCGCATCAACATGGGCGAGGCGGTCGGCGTCATCGCGGCGCAATCGATCGGCGAGCCGGGCACGCAGCTGACCATGCGTACCTTCCACGTCGGCGGCGCGGCCTCGCGAGCGGCGGCGGCCAACGGCGTCGAAG
>Ga0209007_1000756_pt1 | contig 10864 bp, 6 predicted proteins | sample JacPinW_OM1H0_O2_FD_187961 | JGI IMG/M metagenome (GOLD analysis project Ga0209007, IMG submission 187961) | Forest soil microbial communities from Algoma, Ontario, Canada - Jack Pine, Ontario site 1_JW_OM1H0_O2 (SPAdes) (version 2) | ecosystem: Environmental > Terrestrial > Soil > Boreal...
GAATTCCGGCAGCCAGCGCAGCTTCGGCGCAACAGACGAGCGCCGGCGATGAATCGTGGATGATTCCCAGCCAGTCCTTCGCCACTTGGCGCGGATCGAGCGGCACGACGATTACTCCTTCGGCCATCAGTGCGAGGTCGAGCGCGACCCAACGGATCGAATTCGGCGCCAGCAGGGCACAGCGGTCGCCCGGTTTCAAGCCGCGCGAGGTTGCGAAGGCGCGTACCTGCGCGATGAGCGCGAGCAGATCCGCGCCTGTTACCGCAATGATTTTTCCTTCGCGGACTTCGCCGAGCAGCGCTTCATCGCCTGCATCTTCGAGGCGCGCGAAGATTGTCTCGAGGAACGTCATGCGGCGAGTTCTCCGCTGTGATCTTCGAGCAGCTTGCGCAGAGCGGGGCCAAGCGGCGGGAGATATTCCTCCCAACCGCGCACCCCGGTGCGAATCGGGAATTGCGGATACTGGCGCGCGACGCGCTCCTCGAAATACACGCCCATACGCGCCATCAGCCGCAGATTTTTCGCGACGACTCTTCCCATGGAGCAGCGAATTGCGTCAGCCTCCGCGTCGAGGGCGTTCAGTGCGACGACGATCTTGTCGGCCAAATCGGGTTCGTCGACTTCCATCATCAGGTGATCGTGGCCACGCTGGTGCATCAGGTTGCGGATGCGCTCGTCCATGGTGACGCCGGCGGAGGGCACGCCGACCGGCATGGAAGTGACGATTGCGTGGAAGCGCGAAGACAACATGCGATGGCACGCGCGAAGGATGCTGACGAGCTCGTACATGTTGCGCTCGTCGGACGCGAAAATGGCCGCGCCGCCAATTTTCTGCGCCACGCGCTGGCAGGCGTCGCGATCGAGCATCTCCATGGCAACGAGGACCGGGAACACGGCGCGATGCCGGGCATAGCGCTGGACGCCTTCGGCCATGGCGGTCAGGTATTTCGCATATGCTTCGTCGACTCCGTGGCCGTCGCGATGGAAGTAGATCGTGCGGTAGTAGCTTTTTTCGTAGGCGCCACCGAAGGCGTGAGCCACAGCTTTCGAGAGCGACGGTTTTACCGGCCACCAGAACGGATTAATGGGGCAGACAGCGAGAACGGGCATGGAGCCGTCCCATCCGGCGTCGCGCAGAGCCCTGCGGCCGTATTCGGGGCCGAGCGGTTCGAAGGTCCACGCCGTGTCCGTGCCGAGCTCAGTGGCGATGCCGAGCTGGCCCAGAATTTCCTGCGATTCGGAGTTGCGCGTGATCACGAGCGAATCATGCACGTAGCGCTTGCACATTTTTTGCAGCAGCGGGTCCATCGCGCCAGCCTCGCCGCCGTAGGCGACGCTCAATTTATTGTGCGCGGAGGCGATGCCGAGCGAGCCGACGATCATGGCCGTGAGCGCGTTCGCAAATTTGCTCTTGAACATCGAGCCTTCGCACGCGATCACGCCGTCGTGTTTCGGCACTTCGGAATGAAGGAACGGCGGGAAGACGTCGGGAAGGTGAACCTGCCTCAGGTCGCCGAAATATCCGCGCGTGAGGTCAAAATTCTGCGTCATCACGGTGCCGTCGATATTTTCCGGGCCCAGAATGCGATGCACTTGGCGGACGATTTCCTCGACGCGGATGTCGGAACCAGTGTTGCGGGTTCCGTTGTAACCGGCGAACAGGAGCTTCAGCTTTTGCCTCGGTTTCCAGGGTTTGCCCCTACCGAGGACGTATTCGAGCTTGTTGAGTTCGATCAGGGCGCTGACCCAGGCCTCGATCGCGACGTCCATATCGATCATCGTCGCAAATCCTCAGCGGCGCGTGAGCCGGGCGCGGCGGCGACGGCCTGCGATTCGGTAGCGCCGGCGGCCGGCCGGTCGCGGTACTTGTACTGGAAACGATTGTCGCGGCTGAATTTCAGCAGCGGGAAGCAATATTGCGAGAACGGTGCGGGCTTGCGGCCCATTTCGGCGACGACGCGCTGGTTATCGAACACCGTGTTCCAGACGAGGTAGGGCAAGAACACTTTCATCAGCGTGGCGAGACCGCCGACTTTTCCCGCGCGTCCGGCGAGCGCGTTGATCATTGTGGATGACGGGCCTTCGAGGCTCGGCATGTAAACCGGGCCGCGCTTCCCCTGCGCCTTGGCGAGCGCGGTCGTAAGCTCGACGAACGTCTCAGCATCGGTGCCCGATGAGAGATGGTAGATCTCGTGCGCCGGCTTTTCTTTCTGGTGCAGCATCGAAATCGCGCCGGCCACGTAATCGACCGGGACGATATCGACTTTGTCAGTGGAGCGGAAGGGAAGCGCGGGTAGCCCAGCGAGAAACACGAACGCGCGGACCATGTCGAACTGGTTCGTATCCGGGCGGCGACTGTCGCCGAGCACGATGCTGGGGCGGAAAATCGTGCGACTCACGTCGGGGAGCAGCTGGCCGACCATGTGCTCGCAGAACTTTTTGGTGCGAGCGTAGGGATCGTAATCGGAACGAGCCCAGTCGATCGAGGTGTCTTCCTCGACGACTTCGTCGGACCGGTGACCGGCGACTGCAACGGTGCTGACGTGGCTGAAGCGGCGGAGGCCGTGCTCGTCGCGCGCCCGCATCGCGAGCTGGATCACTTCGAGCGTGCCGCGCAGGTTTACGTTGAGGCAGCTCTTTTCGGATTTGCGGTTCAGCGACGCGGCGCAGTGAATGATCGAATCGGTTGTGCGCACGAGCTGGCGGTACTCGTCCTCGGGTAGGCCGAAGTGCGCGCCGGTGAGATCGCCGCGGAAAATGCGGATGCGATCGTGTTGGTACGATTCAAATTGCGGGAAATCGAGATGGAGCTGGAGCGACCGCCAAAGGCGGCTGCGGGCTTCGTCTTCGCTGGACGCGCGGACCAATAGATTGAGCGGCTCGCGCGTATCCGCAAGCAGGTTCGAGGCAACGTGCGCACCGATATATCCGGTGCTGCCGGTGAGCAGGATGGCCACGATGGTCGGGTGTCAGGACGTCGGTGCCGGATTGCTGCCCGCTGCACCGGCGGCGCTCGTTTCGGAGCGAGGCGCGAGAGGCACGCTACGTCGCGATCGAGCTTCCATGGGACGTCCTTCAATCAGAGGATAGCACCACTTGCGCAGCGCCGGAATGTGGACGTTGATCCAGTAGTCCCACCAGTCGAGGGAGCGGGCGTCGTAGCCGAAGGTTTCGCGCTCGTCGGGCGGCAGATGGGCGCTGAGGCGCTCGACGTTGGCGGCTTCGAAGACGTGGTCGTTGTCGAGGATGAAAGGCTCGAAGAGCGCGACGAGCTTGATGACTTTTTCGAGCTCGCGCTCCTGGCGTGCGAGCGGGGCGCGGACGAATGGGATGGGCTCGACGCTTTTGTTGATGGCTTGCACGATCATTTTCTGGGCCGGGGCGGAGAGCGCCTTATAGCGCGTTTTTGAGACCGGGATGGCGTCGAATTTCAGGCGGATCAGGTGCTCGAAGTCGTTGCGCGAGCGGTAATACTTTCGGTGGCCCAAACCAGTGAGCTCGATCGATCGGCGCATGTCGCAGGGGTTCGCTACGGATGTGGCGAGATGGTAGACGCGGTCGTGGCGGCGGGCGACGAGCGCGGCGGAAATGAGCGTCATGCCCCGGGCGACGATGTCTACCGGGATCAGGTCCAGGGCTTTGTTTTCGTTGGTAGGGAGCTGGCGGAAGAACGTGCCCAGGAGATAGGAAAGCGAGGCGGAGGTGTTGACGCCTTCGTTCCAGCCTACGAACGGCTTTTCGATCGACGATTCGACGATGGACGGGCGGACGATGGCGATGGCGGCTTCGGGATTTGCGTCGGTGTAGGTGCCGATCATCGATTCCGAAAGGCTTTTCGTGAACGTGTAGGTGTTGGGCCAGCCGAGTTCGTTGGCGCGCTGGGTTCCAGCGTCCATCAGCGCCTGACGGAGCCAACGCGTGCGGTTCTTGCGGATCTGGTTTTCGAGCGCGACACCTTCTAGATTTTTCGCGGCTTTCTTCTTGCCGACGGCCTGCTGGCGGAGCTCGGCGGTCACTTCTTCCGATTCGGCGCGGGCTTCCGTATCGCGGATCAGCTGCTCGAGGTTGGCACGCTCCTTGATTGCGTCGAAGCCTTCGACGCGCGCCGGGCAATAGTGGGGCCTGAAATCCTCAAGAATGCGGCCGTCGCGGCGCCCGATGGCGTAACAGGTGGAAAGGTGGAGCAGGGCGGCGTGGTCACATTCATGCACGAATGCGAGCAGTTGTTCCATCGCGTGGACATTCATCGCGAGTGCGTCGCGCAGGTCGGGATTGAAGTCCGTCAGGCCGGCGCTGTTCACGACCAGATCGAGCGAGCGGGCGAGACGCTGGCGGGTTTCGAGCGTCATGCCCAGGCCGGGTTTGCTGGCGTCACCCTGGACGACCTCCACGTGTTCGCGCAGAAAATCGGCGAAGCGGTCGCCGTGCTTTTCTCCGAGCGCGTCGAATACGGGCGATTCGGAAACCATGCGCTCGAATCGCTCGAGCGCGGAGGCCGACCGGTGGCCGCGGATCAGGAGATGGATGCGGCCGATTTCGGGCAAATCACCGAGCAGATTGGCAAGCCACACTTTGCCTATAAAGCCAGTGCCGCCGATCAGCAGGATGTGTTTTCCGCGAAGCGCGGTGCGGACGGAGAGCGGCGGGCGGCCGTTTTTCGCGTCGAAGTGCACGACAGGAAGGTTAATTCGCGACGGCGGCCGCTGGGCTGGGCGGATCGTGTCTTGCAGGGCTTCGGGCTTTCTTGCAAAGCCTAGGTCCCGGAGGAGCTTGGTTCGGTCGACGGTACCGTCGGGCTGGTCTGCGCGTAGCTTGGCAAATGGTCCGCGCGGGCGAATCACTGGGTCGAGCAGGCGTCCAGTGGCGATGCCCTCGCGAAAATCGAGGCGATTGCACAGAGTCTTTCGAGCGCCGAGATAGTTGGCGAGCGGGCGCATGATGTGGTCAAGGCCCTGGCTGACGAGAACGATATCCGCACCGGAATCAATCAGGCGCTTCAGCGCCTCGACGCCGTTCGGTTTCAGCCGCGGCTTCAGGACGTATTCGAAATATTCTTCGCCGAGCAGATCCAGACGGTCACGGCTGGTGTGGCGGAGCACCGCGTGTAGCACCCGCGTGGCAAAGACACGGTCGGAGGCGTAAAGGAACGGCCGGGCGACGGCGAGAACGCCCATGGTGCCGCGGCGGGCCCAGCGGCCGAGAAAGCTTTGCGCGTTCCAGGTGAAAAATCCGACCGGGCGGACCGCGGTGAGATTCAGCAGGCTGCCTTCGACCCGCCAGAATACTGGCTCGCCGGCAGGTTCGTCTGCTGGTTGAACGCCGGGCGAGATTTTTCGCTCGGGCGCAGGGCCGGCCGGGTTGGAATCGATGAATTTGGACACGGAGATGCGGTCGGGACGAAAGTGAATTGCCGAAAATCCAAATTATCACGCTTAGCACGCGGCAATCAAGGAGGGCTGGCCCAGGCTTGCGAGTTTCCCTGGCGCCGCAAAAAACGCCGGGAATATCCGCGCCACGTGTCAGCGGCCGTTGGCTGCTTTTCCGGACTTTACCGACGCGATCCACGCATTCGTTCGCGAATCGAGTACGTCCAGCGGCAGCGCGCCGCCGCTCAGGATTTCGTCGTGGAAGGCGCGGATATCGAACTTGTCGCCGAGCTGATCTTGCGCGCGCTTACGCAACTCGAGGATTTTCAGTTGGCCGATCTTGTAGCTGAGAGCTTGCGCCGGATAGGAAATGTAGCGATCGACCTCGGCTTGCAGATCGTCCCCAGTTTCCAGCGAGTTTTCCTGGAAAAACAGGACCATCTGATCGCGGGTCCAGCGCTTGTAGTGCACGCCGGTATCTTCGACCAGCCTGGAGGAGCGCAAAAGCTCGCTTGCGAGGCGCTCGAAATCGTCATTTGGATCCTGATAAAAGCCGACCTCCTTGCCCAAGCGTTCGGCGTAGAGTCCCCAACCTTCGATATACGCGGTGTAGGACGCATGCTGGCGAAACGGCGGAAGCTCGGGCAATTCCTGCTGGATCGAAAGCTGCATGTGATGGCCGGGAATTCCTTCGTGGTAGGCGGTCGCCTCGATTTCCGGCAGTTCGCGATGCTCGAAATCGCCGGTGTTCACGTAGACCTTTCCGGGGCGCGAACCGTCCGGCGTGCCGACGAAGTAGCTCGCGGCTGCGGCTTCCTTCTCGCGATAGCCCTCGACGGGCACGACTTCCAGGCTCGCCTTTGGTAGCAGCCCGAAAAGCTGCGGGAGTTTCGGCCGCATCTGCGCGGCGTACTGGCGGTAGGCGTTCAGAATCTCGTCGCGCGAGGTGGCGCGGAGCTTTGGATTGTTAATGATGGCAGCGGCGTAGGATTTCCAATCTGAATAGCCCTGCTGCTTGGCGATGACAGTCATCTGCGCTTCCGTTGATTTCACTTCGGACATGCCGAGTTCGTAGATTTGCTCGGGCGTCATGTCGGTGGTCGTCATTTCGCGGACGGCGGCGCGATAGCGCGCGTCTCCATCGGGCAACGCCCATAGACCGGGATCGTTGCGGCCGCCGGGCTCATATTCCATGCGGACGAATTTGGCGAGCTTGGCATACGCGGGGCGGATTTCCGTGTCGATCGCGCTGATGATGGCATCGTGCAGACGCTTCTGGTCGGCGGCTGGCACGGCATCGGGAAATCTGTGCAGCGGCGCGGCGAAGGCGCTCGACTCGCCGGTGGCAGCCGCGATTTCGTCGCACTGCTTGGCGACCTCTTCCAGCACAAACTTCGGCGGCATCAGCTTGTCTTTTTGTCCCTGGCGCGCGACGTCGATCACTTGATCGATGGCACGGGGAATCTGGTGGAGACGTGTAAGGTAGTCTTCAAAGTTTTTGGTGGAGTCGGTCGGCACCACGGCGGGAAATTGCGCGAGGCCGAGGTGGATGCCGTTGAACTGATCGAGAGGCATCTCGTAGGTCTTGAGGGCAGTGTCGTCGATGCCCTGGCGGATTTTGCGCGCAAGCAGCGCTTGATTGAGCTGCTCTTGTTCAGGGAAGCCAGTCGTGTCGATCGCTTCGAGGCGGGTGAGAAAATCGCGTTCGGCTTTGTCCTGGCGGAGCGTTTCGGCGATGGACAGATCGTCGATCTTGTCGTCAAAACGATAGTCACCGAAGTACGTAGCCGTCAGGGGGCTTTCGTGGAGGTCGAATTCCCACTCTTCGGCCGTCAGCTTTCTCAGGGCGGCGCGGCGGGCGTCGAGGTCGGAGTTTGATTGGGCGCGCGCGGCGCCAGAGCAAAACGGAGCGATGCACAGGATGGCGACTACAAACGCGCTGAAGCTGTTTCGCATGAATCCCCCGAACTCGAAAATAGAATGTTCGCGCCCGCTTCGATCATCGATTCAGCGCGGCTAGAGAATCTACACTAAGATGCTCGAAACTGTTGATCGGGCATTCTTGCTGCTTACACCTTAGAGGTGCGAATCGGGTGATTCGTTGTGCAATGTCTCTCTCACTGTTTTGGCTGCTCGGGTGGCTCCGATTCAGGTACCGGTGCGGGAGCGTCTCCGGCGACGTGCAATTCATTTTGCAATAAGCCGGTTGGCCAGACGATGCGGAGGACGTCAGCTTGTCTCGCCGATCCCAGGCCGGTAAGAATTTCGGCCGGACCCTGGCCGAGGTAGCCGGACGCGCCGGGAACTTCCCAGGCTTGCCGTGCGGCGCCGGAAAAGACATCGAGACGCGCGCCGATGGCGAGTTTGTTGTCGGGGTCACCTGAGAGAGCGAGCTTCAGCCAGGTGTTTTCGTTGCCGCCGACATTCTTCAGCAGAACCGGCGGCAGATTATTTTGCGTGATCAACAGGCCGGGCGAACCGTCGCCATCGAAATCGAACGGGATCACGGAGCGTGGGTTGCGCAGCGCGATTTTGTCCAGGCCGGTTTCGTGCGTCACATCGCGAAAACCGGCCGGCCCTTCGTTGCGGAACAGCGCGATCCGACCTTCGCCCGAAAATGTTTCGCCGACGGCGACGAGGTCAACCCAGCCATCGTTGTCATAGTCGAACGCGGCGATCCCCCACGCGCGCATCCAGCCCGGTTCCACCAGCGGCACGCGCTCAAACGATTTTCCCTGCACGTTGCGCCAGACCGTAACCGCGGGCGAAGCCCAGTGGGTGAAAGCGAGGTCCATCCAGCTGTCATGGTCGAAATCGGCGGCTACTACGCCAGCGGCCGGGCCGGGCATGCTGATGGCCCAGGGACTGGCGGGGAGGAATGGACCTTCGCGCGTGTTCAAAAAGACGCTGGGGTACTTCTGCCAGCCGGTCACGACGAGGTCGATCGCCTGGTTGTTGCCGAGGCCGCTGCCGATGGCGCCGACCGACGGTGCCGCGCCGGCGACCGCTAGATCGCTGGTCTTGTCCACGAATGTTCCATCGCCGTTATTCCGCCAGAGGACGTTACCAGGAGCGGGGGCGCTTTCCGGGAACGTGAAAGGCTGCGAGGTTGCTAGGACGGGAAAATCGGTAAATCGGGTCACATAGATGTCGAGGTCGCCATCTTGATCGTAGTCGACGAAGGTGACCCCCATGGCGAGCGTGGCCGGTGCGCTTGGCGCGGGTGTTGCAGGTGCCCGATTGTCGGCCAGGGCGGGCTGGCTGGCGGACTCAGGTGTAGCGGCAGTTTCTGGTCGAAGTCCGGCCGACTCAGTGACATCTTTAAATGTGCCGTTGCCTTCGTTGTGGAACAGCACAATTCCGTCGCCGGAAGCGATCGCGAGGTCGGGGTGACCGTCGTTGTCATAATCGCCGACGGCGCAGGACATACCCTGCCCGTGGAACTCAAGCATGGCGGCAGCGCTTACGTTGACGAACGTGCCGTTGCCCGTGTTGCGGTAGAGCGCGGCGTTGCCTTCGCCGTCGGCGTCCACCAGGAAGATGTCGGGGCGGCCGTCGCCGTCGAAGTCGAAGACGCAGGCGCCGCTCCCGAGGAAGCTGGCCAGAGAGGGGGATGGCGGCGGGTCGGTCACGGTTCGCGCGGCGGTCGGGCGTCTCACTGCTGGGAGGGGACGAACGAGTGCGGAAGCGGCCGAACGGAAATGCGGGAGGCCTGACACGGCGGTTACGTCGAGGAAGTGGACGAGCGTTGGCGGCGGTGCGGGGCCCGGGGGAACGGTCATTTCCTGCGCGAGTGAATACTGGCCCTGTTCTCCGTAGAGGAAGCGTACGGGCTTGCCGAGTTTCTCGGCGGACAGGCGTTGGAAGCGCGCGAGATCGGCTTTCGCGGCGTCGACGTGGCCGAGATCCTGTTCGGCCTGCGAGAGGCCAAACTCAGCCGAGATGTGGAGTGGATTTAGTTCGATCGCGCGTTGGAAGGCCGCGACGGCCTGCTCATATTTCTGGTCCTGCGCGGAGAGGTAGCCAAGGAAATACTGGGTTCCTGGGTCGTTGGGATCGATGGCTGCGACCTTCTGGAGGTCGTCGCGAGCGGAGGCGGAATCGCCGGTGGCGCGGGCTAATAGGGCGAGGTTGTACCAGGCGCGCGCGTTTTGCGGGTAGCGTTCGACGGATTTTTCGAGGATTTGCCGGGCGTCGTCGTAGCGGCGCATGTTCAGCAGAGCGATTCCCATGTTTAGGCAACCGATGTCGGAAGCCGAGTTCATCACGCACGCTGTCTGGAAGCGGCCCAGAGCATTGGCATAGTCGTGACGATCCATTAGGGCCATGCCGACCGTGTTCTCGCGAACGGCTTCCACGAGCGAGGCGTCGGGGGGCGGGGCCGGCTTTGCCGTCGCCGAGCCGGGCTTTCGTGCCGCCGGCGCGCCAGTCCTTCGCTGGGGCACCGGCTGCTGCCCTCTGGCGCTAGCAAGACCAGATGCGAGCAGGAGCACGGCGAGCGCGTATTTCGTCCAGCGTCTGTGTGGCATTTTCGTGCGTGTCATCTCGTTTGCGGTGCCGCGCATTTTACCGTATCCGGCGGTATTGTCGCGACGCGTCTGATCGATTGCAGCTCTCCCACTGCGTGTCAATTTCCACGGCGTGTTTTGCGGCCCACGGGAGTTGTGTGTCTGCAGGCGCATAAGTGCTTTCGTTGCGATGAACATGCGCTGGCGCGGCGCGTGCATTGCTGATAGCGCAGGCTCAGCCAAAGGATAACGGCCATGGAAAACTTCATCGGATTTGCGGAAGTCGCAGGAGCAATCATCGCGGCGCTGGGGCTGGCGCTGGGGCTCGAGTGGGTTGGCCTGTACGGACTGACCAGCTTGATGCCGGCGCGCCGGACCGAGCGACGAGACGGGCAACACGTGTAGAGCGGGGCCGGCGCGGCCCGAGGGCCGGAGTCGGAGAAAGGCGGGACGCCATGCTGTTCTTGAAATATTTGCTGATCGCAGGGTGTTTTTCGCTGTTTGCGTGTGTGGCGGGCCTGATCCTGTACGACATCTTCCTGGCGTATGAACTCGAGCGGCTGCTGAAGCGGCGAAAGCCCAAGCCCCAGACGTCGCTCGGGGCCGACGCAGGCGTCCCCGAAATACCCGCGCCTGGGCCGACGGCGGTGGCCACGCTGCGGCCCCGGAGGCGCATTCGATGGAGCGAGGCCGCTAGGCTTTCGGTGGTCGCCGCGCTGGCTGGTTTGCTGGGGGCCAGCATCCTGGTGGTGCCGGACGGTGAGGCCGGAGTACGGATCAGCCAGCTTTCCGGGGTGCGCCCGCGGACGCTTTACGCCGGAACGCATCTGATCGTGCCGCTCGTCGACCGCGTTCAACTGTTCGACGTGCGCGACCGCGTATTTTCGACGAAGGCGCTGGCTGTGCGGAATGACAAATTCGAAGTGCTGGAAGTGCAGGCGCGCGAGGGACTGGCGGTGGGACTCGAGGTCAGCGTGCGCTATCGGCTCG
>Ga0209007_1000757_pt1 | contig 10829 bp, 9 predicted proteins | sample JacPinW_OM1H0_O2_FD_187961 | JGI IMG/M metagenome (GOLD analysis project Ga0209007, IMG submission 187961) | Forest soil microbial communities from Algoma, Ontario, Canada - Jack Pine, Ontario site 1_JW_OM1H0_O2 (SPAdes) (version 2) | ecosystem: Environmental > Terrestrial > Soil > Boreal...
TCGAGGTTGTTTCACCGAAAGAATCCGGCACGACGGCCGGCCGACTGTTGGAGAAACGCGGCGGCGACGGCGGCTACATGGTGATCTTGCAGGTTGACGATCTGGCGCAAGCACTCGCCCGGGTCAAAAACGCTGCGGCGCGCATCGCCGATCAGAGCGACAAGGACGGTGCCGCCTTTATGCATATTCATCCCAAGGACATCGGCGGCGCGATCCTGTCTTTGGACCGTATGGTTCCCAAGGAGCGCTGGGAATGGGGCGGTCCGCATTGGCAATCGCACGTTTGCACCGACACGTCGGTGAAAGTGGCCGGGGCCGAGCTGCATGCCAAGGATCCGGCGCAGATGGCGGCACGCTGGGCGCAAGTTCTCGGCCGCGCGGCCACTTTGGACGCGGGTGTTTGGCGCATTCGATTGGACGACGGTGAAATCCGCTTCACCCTCGAGCGCGATGGCCGCGGCGAGGGCCTCGGCGCCTTTGATGTGGTCGTTCGCGACGTTGACGCGGTGCAGGCCAACGCTGCAGTCCGGGATTTGCTCGCTCCGGATGGCGCCGTCGTGCTCGCCGGTACGCGCGTGCGATTGATTCAATAACGCGTCAGCCACGATCCGCGCTATCCTGGTTGTCTCTCAATTCGGATGAATACCATGACCGAGAATTCTGGAACCGCGATGTCGCGGCGCCGTCTGTTGACCATGATCGGCTTAAGCGCCGGCGGCAGCGTGATGTACCAAGCCATGCACAGTCTCGGACTGGCGGCGGAAACGAATTTCCAGGGCCCGATCCGCTTGAGCGCCGCACCGAAGGGCGCCTCGGTTCTGGTGTTGGGTGCCGGAATTGCCGGCCTGGTCGCCGCCTACGAATTGCGCAATGCCGGCTACAAGGTGCAGGTGCTGGAATACAACGCGCGCGCGGGCGGCCGCAACTGGACGCTGCGCGGCGGCGATCGCTACACGGAATTGGGCGGAGAGACCCAGGAGTGCCAATTCGATCCAGGCCTCTACATCAATCCGGGTCCCTGGCGCTTGCCGTATCACCATCGCGGCATGCTCAACTACTGCAAACGCCTGGGCGTCGCGCTCGAACCGTTTGTGCAGATCAATCACAACGCCTACCTACATGGTCGCGAGGCCTTCGGCGGCAAGCCGCAGCGGCTGCGGACCGTTAAGGCGGACTACGATGGCCACATCGCAGAGTTGTTGGCCAAGGCCACCCGAAGTCATGCGCTCGATGCCGAGGTGAGCACCGAGGATCAGGCGATATTGCTCTCCGCGCTGCGCTCGAGCGGTGCGCTCGACGAAAATTATCGATACCTCAAAGGGTCCGACAGCAGTGAACGGCGCGGCTTCGACCGTGACCCGGGCGGCGGCTTGAGCGCCAGACCTCAGTATTCGCAACCGGTGGGCGTAAGCGACTTGTTGAAATCAGGTCTTTGGGGCGCACTCTCCATTGGCGAGCTGTACGACATGCAAACAACGATGTTCCAGCCGGTGGGCGGCATGGGGCAGGTAGGCCAGGCGTTCGCGCGCGAACTCGGGCCGCTGATTCGCTACAACGCCAAGGTGATCGACATTCACCAGGACGAGCGCGGTGTCAGTGCCACCTATGAGGACGCCAGCTCCGGTTCCAACCGGCAGACGGCAAAGGCCGACTGGTGTATCTGCACGATTCCGCTGTCGATCCTGGGCCAGATACCCATGAACGTCGGCGGACCGATGACCAAGGCGATCGCTGCGATTTCCTACTGCACCGGGCTCAAGGTGGGCTTGCAGTTCAAGCGTCGCTTCTGGGAGGAAGACGAGCAAATCTACGGCGGCATCACCTATACCGACCTGCCGATTGGTCAGATCAGTTATCCAAGCAGTCGATTTTTCGCCGATGGCAAAGGCGTGCTGCTCGGCGCGTACATCTGGAACATGGTCGATTCCATGGAATTTACGTCGATGTCGCCGGCACAACGCGTGTCCAAGGCCGTTGAATATGGCAGCCAAATTCATCCGCAGTACACCAAGGAATTCGATAATGGAATCGCCGTTGCCTGGCATCGCGTGCCTTCCGCAATGGGTTGCTTCGCCCTCTGGTCGGACGAGAATCGCGCCGAGCACTACGACAATTTGTGTGCCTTCGACGGCCGCATCGTGCTCGCCGGAGAACACGCCTCTTATCTGCCGGCTTGGCAGGAGGGCGCCGTGACTTCGGCGCTGGATGCCATCGAGCGGCTGCACCAACGAGCGCGGCTTGGCGGTGCGGCATGAGCCGCGGGAAGTGGTCTGCAATCGCTGCCGCTGCGCTGTGCACGGGAATTGCTATGGGGACGGCCGGCGTGAGCGCGCTGCTGGTCCAGACGCCGGTGCGCGCCGATAGCGCGGGCAATTCAGACCCGGTACCGCTCAAAGCGATGGACGGCCGGCAGATCTATGAGCATATTTGTCAGGGTTGTCACATGCCTGATGGCGGAGGCGCGGTGGGGGCGGGACATTATCCGGCCCTGGCGAAGGATCCGACCTTGGTATCGCGCCAACACATGGCGCTGACGCTATTGAAGGGAAGGCGCAATATGCCCGCGTTCGGCGAAAAGCACGCAGTCGGCTTCGGTGGGCCGCCCGTGGCGCTCAGCGACGCGCAGATCGCCGCCGTGATCAATTACGTGCGTACGAATTTCGGCAATCACTATGCAGACTCGATCACCGCGGCCGAGGTCTCCGAGCTCGATCAGAAAACCCGCTGATCAGCGCGGCTTTTGCTCGAGGCCGGAGTCGTGCGCCGCCAGTTGACCGATCGCAGACCAGTCCAACGCCTCGCCGCCGCGAGCGATCAGCGTCAAGAAACGATCGCGAAGTAAGCTTGCCAACGGCAGGGGAACATTCAACGTTTCCGCGGCCGCCAGCGTCAGGCGAATATCCTTTTGTCCCAAGGGAGCCGCGAAACCGGCCGGCTCAAAGCGTCGCTCCACAATCAGGCGGCCATACGTTTTGTACACCGGCGCATCGAACAACGTCGAGGTGAGCAGATCGAGATACTGCTGCTGATCGAGGCCCGCTTTGCCGATGAGCGCGAACGCTTCGCCCAGCGACTCGATCACGGCGGCAATGAGAAAATTGCCGCTCAACTTCACCAGGTTGGCATTCTCGGCCTGACCCGACATGACGAAGGTTTTTTGCCCCAGATCCCTGAATAGCGGCATATAAGTGTCGACCAGCTTGGGCTGACCGGCCACTACCACGAATAGTTTGCCGCTTGCCGCGGCATCCGGACGGCCAAACACGGGGGCGGCCAGATAATGCTGACCGGCATCTGCATGGGCGGCGGCGAGGCGCTTGGACAACGCTACGCTGATGGTGCTCGATGAAATATGCGCGGCGCCCTTTTTGAGGCTGGCCAGTATGCCGCCCTTCCCGAAAACGATTCCCTCCAGCGCGTCGTCGTCGGCCAGCATGGTGATGACGACTTCTGCCGCGCAAACCGCCTCAACGCTGCGCTGCGCTTGCGCGCCGAGACGCACCAACGCTTCGGCCTTGCTGGCGGTTCGATTGTAAACGCCGACCTCGTGGCCCGCTTTGAGCAGATTCGCCGCCATGGCGGCACCCATTTGCCCGAGGCCAATGAATCCGATTTTCATAGCAGCGCCTCCTCAGTGGTTCGTGTTGAGCGATCCATCTCGCCGGCAGGAAAGCAGCGTCGCGGCCGATCAGTCGCTCGGCACAAAGATAGCCAGGAGTATGTAAACCAACAAGCCCGTTCCGGCGCAGAGGAACAATACCGTAAAAAATAACCGCCACACCCAGGACTCCATGCCGGTCAAGCGCCCGAGGCCGCCGCACACACCGGCGATCCAGCGGTCGGTGCGGCTGCGGCGGAAGGTATTGACTGCCGAGACGAAGGGCGGAGAAGAATTGGTGCTCGCGGTATTGAGCAGCCGCTCCTTCGCGCGCGTGAACTCCTCGTCCGTCAAAGCGCCGCGCGCGCGCAGCTCGTCCAATTTGTTGAGGTCGTCACTTAGCGTCATTGCGATCTCCGTTATGCGCGGCGGCGTTGGCGGCAGGGCCATTTTGCGCCTGGGCGTTCTGACGTGCCTCTTTGTCCTTCACCTTCTCACGATGATGCTCAATCACACACCCCGCGGTAGCCCCCAGAACAGCGTGATGTCCGGCGACGTGGCCGACGACGCCGCCAACGGCCGCGCCTTTCAGGCATCCTTTGGCATATCCCATGCTGGGCAGCATCGCGAGACAGACGCAAATGGCGAGACAGGCAGTAATTTGGCGCATTTTCATTCCCCTGACGAGTACCGATAGGCTAAATACACCTGACGTATGCAAAATTGCGCCTTCGAAACGAGTTTTTGAAGCTCCGAGTCAAAGTCGCCTCATGCGGGGTGCCTAAGCGTAGCTAAAACAGGGTGTTAGGACCAGGCTCGACGCAGCGGGGGTTGGCTCCCAGCGGCAATACGTCGATACTGACGCGAAAATAAGCAGCTTCATAGTTCCCAAGGACATTTTTACAATGGCGAGCAAGAACAGCACGTTGGGCAGTCTGATCCGTTTGGTGCGAAAGAAGAACTCGTGGACCTTGCGCCAGCTGAGTGAGCGCGTCGGAATTCCGCTCTCCACGCTGGCCAAAGTGGAGACCGACAAGCTCTCGCTCACGTACGACAAGTTGCAGCAGTTCACGGGCCGGTTAGGTTTGAGCATGACGGAGTTTCTGGCTCAAGCAGAGATGCCGGCCGCCAATGCGTTGCCGGTTTTTACGGCGCGCCGCAGCCTCACCAACAGCGGCAACTCGATCCAGATCTCAACCCCCAACTATGACTATGAGTATCTGTGCGCCGATCTTCGAGAAAAGCGCATGGTGCCCATCCTGACGCGCATCAGGTCAAAAGACATTGCAGAATTTGGTGAACCCTTGAAGCACAAGGGTGAAGAGTTCATCTTCGTGATCGAAGGCACGATCGAAGTGCACTTGCAGTTCTACAATCCGGTGCGGCTCTCCGCGGGCCAGGGCATCTACATCGACAGCACCATGGGGCATGCCTATGTAGCGCGGGACTGCGAAAGCGCGCTCGTGCTCGGCGTTTGTTCGAGCGAGGATCCCAATCTGGCGACAGAGCTCATCAGTCTTGCGGCTAATGAGGCGCAGACCAACGCGTAGCGGCGGGGTTGAGCGGCAGCGCGCGATCGCGATTGAGCCAGAAGCCGATTGCAAACAAGACAATGATGAGCGGCACGGCGACACCGAACTCATCGATCGCATAGGGCGTCAGGGTGCCTCGAGCGCCGGTTAGCGGCGTAAAGAAACCCTGAATGAACAGGTTGTGGCTGGCATGCAGAATGGCGCAGGGCCAAACGCTGTTCGAAACCAGGCGAAACCACGTCATGATCACACTGCATCCAATCGTGAGCGCGCAGAAGCAGGGCATCGAGAACCACCACGGCGTTCCGCTGTTGTAATCCGCGAACAGCAACAGCGGCATGTGCCACGCCGCCCAAATAATGCCGACCGCGATGCTGCCTTTGGTGAAGCCCAGACGCTCCACCATCAACGGGGTGAGCAGGCCGCGCCAGCCGATCTCCTCTCCCAGGGCGTGAGCGAGGCTTGAGATCATTTGCGTCGTGCCGATCAGGAGCAGGTACAGCGGAATAAATGCGATCGGGCTGGTCACCGTCCAGCCGAGTTTCTGCGCAATCGCTGCAATCGCATTCGGATCCGGGAAGAACCCAAAGCCGAAGATCCAGATCAACCCATAGCCAATCGTCGCGTAGGCCAATGGCGTCAAGTAGGAAAGCACCGCGTAGCGTGCGCCGCCCCAGCGCAGTCCGAGCGCGTTGAAATCCACGCGCCTGATGTAGCAGGTCGCGATCGCGGCTGCGGCGGGACACCACATCAATCCCGCGACATAGAGGCCCCTGCCGGCGCCGACGTGACCCGACGCGATCATCAAAGTCCAGAAGACACTGCTGAAACACGCGGCGAGCGCCAAGTAGCAGAGAATCGTCACGGTTTGCGGCCTGGCCATTGCAGATCCTCGACGCGCCGCTCTTGGAGTTGAAATGTGCGGCTGCGACTCTGGCTTAGATTGACAGCAATTCTCTCATCAGGCTAACTATCGCGCAAGTTTCTCCAATTAGGCCATGTTTTTACGCGACGGGGCGATAAGAAAATGACCCGCATACCATTGATCGCGTTAGTGATGACATTCGCCGTTTGCGCGCGCGCGGCCCCGTCGGAGCAGGAACGATTGCCGCCCGATGCGCAGGCCGGCAATTACGTCGGCAGCGATGTCATGATTCCGATGCGCGATGGCGTCAAGCTGCACGCCGAAATCTGGCGGCCGCGCGGCGACACCTCCAAGCTTCCCATCCTGATGCAGCGGTCTCCTTACGGCTTTGGCTTGAGCAGGGTCAAGCGATCGATGGACGCGGAATTCAAAGAGTTGGCGCAAGAGGGTTTTATCTTCGTGCTCGAGGACATCCGCGGCCGATTCGGCTCCGCGGGCGAGTTCGTGATGCTGCGCCCGAAGACCACAGCCAAGGATGGCGTGGATGAGTCCACGGATACCTACGACAGCATCAGTTGGTTGATCAAATCGCTGCCGAATAATAACGGCAAGGTGGGCGTCTTTGGCGTGTCCTATCTTGGCTGGACCACGGCAATGGCAACGGTGGGTGCGCACCCGGCGTTGAAAGCGGTTTCCGTACAAGCCTCTCCCGAGGATATGTTCATCGGCGATGACTTCCATCACAACGGCGCCTTCCGCTTGCAGTACGCCTGGGAGTACGCGGCGGCACTGGAGACGGACGGGCGAACGCTCAACGCATTCGACTTCAAGAAGGAAGATCCCTATTCCTGGTACTTGAAACAAGATGATCTTGCGACTCTGGATCAGCGCGCCCTGGGCAGCCGCCTGCCTTCCTGGCAGAACTTCGTCGCGCACCCGAACTACGACGCATTCTGGCGCTCGGCCGTGACTTCGGCCGTGATGCCGGCAACGGTGAAGACTCCCAATCTCATCGTCGCCGGTTGGTGGGATCAGGAGGACTTCTACGGACCGGTCACGATTTATAAGCGCCAGCAACAGCACGATCCGCAGCATCGCAACTACCTGGTCATCGGTCCCTGGAATCACGGCGGTTGGGCGCGAGACGCCGGCAATAAATACGGCCCGCTGGATTTTGGGTCCGACACCGGCAGCTACTTCCGCGCGAACATGGAGACGCCGTGGTTTAAGTTTTGGCTGAAAGGCGAGGGCAAGCTCGACCAACCCGGCGCGTTTATCTTTGAGACGGGCAGCAATGAGTGGCAGCGCTTCGACGCCTGGCCGCCACGAGAAGGCATATCTAAAAAGCGGCTCTACTTGCATCCCGACGGCAAGCTGTCCTTTGACCCGCCGGCTGCAGCCGATAGCAAGACCGATCACTATGTGTCGGATCCGGCGAATCCCGTTCCCTATCGCACGCGGCCGATCGCCACGACATTTTCCGCGGACGGGGCTTGGACCGTGTGGCTCGCCGATGATCAAGCACCGTTTGCGAAACGTGCCGATGTCCTGTCTTGGCAGACGGATGTACTGCAAAACGACGTGACGATCCGCGGCAATGTCGCCGCCCAGCTGTATGCCAGCACCACCGGCACCGACGCGGATTGGGTGGTCAAACTCATCGACGTCTATCCCGCCGATGAGGCCGCGCCGGCCCTGCGCGGCCGGCAACTGATGATCGCCAACGACGTTTACCGCGGGCGCTTTCGTTCAGGGTTCGAACATCCCACGGCACTGGTTGCGGATAAGGTGCTCGAATATTCGGTCGACCTGCATTCCGCGTCGCACGTATTCAAGAAAGGTCATCGCATTGCCGTGCAGGTGCAGAGCACTTGGTTCCCGTTGATCGATCGCAATCCCCAGACTTTCGAAGCGAGCATATTCAGCGCCCAGGCGGCCGACTTCAAAGCCCAAACGCACACCGTGTATCACAGCCTTCAGTATCCCTCCGCCATCCTGGTCGACATCGCCGCCGCGGCGAAGCACACGAATTAGCCAAGGAACATTCGCAATGCACATCTCCACGCGTTTTCTACTGGGCAGCTTGACGACGGCTGCATTTATGACGCAACTGGCATTTGCGGCGCCGCTTGCGACGCCGGTTCCCATCGAAGAAGTCATGCAGGCGCCTTATCCATCGAGTTTAGTGGCCTCCGCAAAGGGAAACGCCGTTGCGTGGGTGTTCGATACCAAAGGCTGCCGGAATATTTGGGTGGCGCAAGGCGCTCACGCGCGGCAGATCACCCCGTACACATTGGATGATGGATTCGATATCGGCGATTTGGCATGGTCGGCGGACGAGACTCAGGTCGCCTATGTTCGCGGCGGATCCATCGAAGACGATCAGCCCGCCAACGTCAACAATTCGCCTGAGGGTCCTGCGCCTAAAGAAGTCTGGGTCATTGCGACCGCGGGCGGCGCGCCGCGCAAGGTGGGCGGGGGCCACTCGCCGAGTTTTTCGCCGGACGGCACTCGCTTGGTGTTTGCGGATAAGGGCAAGATCATGACGGCTGACGCCACGGGCGCCGCTCCCACGCCGCTGATCGTCGATCAAGGCCGCATCGCATCCATGACTTTCTCGCCCGACGGCCAGAAGCTGGCATTTGTGAGCGGACGCAAGGAGCACTCCTTGGTGGGTGTATACGATTTTGCCGCGCGAACCATCACCTGGCTGAGCCCGAGTCTCGATCACGACACTTCGCCGGTATTTTCTGCCGCCGGCAAGGAAGTCGCGTTCATTCGCATCCCTTCAGAGAAAAATCCGGGCTTTGTCTCGCATCGTGCGGGTCAACCTTGGTCCATTTGGGTTGCCGATGCCGCGAGCGGCGCGGGCCGGCGAGTTTGGGTGGCGGACGGCGGCGTCGGCAGCGCTTTTGCGCCCACGCTGGCGCAGAAAAATTTACTCTGGAATTCGAACGACGAGCTGGTGTTTCCTTGGGAGAAGACCGGCTGGCTGCAGCTTTACGCCATCCCTGTCCGCGGCGGCGCGCCGCGATCGATCACTCAGGGCCAATTTGAAGTCGTGCACATGGTCTTGAGTCCCGATCGGCGCCGGTTGGTCTACTCCTCGAATGAGGAGATCGATCGGATGCATGTATGGACCGTCGACTTCAAGGGCGGCAAACCGACCCTGGCAAGTAAAGACCATGCGATCGAAGATTACCCGCAGATCAGCGGCGACGGCACGATTTTCGCGCTGCAAAGCGATGCAACCAAACCGCTGCAGCCGGTGATGTTGGCCGCGGCCGGGCGCTGGCAGCTGCTGGTCCCGGAAGGGTCGGCAGCATTTCCCTCTGCGAAATTGGTGACACCCGAAGCGGTGACCTATGCGGCAAAGGACGGACAACCGGTGCACGCTCAGCTGTTCCTGCCGCGTGATGCGGGGACGAAACCGCATCCCGCGATCATGTTTTATCACGGCGGCCCTCGCCGCCAGATGCTGTTGGGCTTCAATCCCATGGGCGCCTACAACTGGATGTACGCGCTCAATCAGCGCTTGGTCTCAGAAGGATACATCGTCATATCGGTCAACTATCGCGGCGGTATCGGTTACGGCCTGGATTATCGCGAGGCCAATAACTTTGGTCCGGACGGCGGCAGCGAAACGAACGATATTCTGGGTACGGTGACCTATCTGCAGGGAAGGAAGGATGTCGATGCGCGCAAGATCGGCGTCTGGGGCGGCAGTTATGGCGGCCTCATGACCGCCTTGGCGTTGGCACGCGCATCCAAAGACATCGCGGTCGGTGTGGACTACGCGGGCGTGTACAACTGGGACTCGATGCTCGCATCGCTTGGCGCGCCGGTAGAGCCCGGGGAGGCCACGCGGCGCGGCTTCGATTCATCACCTGTCGCGACCATCGATCAATGGCATTCCCCGGTTCTGGTCGTCCAGGCAGACGACGATCGGAATGTACCGTTGCAGCAATCGGTGGAATTGATTCAGGACCTGCGTCTGCATCACATCGATCATGAGGTCATCATGATGCCCAACGAAATTCACGACCTCGCCCACTACTCATCCTGGATAGCATTGTTCAAAGCCACCGATGCGTACCTGAACCGATATCTTCTTCAGTAGCGCGCGGGGCCGTGGCCCGTGCCCTATAATCGGGGCCGGGCTGGCTTGCCGGGGATGAAAATGCTTTCCAAATCAGTGGCTGCGGCTTGCTTCGCGCTCGCATGGTCGATGGTGGGCGCCGGCGATGCGCAAACCTCCGACAAGCCGCAATTCGGCGCGTGGGGATTGGACCTGAGCGCCATGGATAAGCAGGTCCTGCCCGGCAATGACTTCAATCGCTACGCGTCGGGCGCGTGGCTTGCGCGCACGCAAATCCCTGCCGACAAGCCCATGGCGTCGCTTCGATATCTCATGACCGATCGCACAGAAGCGCGCTTGCATGAACTCATGGACAAGGGGGCGGCGACAGCTTCGCAAGAACCCAGGGATTTGGAAGGGAAGGTCGGCGCCTTCTACAAGGCGTTCATGGACGAGGCGCGAGTCGACAAGCTGGGCGCAGAGCCGATAGCCGCGGAACTTACGGCCATTCGCGGCGCTTCCGGCCGCGATGACATCGCCGAATTGATGGGTCGCAACAACAGCGATTTCTTCGCGACGATTTTCACGCTCGGAACTGATGTCGATCTCAAAGATGTCAAGCGCTACGCGCTCTATGCAACTCAGGCAGGGCTCGGTCTCCCGGACCGCGATTATTATCTGCAGCCATCATTCGCCAAGCAGAAGGCGGCCTATCAGGCCTATGTCGCTGAACTTTTAGAACTCATCGGCTGGCCC
>Ga0209007_1000759_pt1 | contig 10778 bp, 11 predicted proteins | sample JacPinW_OM1H0_O2_FD_187961 | JGI IMG/M metagenome (GOLD analysis project Ga0209007, IMG submission 187961) | Forest soil microbial communities from Algoma, Ontario, Canada - Jack Pine, Ontario site 1_JW_OM1H0_O2 (SPAdes) (version 2) | ecosystem: Environmental > Terrestrial > Soil > Boreal...
GCGCTTTTCGTCCCCAGCGCACACTCCGACCCGACCCAAATGATTCAGGGAATCCATAAAGCTCTCATTGCCCTCGGGATATTGACCATCGTATCGACGATTGTCTTCTGTGGTTTGAAGAGCGGCGACGGCGACGATGTGAGCCTGCATAAAGTTCTTCACCCGGGAGGATGACTCAACGGATTTTGTTAGTGCTGTGTGTCGCTGAATTAACGGTTTGCAGACGCCTTGGTGATGCCGCCCCTGTAATGGACATTTTTGTTATCCCGGCTTGACCGAGAGAAGGGGCCGGTGGATTTGCAGGAACTGTCCAGGAGATCTTCGGAGCACTCGGCTGCGTGGAAATATCGCGTAGTGCGACCACCGATAAAGAGCCACAGTCGGGGAGGCTCGCCGGGGCGCGTGCCTCGAACTTTGTCAGATGAGCGGAGGTCTACTCCCAAAAGTCAATTGGTTTTGCCCGCCCCGCGCAACGCGAGCTTCCATTCTGTTAGCCCTTGAACAGTCGGCATCGCTTTCACGTGTGACTCATCTAATAGGTCATGGGTAATGGGTTGGTTGTTTCAGTACTGGATCTTGTAGGCATGCGAGCCGGGGAACCCGCGGGTAGTGCAATCGCCCGATCGGCGAAACCTTCACGTTTGCACGGACAGGTGCAACCCGGCCGATGTTTTCGCGACCACGGGCCCGGCTGCGTGAACCTATTTCGCGTATTGCGCCTCACCGTTGCCAAACGACCAGTTCTCTTTGCTGACTTCTACCAGACCAATGAACACGTCCTCCCGGCGCAGGCTGAGACGCTCGTGCAGTCCGTCTGCGATTGCTTTATAAAAAGCACGTTTCTGGTCAACGGTTCGCCCAGCATTGAGCGTGACCTGGATAAACACGCAATCTTTAGATCTCTGAATGCCTAAGAAAGTGGGATCGAAGATGAAATCTTGCGCTGGATGCTCCGTGATGACCTGGAAGCGATCGTCTTTCGGAGCCTTTAAGACTTCAACCACTGCGTCATAGACCACTTCTCCGATGGTCCTGCGGTAGTCGGTTGTCTTACCCTCTGCAAGATCGATTCGAGCGAGTGGCATAATAGGTCTCCTTTACATTGCTGAATTGACTTAAGTGGCCTCAGACGTTAGTTATATGAGGCGCCCCCAAGTAGGGAAATTCGGCGAGCAGATCTCCGTGAGGCCCTACCTTATCCTTTGTTACCTTCCCATTTGTGAGGGTTGCCAGAAAGACGGAGGTCCAAACGGGCGTCCCCCTTGGGGAATCCACAGTCGGGACCGGAATAAATAATGGTGCGACATATATTTTTCCTTGTATCTCCAGCAATTCTCCGAGAAACTATCGCCTGACTGCGCCAACAGGGCCTGGAGAACTGGATTATTTCGACGTCGATACTTCTATGGGCGTCCCATGATATGCAAATGCGCGTAGGGCGATCCGGCCCACATAATGTAGGCGCCGGTCGGCTTGTGCTTGGTCGGCAGCCCGGTAGTTTTCGGATCGAAGGGCCACATGATCATCAGTGAGGACCTATTTCGATGGGCATGCTCGTGGTGTCATGGGGATCTGAATCACTTCGCTGAGTGGCGCCGGCCAGCATGTAGGTGATGGCAGGGACCGTGTTAGTCGGTTTCGGTTTGTGAGCTTTGGCGTCATCGTACCACTGCATTGCGGCCGCATCGACACACATGGGTGGTTCGCCTACAACTTTAAGATTTCCCGGCATGCAGGTGAAACCGTTGTTCCCTTCGCGCAGAACTACCATTTTGCCTTGTGCGTCGGTCTCGACGATCCTGGCTACATTGGCGACCTGCGCTGGCCCGGCAGACATCGCGCGGGCGATTTTGACCTTGATCGAATCGTCGCTGCTTGTCGACAAACTTTGATCCGACGGCGTTGTCTGAGCCGCGCCGGGGAGAGGCCCTGCAGCGACGAGAAGCATCGCAGCGGTGAATGACAGAAAGGTGAGACTTAGCTTCGTCAACTTCATTTTGTTTTCCTTGACTAGGGTTTGACGTGAGTGGCATTTCACTTCTATATCGACCATGAGCATTCCCGCCTGACTGTCAGTCTCTCGGTCTAGTTTCCAGCCTGCCGCTTGTTCCCCATGCTTTCTAGTTTGCGTTTGAATTCTGTAAAGCGTCATCTCCGAGCCTCCGCATAAATTCGGCAACATCTTCTGACCAGATCTCGGGATGCGCCATCGTCAAGTGCCCCAAACGACTCCGCCGAGCCCGGCTGAACAATGAATCGACCCTCACGAATCGAAGGCCAGCATGAAATTGTGAAGCTCCTTTTCGTTGCGCCCGAGTATTCCTACGCCGATCAGCATGTCGCGATGACCGCGGATCGAGAAGTCCTTTCCGGCGCCTCGAATGATCACTGCCTTCACCCCCGGGTCGTTCTGTATGGAAGCGATATGTCGACTGAAGACATCCCCCCATTTCGGGGCTCATGGCGTTGGCTCGTCCAGGGTAGAACACCGATTGCGCCCCATCGGGAGATTCCGAATGAACAGTCGCAAGGGCGCGCTCCTCACGTCCATGCCAGAGCGCCGTCGAAATCCTCTTCGCGCACAGATCACACGCGAAGATGAAATTCAAAACTAGCCTCGTGGCCGGTCGTTCTGGCATTTGAGCATAGGTGGCGCCCGCAGTAATCAGTACTGTGCCTCCTCGGACCTGCCAGCCGTAAAGCCGCATTAGCCCGCAAAAAAGTCGAACAGTTCCGCCAGGACCTCGTCGGGGCGCTCCTCCGGGAGTAGGTGTCCGCAATCGAGCGCTTTGCCGGTCAGGCGCCCGCTGGCTTTCTTACGCCACGTTGCCGGAACGTCCCATAACCGCCCTACCGTCCCCTTCGCTCCCCACAGGACGTGAACAGGCGACTCGATTTTGCGCCCGAGTTTATCGTCGGCGTCATCCATTTCGAGATCAATGCCCGCGCTGGCTCGATAATCTTCGCAGGTGGCACGAATCGTGCTTGTGCAGGCAAAGCAGCGAAGGTATTCGCTCATCGCCTCGGGAGTCACTGCACCTGGCGTCTTGCCCACCGAAAATAGTTCGGTCAGAAAGAATTCGGGGTCGAGACCGATCATATGCTCAGGCAGCGGCGACTGTTGGATCAGGAAGAACCACCACATGTACTTCGTTGCGAATTCCTGATTCGTCTCGCGGTACATAGTCAGCGTGGGAACGACGTCCATCAGACAGATCTTAACCACGCTATCGGGATGATCGAGGCACAGACGGTGAGCGGCGCGCGCACCGCGGTCGTGTGCGGCTACCAGGAAGCGGTCATGACCGAAGTGGTGCATCGCGTCGATCTGATCCTGCGCCATTGCGCGAAAGGAATAGTTGATTTGGCGTTCTCCACCCTCAGGTTTGCTGGAGTCCCCGTATCCACGCAGATCGGACAAAACCACTGAGAAGCGTTCTGCCAACTGGTTCGCGACTTTGTGCCAAGTCACGTGAGTCTCGGGGTAACCGTGCAGTAACAGCAAAGGCGATCCCGAGCCCTTACGCAGAGTGTGGATGGTCCCACCACTGGTCTGCACGTCCTCCGCGATAAACCCAGGAAAGAGCTTCTGAGTCATCTCGGTCGAAGGCGGTGCTGGAAGACTCACCCACTGCCGCTGCTCCCGCTCTCAAGACTCCCTTTTCCAAAAATGAACGGCGACTCGCAAGTTGGCTGATGAAAGTTTTGGAATTGTCCATTGCTGAGCTACCTTTATTTAAGTCGAATTCGAATCGTTTATCGCGAGTGTCTCCCATCCGTCCCCTGCGGTTATCTAACGATCGAAATACCAATCAGGTGAATCGTTGTTTTTCAGCTGTGCGAATGCTTTTCGACCTTCAATGTCCACTCACCTGGATCGACCCTGTCGAAGGTGTTGGTCGATGCAAGTAGTGTGCCAACGTAATTCATTGAATCGGCGCAGCTTTACCGTGCAGGAAATTGCCGAGCTTTCAGAAATCCTGACGGTTCAGAAAAACTAAAGGAGGGTCCTTGACGACCTGACTCGTGGTGCATCCTCGGCAATGACGAGTTCTCGATAGGTGAACAGGCAGCCAAAGCTTAAGAAAAGGAACCGAGTTCTTTTAGCGGCGCTCTATCTAGAAAAGGACTGAAGACGAATCGATGGGCAGTGGTGACAATCAAAATCGACCTCTAGCGGCGAATTCTTCCACAGAGCAGCAATCGGAACGCAATCTGCGCACGTCGACACCATTCCGGTGATCGCGTGGTGCGCATCGCCCGTTGGCGCCGGAGAGTTCTGGATCCGGCGTTGGCACGATTACACGGGACGTTCCCTGGAAGTTGCGAGAGGGTGATGTCACGCTTGTGGACGCGGACGCAGTCTGATTTCTGAGTCGTAGCGAGCAAGCGGGGATTAGGCTGGTTCGTTGCCCGCCTTATGTACGTGAATGGAGTGGGAATTGCTTGGATACTTGCTTTTCTCTTGGTTTGCTTGTTCATCTATGTGCTCCACCACTGATTTTCCGTCATAACGTGCAATGCGGTTCGAGCCGGTGCGCTTGGGAGAGTAAAACTTTATGGAAACATCTGTTGCGATTCTGCAATCACGAATTCATTACGAGTTGATTCAAAGTCTCATCCAAACGGGAGCGTGTCCGAATAACGCGGATTTGGCACGAAAGTTGGATGTCTCTCCCGACCGGATCGAAGAGACTCTGCACTCCCTTTCGAAAACCCACGGAATCGTCTTGCACCCCCACGTCTGCGAGCCGTGGGTAATCCATCCGTTCTCGACCACGCCGACCATACACTGGGTCAGGAGCAATCAAAGAAGTTGGTGGTCTCCATGCATCTGGTGTGGCTTCGGCCTCTGCACTCTAGTTCAAGGCAACACTGAAATCCATACACGGTTCGGAGCAGAAGGTGATCCCTTGGTCATTTCCGTGAGCGATGGCGAGCCGGTCGGGGTTGATGAAGTCTGGGTACACTTCGCAATTCCTCCGGTCCACGCTTGGGACAACGTGCACCAACACTGCTCTATGGTTCTGCCGTTCCGTTCGCAAAAAGAGATCCGCGAATGGTGCGATCGACACCGCTTGCCACACGGAGAAGATGTTCACATCCGTCAGGTCGCGCGATTGGCAAAGCTTTGGTACGGAACCTATGCCGATCCCGATTGGCATAAGTGGAGCCTCAGAGAGGCACAAGCAATTTTTCAGAAATCCGGGCTCATCTCTGAATTTTGGAATCTTGGCGAGGGGAGGAGGACTTTTTGAGTTGGCATGGCTGTGTGTTGCGAGCGGCTAGACCCTCAGGCCTCGGCAAGGCTGACTTTGACCACATCCAGAAGCGTTTCTGCGCCGGCCCGCAACAGCAAACTATAGACGATCTTTTTATTCTGTAGGGCCAGCGCTGCCAGTTGCGACGGCAGAGTGAACACGACATGGACGTAGGGACAGGGGAGAAGTTCGCCGCGCCGGGCCTTTGAGCTGCGAATTGTATGGAGCAAGACCATTCGACTTCAGACTGCCACCCATTGCATGGGACCAGTCCTATACCGGCCCGATCTTCAATAGTCGCGAACGGTAGAAGCGCCGAATGTGGGGAGGTTTGAAACATTCCAGCCGCCTCCCAGTGCCTTGATCAGAAGCACACTCGCGTCCAACCGCCGCCGCAGGATATCGATGTCGTTTCGTTCGTTGGCGAGTTCGATCGTCTGCGCGGTGATGACCTGAAGGTAAGTGTCGACGCCGCCCCTGTAACGACTCGTAAAAATTTGAAGGGAATCCTGTGATGACGCGACGGCATCCCGTTGCTGTTGCGCTTCATTCTCGAGAATACGCAAGGCGGCGACATTGTCTTCCACTTCTTGGAACGCTGTCAGTGAGGTCTGGCGATAGGTTGCGACCGCGGCATCGTAGTTCGCGCGTGCCGATTCGGAAGTGGCGCGACGGCGACCGGCATCAAAGAGAGTCTCTGCGAGGGCTGGGCCGACAGCCCAGAAGCCGCTCGGCCACGTGAACCAGTTTGAACCCTGCGTGCCGGCGAATCCCGCGGTTCCCCCGAGGTTCACGGTGGGAAAATACGCCGCGCGGGCGATGCCGATCTGCTGATTGGCCTCTGCCACTCTGCGCTCCGCAGCGGCTATGTCCGGGCGCCGCTGCAAGAGGTCGGAAGGGAGTCCGATCGGAATGCTGGGAGGTTGGTTGTTGACAGGTGCTGCCGCCAGGCTGAAGTTTGCGGGTGGCTTGCCGACCAGAATTGCAATGGCGTGTTCGAATTGCGCTCGTTGCACGCTGACGTCCGTGTCCTGTACGTTGGTGGTGTCCAATTGGGTTTGTGCTTGCGCAACGTCGGATCTCGGGGCCACGCCCCCTTTGAAGCGCCCTAGCGTGAGCTGGAGGTTGTCGGCATAGGCTTTTACCGTAGTGTCAAGAAGTTGCTTCTGAGCGTCGGCACTGCGCAACTCGAAATAGTCCAAGGCGAGCTCCGCCTCGAGGCTGAGCTTGGCGGTCTCATAGTCGGCAGCGGTCGCCTGCGCTTCCTCCCGCGCGGATGCGACGCCGCGTCGCACTCGACCCCAAAGATCCAGCTCATAGGAAAGGTCCAAGGGCAGCTCCAAATCGCCCGTGCTGGCCTCTTGAATCTTGGCCGGAAAGGTCGGTGAATAGTCTGAACTCCTGACGTAGCTGGCGCTCGGCGAAGTGGAGATGGTTGGAAATCGCGCTGCCCGATTGAAGCGAATCGCTGCACGAGCTTCGCGGAAGCGGGCTTCCGCTACTTTCAGGGTCTGGTTGAAACCCGCAATCTGCTCTTCCAGCTTATTCAGTTCCGGATCGCCAAAGATCTCCCACCAGTTTCCGCGGCTCGCCTGATCTGCAGGATTCGCGCGCTGCCATTGGTCCGACCCCTTGAATGAACCTGGCACTTCCTCCTTATAGGCCGGTGTCGTGGGCACGTCTGGTCTGGCGTATCTGGGGCCGACCATGCAACCCGCGAGTAGCAACGCTAGAAGGAACGCAACAATGTGGGTGAGGATCAAGCGGGCGACAACAAAGACCTGGTTCATTTCCCGGATCCTCCTACTGGTTTGTTGTTCACCCGGACGGGCATTCCCGCGACCAGAGAGTCGGATGGGTCGACGATGACGGCGTCCGTTGGTTGCAGGCCTGAAGCGATTTCTACGCTATTGCCGTAGTCGCGGCTGATCTTGATCGGAACCAACTCGGCTCTTCCATTGCTAACCAGCCCGATCTGCAAGCCCTCTTTTCGGAAGATCAAGGTGCTCGACGGAATGGTGACCGAACGGGTTTGGTCAGATAACTTGAGGTGTACAAAGACGTAAGCGCCTGGGAGGAGTTGGCCGGTCGGATTGTCGACATCGACTTCGACAAGCAGCGTACGAGAAGCGATGTCAATGGAGTTGGCGTTGCGAACGAGACTGCCATGGAAGGTCTGGCCCGGGAATTCATCGAGGGTTAATGTGGCCGGCGCACCGGAGCGTGCCGCACGGGAGTACACTTCCGGGACCAAGACATAGAGCCGAAGGGTGTGAATGGCGGCGATGTGAAAGAGCTCTCTCGGTTGTGTATTTGCCCCTGCATCGATGAGTGCTCCGATGTCCGTATTGCGGGCGGTGATGATCCCGTCAAAGGGAGCATAGATCTTTTCGAACGATTGCAGTTGTTCAAGGCGCCGCACGTTTGCGGCGCTGGATTCGGCCGCGGCTTTCACCGCGCTGAGATTGCTGACCGCCTGGTCGGTTTCCTGCTGGGAGACGGAGCCGTTGCTCACCAAGTCCTGCCAACGAGTTGCGGTGATCTTGGCGATCTTCAGGTTGGCTTGCGCGGTATCCAGTTCCGCTCGAGCCTGAAGCAGCTGCTGGTCGACTTCTGGGGTTTCGATCTCCGCAAGCAACTGGCCTTTCTGAACGTGCGCTCCGATGTCGAAATACCAATGTTTGAGGTAGCCATTGGTTCGTGCATAGATCGGGGCGTCGCTGAATGCCTGTGTATTACCCGGCAGGACAATTTCCTGTGTGGGGGCGCCTTCTCGCGGAAAGACTACAGCGACGGTGGGAATCGCGGCTTCTTGCGTTCGTTGCGTCAGCCGCGATTCGGCCACCGCGCGCGAATGGATACCGGAGTAAATCACGAGAGCGAGAACGGCGAGCGCGGCTGCCGCGACAAGGATCGCGGTTCGGCGACCGGCTGCCGGCCGGGAATGGGAACCGTCCGGACTCGGTTCCACGGTCTGCACTTCGTTCGTTTCTGGTTCGGGCCTGGTCGTCACATTTTCCTCGCTCGGTGTCATTCGTTTTCCTTTAACTCACGCTTGCATTGGTTCAGGGTCGCCCTCGGAGTGCTCTTGCGCAGCCGGAGAATCGGGTCGTTTGTGTAACAAGCTGAAAACCGCTGGGACGAAAATCAGCGTGGCCGCAGTGGCGCACAACAGGCCGCCAATGACAGCGCGGCCCAGCGGCGCATTCTGCTCGCCGCCCTCGCCCAGCCCGAGCGCCATGGGAATCATGCCAATGATCATGGCTAGCGCGGTCATGAGCACTGGTCGAAAGCGGGTTACGCCAGCCTCGATGGCCGCTTCGATCGGATCACCGTGGTGCAGGAGACGCTCTTTCGCAAAAGACACGACGAGAATGCTGTTCGCCGTTCCGACGCCCATGCACATAACGGCGCCCATCAAGGCTGGGACGCTGAGTGTTGTGTGTGTGAGGAACAAGAAACCGACGATGCCGGCCAGGGCGGCAGGAAGTGCCGTGATGATGATGAAGGGATCGAGCCAGGACTGAAAGTTCACCACGATCAGGAGGTAGACGAGAACGACGGAGAAGACGAGTCCGCCCAGCAAACCGAGGTACGAGGTACGCATGGTTTGCAGCTGACCCCGAATGATGATGAAGCTACCGCGCGGTAGCGATTTTCGGTTCGCATCCACGATGCGGGTGACCTCGCGGCCCACCGCTCCCAAGTCGCGGCCCTGGACAGCGGCGTAAATATCGACCACGCGCCGAATGTTATAGTGGTTGATCACTTCCATCTCGTTCGCTCGTTTGATGGAAGCGACGTCCGCGAGAATTTCAGGTCGCGCCGCGCTCGCCGCATTGAGTGGGGTGTTCTGGAGGTCCTCCAGGGATTGAATCGAATACTGCGGAGTCTGGGTCACCAGGTTGTAGCTAACACCGTTCTTCCAATTCAGAAAGAACATCGGGGTGATCTGGAAGCTGCCGCTAAGTGAGTTCAATAGGCTGTTGGCCACATCGCGCTGGGTGTAGCCGCCCTGGGCCGCCTTGGTCCGATCCACCGCGACGTCGAACTCGGGGTAATCAAAGGCTTGTTGTATGCGCGCATCGGCGATACCCGGAACCTGCTCGATTTCGTGCACCATCCGAGCCGCGACTTCGCGATTGCCCTCGATGTCGCTTCCTTCGATTTGAATATCGATGGGCGCCGGCAGACCAAAGTTCAAAACCTGAGTGACGATGTCCGCGGGTACGAAGTAGAACGTCGTCCCCGGGTATTCACGGGGCAGTGTCTCCCGCAGATGCTCCATATAGTCGGCCGTGGAGTGGTGACCTTGTTTAAGAGACACCAGAATATCGGCGTCGCCTGCTCCAATCAGGCCCGATGTGCTGTGCATGAAATTGATGGTGCTGTAGGGTAGTCCGATGTTGTCGAGGATGTTGTCGACCTCGTGCTCGGGGATCTCGCGGCGTACCGTGCCCTCGACGAGGTCGCACAGCTTCGCGGTCTCTTCGATCCGGGTGCCGCTCTTGGCGCGGAGATGGAGGATGAATTGACCGTTGTCGCTGGTCGGAAAGAAGTCCTGACCGAGCCACGGCACAAGGAGAAATACCGCGATGCAGGTCAGAAGAAACGCCGGCACGAAGAGGACGCGGCGGTGGACAAGAGTTGTGAGTCGGGTGTGATAGGCCTTCCGAAGGTGTTCGAATCCGCGCTCGAACGCTCGCTGGAACCGCACCAGTGGATTCCGTGACTCGGCGGGGTCGCCCTGTTTTGCTTTCAACAAATACATCGCCAGCGTAGGTACGAGCGTCCGGGAAAGGATGTAGGACGCAAGCATGGCGAACACCACAGCCTCGGCAAGAGGCACGAAGAGGTATCGTGCTACGCCGCTCAAAAAGAACATGGGCAGGAACACGATGCAGGTGCAAAGCGTGGACACCAGGGCGGGAACGGCGATTTGCGCCGCGCCTTTCAGGATGGCATCGCGCTGGGCGTGCCCTTCTTCGAAATACCGCTCGATGTTTTCGATCGTAACCGTAGCGTCGTCTACAAGAATTCCGACGGCGAGGGCCAAGCCCCCGAGCGTCATGATGTTGATGGTTTCTCCCAGAAAGCTGAGGATCATAACGGACGTCAGGATGGATAGCGGAATGGAGACGGCAATGATCAAGGTACTGCGCCAGTTTCCCAGGAAGAGCAGAATCATCAACCCCGTAAGGCACGCGGCGATGACGGCCTCACGCAGCACACCGTTGATGGAACCTCGGACGAAGATGGACTGATCGGCCAGCGGCAAAATCTTCAGTTCCGGGGGCAGGGTCTGCGCGACACGGGGAAGCAGGCCGCGAATGCCGCTCACGACGTCGAGTGTGGAGGCGTTGCCGGCCTTGAGGACGGACACTAGAGCGCCGCGACGACCGTCCTGGCGCACGATGTTGGTCTGCGGCGCAAAAGCGTCGCGCACATTGGCCACATCACGAAGATAGATCGTGGAATTCCCGACGACCTTGATGGGGAGATCGTTCAGTTCGGGGA
>Ga0209007_1000760_pt1 | contig 10774 bp, 4 predicted proteins | sample JacPinW_OM1H0_O2_FD_187961 | JGI IMG/M metagenome (GOLD analysis project Ga0209007, IMG submission 187961) | Forest soil microbial communities from Algoma, Ontario, Canada - Jack Pine, Ontario site 1_JW_OM1H0_O2 (SPAdes) (version 2) | ecosystem: Environmental > Terrestrial > Soil > Boreal...
AAGCCGGCGCGGAGAGCAAGGAATAAAATTTCCGGGTCAAAGCCCCAGCGTTCGATCTTTTGTCGAGAAAAAACCGCTCTCGCGGCGTTTTGACGAAACGCCTTGAAGCCGCATTGTGTATCGCGGAATTTCAGGCCGAGAACCATTCGCAGCAGCAGATTGAAGGCTCTTCCCAGCCCCTGCCGCGCCAGAGATTGGCGCGTCGTCTGCAGTTCGCTGCGCATCCAACGCGATCCGATCGCGATGTCGGCGCCAGCTTCCAGCCTTTCAAGAAGTTTCGGCGCCTCTTCTATGGGTGACGACAAATCAGCATCCGTGAAAAGAATGGTTCTCCCCCGTGCATTCATCACGCCGTGGCGAACACAGTAGCCCTTGCCGCGGTTTTGCGGCATCTGCAGCAGGCGGACAATCCCAGAATTCTTGGCATAACCGCGCACCATGTCGGCGGTACGATCCTGCGAGGCCCCATCCACCACAATCACTTCGGCGTCCCAAGTCTGCTGTCGAACAAAGTCCAGAATTTGATCCAGGGTTCGACCGAGACGCCCTTCCTCGTGATAGGCAGGAATGACAATGCTGATGTCGCAAGAAGCATCCAAAACCGGTTCACTCCGTGTCTTCAGCTTCGCCACCCACACGCACCCAGCATGGTTCCGAGCAGAATTCGAACCATACTCGGCCTTCCGATTGCCTTGCCTTAGAGATTGAACTTTATCAATAGGTTGCCGGCAGCGAGCAGGGACAACGGGAACGAAAGTAACCCTTTTCCGGCGACCATCTTGCCTACAGGAAATACCTTAGGGCGGAGGCTTCAACGTCCATGGTACGAATACAGAGAAATCACCTGGAGGGCGCCGCTCGGGGCGTGTTTCCCGCCACGTCTGACTTGTGAGTTCGAACTCCCCCACAGAGTTTATTTGAAACGAAGGTGTTTGGATCGATCGTCGATGTAAAAGGATATGTGGAAGCGCAGATCCGATTCGGTCGAGACGATTGCCAGGGAAATCCCTGATTCGAAGTGCTCCTTTTTTCGGGAGAAACCATGAAAAGAGCTTCGCTCAACGAGATTGCGCCTGATGGTACCGGGACCCCTCCGGCCAGCATGGCGAAGAACAACGGGAAATCCAACCACGGGAAAGCGAAAAAACCGGATGGGTCCCTGGACTTGACCGTCATCCTAACCAGCCTGCAGAGCATGCGCGATGGCGACTTCACCGTGCGGCTTCCCGGTACTTGGGTAGGACTGGCGGGAAAAGTGGCCGACACCTTTAACGAGATTGTTGCCGCCAATCAGCACATGGCCCAGGAACTGAAACGCGTCGGCCACGTGGTTGGCAAGGAAGGCAAGACTCGAGAGCGCACCCGGTTTCACGAGTCCAGAGGCGCCTGGGGCGAGATGGAAGTTTCGGTCAACACGCTGGTCGAAGACTTGCTTCGCCCGACCGCAGAGGTCACGCGCGCCATTGCGGCCGTGGCGCAAGGCGACCTGACTCAAACCGTACGACTCGATGTGGATGGGCGTCCTCTCGAAGGCGAATTTCTGCGCTCCGCCAACCTCGTCAATACCATGATTCAGCAGGTCGGCGTGTTCACCGCGGAGGTCACGCGCGTGGCCCGCGAGGTCGGAACCGAAGGCAAATTAGGCGGCCAGGCGCAAGTGCCCGACGTCGCCGGCACTTGGAAAGATCTCACCGACAACGTGAACCTCATGGCCAGCAATCTGACCGGCCAGGTGCGCAACATCGCCGAAGTCGCTACCGCCGTGGCCAGCGGCGATCTATCCCGCAAAATCACGGTCGATGTGCGCGGCGAGATTTTGCAGCTCAAAGAAGCCATCAACACCATGGTGGACCAGTTGCGATCCTTCGCATCGGAAGTAACCCGCGTAGCCCGCGAAGTCGGTACCGATGGCAAACTCGGCGGCCAGGCGGTTGTGCCCGGCGTCGCCGGCACCTGGAAAGATCTCACCGACTCCGTCAATGCCATGGCCGGAAACCTGACGGCTCAAGTACGGAATATCGCTGAAGTCACAACCGCGGTAGCCCGCGGCGATCTATCCCGCAAAATCACGGTCGACGTAAAAGGCGAAATCCTCGAATTGAAAGACACCATCAACACCATGGTGGACCAGCTCAACGCCTTCGCCGGCGAAGTTACGCGTGTGGCTCGCGAAGTCGGTACCGAAGGCAAGCTGGGCGGCCAGGCGCAAGTCCCAGGGGTGGGTGGTACGTGGAAAGATCTTACCGACAACGTGAACTTCATGGCCAGCAACCTCACCGGCCAGGTGCGTAATATAGCCGAAGTCGCCACGGCCATCGCCAGCGGCGATTTGTCGCGCAAAATCACCGTCGACGTGCGCGGCGAAATTCTGCAGCTGAAAGAAACCCTCAACACCATGGTCGATCAGCTGAATCGCTTTGCTGGCGAAGTTACCCGCGTGGCCCGCGAAGTGGGTACGGAGGGCCGACTGGGTGGACAAGCCAACGTACCGGGCGTCGCCGGAACCTGGAAGGATCTGACGGACTCGGTGAACTCCATGGCCGGCAACCTGACGGGCCAAGTGCGAAACATCGCCGAAGTCACGACCGCTGTGGCCCGCGGCGATTTGTCGCGCAAAATCACGGTGGATGTGAAAGGCGAAATTCTCGAACTGAAGAACACCATCAATACGATGGTGGACCAGCTCAATGCCTTCGCCGGTGAAGTAACTCGCGTCGCTCGCGAAGTCGGCACCGAAGGCAAACTGGGCGGGCAGGCGCAGGTGCCCGGCGTTGCCGGCACGTGGAAGGATCTCACCGACAACGTCAACTTCATGGCCAGTAACTTGACCGGCCAGGTGCGTAACATCGCTGAAGTAGCCACGGCTGTGGCCCGCGGCGATTTGTCGCGCAAGATCACGGTCGACGTAAAAGGCGAAATTCTCGAGCTCAAAGACACCATCAATACGATGGTGGATCAGTTGCGGTCATTCGCCTCAGAAGTTACGCGCGTGGCCCGCGAAGTCGGAACCGACGGCAAACTGGGCGGCCAGGCTCTGGTGCCCGGCGTTGGCGGAACCTGGAAAGATCTCACCGACTCGGTGAACTCCATGGCCAGTAACTTGACCGGCCAGGTGCGTAACATCGCTGAAGTGTCGACGGCCATCGCCAGCGGTGACCTTTCGAAGAAAATCACGGTCAATGTGAGCGGCGAAATTCTGCTGCTCAAAGAAACCATCAACACCATGGTGGATCAGCTCAACGCGTTCGCGGCCGAAGTGACCCGCGTGGCCCGCGAAGTCGGCTCCGAGGGCAAGCTCGGAGGGCAGGCTCAGGTCCCCGGCGTTGCCGGAACCTGGAAAGATCTCACCGACTCGGTGAACTCGATGGCCGGCAACCTGACCGGCCAGGTGCGAAACATCGCCGAAGTAACAACCGCTGTGGCTCGCGGCGATTTGTCTCGCAAAATTACGGTGGATGTGAAAGGCGAAATTCTCGAACTGAAGAACACCATCAATACGATGGTGGACCAGCTCAATGCCTTCGCCGGTGAAGTAACTCGCGTGGCCCGCGAAGTGGGCACCGACGGCAAGCTCGGTGGTCAGGCCCAGGTGCCCGGCGTTGCCGGCACGTGGAAGGATCTCACCGACAACGTGAACTTCATGGCCAGCAACCTTACCGGCCAAGTGCGCAACATCGCCGAGGTGGCTACGGCCATCGCGAACGGTGATCTTTCGAAGAAGATCACCGTGGACGTGCGCGGCGAAATTTTGCAGCTCAAAGAAACGTTGAATACGATGGTCGAGCAGTTGCGTTCGTTCGCGGCCGAAGTCACGCGCGTGGCCCGCGAAGTGGGTAGCGAAGGCCGATTGGGCGGACAGGCCAACGTGCCCGGCGTCGCTGGAACGTGGAAGGATCTTACCGACTCCGTCAATGCCATGGCCGGCAACTTGACCGGACAGGTGCGAAACATCGCCGAAGTTACGACCGCTGTGGCCCGCGGCGACTTGTCGCGCAAAATCACGGTCGACGTGAAAGGCGAAATTCTCGAACTGAAGAACACCATCAACACGATGGTGGATCAGCTCAACGCGTTCGCCGCCGAAGTAACGCGGGTAGCGCGCGAAGTCGGCACCGACGGCAAACTGGGCGGCCAGGCGCAAGTCCCCGGCGTCGCCGGAACCTGGAAAGATCTTACCGACAACGTCAACGTCATGGCCGTCAACCTCACCGAGCAGGTACGCGGCATCGTGAAAGTGGTGACCGCGGTCGCCAACGGCGACCTAACTCAGAAGCTGACGGTGAACGCCAAGGGCGAAGTCGCGGCTCTGGCCGAAACCATCAACAACATGACGGGTACCCTGGCCACTTTTGCGGATCAGGTCACAACCGTCGCACGCGAAGTGGGCGTCGAAGGCCGGCTTGGCGGTCAGGCCAATGTGCCCGGGGCAGCGGGTACGTGGAAGGATCTTACCGGTAACGTCAACCTGCTCGCCGATAACCTGACCAACCAAGTCCGCGCGATCGCGGAAGTCGCGACCGCCGTAACCAAGGGCGACTTGACGCGGTCGATTCAAGTGGAAGCCAGCGGCGAAGTGGCGGAGTTAAAAGACAACATCAACACCATGATCGATAACCTCCGCCTCACCACGGACCGCAACACGGAACAAGATTGGCTCAAAACCAATCTGGCACGCTTCACCGGAATGTTGCAGGGCCAGCGCGATTTGACGACCGTAGGCCGCATGTTGCTGTCCGAGCTCGCCCCCCTGGTGAACGCGCAGCAAGGTGTGATCTACCAGATGGAAACCGAGGAATCGGCGGGCATGGTGCTGTTATCGGCATTCGCCGATGATGGGGAGAACGGGCACCTGCGCCGGTTGAAAATCGGCGAAGGATTGGTGGGGCAGGTTGCGTCGGAAAAACGCCGCATGCTGATTTCAGATCTGCCCGAAAGAACAATTTCGATTCGCTCGGGATTGTTCGAATCGGTTCCCCGCAACGTGATCGTGCTCCCGGTGCTCTTCGAAGACCGAGTCAAAGCGGTGATTGAACTCGCATCGTTAAATGCATTCACTGCTTCGCACCTGGCGTTCCTCGAACAACTCACCGCCAGCATCGGCATCGTGCTGAACAGTATTGAAGCCACGATGCAGACGGAAGGTCTCCTCAAACAGTCGCAGCAACTTGCCGCCGAACTCCAGACCCAGCAGAAAGAGCTGCAACAAACCAACGAGCAGCTGGCACAAAAAGCGCAACAGCTGGCCGAACAGAACGTGGAAGTGGAGCGCAAAAACCAGGAGATCGAGCAGGCCCGCCGAGCGCTGGAAGAGAAGGCAAAAGAACTCGCCCTCACTTCCAAGTACAAATCGGAATTCCTTGCCAACATGTCGCATGAGTTGCGGACGCCGCTGAACAGCATTCTGGTGCTGGGCCAGCAACTCAGCGAGAATCCCGATCACAACTTGACCGCCAAGCAAGTCGAGTTCGCGCGTACCATTCATGGCGCCGGCACCGACCTGCTGAATCTGATCAGCGACATTCTCGATCTGTCCAAGATCGAGTCCGGCACGGTTTCGGTCGAGGCGGAGGAAATCCTGTTCGCCAATCTGCTCGAAATGGTTGCCCGTCCCTTCCGGCACGAAGCGGAGAACCGCAAGCTCGCTTTTGAGGTGCAGGCCGATCCACACCTTACCCGCAGCCTGGTAACGGACTCCAAGCGTCTGCAACAGGTGCTCAAGAATCTGTTGTCGAACGCATTCAAGTTCACCGAGCACGGTTCGGTCCGGCTGGCCGTGTCGGTCGCCCAAAAAGGATGGAGCGAAGATCATCCGATTCTCAGCGGAGCGGCGTCGGTCGTGGCCTTCGAGGTTACCGACTCCGGCATCGGGATTGCTCTCGATAAACAGCGCATCATCTTCGAGGCCTTCCAACAGGCAGACGCCAGCACCAGCCGTAAGTACGGAGGCACGGGTTTGGGTTTGGCAATCAGCCGCGAACTCGCCAGCTTGTTAGGCGGCGAGATTCAACTTCGCAGCACTCCCGGCCAGGGCAGCACGTTTACACTGTATCTGCCGCTCACCTATGTGGGGCCGACGGCATCGAAGCTGACGGCGGGGGATGGGAAGGCCTTTACGCCTTCCCTGCCTCTTCAACTTTCCAATATTGTTGTCTCCGAGCATCCGGTCGAGCAGATTGCCGATGACCGCAACAACCTGCAGCCCGACGATGCCGTGCTACTTATTGTCGAAGACGATCCGCACTATGCACGCGTGCTTTGCGATTTGTCGCGGGATAAAGGGTTCAAAGTGCTGGTCGCGCTGCGCGGCACCGAGGCGCTCGCACTGGCTCGCGAGTTCCATCCCACTGCGGTTTCCCTGGACGTGTTCTTACCCGATATGCTGGGTTGGACCGTGCTCAACCATTTGAAACAGGATCCCGCCACCCGACACATTCCCGTGCAGATGTTGACTCTGGATGAGGACCGGCACCATGGCCTGGCTCGAGGCGCATTTGCTTTCGTGACCAAGCCAACGAGCCCGGAAGAATTAGATTCGGCATTGTCCCGCATCAAAGACTATGCCGCGCCCCGTCGCAAACGACTTTTGATTGTGGAGGACAACCCGGCTGAACAGCTCAGTATCCGTGAACTGCTGGGGTCTGACGACATCGATGTCACCGTCGCCGATACGGGAGCGAAAGCGCTAGAGTTGGTCAGCCAGGAATCATTCGACTGCGTCGTGCTCGATTTGCGATTGCCGGATATGACTGGTTTCGACATTCTGGAACGCATGCGTGATATTCCCGAAGTCAGCGACCTGCCGGTGGTCGTTTTTACCGGCAAGGAATTGTCCCCTGAAGAAGATGCACGACTGCACACGCTGGCTCGCAGCGTGGTGGTCAAAGGCGTGGAATCGCCGGAGCGATTGCTGGATGAGACTGCGCTGTTCCTGCATCGCGTGGTGGCCAATCTTCCTCAGGAGAAACAGAAGATGCTCGACCGGCTGCACCGGTCCGACGAGGCGCTGGTCGGGAAGAAAGTGCTGGTCGTCGACGACGACATGCGCAACATCTTCGCTCTCAGCAGCGTACTTGAGCGCCGCGGGATGGCGGTCTTGACTGCCGGAACCGGCCGCGAAGCCATCTCCATGCTGGAATCAACTCCCGATGTCGCCATCGTTCTGATGGACATCATGATGCCGGAGATGGATGGATATGCAACCATGCAGGTAATCCGGCAGAATCCTTCCTTCCGCAGGCTGCCGATTATTGCACTGACTGCGAAAGCCATGAAGGGCGATCGCGAAAAGTGTCTGGAAGCGGGCGCGTCGGAGTATTTGGCCAAGCCGGTCAACACCGAGCAACTGCTGTCGGCACTACGTATGTGGCTGCACCGATAAGTGTCGGGGGTTCATTCATAAGATCGATGGTAGCGGCATGAAGACTACGGCGCGTTGAGAGAGTGATGAGCGTTCACGAGGAAGTAAACATTCTCATGGTCGACGACCAGGCGGGCAAACTGCTCAGCTACGAAGCTATTCTGGCGGACCTGGGAGAGAACCTGATCAAGGCCACATCTGCCAAAGAGGCTCTTGAGAAACTGCTCAAAACTGACGTCGCCGTTGTATTGATGGATGTAAGCATGCCGGAAATCGACGGCTTTGAACTCGCCGAGATCATCCGCCAGCATCCGCGCTTCCAGAAAACGGCGATCATCTTCGTCTCTGCGGTGCATCTGACCGACCTCGATCGCCTGAAGGGATACCAGCACGGGGCCGTGGATTATCTTTCTGTCCCGATTGTCCCTGAAGTTCTGCGGGCGAAAGTGCGAGTCTTTGCCGAACTCCACCGGAAGAAACTGCAACTGGAACGGCTGAACAATGAACTCGAAGCGCGGGTCGCGGACCGGACCCTGGAGTTAGAACAGAAGGCGCTGGCACTGCAGAAACTCAACCGCGACCTGGGCCAGAAGAACCAGGAACTCGACGCCATTGTGCACACCGCCCCGGACATTATTTTCAGCCGGCAGGCAGATGGAACCAGGGACTACATCAGCAGCCGATTTTACGAATATACAGGGGCGCCCGCGGGCTCTGCGATCGGATTTGGCTGGCTGGAATATTTGCATCCCGACGACAAAGAGCGGAGTTTAGCGCTCTGGATGCGCTGCGTGCAGTCGGGGGAATCCTACGAGTCCGAATACCGCATCCTCGGCATGGATGAGCAATATCGCTGGTTCCGTGCCCGCGCTGTTCCCTTGCGGACTCCCGATGGAGGTATTCTCAAATGGTACGGAACTTGTTCTGACATTCACGACAGCAAAATGCTGGAGCAGTCGATCCGGGACAACGCGGTCGAACTGGAAAGGATGGTCGATCTGAGGACGACCGAGCTGAGACGCCTTTCCAGTCGGCTCATGACCATGCAAGACGAGGAACGTCGCCGGATCGCTCGCGAAATTCACGACGGTCTCGGACAAGAGTTGGCTGCAGCCAAGATGATTCTGGACGGTATCCTGGCCAAGGATTCGTCACCCTCGATCCGGCAAGCCTCGGGGGATGCCAGCCAATTAGTGGATCGCGCCATCCAGCAGGTGCGAACGATTTCCCATCTTCTGCACCCGCCTCTGTTGGACGAGGTTGGTCTCGTTTCTGCTCTTCGCTGGTACTTGGAGGGCCTGTCAGAACGCAGCGGAATCGACATTCGCCTGGAAATCGCTCCCCCCGATCTCAGCCGGCTCAGGCCGGAGCTGGAAACCGCGATATTCCGCATTATCCAGGAAGCCTTGACCAACATGTTCCGGCATTCCGGAGCACGCAATGGATCGATCCGACTGACGGAAAATGATGGGCGCATCACAGTTACCGTGCGCGACGATGGCAAGGGAATCGAGGATCAGGTAGTGAATCTGCGACCAGAAAGCGTAGGAGTTGGGATCGGCGGAATGAGGCAACGCGTCTCGGAGCTGGGCGGAAGTCTGCGATTAGCGAACGCCCATCCCGGCACAATCGTCGAAGTGGTCATCCCTTCTCAGCGACATGAAAAACTAGGAGTGCCCGCTTCGGTGGGACGAACACAATAGTTCGTTGACCCACTCAGGCCGCCTTTCGATCGTCAACCTTGTGGATGTCAACCTTCTGTTCGTCCGCCTTGATTTCCACCTGTTCATGTTTTATGTCGAGACGCAGGCGGTTGTAAATACTCATGTACTGGTTAGCCACCCAGACGAGGGCAAAAAACGCAACCAGGTATCCCCGCCAATCCTGGTAAAGCAGTTTGTAGCGCGCCACCCATAGCACACCGGCCGCGACGTAATGGCTAAAGCAATATTCGCAGGTAAATAAATAGAAGAACTTGCGGCGGACCCATGAGCGGGCCTCGACACATTCTCTTTGGCAGTACTGGCGAGGCTCGCGAAACACTTCCTCGTGGGTCACGGTCCATGCGATACACGCCACCGGAATTCCTAACATCAGTAGCCACGCCACTTGTAATCCTAATCCCATGATGTGAACTTGGATGCTCCCGCAGCGGTAATCGTTGATTGCGGCTCTCGCGTTGATTGCTGCTCTCGGAAGTTACTTGGCCCGAACTTGTCCGTAGTTAGCAGGCGGACAATAATCACGCCGCCAGATATTTCCCCGCGTGGTGGCCGATAAGAAACCAGGCTGCGCCAACCCTGTTCGCCGAGGAAAGCGCGAAAACAGGCAACCCCAAGGGCAGACGATCCCGTGCTGATCCCCGCCGGCATTGTCCACTCCGGCCGGAAAGATCTCGTCCGCTGTGTAGCGTTTCGACTCAGGCGTTGTGTCGTCGGGGTTTCCGATCATCAGACGGTCTTTCGTCGGTCTTAATTTTCGCGTCTGGTTTCGGCGGTCTGGTTTTCGGCGGTCTGGGAGCCCCTGCGAGCAGCAGCCTTGGAGGACAAAGAGCCGCAAAGGGTCGGTGCGGGTTAAGCATAACTTTATAAGCGATCGAACTCCCGTCAGTACACACTTCCACCGATTTCGTGTTGGACGAGTCGCCTCTATGCTCCAGGGAAACAATGTCGGCGGCCATGTCCTGATTTCAGCAGGAGTGACTGCACACGGTGGCCCTCGTCGGGCCTTTGCAGTTTGACCGACTTGGAAGCCGCCCTTGGCTGCCGCATCCCTTACCCGATCCGCCCTACGATTTCGCTTCTTCTGCGGAATTCCCCATAACTCTACCGATTCCAGTCGATTGTTCCAGGAGCGCAGCGACTGCAAGATTCCCATAGATAGGAAGACTGGTTCGGCGCCCTACTGGCAGCCCAGGTCGTCGATGTTCAAATTGTGCGACGCGAAGGATGCGTTCAGTTGACGGTCTGCGACGACGGAAAAGGACTTCCCGAGGATGTGCTTTCTAAATTTCGCGGCATCGGGCTGGCGGGTGAGAGAACGACGGGGGGAATTTTGGCCGACAAATTCATGGCGAATCGTCCACTGCGGGATCAGTCGTTCAGGCAGTGATTCCAACCGGGCCAACGGTAGCGCACAGGAGAGCAGGTTCTACGATCCAAGGTTGATGGAAGCAGGCCGCGCCGAAGGTAAAAGTAGACGCACGCCAAAGTGCGGGATCGCGAACCAATCGACCAACAGCGGGAGAACGGATCACGCAGGGTCTCAATCGACCCTGCGTATTCGTTGGTTGTGGGTTAGTTCAGAGATTTACGGCTTCCTCTTCCGAGATGGGCTACCAGAGAAATCAGAAATAGCACCAGGAAAATAACAAACAGCAGCTTTGCGATACCGGCAGCCGCTATCGCCACGCCAGTG
>Ga0209007_1000762_pt1 | contig 10748 bp, 8 predicted proteins | sample JacPinW_OM1H0_O2_FD_187961 | JGI IMG/M metagenome (GOLD analysis project Ga0209007, IMG submission 187961) | Forest soil microbial communities from Algoma, Ontario, Canada - Jack Pine, Ontario site 1_JW_OM1H0_O2 (SPAdes) (version 2) | ecosystem: Environmental > Terrestrial > Soil > Boreal...
GGCTCGCCCTTTGGCGGAATCTTTCTTCGCTGCCTGGGACGATGCTCTCTTGTTTCGCACGCTTGCGACGTTAAGGAGCGACGCGCCGGTCTTCAGTGCCGTGGACGATCTCAGGTGGACGGGACCTCGCGCCGACTTTGAGGAATACGGGCAGCGGCTGAAATCGCCGGAATTGCACCGCCGCGCGTCGACCAAGGCCAAGTCCCTCGCCTCATCGATCTAACGCCCTTCGACGTATTCGATTGCGCGATGGTCGCAATTCGCATGGTAAAGTCACGGGATTCTTACAGGTGATTTCACCGGTGCGATTTTTCGCCTGGTTCAATGCAGCTCACTCGAGAGACCTCTGTCCACCCTTGCACACGACTAGGGCACAGGCGGTTGCGCGGCTGTTGGCAGCAGGCCGCGTTCGACCAGCACGGGAGGGCGCCGATGGTGGGTGTGCAACTCATAGTCGTAGGCCCAGCCGATCATATCGCCATCATGCCATTTGCGTGTGCTGATCTCAATGCCGAAGGGCAGCCCATTGTCGTAGAAGCCTGCAGGAAAGCTGATGGCTGGCACTCCGAGCATGTTTACCCAGGCGGTGGCACTGTGCGGCCCCTCACTCAGGCGGCCATCCTGCGGCATGGTCTCATCAACAGGCGGCATCTGGATTGCGGGATAGATGAATCCGTCAAGGTGCAGGCGATCCAGCTCCGCTTCGTAGATGGCGAGCATCTCACGGCGGGGACGCAGAAGAGTTATTTCTGCCTGAGGATCAGTCTCGAGGGTCGTCTGTTGAATATCAGCGGCAGCAAACATGCCGGTGTTCTCACCCCCGATGATGACACCGGGGAGCGGCTTGCCGACGACATGCTCATACTCGACGCTCGAGTGATATTGTTCTGGGCCGAAGCCGGCGAGGAACTTGTCGGTGCCCTCGCGAATGTACGGCAGCGTGCAAATGTGCGACGCAGCGTCGGCGAAGCTATCTGGCATGATCTGCGGATCGACCAGCACGCTCGCTCCGGCAGATGACAGTTCCTCAATGGCCTTTAGGAAGGCCGCCCGTGTCTCAGGCTTCAATGGAGTGCTCGATTCCTCCTTTGCCTTGGCGAACTGCGCGGCCGTAGCGTTTGGGCAAACTCCTTGGAACACCGGAGGGTCTCCGTCGAGGATGAATGCCGGAACGGCGAAGCGCTTGCCCTTAAGGGCACCTGGCTTCAGGTATTGCGTGTAGGGGCCACGCTGCGCCTTGCCTTGTGAACCGGCCGTGGCTGGGTCCAGTGAATCTTCTCCAGCCATGACGTCCAGTGCAATGGCAGCATCGGTAACGTCACGGGCTATTGGCCCTGTGTTGTCGAGCAGCCAGTCGAGCGGCGCGATGCCAGCGATACTCACCAGGCCGCGCGTTGGAAAGACACCGACGACGGAGCTGGTCGCAGCTGGCATCCGGATCGAGTTGCCCGTGTCGGTTCCATTCCCTAACAATGCAAAGTTTGAAGTGATGGCTGTGACCGTGCCTCCCGAAGAACCACCCGGGCTGAAGCGCACATCGTAGGCATTTCCGGTGCGTCCGTAGGCCGTGCTGCGATTCGTATCGCTCGCCGCAAAATCCGGCATGTTCGTCTGTCCGAGGATGATCGCTCCTGCCGCACGCAGCTTTGTGATGATGGTTGCATCCTTTGGTGCGACCAATTCGTGGCCAGGGATGAGGTAGCCTCTCCATCCATCGGTGGTGACCAGACCCGTGATGCTGGTGTTTGCCTTCGTAACAATTGGAACGCCCCACAGAGAACCGCGCACGAAGGTTCTGCCACCCATTTTAGCCTCCGCATCCTCGCGAGCGGCGGTGGCAAGAGCGCCAGACAGGTCCAGGTTCTGCACCGCGCGATAGATCCCGTTGTACTTCTCAATGCGCGCCAAGTACCAGCGCACGACTTCTGTGACGGTGTATTTATGGCTAGTGTAGAGCTTTTCCAAGCGCGGGATGGTGACCTCGATTAGGTCGTGATCCATCGCCGTTTGTGAAGCGGTTTTCCTGGTTGATAGAGCTGTTGTCTGCGCGTACGAGCCGATTGTGAGGATGGCAAGCGCGACGAGATGGCAAAAGCTGGTTCGCATTTTCATCAGATCCCCTGAACTTAAATGATGCCCCTGTAGGCGACGTTCGCTACACCGGAGTGAACCCGCCTGGGACGTTGTCTCGTTCACTTCATGACGATGTCGAGCACATAATGAAAATGCCGGCCAGCGTAAATTGGCCCAATCACGCGCGAAAATGAAATACGAATCACGGGACGCCGTACCGATTCTGGAAAGGTAGCCGAAGTGAAGATCGAAGCTCGCTTGCTGAGGCTAGCCTTCGCACGGCCTTCCGAGTGGGACCATCTCGATGCCCCTTTTCGCTTCCACCACACAGGTAGCACCATGGCAACGAAAGTGCTTTACATCGAGTAACGCCAGTGTTATATCGCAAATAACACCTTTTAAGAATGGTTTCGGACGGTTCCTAATTCTAGGCGAGAAGTAAGCGGTCTCACCAGGTTAGGGAGGAAACATGATTTGCATCCGAAGGTGGTCGGCGGTTGCGCTGTTCCTCGTGTGTTTCAATGGATTGGTCCTCGCGCAGGGCGGTGCTACGGGCGCCATCACTGGCACGGTGCAGGATGCGTCAGGCGCGGTGCTCGCGGGCGCCAAGGTAAGCGTCGTCAACGAAGCGACCGGGCAGAATATGCGCCAATTCACGACCGATTCTTCGGGAGTATTTAACGCCACGCTTCTACCGGTCGGTAACTACACGGTCGAGGTCAGCACTGCCGGATTTGCCACCACAAGGTTCCCGGGCATCGTAGTCAACATCACAGAAACCACGCGCATGACCGCGACGTTGAAAGTGACTGGGACAAAAGAGGTGGTTGACGTTCAGTCCCAGATTGCCGCGGTGAATACCACCGATGCGACCACCGGACAATCTCTGGCCAGCGTCACCATTACGAATCTACCGCTAGCCACCCGCAACTTCCAACAATTGCTCACGCTTTCAGCCGGTGCATCCTCCGACTTAAACAATGCTTCTCAGCTTGGCCGCGGTCAGGTTTACATCCATGTGAATGGTGGTCGCGAGGACAATAACAACTACCTGATCGACGGCATTTCCGCGGCCGATTACGCCTTCGGCGAACTGACTTACACTCCCTTGCCGAATCCCGACGCGATCCAGGAATTCAAGGTCAGCACCAGTCTCTATGACGCTACCCAAGGCCGCGACGGCGGCGGCAATATCAATGCCAGCTTGAAAGGCGGATCTTCAAGATTCCACGGTGACCTCTGGGAGTACTTCCGCAATACAGCCTTGGACGCGCACGACTATTTCTTGGGCAAGGTGCAGGTCAAACAGAACATTTTCGGCGGCGATCTTGGCGGCCCCGTCGGCTCTAAAGCTAAGTTTGGTTTTTTCTATGTCAACTATCAGGGCACTCGGCAACGCAGCGGTGATTCGCCGGGGACATACATCAATACGATGATCCCGGTGCTGCCGACGCTGGGACGCGGAACTCCGGCCTACCAGACCACACTGATCAACACGTTCTTCCCCTCAGGTCTTCCCGCGGGGATGACTGGAATCGATCCGGTCGCGCTCGCGCTGCTCAATGCTACCGGCACTCAGTTTGGTCCAGGAGGTTTTCTGTTTCCCACGGTACCGGGAACTCCGGGGCTTACCAACGACGCGCCCAATTATGGACCGCTCATCCTCACCGATCCTGGCAAGTTCCGTGACGATCAGTTCACAGCCAATTGGGATCGCGAGTTTCGTGGAGGCAAAGATCACTTGTCGGAGCGCTTTTTCTGGTCCGATTCCGACACTTTCGAGCCTTTCGGGGCTGATGGGTACGGTATCCAGACGGGTGGCCAGCCGGGTGTCAACAATCTGAATTTTCCCCTGGATATTCCTCTGCACAGCCGCTTTGGGAGCATCACGGAAACCCATATCTTCACGAACACGCTCGTCAATGAATTCCGGTTTGGCATCAACATCATCAGCGACAAGCTGAGTAACGAACCGCCCATCACCGGTGCGGACATCGGGATCAATCTGCCCACCGCCAACGGCGATCCCAATATGTATCGGCTGCAGTTTGGGACCTGGGCATTTGGACCTTATACGACGCAATTGCAGTCCGCGCTTTCAGACAACTTTGTCTGGTTAGATACGCTGAGCTGGACTCACGGACTGCATCAATTCCGGGTTGGGGGCGAGATTGATCGTGTGGCCATGCGCCGCAGCTTACCCATCGGCGACAATGGCTTGGTGTTTTTCGCCCCTCCGGTGCCCCTGTTTAGCAGCGATTTCCAGAGCTTTCTGGGAGGTGACCCTTCCCTGGCGAATGGTGGCGGCGGGCTTGGCACTCACGACTATCGCGTTCCCGGTTACACCTGGTTCGCGCAGGATGACTATCGCATCCGCAAGGACCTGACCCTGAACCTGGGTTTTCGCAATGAATTTGTCGGTGCCCCTTACGATACCCTGTGCCGTACGGGAAACACGGATCCTGAACTTGCGAACACAACCGGACAGCCCTTCGTATACCCGAAGTGCGCGGATAACTATCATCTTGCCGGTCTGACGGGGACACTGAACGCGGCTGGTTTGAACAACGAATTCGCAACGGTTTGGGAACCTCGCATCGGCTTTGCTTATGATGTGGCCGGCCACCACACCACTTCGATTCGCGGCGGCTACGGCATTTACAGTGTGCGCGAAGATCTGGGCGCGATCGATAACCTCGCCCTTGCGCCTCCTTACTTCCCGCTTCTTTTCGGCGGACCGCCGGGACCGGGAGGCTTGGCCAATCTGTTTGCGCCCAATCCGGCCACTGGCTTCCCGGGCGTCCCGCCTCTGGGTGCCGCGCCGACCCAGCCTTTCGTCGCGGTGGCTTCGCAGTTTACCGGCTTCGCTCCCAGCTGCACGCTGGGAAATGGCGCTCCCGCTACACTGACGCAATGCGGCGCCGGCTTTTCCGGGAACATACCCAACTTCTTCGGCCTGGCCGTTCCCCTGCATTGGCGGGTCGGTACAACGCAGCAGTGGAACTTTACCATTCAACGTCAGCTTGGCCATGACTGGTTCGCTGAACTCGGCTACGTGGGCACCAAAGGCTCCCGCTTGCGTTCCACCTTTGATCCCGATCAGGCCACATTTGCTACGCCGCAGAATCCGGTTACGCTTCCGTACGCGTGCAATGGCGGTCCTGGCACCTGCACAATTATCGACTCCACGTTCGAAAACGCCGGTGCGAGAACTCCATTCCTCGGACTTGGATCCAGCCTGTTCGAGGCTTTCTATCCTAACTCCGACTCACATTACAACGGGCTGCAGGCCACCTTGGGCCATCACCTCGGTAAAGGACTGTATTTCCAGAGTGCCTACACCTACGCCAACTCCATTGACGACGTGTCCAACGCTACGGTGGCGTACATTTCTCGGATCAACGACCAGAACAATGCACGTGACTCTCGCGGGCTTTCCGACTTTGCCCGGCGCCAGCGTTTCGTGACCAGCGCCGTGTACGGCCTGCCTTCTCTCAACAGCGCTGGGCACTTCACCAAGAACGCGCTCGGCGGATGGCAAGTCAGCACCGTCATTACCTTGCAGTCGGGCGTGCCCTTTACCGTGCTTGATCCAGCGGGAGGAAGCGCCTACCAACTGGCCAGCCCCTCGTCAAGTGCCACTTTCATGCCTGGGTTCAGTTGTGCCAACGCCGCCAGCACCGGGAGCATCACTTCCCGGTTGACGAACTGGGTAAATCCAGCAGCGTATCAGCCGGACCCGGTTGCCACGCTGTCTACGGGTGCACCTAGCGACGTGACCCTTTATGGGAATACTCCGCGCAACTGCATCATCGGACCGCAGCAAAAGAACGTGGACTTCAGCTTGGGCAAGAAATTTAGTCTGACAGAAGGTCAAAATCTGCGTTTCCTGGTGGATTTCTTCAACCTGTTCAACCATCCATCTTTCGCGAACCCGGCCGCACCCGCGGTTGGTTCGACCCCTGGTTCTGGTTCTGCCCCGATCACCTCAACAATTGGAACGCCGCGTCTGATCCAGTTTTCGCTGAAGTATTCATTTTGACGAAGTACGCCGGGAATACGAATGCCAGATCCCAATCCCCGTCAGGCAGATTTGATGGCGCGAGAACTGCTGGCGGGGCTAGCAACGCGGGTTTTTAACTGTGGAGATCTCGAGCCGGGCCATGTCCGCAGGTATTATCCCTCGTTGGCGTGGAATGAATCGGAACCGTTTCGGCAACGCCAGGACGCGGAGGGATCTTTGATGAAGTCCATGCGAACTGATCCTCCAGGTTGAACAGGACCTGTTTGCAGGGTCAGATTGGGCGGGCAGCGACTGAAAGGTGCAGAAGTGCTCGATAGACGTCGCCGCCAGCTGGCTAAAGTAATTTCGACTGCTGTTGTGATTTTCCAATGCTTGTCGGCGAATAACAGTTTGAGCAGCAGAAACCGGCCGGTCATCGCGGGCGGCGTCGAGGCAGAAGCGATGACCACGCTATAACGAGGCGATCCGATTGGGACGACTACTGACCGACCTCCAGCCAGGGCCGGAGGTCCCCAAGCCGGAAATCATGGGGCCGCGTGCCCTGATGTTGCTCCAGGAATCCCGTCGCGCCGCGAGAACCTCTCCGGCTGGTGAGCTGATTTTGCTGGAAAATCAAGAAACCGCTCGCTCTGGAACCGGGAGCAGATCGCGGAGGGAGTGGCGTTGCTAGAGAAAGCCCTGAACTCCCGCCGCTTCGGTGCTTACAGACTTCAGGCTGCGATCGCGGCCGTTCATGCTGAAGCGAAATCGGTCGCTGGGACCGACTGGCGGCAGATTGTTGCGCTTTACAACCAATTGGTACGAATTCAGCCTTCGCCAGTGGTACATCTAAATCGTGCCGTGGCCATTGCCATGCGCGATGGCCCGGAGGCGGGTCTGGCGCATATATCGACGTGGTGTTGGCACATGGCGAATTGGCGAATTACTACCTGGCGCATTCAGCCCGTGCCGATATGTACCGCAGGCTCGGTCCTCTTATGAGAAAGCTCTGGCGCTGACCCAATAGGAACCAGAGCGGCAGTTCCTGCAGGAACGGATTCGGCAGCTGAAATAAAAATTGGAGTGGCTGTCGATTTGCCGTCTCCCCAACGACTATAGGGCAACAGAACGATGAGCTACGTTTCCTGAGTGAACAGGAAACGAGTCGTCGAAAACAAGCCACTGGAAGCAAAAAAGGAGAAATCATGGCACAGTATTTGGTTGCTATCTACCACCCCGATGACTACGACCCGTCCGTCGAAACCGAAGCGACTATCGAGGAGATCCACGCGCTTAACCGCGAATTGATCGCTGCCGGCGCCAGGAAGTTCACCTGCGGTCTTTCCCCGGCCAGCAACGCGAGGTCGCTGCGGAAGCAGCCCGATGGCAAGGTGCTCGTCACCGACGGGCCATACCTGGAGACCAAGGAACAGATGGGCGGCTTTTGGGTGCTGGACGCCGCTGATTTGGATGAGGCACTCGAGTGGGGGCGCAAGGGAGCCGTCGCCTGCCAGGCACCGGTCGAGGTGCGGCCGATTTTTTTCAAGCCGGACCCGAAGCGAGCAACGGAATAGTCTGCCGCTGCGACTTCGGAATATGCACCGTCTTGACCATAGGATGAACCAGCCAGCGCGAAGCTACGCCGCTGGCTCCCACCCGGAAGGAAGAGGAGAAGAACAGTGAAATACCTCTGTTTTGGCTACTACGACAAAGGCAAATTCGACGGCATGACTGAAGCCGAGCGAAACGCCATATTCGATACATGCTTTGAATATGACGACCATCTTCGCGCCAGCGGGCACTGGGCCGGTGGAGAAGCGCTTCAGGGGCCGGAGACCGCCCTGACTCTGTATTGGAAGAACGGCAAGGTGGCAACGACCGACGGCCCCTATGCCGAAACCAAAGAACAACTCGGCGGCATTCTCGTCCTTGAGGCGAGGGACATGAATCATGCTGTACTGCTCATCGGCCAGCATCCAGCGCTGACGTATGGCAACATTTTCGAGATTCGGCCAGCGGCGGACATGAATGGATTGATGAAGGCAAGTGAGCAGCGCCGACGACAGAACACTGCACGCTGAACACGGCGTAACAGAAAGAGGAGGAGACATGAGGCGAGAATCTGAACTCAGGATTGGCTTTGCGCTGGTCATCGCCATGGGCTGTGGTGTGTCGAATGCCGCAGCACAGACGGATAAGTACCCGAAGATGGCAGCGATCGGCCAATACCTGATGAAAAAACCCGCCGAGATTCAATTGGCGCGAAGTGCCGCTCCCGATTCCATATCCCGCGACGCGACGATCCTGGTTCTGGGAACCGTTGTTGCTTTTTATGGAGTGACGCTAATGGCTTTTCTTTGCGGCTTCGGGTGACCGAGGTTCGTGACTTCCCAGATGCCCGCTTCGAGGGTCTATCGGACTTGAGGTTGTGTGCTCTGATGCGATTCCTGTTTGCTACCATCCATGAACTGGGTTCGGTTCCTGGTCCCGGTCTCTGTGGTTACGGACCGGATGTCGGGGTAAGGGATCGATCTGAGAAATATCCTGCAGCAACATCGTTCTTCAGTCGAGGGTCACGATCGGTTCCCAGGTATTCGTCGAGAAAATCCAGCAGCACTTGCACTTTTGGCGTCAGCCGTGAGGGGCTCGAGAATAACGCACAGAGAGTAATCGGCTCCGGGACCCACTGCGGCAAAATCTGCACCAGAGCCTTTCGAACTTCCGGACTTTTCGCCATCCACAACGGAAGAATGACGATACCAAACCCGCCTAGGGCGAGTTTCAGAGAAACCGTCGGATCGCTCGTAACCACTCGAAAGAGAATATCGGGCGTTACCACCTTTTTCCCCCTGCTCAACTTCCAGGGTCCGGAGCCGACGCAGTTGTGGAGCGGGAGGTCGTCCGGGGTCGATAGATCTCCAGCGTCTTTGAGATAGTGTTGGCTGGCGAAAAGTCCTCGAACCGTCCCTGGATATGGGCGCACGCGCCGCAATGAGTCCTTCGGCGCCCGCAGTTTAAAGAAGACGTCCACGTCATCTCGCGGCTCCTGATCCCAACTTGCTGCGTAGGGTTCGATCTCAACGCGTAACTCGGGATAGCGTTCCAGAAATTCCTTCAGCAGGGGCGCGATAGCGTCGCGCGCCATGGTCACGGGACAAGCTACCTTCAGCAGCCCGCTCGGGCTGGAGCGGTGGCCTTCCAAAACGTCCCGTCCGTGCTGAAGGCTCTGCAGCGCACGTCTGCACGATTGCAGGTATTGCTTCCCGGCGTCGGTCAGGACGAGGCCTCTGGGACCTCGATGCACCAGCAGAACCGCGAGGTGCTTTTCCAGTCGAGTCAACGCCCGGCTCACGGTCGAAACAGGACAGGCCATCTCCTTCGCCGCAGCTGTCAGCGTACCCGCCTGCGCGACCGAGACGAAGGTGCGTACATCGTTGAGATCCAAGTCATCCATGCAAAGCCACTCCGCAGCGTGTTTTCGTTGAGCCTAGCAACGGTGTTGCACTGACGCAATTCTATCTTGCGCCTATCGATCTAGCAGAGTTCGGCAAGAAACATCTATCCATAGACCTGCGCACGGCAGAACGAAACAAACTGGAGCAGAGACACGGAGGAGCGATGAAGATTCTAGTAATTGGGGGCACCGGCAAAGTTGGTGCAGAAGTCGTGAAGGAACTGCAGAACCGCAAGGCAGACATTCGCCTGCTTGTAAGGAAGGACGGCACTCCGACGCCGCGGGGCGCCGAGGTCGTCAGCGGCGATTTGCTGGATCCGGGTTCCGTAGAGAAGGCAATGCACGGAGTGGACAAGCTCTACCTATTGAACGCCGTCTCGCCCGATGAACTGACGCAAGGCCTCATCGCCTACGATCTGGCCAAGAAGCTGAGGTTGAAACACATCGTCTATCACTCGGTCTTCCGCGTGGAACACTTCAAGGATGTTCCGCACTTTGCCTCAAAGCTCGCGATGGAAAGCGCCATACGGGAGTTTGAAGTTCCCTTCACGATTATTCGCCCAAACTACTTCATTCAGAATGATGCCACATTGAAAGACCCCCTCCTGAAGACTGGAATCTACCCCGCGCCGCTGGGCAACGCAGGCATCTCCGTAGTCGACGTCCGAGACATTGCGGAAGCAACGGCAATCGTTCTGACTTCGGACGAACACGATGGCAACACTTATAACCTCAACGGCCCCGAGGCTCTGAGTGGTCCGAAAGCGGCATCGATCTGGAGCAAATTGCTCGGCAAAGAGATTCGTTACGCGGGTCACGACATGGATGCGTTCGAGGCGCAGATGAGAAATTCAGCTCCGTCGTGGTCGGCATTCGACATCCGCATGATGTTTCAAGGATATCTCGAACGTGGTTTCGTCGCTGAGACGGGAGATGTCGAGAAGTTGACGAAACTCCTGGGGCACGCTCCGCGCCGCTACGAGGATTTTGCCGCGGAGACCGCTGCGCTTTGGAAGTAATGAATCGCGTCAATGACTAAAAACAAGACCTTGAGGAGAACAAAATGTCATTCGCTCAGCCGACAATTCCGCCGGACGATCCCAAACGCAGCCTCACTCATGCTCAACCCGAAAACCTGCCTCACATCGGGCTGGTCGGCGATACCTACACCATTACCGTGACCGGCGAGCAAACTGCCGGACGCTTCTGCGTCATCGA
>Ga0209007_1000766_pt1 | contig 10725 bp, 10 predicted proteins | sample JacPinW_OM1H0_O2_FD_187961 | JGI IMG/M metagenome (GOLD analysis project Ga0209007, IMG submission 187961) | Forest soil microbial communities from Algoma, Ontario, Canada - Jack Pine, Ontario site 1_JW_OM1H0_O2 (SPAdes) (version 2) | ecosystem: Environmental > Terrestrial > Soil > Boreal...
CGGTCAGTTCCGTTGCTATCACAGCACCTTCCTAGCACCTGCAAAGAAAAGGTAGCAGGTATGCCCAGGCGCGTCAAAGCTGCCGGTCGCGGCGGCGGCCAGGGCACCTGCTCCGCTGCCGGTCGCGGCGGCGGTCAGGGCAGCTGCTCCAGGGTGACCTGGCCGGCCCGCAGCGCGGCCAGGCGCGCTAGGAGCCAGCCTCGGCGGCCTGCTGGGCCGGGGAGGCACCGGACGTGCCGCCGCCGATGACGCTGCCCATGATCACGGGCGCGGCCCTCGACTGCAGAAATTGGATCTGGGGTTGCTGGGCGAGCACGGCGAAGCCCAAGGGCAGCGGCCATCGCCGGGCGACCGGCGATGGCCGGGGCGCCGCCCGTGGCGAACTCGGTTGGGTTCAGGTAGGCGACCTGAACGACGCGGACCGGCGCGCCCGGCAGGCCGGTCACCTCGCTGAGCAGCGGGCGGGGGGCGGCGGTGACGGCAGTGGTCGATGGAGAGATCGGGCAGGTAGTGGTAGAAGACCCCGCGTCGTGGCGGTCACGACCAGGCCCCCGTCCCGGTCCGGGCCGCGGCCAGGACCGCGCTGTACCCGCGCTCCAGCGGCGCGTCACCAGCGGCGTCGGTTCCGTCCGCGCGCGCGGTCAGCTCGGCCGGCGTCCCGTAGAAGAGGATCTTGCCCTGGTTCATGAGCGCGACCTTGGTGCACGCGGCCCCGACGTCCTCCACCAGGTGCGTGGAGACGATCACCGTCGCAGTCTCGCCGAGACTTCGCAGCATTGCCCGGAACGCGACGCGCTGTTCTGGATCGAGTCCGGCCGTCGGCTCGTCCAGCAGCAGCAGATCCGGCTCGTTGACGATCGCCTGCGCGATGCCGGCCCGGCGGAGCATCCCGCCGGACAGCGTGCGCAGCTTGGCCCGCGCCTTGTCGCCGAGCCCGGTTCGCTCGATCGCCGCCGCCACCGCGGCGGGCACGCGGCCCGGCGGCATGTCCTTGAGCAGGGCGAAGTACTCGACGAACTCCGCGACGGTGAACCCGGGGTAGTAGCCGAGGTTCTGCGGCAGGTACCCGAGCCTGCGCCGGATCTCCCGCCTCGGGCCGTAGGACCCGGGGTCGCGGCCGAGCAGCCGCAGCGTGCCCGAGGACGGCTGGATCACCGTGGCCAGCATCCGCAGAAGGGAGGTCTTGCCCGCCCCGTTGGGCCCGAGCAGCCCGAACACCCCTGGGCCCGCCTGCAGGCTCACCCCGGCCACCGCCTGGGTCCGGCCAAACCGCCGGGTCAGGTCGACGATCTCAACGTTCATGTCGTTCCCCCCGGAAGCCGGGTCGCGTAGGCCACGACGGCGGCGCACACCGCCGCGACGGCGAGATAGGCGGGCACCAGGGCGGACCGGCTCAGCACGACGGTGAACTGGCCGGTGGCCGCCTGCCCGGATAGCAGCGTGATCGTCCAGCTGGCCACGCCGGCCGCGACGCCGGCGTTCGGCGACCTGACCGCGGTCGCCGCGGCCAGGGCCAGCGCGCACACCGCGGTCATCGGGATCAGCCAGCCGAACGTGAGCGCGGCCGCGGTTCCCGACGCGAACGACGCGGCAAGACCGAGCACCGCGTTCACGGCGAACACCGCGAACGCCCGTACCAGCAGCACCATCCGGTCGCTGACCGCCATGCTGCGGGACAGCTCCCACGCCGGGTCGATGCCGGGCCCGTAGGCGTAGGCGATGCCGGCCCCCGCCACGCCCGGCGCCAGCAGCGCGACCAGTGGCTCGCCGGTTCCGCGGGTTGCCACGGCCCCGACGGCGAGCACCGCGCCGCTGGCGATCAGCCAGGGCAGCAGCAGCGACGGAGTGGTCAGCAGCGCCCTGGCCAGACCCGGCGACCGCAGCAGCCGCCCGGCCGTGCGCTCGGCCGCGCCCGGCTGCCGCCGCCACACCTGCGCGGCCACGCCGATCCACACCCGGTCCAGGTCCACATCGGGCGGGGGAGTCGCGCCCGTGCCAATATCGCTCATCGGGTACCTCCCTGATCCGCCGGCCGCAGTGCCGCCCTGAGCAGGCGCCGGGTGCGGTGTGCCCGGCTCTTCACCGTCCCGGCCGGAACCCCCATGAGCTCGGCTACCTCGGCGACCGGGCGGTCCTGTACGTAGACCAGCCGCCAGACTTCGCGTTCCGGCGCCCCTGGAGGACCCAGTGCCTCCACGGCGTCGGCCAGCTCGGCCCGGGTGAGCGCGGCCTCGGCCGGATCGGGGACGGCCGGGGCGCCGACTTGAGCCAGGGCCGCCACGAGGTCGGCGGCGCGTCCGCGGCGGCGCAGCCACTGCGCGGCCTGCCGCCGGGCGATGCCCCACAGCCAGGCCGCGCCCGCGCCCTCTGGCCGGTACGACCGTGCTCCCTGCCAGACTGCGAGGAACGTCTCCTGCAGCACGTCCTCCACGTCCGCGGCCGGCAGCACCGCGCGCAGCCGGGCGGCGAGCCACGGCGCGTGCCGGGCGAACAGTTCCCGCAGCGCCGTGTCGTCGCCGGCCGCCACAGCGGCGATCAGCTCGTGGTCGTGGTCCATCGCACCTCTATGGCGCGGGCACGGCGTACGGTTCACGGGGACCGCCGGATTCTTCCTCGGCGGCCCGGGGTTAGCCGTCCACGCCGAGCGCGTTCTTCAGGAACTCGACTTGCACCAGCAGGAGGTTCTCCGCGACCTCCTCCTGCCTTGGCATGTGGGTGACGCCGGTCAGCGGCAGCACCGTGTGCGGCCGCCCGGCCGCGAGCAGCGCCGAGGAGAGCCGCAGCGTGTGCGCCACCACCACGTTGTCGTCGACGAGCCCGTGGATCAGCATCAGCGGGCGCTCGAGCTTCGGCGCGTCGGCGATGAGCGAGTCGTGCTCGTACACCTCCGGCCGCTCGTCCGGGTGACCCTCGTACCGTTCCGTGTAGAACGTGTCGTAGAGGCGCTCGTCGGTGACCGGGGCGCCGGCAACGGCCGCGTGGAACACGTCCGGCCGCCGCAGCACCGCGAGCGCGGCCAGATAGCCGCCGTGCGACCAGCCGCGAATGCCCACCCGGGACAGGTCCAGGTCGGGATTCGCGGCCGAGGCCGCCTGCAGCGCCGCCACCTGGTCCTCGAGGTTCGGGGTCGACTGGTCGAAGTGGATCAGGCGGTCCCAGTCCGGCCCGCGGCCCGGTGTTCCCCTGCCGTCGGCGATGAGCACGGCAAAGCCCTGGTCGGCGAACCACTGCGAGGCCAGGTACGCGCTGCGCGCGGACACCACGCGCTGGGCCGCCGGGCCACCGTAGGGGTCGCAGAGCACCGGCAGCCGCGCCGAGCCCGGGCGGTGCCCGCGCGGCAGCAGCAGCGCGCACCGCAGGTCGTGCGGGCCAGCAGTGAAGAACGTCACCTCCGGCGTCAGCACCGGGGCCTCGGCGAGCGAGGCGATCTCGCCGGCTTCGCCGCCGCCGCGCCGCACTCGCGTCCGGGTGCCGAACCACTCAAGGGACTGCGAGGCCGTCACCAGCAGCCCGCCGTTTCTGGCCGCCGAGTGCACGCCGGGCTCGGTGGTCACCCGGGCCGCGCCGGCCGGGCCCGCGATGTACACGTGCTGCTCGGCCGGTTCCTCGGCGGTGGCGGTGACCAGCACGTCCTCATCACCGACGTCGAGGACCTCGCGGACGTTCACGCATCCCGGCGTGACCGGCTCGTCGCCGACCAGCAGCCGGTACGCGCCGTCGCGCGCGACGACCCGGACCAGCTTGCCGCCGGGCGTCCAGGCCGGCGTGCCCACCACCACGTCGACCCAGTCCGGGTCGGTGTCCTCGCAGACCAGCTCTGTGGTGCCGTCTGCGGCCACCGCGAGGATCCGCATCGCCCGCTGGTCGCGCGAGCACACCCGCAGCAGCGGCGGGCCGCCCCGCGACCAGTGCGCGTTGATCAGGTACGGCATCGCCGCGGAATCCCACCGCACCGGCGTCAGGGACCCGTCAAGACCGGCGATCACGACGCTCACCTCGGCGTTCGCGGTGCCCGCCGCCGGGTAGGCGACCTCGGCCGGCCGGCGGCCAGGGTTGGCCGGGTCGGAGATGTACAGCCGGGCGACGGGGGAGGTGTCCACGCGGGCCACCAGCAGCTGCTGCCCGTCCGGCGACCACCAGAACCCGCGGGTCCGGCTCATCTCCTCCGCGGCCACGAACTCGGCGAGGCCGTAGGTCACGTCCCCGGCCTCGGGCGTTGCCAGCGCCCGGTCGCTGCCGCCGTTCGCCGCCACCACCCGGAGCGCGCCGTCGGCCACGTACGCCACATGCGCGCCGGTGGGGTCGGGGCGCGGGTCGAGCACCGGTGTCGGCGTGGCGAGCACGCGCACCGCGGGCTCGGCTCCCGGATCGCGGGCCAGCAGATCCGCGGCAAAGAGCCGGCCGGACAGCGCGAAGGCCGCGAGCGTGACCGCTTCGTCGGTCGCGAACGACACCACGCCTTCGGCGGCCTGCCTGACCCGCTCGCGGCGGGCGCGTTCTTCCTGGGTAATCTCCTCGGCGCTGCCGGCCAGGATCTGCACCGGATCGGCGACCAGCCGCTCAGCCGGGGTATCGGCGGTGATGTCCGCGACCCACAGGCAGGTGTTGCGGTCGGTGCCAGACGCCGAGCGCAGGAACGCGACGCGGCTGCCGTCAGGGGCGATCGCGAACGCGCGCGGGACGCCAAGGGTGAATCGGATGGTGCGGGCCTGCTGGCGGGGGAAGCTGATGCTGGCTGCCGTCATGCCCCGATCCTCGCAGATCCGCCGCTCAGCCCCGCAGCCTCGGTATCTGCTCCATCCCGCAGCCGCAGCCCTGGGCATCTGCTCCACCCACAGCCACTGGCCGACGGCGGGACGCGCTAGAGTGACTCCCAGATCCCGGTAAGCTAGGTCCGTCCCGGCCGCTGCCGGGGTTCCGGCCGTCCACCCACATCTCGTTGGCAGCGGATGGCTGGTCGGGCGGAGTAGCTCAGTCAGGCAGAGCAAGCGGCTCATAATCGCTGTGTCGCCGGTTCAAGTCCGGCCTCCGCTACGAACCTCTTCATACGTCCGTCTCACGCTCGGGAATATTCCGCAGCTTCCGGAGGATGAAGAGGCTCGCAGGAGAATGTCCGTACGGAAGAAAGGCACGCCTTCGTGGCTGCGACAGACGTTAGGCCCAAGATCACGCTGGCCTGCCAGGAGTGCAAGCACCGCAACTACATCACCCGCAAGAACCGGCGCAACGACCCCGACCGGCTCGAGCTGATGAAGTACTGCCCGAACTGCCGCTGCCACCGGCCGCATCGCGAGACGCGGTAGGCGGCGGCCGCATGGCGATCAATCGCGAATATCTCGGCCGCACGTTCCCCGCTGCCCCGCCCTACGAGATAAGCCGGGTCAAGATCGCCGAATTCGCCGACGCGATCGGCGACCCGAACCCGCTCTACCGGGACCGCGCCGCCGCGCAGGCCGCCGGGTTCGCGGACGTGATCGCGCCGCCCACGCTGGCGATCGTGGTCAGCATGGCGGGCAGCGCCGCGGCCGTGGCCGACCCCGGTCTCGGCCTGAACTACGCGATGGTCGTGCATGGCGAGCAGCGGTTCGTGTACTCCCGGCAGCTGAGGGCTGGCGACGTGGTCACCGCGCAGGCGACGATCACCGACATCAGGGACGCCGGGCGCAACGTGCTGATGACCACCAAGACGGAGATCGTCACCGTCGACGGCGAGCACGTGTGCACCGCGCATTCGACTCTGGTGGAACGGGGTGGTGCCGCATGAGCGCGCAAGTGGCCTACAACGACGTCGAGGCGGGCACCGAGATCGCGCCGGCGAGCTACCCGGCCACCCGGCTCAGCCTGGTCAAGTACTGCGGCGCCTCCGGCGACTTCAACGTGATCCACTGGAACGAGCGGCTCGCCAAGGCGGTAGGGCTGCCGAACGTGATCGCGCACGGCATGTTCACGATGGCCCAGGCCGGGCGCTTCGTCACCGACTGGGCGGGCCCGGGCGCGGCGGTCGTCGAGTTCGGCGTCAGGTTTTCCTCGCCGGTCGTCGTGCCTGACGACGACATCGGCGCGACGATCGTGGTCAGCGGCACGGTCGAGGAAAAGCTGGACGACAACCGCGTGACCCTGGCGCTCACGGCGAAGTCCGGCGAGGACAAGGTGCTGACCCGGGCGCGCGCCGTGGTGCGGCTGCCCTAGCTGGGCGCGCCGGTGCGGCCGCCCTAGCTGGGCGCGTCCCGCACAACCGGGCCTTCCTCTCCACCTCCGCCGCCCCCCTCCGCTCGCAACGCCGTCCCGCCGGCGAGACGCGAACCAGTGTTGCTGACCTGCGGGCACGTCGTAGGCTCATGCCCCGGGCCGACCCGCCGGCGCAGGGACCGACGAGGAGTGGGGGAATGGCGCTAACCGTGCGTGAGCAGGTGAGTCTCTCCGGGTATACGACGCTCGGCGTTGGCGGCCCGGCCGCTCGCTTCGTCGACGCGGGCACCGATGATCAGGTCATCGCCGAGGTGCGCGACGCGGATGCCACCGGCGAGCCGGTGCTCGTCCTCGGCGGCGGCAGCAACCTGGTGGTGGCCGACGAGGGCTTTCCCGGAACGGTGGTGCACGTCGCCACCAGCGGGGTCGAGATCATTTCCGGCCACGACGGCGGCGTGACCATGACCGTCGCGGCCGGCGAGGACTGGGACCGTGTGGTCGAGCGCTGCGTGGCCGAGGGACTGTCCGGGATCGAGTGCCTTTCCGGCATCCCCGGCCTGGCCGGCGCCACGCCGATCCAGAACGTGGGCGCGTACGGCCAGGAGGTCTCCGAGACGGTCGTAGTGGTGCGGGCATACGACCGCCTGCGCGACACGACCGTCACGCTGGCGAACGCGGAGTGTGGCTTCGGCTACCGGACCAGCGCGTTCAAACGCAGCGTCGGCCCGCAGCGCGGCCGCGCCGCGCTGGACGCGGCCGCCGCGACCGGGCGGTTCGTCGTGCTGGGCGTGACGTTCCGGCTCAGCAGGGACCCGCTGTCCGCGCCGGTCCGCTACGGCGAGCTGGCCCGGATGCTCGGCGTCGGTGACGGCGGACGGGCGCCGCTCGCCGACGTCCGCTCGGCCGTGCTGGCGCTGCGCCGCGGCAAGGGGATGGTCCTGGATCCCGCCGATCCGGACACGCGCAGCGCCGGCTCGTTCTTCACGAACCCGGTTCTGGATCACGGCCAGCTCGCCGACGTGCAGCGCAGGGCTGCCGCCAAGGCCGGGAAAGCGGCGGGGGAGATCAGCGTCCCGCACTTCCCGGCCGGGGACGGGCGGGTCAAGATCCCGGCAGCGTGGCTGATCGAGCAGGCGGGCTTCGGCAAGGGATACCCGGGCGACGGCGGTGCCCGCATCTCGTCCAAGCACACGCTGGCGCTGGTCAACCCGGGCCGCGCGAGCAGCGCGAGCCTCGTCGGGCTGGCGCGGGAAATCCGGAACGGCGTCCGGCAGGCCTTCGGGGTCGACCTGGTCAACGAGCCGGTGCTGGTCGGCGCCGAGCTCTGAGCACTGTTTGCCGGGACCTACGACACCGTGCCCGCGGTGATCACCAGGGCCAGGAAGGCCCCGGCGATCATGAACGGGCCGAACGGGATGCGCTGCCGCCACGAGGTGCGCCGCAGCGCCAGCAGGCCGAGCCCGTAGACGGCGGCGAGCAGGAACCCGGCGAGGGTTCCGGCCGCCAGTGCCGACCACCCGGCCCAGGCCAGCATCGTGCCCAGGCTGGCCGCGAGCTTGGCGTCGCCGAGCCCGATCGCGGACCGGCTGACGATCGCCAGGGCCAGGTAGGCGGCGGCGAGGGCCAGCCCGCCGATCGCCGCGCGGAGCATGCTGTGCCACTGCCCGCCGGCCGCCGCGGCCAGCAGCAGCAGGCCGGCGGTTCCCGCGTAGGCAAGCGCGGTGAGCGCGTCGGGGAGCCGCTGCACGGCGGCGTCGATCCAGGCAAGCGGGACCGTGCAGACGGCCAGCCAGCATGCCGCCGCCAGCACCAGGCCCGGATGGACCCTGGCGGCGAGCACCCCGAACAGGACGGCGGTTGACACCTCGACCGCGAGCGGCGGCGGCCCGACGCGCTCACGGCACGCCGGGCAGCGGCCGGATGGGGCCGGAGCGGACCGGAGCCGGCGCCCGGTGGCGAGGATCGGGTGCCCGCAGGCCGGGCAGCCGGCCCGGGCCGGCTCACCCGCGGGGACCGCGAGGCGGACCACGACCGCGCGCAGGCACCAGCCGATGGCCAGGCCGGCCACGGCGAGAGCGGCAACCAGCGGCCAGCTCACGGCCGGCCGCCCATTTGAAGCGAAATGACCGATGTCATATGAGTCACGATGGCTGCGGTGGAGCACAGCCATTACGTAGCCTATGTGCGTTTACGGATTCGCGAGATGTGTCTATTCACGGAGGCGGCGCTGATGAGGCGGATCGCCGTCTTGGCGGCAGGCCTGGTCCTCGTCGCGGCAGCCCAGGCGCCCGCGGCCGCCGCCGCGGGCTCGGCAGTGGGACCTACCCGGGCGGTGGGATCTGCCAGGGCGGTCGCCGCCAAGCCCGGGGCGAAGCCGACGTCCAAGCCGTCGAAGCCGAAGCCTCCGGCGACGCCGTCGCTCCCGGTACCGGTGGCGACCGAGCCCGGTCCCAGCCAGCAGTGCGGCGACTCGAACCAGGTGACCTCGAAGGTCAAGTCGGTGCCCTGGGCCCAGCAGGCGCTGGACTGGAGCAGCGTGTGGCCGCTGACCGAGGGCAGGGGCATAAAGGTCGCCGTGGTCGACAGCGGCGTGGACGGCAATCCGCAGCTCGCGGGCAAGGTGACGGCCATCGACCTCACCGGCACTGGGTTCCAGGACTGCTCCGGCGAGGGCCACGGCACCGCGATCGCGGGCATCATCGCAGCCAGCGTGCAGGCGCAGGGTAACCCGTTCGAGGGAGTGGCGCCCGAGGCGAAGATCCTCTCGGTCAAGGTGTTCACCCAGACCCAGCAGAGCAACAGTTCGGTCACCCTGGCTCAGGGAATCCGCGACGCGACGCTGCTCGGCGCCCAGGTCATCAACGTCTCGATGACCACGAGGAGCAGCGCCGTGCTGCGCGCTGCCGTTGAGTTCGCGCTCAGCAGCAACGTCGTCATCGTGGCGTCTGGCGGCAACGACGATCAGCAGAACGGCGTCGGGCCGTTCTACCCGGCGAGCTACCCCGGAGTGCTGTCGGTCGGGGCTGTGGAACGGGACGGCTCGCTGGCCTCGTTCTCCGATCAACGCTCGCACGTGGCGGTCACCGCGCCCGGGGTGAGCATCACCAGCACCGCACCTGGTGGCTACTCGGTCAACAGCCTGAACGGCACCAGCTTTGCGACGGCGTTCGTCTCCGGCGTCGCCGCGCTGGTCCGATCGCGCTACCCCCACCTAACCGGGCCCGAGGTGGTGGCGCGGATCGAGCAGACGGCCGACAGCAACACCGGACCGGGGACCGGCGACGGCCTGGTGAACCCGTTGCAGGCAGTCACCGCGATACTTGCGCCCGCGGCAGCGCAGAGCCCGTCGCCGTCGCCCAGGCCCCAGTCCGTGTCGGTGGATCAGGCCCCACCACCGGACCTGGCCGCGCAGCGTATGGCGCTGGAGGTCGCCGCGATCACGCTCGGCTTGGCCGGCCTGGTTGCCGTCGGTGCCGTGGTGATCAGGGAGGGTCGGCGCAGGCGCTGGCGCTCGGGCAGCATGCCCACCCGGACCGATGACCGGACGGGCGGGCCCGCCGGGTCAGCCCATCGCTAGCTGTTTGCGCGCGGTACTCCGTACCCGGCAGGTACGCCGGCACCGTGGCCGTTCGGTGCTGCGGGCGCCGAATTCGCGTGGTGCTGACCCGTCGGCGGCATGGTGCCGTCGTCCAGCAGCGCCACCTGGACGAGCTGGCTTCCGGCTTTCCGCTCGACGAAGAAGCCACGCCCCGGGGGCTGCGGCTGCGCCTTGACGCTGCCGATCAGCGCACCCTCGTCCCTGCTGCCCGACATGATCAGCCCGGGCGAGCCCATCTCGCGGACGCGCTGGATGATCGGGTCGAATATGGAACGCCCGGCACCGCCCGCCGACCGGGCGATTATCAGGTGCAGCCCGATGTCACGAGCCTGGGGAATCAGGTCGCTGATCGCGAGCAGCGGGTTGGCGGTCCCGGACACTAGGTCGTAGTCGTCGATGACCAGGAAGAGGTCGGAGCCCTTCCACCATGACCGGGTGCGCAGCTGCTGCGGCGTGAGGTCGGGCGGCGGCAGCCGCTGCGTCATCGCCTCGCGGACGTCGTTGATGATGGGGGCGGCGGCGGCCGAGGACGCCGCATAGCCGATCGTGTGATCGGAGTCCGCGCTGTCAATCAGCGACCTGCGGTAGTCGATGAAGATCAGCCGGGCCTGGTCCGGTGTGTACCGGTCGACCACGCTCTCGGCGATCAGCCGCAGCAGGTTGGACTTGCCGCATTCGTTGTCGCCGAATACCAGCAGGTGCGCGTCGGCGCTGAAGTCGAGGAGCACGGGGGACAGGGTGCTCTCGTCGACCGCGAACGGGATCTTCGTTCCGGTCTGTGCGGCACCGGGCAACGCGCTGACCGGGAGGGCGTCCGGGAGCAGCCGCACCGGCGGCGCCGGATCCGCCTGCCAGGCGACCGCCACCGTTTCCGCGAGTTTCTGCACGCCGTCGGCCAGGCTGTCGGCGTCCGGCTGAGAATCGATACGCGGCAGCGC
>Ga0209007_1000768_pt1 | contig 10706 bp, 7 predicted proteins | sample JacPinW_OM1H0_O2_FD_187961 | JGI IMG/M metagenome (GOLD analysis project Ga0209007, IMG submission 187961) | Forest soil microbial communities from Algoma, Ontario, Canada - Jack Pine, Ontario site 1_JW_OM1H0_O2 (SPAdes) (version 2) | ecosystem: Environmental > Terrestrial > Soil > Boreal...
CTTTTCCTCAGCAGTGTAGTGCTTGCGCTCTTTTTTCATACGTTCGCCCCGCTATCTTAACGGACGAACGCTTTCTCCATTTCCAGCTGAGGCGGGACACGTTCTGGTCAACCATTCGCAGACCCGATACGCCATTCGCTACGCGCTTGACGCAGGCGAACAAGCGGGAGGCGAAAGGGAATCCATCCGTTGCACCGGCCAAGCCAGCGCCACAACCGGGAAATGTCTGTCAAGTTTGCGGGAAGTCGGTCTCGCTTGGGCGAAGCTATTGTTCCGAGTGTGATGCGACTGCCGCTCGCGAGCGAATCGTTGAGATCGCCAAGGTTGGGCGCGTAGCCAGCCACGCCCTTGGCCCGAGGGCACGCCGGGCGGAAACACAACGGCAACACGCCTTGGCAAAGTCGGCTTGGCAGCCGTCCACCATGCCGGCTTGGCTCAACGAAGAGACCTACACAAACAAAATTCGACCGCTACTGGCGGGAATTGCAAATCCGGTTATCATGTCAGCGCTCGGGGTTTCCGTTGCTTACGCCGTGGCGATACGCGCGGGTCGTCGCCGACCGCATCCACGGCACTGGAAGGTGCTGGCGGAACTGGTTGGTATTACAGACTGATAAATGCGTGCAGCATTGTGCCCACCCTCGCAAACAACGCGAGGATGGGGCAGCCTCTTCAGTGTGACCTGCTCCCCTCTTTCCGAACAGAACTGAGTATGATTTCGTCGAAGGAAAGGGGAAAGAAGCATGTCGAGGAGCAATCACAGCGAGGCGCAGATGATCGGGGCGCTGAAACAACTGGAGGCGGGTCGCAAGGCGGAGGATGTGGCGCGGGAAGTGGGGGTGTCGAAGCATACGATCTACGCCTGGAAAGCGAAGTATGGTGGGATGGACGTGAGCGAGGCGCAGGAAGCGAAGCAGTTGCGTGACGAGAATGCGCGGCTGAAGAAGCTGGTGGTAGATCTGAGCCTAGACAAAGAGATGCTGAAAGCGGTGATTGCAAAAAACGGATGGAGCTCGTAGAACAGCGGGCGGACGCGGACTGGCTGCGGAACAAGTACGCAGCGAGCCAGCGCCGGGTTTGCGGGCTGATGGGGATGGCGGTAGCGAGTTACTGCTACCGGACCAGACGCAGCGACGAACCGCTGCGCACGCAACTGGTCGAGTTGGCGCGGTTGAAGCCGCGCTTCGGGTATCGGCGTCTGCAGGTGTTAATGCAGCGAAGTGGAGAGCGCGTGAACCACAAGAGATTGCATCGGGTGTACCGCGAGGCGGGACTGGCCATCCGGCGCAGAAAACGCAAGCACTGCGTGCGGGAAGGAAAGCCGCTGGTGGCGCGGACTTCGGCGAACCAGGAGTGGGCGCTGGATTTTGTGCACGATGCGGTGGAGTGCGGGCGAACGATCCGGGTGCTGAGCGTGATAGATGCGTACACCCGAGAGTGCTTGGCTTTGGAGGTGGATACGAGCTTTGCCAGCCGGAGAGTGACTCGCGTGTTGGATGTGATCATGGCCGAGCGTGGGCAACCGCTGGCGATTCGCTGCGACAACGGTCCGGAACTGACCAGCCGGCATTTTCTGGCGTGGTGCGTGGAACGACAGATCGAGTTGATGCACATCCAGCCGGGAAAGCCGACGCAGAATGCGCGCGTCGAGAGTTTCAATGGACGGCTGCGGGATGAATGTTTGACGGTGAGTTGGTTCCAGAACCTGTTCGATGCGCGACGGAAGATCGCGGTGTGGAGGAAGGAGTACAACGAAGAGCGTCCGCACAGCAGCCTAGGATACAAAACCCCGAAAGAGTTCGCGGCGGCGCAGGCAGCAGACTTCTATACAGCTGAGCGAGAGGCAAGGGATTCAAACGCCATCCCTTGCCCCTCGCGCTCCCCCATCCCGGCTCAAACCGGAGATGGAGTAGAACAGAGTTGTCGTATTCTTACGTGAACGAAAGCAGGGGGCAGGTCAGTGCAGAGCACCGTGCTTTTTGCTTCGGAGCCGCACGGAGCCAGAGGGCAGCCCGCGAAGGCGCTACAGGCCGCCTAGCGGCGTTCCGCGGCAACCTCTACGGGCGCGGGGTCTCAATAGTGAACTCGGCTTCCAGTTTGGCAACCACGGCTCTGAACACTTGCTGGGTAGCGGAATCGCCTTCGCTCAGATCGTCATGGAAGAACTGCCGGTAAAACTCCTCCGGTCGAAACGTCACCGTTCCGTCTTCTTGGACCGCCGCTCTCCAGAAAGAAGAGCACCTAGCGTCCGTCACCCCGAAGAGCACGGCTGGGAACAGAACGAATTGCCCGCCGTCATTCACGATCTCGAACAGTGCCGTATTGCCGTACTGCGGCGAGTCGATGATGCTGACGATCCCAAGCACCAAGTATTCTTTGCCCACCGTCAGCGCATGATTTGGATTAAACCGAGAGGGGGACTTTAAGAGTGCCCTCTGCTCCTCCGTTAGTTCGCGGGTTATGCATCGAATCTTCATTGCATTTTGCTCTTCATTTCAACTACCTGCCCGGTCTTAACGTTCTGGTAAGCGTGAGTTTCAAAACCGCCTCCTTTTGCTCCTCCGGGGTTGTAGTTCTCGGAAGCCACCTTTTGCCAGTCACCTGGATTGCCGCCGTACTGAGCTGCGAGTCGATCCGCATCTCGTAGAACTGTTCCAGTTCCGGCTCCGGCTATCGGCGTTCCTTCCCCCGCGGCCAATTCGCCCATCTGCTCTTGGCTTGCAAGTGATTTATTCAAGTTTAGAAGCGAACCACTATCGGCCGCTGCTGCTGCTTCCGCAGGTATTAACTCCTCAGCCGCTCCAGGAACGAGTGCCAGCCCGAGCATCATCCCCGGCGAGCTCATAACCTGAGACGAGATGTAGTTAAAAACAGAGCGGTTCAACTGAACTGTCTGCGTGTTGTTTAACCCCTTCGCTGCATCTGCCGGAGTTTTGCCATTAATCGAGATGTTCTTATACTGAGCAAGTTGCTGGCGGGCCCACGCTGCGTCCTGATCCGAATCGTTGAACAGGCACCACCAAAAGCCCTTCTGTTGGCCGCCGTTCGTACAATGGCCGTCCGGATCAGTTCTGCTCAGAGGATTGTTGCCAACGTAGCTGTACAGATTGAATGACTGTGGATTCGTTCGATCTGCATACGGAATTGCTACCGGACTCGAATCCCAATCAGGGCTCATCCATCGCCCCATACTACTGGCGTAATACCTGGCCCCGAAGTAGTCGAGTCCTGATTCTGTGTCTCTTTCTTTGCCGGTACAACGTGACCCAACACGGTTTTCGACGGCGAGAGTTCGCAACCCTAATGCAGTTGTGGAGTTAGACCACGTGATGCCCTGATGCAGTGCAGGATTTTTGCTCGCGACCCCCTGATGCGGTTTTTCGCCCTCACACTCGCTCGCGCTGATGCACGTTTCCGCACACCACGGCCCGAAGGCAGAGAAGGTTTCTTCCTTAGCCGCTGACAGCACGGGTTGATTGTACTTCGCTGGATGGGGCTTCGCTACTGATCTTCGTGGTCCTCGTCAGGATCACGATCAAGCGCCGTGAGCAGTTCCGTAATCTCTGCATTGGTAGGCTGCTGCGGCGGCGGCGCGTTCGTCACCAGCCCGGCTCGGCACACTCGCACAGAGCACAGCGACGATTCCGACAGCCAACAGGGAACGCATCGGTTGGATTACTCCGGCTTTGGAGCGATGTTCAGCCTTACCTGTGCCCCCTCCGGCAGATTTCGCGTTTGCATCGCTAGGTCAGCCTTAAATCGCATCCCCTCCAGAGGATTGCCCGCCCAAAGATTTTCGATCTTGTACTCACCCCCGAGGAAAAAGGGCGTCTTAGGCATCAGTCGCTTTCCGAGCGGTAGTGGCCCGTTCTTCTCCTGCCACTCATGTACGAACGGCCAGCCTGTTTCCGTTCTATAGTTCGACAGAATCACTCCGGCCCACTCCTCAACAGACTCGGCCATGAAAGTGGTTTGACCTGTCTCTGCGTGAAAGCGATGAACGCCACTTTGCTTCTTAGACAAGCAGAACTGATCCTGCAAAATGTCCTCTGCAAAGAAGAGCAACCCTTCCGCAAGATCCTCATACCCCTTTCGCCAGAGTAATTCGGCATTCCATCCTTCCAAGCCCGTCTCGGAATCAGAGGTTAGAGGGAACACATGGAGAGCGTATTCAAAAGTGTAGAAGCCGTTCTTTTGCTCCAGCACGTGAAAGAGCTCTGAGCCAAGAGCATATTCTCGAAGAATCTCTGGAAAGGCACTAGGCTTGGAACCTAGTGCCTCAGAACTGATTGAAAGAAGCTTCTCGATGCTGGTCATAGCCAATGAACGCAAGCAGCAGGCACACGGTTCGGCACTCGGCATCGCCGACGGATGCGCCTACAGGAACAGTCGGATCAGGGTTGAACACCCTCATCGCGCAATCATGTTGGCTGCGTCGCCCTAGATAGATAACGCGCTGACCATTCATTTTGATCAATGATCTTAATCGAGTGCGCCAAAAGCAAACACGTAGCTCCATAGGACGGACTGATATCAAGGATGGAGAGGCGTTCCTGCCGTGCCTTCGCCAGCAGTTTGGCAGATTGCTCTTCTCCCTCCTTGCCCTCCCGCAGGTCGTAGAGAGCCGCAATGTCATCCATTGTCAGTTCCTCATGGCCGCGTGCGACAACTTCGAAAATGAGGTTACCCTTCTTGAAGTTCGTCACTGTCAACGCGACGATGCCCTCGGCAACTACAGCGAATCGTTCCTTCATGAGCGTGCTTAGGAACACATAGGCAGTGCTGTCATCGACCCACACACCCTCAAGAACGCCGTCATGAAAATTGCCATAATCATTCATACAATCCCCCGGTCTGTTCCTCAAAAAAAGCCGCTCGTGTCATGCTCATTCCTTCCTACTGAGGCTCCTTTTGTTGCGGTGGTGGAGGTGGCGGCGGCTGTGGCTGCACCTGTTGCTGTGGTTGCGTCTGTGGTTGCTGTGGCTGCGGATCGCCTGGCTGTACAGCTCTTCCGGTGCCCCGGTCAGCGGCAGTCGGCGGAGAACCATCCGCAGGACGCCCAATATCGTGGGCGTGGGGATCCGGCTGTCCGTGATGAGGGCTATGATCGACATCCGTTTCTGGATAGCCGTCTGGACCATATCTCCTGGTCTGTTGTGGGGTCCCGTCAGGACGTGTCGTTTGAACGGTTTCTCCAGGTTTCCCCTGCCATGGATTAGACTGGGACTGTTTCGGACTGAAGAAGTCTTTAATGGCGCCGACTTTATCTGAGATCGACTGAGATGCGGCGGATGTGAACGTGCTGAGAGACCGCTGGCCGGATGGTGTGCTTAAAACTGCTGCTGTACCTGCGAGTAAAGCAGCCCCGCCGATATATATCGCAGCCCCGCCTTCGACAATGCAAAGGTCTTCGCCACAGTGTCCGTCCGCGTCACGGGTCGTAGTGGGGTTGTTCTTGACGTAGCTATACAGGTTGAGCGACTGGGGATTTCCGAAATCGGCATAGGGTACGTCGATTGGTTTCGCGGCCCAGTCCGGCGTCATGAAGCGCCCGAGGCTGCTGCCGTAGTATCGCGCACCGAACATATCGAGGCCGGATTCGGAATCCCGTTCTTTGCCGGTGAACTTATAGCGGTTGGAGTCGCCGCTGCTGACGACAATCTCGCCCCCGTAAGGATAGTAGTCCGACTCGTTCAAGATGTTTCCGCAGCAGTCGGTGACGATGCTGGTGGAATGAAGGTTATCCTGGAAGTAGTAGCGCACGTCCACCTGTGCACCTGCCGCAGCGTCAACACGGTCGGCAATCCGACTGCGTATCAGTCCATAGTCCGCCGTCCAGTTTCCGCCCAAGTCGCTCTCGGCTTGCGTGCTGCCATCGGCAAGCTTCCAATAGAAGGTGCCGGTGGCATTCGTCGCGCACGTCCCGGGTACTGTACCTTCTGTACACTTCTCGATCCGCTGGCCGTCGCCATCGTAAACATAGCTGTAACCACCCGCAGCAATCAGCCGGTTCTCATCGTCGTAAACATACGATGTTGAACCGTTGCTGATCATGTTTCCTGCCGCGTCATAGCCATAAGAACAAGTCGTGAGTTGATTGTTGGTATTGGCCGGGCAGTCGAGCGGTTCGTACAACGTCTTTCCGGTTACCTGGGAACGGTTCGTCAAATTGCCCCAAGGGTCAATTCCCTGATCGGCCTGCGGGGGCGCTACCCCCGGAGCGGTCCCAACCGATGCGTAGGTTTCGCCCCAGTTTGGTCCGCTGGTGTAGGCCTGCTGAATCCGGTTCAGGGGATCGTACAGGAAGTTCTGCGTCCGGTTGCTGTTTTTCCCGTTGGCAATCTGAATCACATTGCCGTTGTCGCTGCCGGTCGTGCCATTTCCCAGATTAAAGTTGTAGGTGAGGTTAAGAATCTCCGCGCCAGACGCCGTGTTGGCGGATATTAGCACCGGCTGCAGGCGATTGTTATATGTATTAGAGATTGGACTGCCGTTGTAAGCTCCCCCTTCTTGCATTCCAATCAGGGCCGTAGTCAGTTGCCCGTCCGGGGTGTAGGTGCCACTTGTGAACACGTTATTAGCATCATCCTCTGCGGTCGTAATCCGCCCAGCCCCATTCTCGGTTGTCGTGAACTGATAGTTCGGCGGACCGTAGGGCTGGGGATAGAACAAGTCAAACAGATCGCCATTGAGGTAATAAACGTATGGTTTGTCAGTTGATATGGTTGGGACGCTGAATCCCGTCGTGTAGACATCTGAGTAGTATGGCGGAACCAATCCGATAAAACGGTCATTCTCATTCGCGATCCTTCCCATGGTGTCGTATTGCCAGGACTTACTGCCAGAGCTGAAACACATCGCAGTGCGGCGGCCAATTGGATTTGCCTCTTCGCTTGGTAGGTGGTAGCCAACCGGTGTCGCACAGGTGATATTGGCGCCATCATAACCATACGTGACCGGGGGAGTCGCGAGGTTGTAGGTATCGACGTAGCTCTTGCTTGTAAGCCGGTTCAGAGCATCATAGCCGTAGGTTGTGGTAGCAGTTTGCGAGGCCGACGACTGGTTAGGAGAGGGTGCAGTCTTGGTACTGAGATTGCCGTTGGCGTCGTAGGTATAGCCGATCGTGCCAGACTCCGGATTCATGACGCTGGTCAAGCGGGAAAGTGAATCGTACACGAACGACCGTGTACGCCAGTTGGATGAACTTCCGCCTTTCTGGGTCACGGAAAGCAGGTCATTCAAGGCATCATAGGCATAAACGGTAGCATAATTGTAGCCCGTCGTGTTCGGGGCTTCAAAGACTTGGGTCATCCGACCTAAAGCATCGGAGCAGGACCTGCGTTGGTTTTCGGCTTCATCTGTAACCAAGCTGCAGTTGCCGCTATAGCTGGTCGAAACCTCGGAGCCATCCGGTTCGGCAACCTGCTTGGTACGCCCAAGCGCATCATAGGTGTAGGTAGTAAATCCCCAGGTAGTCTCGCCGCAGTTAGTGGTTGGTGTCGAGCACCGTGTGGGATTATAGGTCTGGTAGGGCCTTCCGCTTCCATCGTAGCTCGTGACGGTATAGTCGGTGCCCTGAGGATCGGAGGACAACATCGTCTCAACCGTGTGTCCCATTCCATCGAAGGCGGCGGTACTGACCTCGTTCAGGCTCGATGTAATAGCTTTGGTGATTTTGACGCTCGGGGAGGGAGTCGATGGGTTGTATGCCGCATCGTTGTAACAGTAGGTTGTTATCCCACCGTCCGGGTAGTTGGCTTGGCTCAGACGGTCCCACCCGTCTGGAAAGCTACATCCTGAAGGCGGGGTATTGTACGTGTAAGTTGTAATTTGAGTGTTAGGGTCTGTGGCGCTGGTCAACTGCCCGTCGCTATAGCCGTAGGCAAAGCTGGTGAAGTAGCCCAAGGCATTAGTTTCCTTGGTCAAATACGCGTTCGTTTGGCCCGGAGGTGTGCCGCTCGTGTAGCTGTCTGCGTATGAGTACTGGGTGGTGTTGGAATTGGGGTCTTTCATCGACGTGATCTGGCCAGTTTCGTCGTAGCTATAGGTCGTCGTGGGGTTTCCGCTAGAACAGGCGGGGGCGGACTGGATGCATTTTCTAACGACTGTGGTGGCATTGGCGCGCGGAATGGTTGAACTGGGGCCATAGTTCGTTCCGTCGTGGTTTATGGCGGAAGCGGAACTGGTTGGCGACTGGTCGTACGAATAGTCGGTTTCCGATTCGAGCGTTCCGCTAGCACCGTTCAGGTAGATCTTCACCGTTGCGGGAGCGTTTGCGAAGGATTGGTAGTACGTGGTCACCGTTTCGCGCGTCGGCGCGGTAGTCGGCGCGGTTATCGTTCCCCCATCCGCCGCCTGCGGGCATTGGCTCGTGCTGCTGATCTGGCCGTAGTCGTATTCCTCCTCGCTCGTGAGAGACAGACCCGGCCCGTAGCTGTAGAAAGTCCCGCTAAGCGCGCTCCCGCCGATCGTCTCAAGTTGGCACCCGAGCCGAAACTGGTCCTGCCAGCCTTTGGTTACGGTCTCAAGCAGATTTGTCTGGCCGTAATCATAGTATTGGATGGTCTGCTCCACAGGCATCGGGGCGGGGAAGACGGTCAGGTCCTCCGGGTCGGCAATGTAAGGTAAGAACGCGGCGTAGTTGTACACGGTTTTGAACGTCCCTAGATTCGTGCTTCCGTTGGACGAGTAAACCGTCATCTGGACCGTCGCTTGCTGGACGCCGGTGCTGTACGCAGTCGTGTAAGTGAACGCCTGCACGAGCGCCGTATGAACTCCATCGAACTTCACCGTCCGCTGCATGACCATGGGCGCGTAGTAGGCATACAGGCAGCCAGGCTGATTGCCTTTATTATCCGGGAACTCGATCTCGCCGTTGGGTGAGGATGGGGTATTCCAGGTGTAGTTCACGACCGCGCCGGTGGGATATGTAATCTGGTTGAGCAAGCCGTAGCTGCCATACCCGAAGGTATAATACTCACCGTTCGGAAGCTCGATAGACTTGATGACGCCATTACTGCCCTCATTAGCCCCCTGCCCCAACCAATCGCAATTGGGATAGCTTTCCCCGAGCTGTTCATACTGGGAGCCGTACGAAGGGTTCATCGTCTCCCACGTTATGGTGTACGGGTTCGAGAGCCCGGAGACGCCCACCGTGCCATTTGTGCCGACTGGCGCGGAAATGGAAACGGCCAGGCGACCAGCCGTGTCCGTCTCGGTGATCTTCCCGCCGCTGCCCTGGGAAATCGTCACGATGTTCCCGTTCCGATCCTCGATGGTGCTCGGCAGCAATGTGTTTACGCCGAAACCGCTCTGCCAGCCTGTATTAGGGAAGTTATAAACCGTGCCATCCACTCCCACCACCGTGACGGTACCACCCGTGAACCCATTCGCGCCGCTGATCGTGGCACTGTAGAAGTCGTCCCCCCCGGACAATACGTTATAGGGTTGCGTCGGGTAGGTGCAGTCCGGGTTCGGCGTCTCCGTGTTTGCCAGGCCGAGATTGTGCCGCAAGCCGCTCGGATCCGTGAAGATGTAACTAAGCCAGACGTATGTTGTCAGGGTACTCCCTCCCCCCCCATTTATGTAGCAAATGAACTTCGTCTGAACAGCGGAAAGCTCGGGAATGCGATAGGACCATCCGAGGGCATCAAGCACACCACCGAATATAATCGGTGGCGCCCAGCTCCCCAAGCCATTGGACCCTTGCGCCTGCTGCACCGCACCCGAACTATAATCAAACGAAAATGGGATTGTTATGCCGCGGCTCGGCGGGACAGGCGTCGAGATGTGCACGCTCAGCGAGCCGTTTGACGGATCCACTGTCTCGCTGAGCATGTTGATATAGTCGTGTCCCGATCCCGGCACTGGAGTCCGCGTGTCATTGTTAACCGCACTGGGGAACTGCGCGAACACAAGGGGGGCAAACAATAAAGCGAGTATTGTGACGACGGTCGGTCGAAGACAGGGCATGGTCCTCCTAGAGGTTTCGGCACTGCGCAAAACTTGTACTGCTTAAGAATGGCCCGGCGCTCTTCTGACGAAACGAACAGATTGGTTCCCACCGGCTTGCGGCGGTTGCCCATGCGAACTAATTATCCGCACTAATGCGCCCGCCAATAACTCGTGGCGCGATCCGTTCACACTTCAAGGGAAGCAGCGATAAAGGATTAGAAACGGAACTGAGAATCCGTCGCCCCCGTAAAATCCCACTCGCTGATTGCTCGTGAGATTATTTGCTCAGGCCGTTGATGTCAAATGAAAACATGCAGTCAGAATCACAATGCTAAGCAGGCGTCTACTCGAATCGTGCCAACCTCGAATCGGGATATCGTATGGAGCGGCTCACGCGCCTCGCGCGAGCGGGCCCCGGCCCTGGGTTCTTGTGGTCGGGGGAGGGAGCATTTTGCCGTCTGTATACACCACCCCTTGCCACCGTTTGACGCTGCTCTCCTTCTGTCTTTACACTCAAGTGAACGCCCGATGAATTCGGCTGGTTCCGTTTGCTCGACGGCGCCTTCGGATGTCCGGGTGGTGAAAGGCGGAATGTGAGCCCCACAGAAACTACCGACGCGGCCAAGGCCGACGCGAAAAAGCTCGACGCAAAAAAGACCGACGCGAAAAAGACCGACGGCACCAATAATAAGGACATCAAGCGCGAGATCTCGGTGGAGATTCCGGCGGCGGAGGTTGCGCGCGAGACCGAG
>Ga0209007_1000770_pt1 | contig 10696 bp, 12 predicted proteins | sample JacPinW_OM1H0_O2_FD_187961 | JGI IMG/M metagenome (GOLD analysis project Ga0209007, IMG submission 187961) | Forest soil microbial communities from Algoma, Ontario, Canada - Jack Pine, Ontario site 1_JW_OM1H0_O2 (SPAdes) (version 2) | ecosystem: Environmental > Terrestrial > Soil > Boreal...
CTTTAATTGCATCCTCTACAACTGCATCTTTTATTGCTACCTTTCTTTCTTCATCTACTTGTAATATTTCTTTCTACATCAGGAATTTATTAATGCGAAAAATTGCGTAAATTTACGCATCATAATGTTTCGTAAGTTTCCGGGCCTGCCGCAAATTTTCGTAATGTAATACTCCGTAACTTTTCGTAATTTTACGAAATTTTACGCGGAAATTTGCGTAAATATACGCATTATAATATTTCGTAAGTTTCCAGACCGCAAATTTTTCGTAACGTAATACTCCGTAACTTTTCGAAATTTTACGACGTATAATATTCTATAATTTTTACAACGCGTAATATTTCATAATTTTATGATGCTTAAAATTAATATTCTTAATATTCCATAATATTTCGTAATATTTTGATGCTTAAAATTAATATTCTTAATATTCCATAATATTTCGTAATATTTTGTATTATTTCGCAATTTTATATTTAATATTTTGTAAAATGTACAATCGTAATATTACATTAATTTCATAGTATAATATTGGTATAAATATAAGATAAAGATAAGAGTAAAAAGAAGTAAAGACAGTTATTAGTACTGGTATTGTTAGTATCATTAGTATTAGAATACAAATAAAAAAGAGTTATAAGAAACACGGTTAGTAGTATTAAGAGATAAAAAAAAAAGTAATATTAGTATAATTATTAGTGTTAGATACAATAAAAAGAATAAAAAGGAAATAAAGTTAGTACAGTACCATTAATATTCGTTAGTATTAGAATAGTAAAAAAGAACAAAAAGAAGTGCAATTAGTAGTATTAGTACAGTATTATTATTTGTTAGTATTAAAAAAAAAAGAAACGCAGTTAACAGTATTCATACAAAAAGAAACTAGTATTAGGAAACGTAGTTAGTAGTATTCATACAAAAAGAAAGTATTAATTTGGTTATTATTTAGAATACAGTAAAAAAAAGAAACGAAGTTAGTACAGTATATAAATTAGCAATAATAAAAATATGTACCTACTAAATCCACATTATTAAGTAATACAAAATAAATCTAAATTGCAAAGAAAGATAAAGGAAAAGGAAAAGAAATAAAGAAGTAAAGAAATAAACAATAAACTGTTTTTAAAAAACGCGTGCATGCAGATTAGATCACATGCTATGATCAGCTTAATTTTGATTGGCTGGAAGAACACTGCAACTTTACTATCATATACGATAATACGAACCGTAACTATAAATTTATCTTGTAACGTTTTGCAATGTAAATAAATAAAAATTTGACTGAATTACAAAATCTCATTTAATTTATACAAATATTAGAATAAATAATACTGCATTTATAAAATTTGTTTGGTTTAAAACTTCTAAACTCTTTAAATGCTACCTTTAATACCGTCATTACCGTGCAGTATCATATATCGTAAAGTTGTTATTTTTACAATATTATACTATGTAATTCATGAAAAATTTCGAAGTACTTTGTAAGATTACAAATCAAAAAATTACAAGAACAAATTTATACGCTATAATATAATATTGTAGTATTATGATTTGTAGTTTTATTGTTTCTTTGTGAGATTGCTTATGATGAAGTACTACGAAAAACTTACGCATCATAAATTTATGCAATAAAAACTTCCTGATTAGTACGTACTATACCATATACAATACAAACGTTATCGCATTCAATAATCGTATAAAAAGTCCTTTGTTGGATTTTTTTTACTTAATTTAAAATATATAAGAATTGCAGCTTATTTTGGGAACTTAAAATCAGCGTTCAAAAAAAACTGAAAAAATCTGGAAGAAATTGTAAGTTCTAGAAATACATCAGAATATGAAACCAAAACTAATAAAATTTACCGGTATTTATAAAAATTTAATATGCCATACCTAAAAAAATTTTCAGAATCAAAAAAACTATTCCGGTTTTATTTACAAATTTAGAATAGATTTTATAATGCTGCTTTGAATTTTATCATAAAAATATGCTATTCATCACCATTATACAATACATCTGTAATTTGCGTAGAAGATAGAATATTTATTAGTTTGCTAAAATATTTCGTACATAATTGTACAGTACTTACTACAAGCTCGTGCAATTGAAAAATTTTGCAAATTTGCGTGCTATTTTTTTACTAACTGATATTTATTCATTAGACTATTTAAATACCGATCTTCCCCTTCACTGCTATAGTCAGATTCGTACTTGTCGTTACGATCATTACCGCCGTCATCAATACGATTATCTTCATCTTCGGGTGGAGATTGGTGGGGAGGAGGAGAAATAGGGCGTGAAGGAGGAGAAGGAGATGCAGAATCAGATACATTCTTATCATTTTGATAGAAAAAATAAAGTTCAATTTAATTTAAATGTTTAGCATTGATTTGTAGGCTTAAATTAAGACTTACTAAATTTTTGATTATTTTTTCTTTTATAAGGCCTTCCTTCATCTGAATTACTTGGTTACTTGGATCTAAATATGTTTCGCATATACTTATCGCATACGCAATTTGGGTTTTTGACGGATCACGCAATCTTTCGGTAATTTTTTCCACGTACGTGGTTGACTGATCGGCTTTGATTTTTTTGAACAATCTCGCGAAACATCTTTTTACCTCCGGTTTATTTTTCCATCCTTGGATCTGCGATGGAGTAGCCTGTGAATTTATATGTGGCAATTCATTTCCAAATATGAAATGAATGGCTTCTTTAACTTTGGACGTGAAAGCACCGCGCACACTTCGATGCTGTGCAATTAACTATTAAAAAAAAAAAGAAAAAATTATTAATATGAAATTTTAATAATAATCAAATTACTTTTAGCTTACTTGCTGATATACATGTCTTTCATAGTATATAACCCATTGGTTTTTTTTGAAATTCTTAAAAAAATCGTGATTCTCTTCCTTAAAATACTTTTCAGTAGCATTTCGGAATTCTTCTTGTGATGGGTATATGGATGTTTCAAATAGAGTTCTCGCGATTCTTTTAACAATTTCCTAATTAAATAAAGGTTAATCTCATGTGTGCAAATTTACATTAAATGATCTAAATGATCTTTATTTATATTACTTTCAAATCATCTGCATCAATTTCATTCTTTTTATTATTATCATTAAGCCGTTTTTCTATATTTATGATACGGTTTTCGATATTTTTTTGACCTGTGATTAATAATTCAAGCTTCGAAAGAATTTGCGCGTCATTTCTTAACATTTTTTCCACGGCTTTCTTATGTACTTGTAACAATAAAATAAATTTAGCATTATATCAAATATATTTTATTGAATAAAAAAAGTTATATACCGTCAACTGAATCAGAGCTCGCCATCGTCCGTCTTTCATTGTTATTACCATCCTTACTTCTTGGGTTAGAGTTATTAGGGGTTATCGTCGTTCGTCTTTCATTGTTATTATCATCCCTACTTGGGTTATTATTAGGGGTCATCTTCGTTCGTCTTTCAAGGTATTCTTCGTTATTTTTACGTTTAGTGGCCATTTTTAAAAAAAATTTCAAAGCAAAAAAAAAATCGGATAAAAAAGAAAAGAAATTTGTCATAAACGTCATACATTTCTGGGAATTCATGATTTTATTATTTGGAAATTCAAAGAACATCGTGAGTTTATGCTAATAAAGAATTTTACTATTATCGCAAGATGCTAAAAAAGGAAGAATTGGTACAAAAAAAAAAAAACTTGTATCATGATAAAATGCTAAAAAACGCATATGACTGAATTCTAAAAATATGATGCGCACTGCGCTTCAATTTGAGAAGGGCAAAAGTAGTAAAAAGCGCAAATTTATATAAATTTTAATAAACTTTGCGCTTTTGTTATAAATTTTAATAAACCTACGCTTTCTGTTAGCAAAAAGTCGCAAATTTATAACAAAGACAAAGTAACAAACAAACAAATAATGCATGATTGTTTTGTACGAGTGAAAAAAAAAACTTGTATCATAATATGATTGAATTCATGCGCATTGCGCTGATCATTGCTGCCAACAGGGCTTGGCTGATCAGACCAAAGCCAATAATCGGCTATGCTGCAAACGTACGGATCTTTGATAAACTGCAAATATACTATAATCAGTTACATTCCAACTGATATCAGATAGGATCTGATTGATTATCCAGTTTTTAACCTGGATTTACAACCAATAATCATTAATTTGGACGTTGACACTGCCGAAACATTTCGGCCGGATGTCACCACGGGCATTTTCCATTCAGACATCATTGAATCAATTAATAGTTTTAATTAATCGCAAATTTATGCAATAATTCGATTGGTTCCGTATTTTCTCAAAAATGAATTGCAATATAAATTTTTTAACGTACAAGATCATATCTGAATTCAATATAAATTAAATGGTAAGGCGACATATTCCTCCATCAAATTTGACACGTTAATTAATAGCAACATGAGTTTCAAATGCCCTATTTGTGAGAGAACATTCAGTCAGCGCACTGCGTACAGTCAACATGTTCAAAAATGCTTAAAAAAAGTAGAAGATGATGAAATGGATACTGAAGACGACCAAAATAGTAATTTTGAGAAAGATAATATTGGGGTAATTATATTATTCTAGGTTATTTCTTATAAAACTCTTAAATCTAAACAAATTACTCATCAATTGTACCAATTGTATGATTTTAGGCGAATGAAGATAATGAAGTACAAGATATGTCATTTGACAGTATTGAAAGTACTGGAAGTATGCAAAGTAACTTAATATCTGAAATATCAATAATGAGTCTCGAAGACAACTATGAAGACATATTAGAATCAACTGATGAGGCAGAAATTTTCGAAGAATCTGAAGATCCTAGATCCGAATCTTACGCAGAATTTCCTAACGATGCTTATAAGGATCTAATGATATTAGTAACAAAACATAAACTAAACAACAAGGCTGGCAATGATATTATACGCTTTTTTAATAAACATTCAACCCTTACAAAATCGCCATTACCAAAAAATATTGAAAAGGGACGAGTATTTATGAACAATATGAATTTTTCTAATTTAGAATTTTGTAAAGTTCATATAACAAATCATGGAGGTAAAGATTATTATCTCTATTATCAAAATTTAATAAAATGTATCAAGAATATCTTGTCTGTTCCCGACATAACACAAGATTTTGCGTTATCTTGCGAAAACTACAAGGTAAATATAGTTAATCTAAATCATTTAATAATATTTATTTTAATAGATTTATACTTAATTTATAGCGTGATGGAGAAAGTATTTACAAAGAACAAAATACTGGAACATGGTGGAAGACTACGCAAGAATCTTTACCTTTTGGTGCCAAATTATTATCAATTATTTTATATTCGGATGCCACAACCACGGATACATTAGGAAAAAGTCAATTGCATCCAATATATATATCATTAGGTAATATCCCAATATGGCGTCGTAATAAATTAGACGCAAAGCAACTTTTGGGTTATCTACCAATTTTACAAGCTGCGAATAAAGATCTGGTCCGTGAAGTCTTCCATAAATCTCTGCGTCATTTACTAGAACCAATTATTTCGCTAAAAGATGGTGTAGACCTTTTTGTAAATAATGAGAAAATCTGGTTTTATCCCAGAGTTTCGACTATTATCGCAGATTGGCCAGAAGCAGCAAGCTTTTGTTTAGTTTATAAATCCGCCAATTCAAACCTTCCGTGTCACTTTTGTTTGGTTAAAAAGAATAATCTTGCAAATACAAATTTATCATCCGATGATATAACACTGAGAACTCATAGTGAAATGCGTAAACATCTTGAAGATCATACACAAAAATCTGTTTGCATTGAATCTGTGCCTAATTTTTTTTGGGATTTGCCGTAAGTATACATAAGCAAAAATTATATTATATTTATGTATAATATAATATTAAATTTTATATTTTATAAATAAGGAACATAAATATTTACTTGGCTACGGTACCTGACAGAATGCATCATTTGGATTTGGGTTTATTTAATTATCAAATTACCTTCACGTGCGAAATCTTAAAATTGCAACATGGTAATATATTAGTTAACAAAATAGATCGCCGTCTAGCAGCAATTCCGCGTTTTCCTGACCTTAAGATTTTTTCCAATGGATTGCAATCAATTGCGAGGTTAACTGCTAACGAATATCGAAGCTTAATGAAAGTTATGATATTTGCTGTTGATAATTTATTTGATGATTACAATAATGAAGTAGAAAATTTCGTAAGTAATGATGATCTTACGAAATTGTATGAATGTTGGAATGAAATGTATATTTTAAGTAGATCTGAAGAATTTAGTGAAAGTGACTTGGTAAAATTTAATGTAAGTAAATAAAATTTGAATAAATCAAAGTAAAAATTAAATTACTTTTTAAAAATTTTAGGATGCGATACACAGATGGGCCCAAAAGTTTGTTAAAGCTTTTAAATTTATTTCTCCGTCCAATCTGAAGTTGCCTAAATTGCATTCTTGGGTGTACCACATTATCGATTCAATACGATTTTATGGCGCAGTAAATGGTTATACCACGGAAACTTACGAAAGTCTCCATAAATATTTCGTTAAAATACCCTATCGAATTAGTAATAAAAAAAATATCGAACCTCAACTTTTACAAACTGTAAGTATTTGGTTATTTTAGTAATTTGCAAGTTTATATTAGATTACTGAGATTGAAATCAAATTGATATAATAGATAAAACGGCAAGCAATATCTATTAGAATCTCTCAAAAATCGCCAGATTCAGCAAAAACACCTCGCTCTTGTAAATTTTCTGCAAAGCATTTTGAATTTTATTTACATGATGCAAATGCATTTTTTAATGAAAATAGAGATGGACTTGATAATAAAATGCAAACTGGTTTCGGTAAATTTTTGCATTGTCTGGATTTATATCTAGAATTACTTGATGAGTTCGTAATTACAAGTGAAACCCAAATAAACATTTATGGATCAGTTACATTAGAAAATGGTGCCATAATGCGTGCTACTGGCAGTTATCACAATAAAGCATGGTTTAGTAACATAGCTCTTTTAATGGATTCCGAGGAATCAGATGATTATTTATCAGATCAAGGACTTTGTTACGGACAGGTAATTAAATTAAATTCATCAATTCATCAATTTGTGTATAAATAATAATATATTTACAAAGCAATGATTGATTGTAGGCGTTATTGTTAGCAGAAGTACTAACTGAACCCCCGTTAAATCTCGCGTTAATTCAATGGTATGATTTTAAATCTAAAAGACATCCATATTTGTACGGATGTCCTCACTTAAAATTAGTAGAAATGTATAACTTTGTTGCTATAGAATCTGTTCAAAGTGTTGTGCACATAGTACCCCGTTTTGATAAAACAAATGAATATTTCGTAAATAAATATATTTTTTAGTTATTCTACTAACATGTTCAATTCTGTTAAAAAAAGTTTGGTGTAACAAAATTATGCAAGCAGATCTACATTATCAAACTTATCAGACCGTAAACTAACGTAATATTACGTGTTATTATTTTTAGAATAAGTTATCATTTAAAAATGATTATTAAATTTTTGCAGAAAAGGTATTGCAAATATATTTATTGATAATTTTAATGTATATGTGATATATCACGTAAAATTTATGTATAGAAGATAAAAAAAGCCAACCCCATTATACAAAAAAAAAGATAATTTTAATTTTAATAAAAAAACTGGGCAGCAGTAAATAACATCAAATAGCGCCGTTAAAATGATCAAAGTTCTAATTTAAATAAAATATTAATATATTTAAAACTTATTATTTTATATGAATATATGAATTGATTAATAATTCTTACTTGTATATTAGTCCAAGAATTCTAGTCGTCTAAAATAAATAAGTTAGAGGATGCATTACATCCTGTTATAAGAACATCTGTTTCAATTTCATCTTCAGACAAACATTTCTAGTTTTTGATTTGTTTTAAAAATAAATTAATAAATTGATAAAACATCACAATTTTAAGTGCAAATTTATAAAACTTACCATATAGTCTTCAATTTTTATTTTCATTGTGCTTTCGTTAACTTGAATATTTTGAGAACTTGGATCTAATAATACTCTGTATAGTGCCATCACAAACGCCATGTGTACATTAGGAGGATTCACCTCTCCAACAAATATTTTTTCAAATAATTGTAAGAGTACCGGAGATTGTTTATTTGATTCTTTATCAAAAACCCTTTTATAAACTTCGGAAACCTCTTTCTTCTTCTTCCACTTAGATATTTCCGTTGCTGAAGCATTATTATTTATGAGTGGCAAGGAGGAGTCCCCAAAATAGGCAAATAGAATTTCTCTTGCCTTACTTGCCAAACCACCGCGAAGGGACCGTACCTTTGTGTGCAACTTTAAATAAATTATTATATTAATAATCGGTTTTCTGATAGATAGATATTAAATATAAAGAAGTTACTTACATCTGAAGATAATTTTGAATTATAAAACGAATTCAAACGCGATGAATCTTCAAATTTATCATAAAACGACTGATGGTGGGTCTTAAGATATTGTTCCATAACATATCGTAGTTCATCCTTTGTGGGATAAACAGATACGTTAAATGCCAATTTCGCAACGCGTTTTATGACTTCCTAAAGAAGTATAATTTAAAATTTAAATAAATATAAATAATATAAAAGAGGTTAAAATTTAAATTTACTTACTTTTAAGAATTCGTCCTCAGAATTTCTTGCTGAAGTGGCAATATCATTATCGATCTTTTTTTCCAAAGATTCAATTCTCTTACAGAAAAATTCTAATGCTTTAGTAGTTTTTTTGTTTTCCTCAATTAATAATGCAAAATTTTCATTATTTTGCTTATTTTGTTTCACTACGAAATCAACTTTTTCATGAAGACTTTTTAAATATTCTAATGCGATTTACAAATAAATTTCTAGTTATTATAAAATATAAAATTATATAATATTTAAATATTTGCAAATACCTTTAATATCTTCCATGCTGGTTTCTTCAGAACGCCTTGAACGTTTAATTGAAGTGTTTTCGCCAGATAAAATTTTTTGAACTTTATCTTGAAATTCGGTTTTCCTAGACATGATGACAGTCAGTGTGAATGATATTTTTAAAAAAAAAAATGAAAATGTTGACAGAATTTTTGGATAAAGAAAAGGAAAATGGGTCTTTTTATGAATAAAATTTTTTTCCAGAAAAATTTAAAAGTATTAATCGTTTTAAATAATCCACCTACGTGGTACCATACATTTGTGGGAAATTCACATTGTTAGAAAAAGCATTAATCATTTTAAATAAAATTTTCAAAGTTATTATAAATATACATACATGGAGCAAATATTACTGTTATTCATTATAAATATGCATACGTGGATACATACTATACAAAAACTTTCCCATAAAAATTCGCATGAGCAAAATATTATTATAATCATCATAAATATACACACGTAAATACAAAAGACTTTCAAAAAAAAATTCGCATAGTATTAGTCTTTTGAGAAGAATATACCTACGTGGTGCAAATATAATTATGGTTATTTGAAAATTCGCATAGTACTTAAAGTTGTATTAGTCTTAGGAAAAATATACTTACGTGTTGCAAATATGATTGTCATTATTTAAAAATTCGCAATTTTGAAATTTCAACTTAATTAAAAAATGTTTCTAGAAAGAATTGATCAAATTTTACGGAGTACTGCGATTATAACAAGAAATAGTTGACGCATTTGATTGGTTAAATGTCACGTTTTAAGCAAGATATCATGCCTTTTTTGATTTTGGTAACGTGAATTTTATCGCTGGAAGAATTTAATGAGAACTAAAGGACAAACTGTCAATTTAATTTAATTTAGAACTAAATTTACCTGAGAAAGAAAAAAGGTTTACTTGTTTTACTGTTACTAGATAATACGTAATGGAATTTAAGGAAGCAAGTCCAATGTGAGAGATTTTAATTTATAAGGTTTTATATTGTAAATGTGTGTTTGCTTACCAAGATATTGCTAAAGCTAAAATGTCTACTTTAATTTTGTTAATGTTTATTTTTTTTCACTTTTAGGTGGGAAATTATTCTGTTCAAATAATGAGGTCAATCATAAGGTTACGACCATTTACAAGTTACAACATATGTAGTATATATCTCATAATTTCATTGTATATTGACATTGCAAGGAATTGAAAAAAAAATATATATATACCAAAAAGAGGAATTAATAAAAAATTACAAATTGGAACAAAAATTTCTCATATAAGAGTTCCAAACACAATACATTACGAAGGATCGTAAACCTACGAAAGATTTCGACCGTAAGTTCGCGTAATCATACGAAATCGTAAACTTACGAAAGATTTCGACCGTAAGTTCGCGTAATCTTACGAAATCGTAAACTTACGAAAGATTTCGACCGTAATTTCACGTAAATCATACGGACCGTAAACCTACGAAAGATTTCGACCGTAATTTCACGTAAATCTTACGAAACCGTAAACATACGAAAGATTTCGACCGTAAGTTCGCGTAATCTTACGAAATCGTAAACTTACGAAAGTTTTTGACCGTAATTTCGCGTAAATCTTACGAAATCGTAAACCTACGAAAATTTTCGTAGGTTTTCGAACTATTACGCCATAAATTTTCGTAAACCTACGAAATTGTAAATTTACGCAAATTTTCGCATTAAAAAATTTC
>Ga0209007_1000772_pt1 | contig 10694 bp, 15 predicted proteins | sample JacPinW_OM1H0_O2_FD_187961 | JGI IMG/M metagenome (GOLD analysis project Ga0209007, IMG submission 187961) | Forest soil microbial communities from Algoma, Ontario, Canada - Jack Pine, Ontario site 1_JW_OM1H0_O2 (SPAdes) (version 2) | ecosystem: Environmental > Terrestrial > Soil > Boreal...
TGGGCTTTAGCCCCTGTGGGGACCTGCCAATTCAGACTGTGGAGCGTCATTAAGAAAAGCTTATCTCCAAAAACGCATCCGCCCGACTAAAAGGCGAAGTCAATCGCGCCAACAAATATTTCCGGTTGATGGTCTGCCGCGCGTGAGACTGCTCATCCAGCGCCAAAATACGTGCCTCACCCGCGGACTCAGGCCCCGTAACCTTCCCGCGTATCGTGCAAGGAGCCACCGTGACCTGCGGATTGTTGCGAACGCGCTTCGTCTTTCCCATATCGCTCCGCGTCATCACGTAAAGCTTCTCGCCATCTTCTCCGAACCAAACCGGAGTAGCGACCTTAGCCCCGCTCTTGCGAAACGTCGCGAGTGAGATATATTTCTGGCCGCGAATTGTAGAAGGAATTGTCCCGGACATGCAGCTATTGTAGCGTCTAACAGTTAATCAGGTCGGAAGCGCGGCAGGGTGCTCCATTCTAAATTTCGATTAAAACCTTAGGCCTCGGCAATGGCCGCGATGGACACTTTCATGCCGGGGATTCGAACCGGTAGCTTCGCGCCTTGCCGCGCAGGAGGGTTCGCCGGAAACCACTTAATCCACTCTTCATTCATTCCGGCGAAGTCTGTTTCCTCAAGAAGGATGACAGTGGCACTCACGACCCGTTCGAGGGAAGTGCCCGCGGCTTTCAGGATGGCAGAGACATTCTCCAAGCATTGTCTGGTCTGCTCCTGGATCGTATCCCCGACGATCTTCCCGGTTACTGGATCGTGCGGCCCCGTGCCTGAGACGAACACCAGACCTGCTGCCCGTACCGCTTGGCTGTATGTTGGCGGCGGAGACGGGGCGTTGGGTGTTCGAATAATGTCTCTTGCCATAAATTTCTCCAGTGCTGATGAATGACCCGAACGCGGGTGTCCATCCTGAATTTCGCGTTTCTTGGCGAATCTAAGATGGGGACTATCGCCGAGGCTTCGGCTTGCCTTTGCCCTTGACATTGAGCGCCACGGCTGCTCGGATAAGATTCTTCAAGGCCGCTTCATCGATCTTGTCGCCTTCGTGGATGTCGATGGCGCGCCTGACATTCCCCTCAAGGCTGGAGTTGAATAGACCCGAAGGGTCCTTCAACGCAGCGCCCTTGGCAAATGTCATCTTGACGACGTTCTTGTGCGTCTCTCCCGTGCACACGATGCCATCATGGGAAAAGACAGGAATCCCCTGCGATGTCGGCTTGACCCACTTCCGTTCTTCGACAATCTCAGGGTCTGCCGCGTGTATGATTTCGCGCACCTTCGCCAGCATCTTCCCGCGCCAGGCACCCCCGCCAGGTTGAGAAGAAAGTTCCTTAATCTTCTCATCAATAAAAGCGGAAGCAGAGATGAATGCAGCACCAGACTTCACCGCGCCAGTCTTTTTCGGGACAGATTTTTTCATATACAACTCCAACTCTCGCAACTAATTTAGCCGCCCTCAACGTAACCTGCAACCTCTTAGGGTTGGGCAGTGGCCCACGGCTCAATTAATGTGATCTTTGCATATACTATTTCCACGGAGGATGCCCCATCGTTGCCTTTTTTGCAAGGGTGGGTGCCCGTGCTGCATGAACTGTTTCATTGGTTATGCCACGCGTCTCGACCGCCAAATTAAAGTCCACCCGTCCCTCTAAACTTCCGTAACGCCCATCCTCTTTCACCCAAAGCGTCATGTCGGTATCTTTACTAATAGCCCCCGCAAGTCGAGGATCGTAAACTAGGAGCCATCGTGATCGAGCAAAAACTCCACGAATTCTTTGGCGACGCCGAGTCTACTGGCTTTGGAACCGGTTGGTGGAGCGGCATACTATCCGCCTTCTTTGGATTTCTTTCCTTCGGCGGGGTTTTGTGCCTGCATTTTCCTCAACTTCTAAGCTCTCCTGAACTGCGTGTGCATTATCCAATGCACACCCTGCGCGTTTTAATCGAATGCCTCATCGTGGGGGCAATTTTATTCGGCATCATCTCTTCGATTACGCGCAAGAAAAAAACTTTGGCCGTAACTGGAATGTTGCTGGCCCTTGGGGCGACGGCTTTGGGCGGATCAAGCGTGCAGATTAACAATAATTTGCACGATGGGCCCGCCATTGGCCTCGATTGGTTTTTGCTCGATCTCTTTTTGATGGCACTCATTTATGTGCCGCTTGAAAGACTCTGGCCGCAGTATCCGGAACAAGGAACATTCAGGAACCAATGGACTCTGGATGTGGTTTATTTCATGTCCACTCATCTCCCAATCCAGATTCTGTCTTTTCTGGTTTTATTGCCGGCGACTCAGGCCGTCAAATATTTGGGCGTTCCGGTTCTCCAACACCTAATTGCTCGAATGCCGTGGTTGTTGCAATTTGTTTTAGCCGTCGTGGTTGCAGACCTTGCTGAATATTTCGTTCACCTGGCGTTGCACAAAGTGCCGTTTCTTTGGCGTTTTCACGCCATTCACCATTCTTCGAAAGGGCTGGATTGGATCGCGGGTTCACGCTCCCACTTCGTAGACGACACACTTGTCCGCGCCTTTATCCTCGCTCCTCTCATGCTTGGATTTTCGCAATCGATCATTCTGGCGTATTTGATTTTTGTCACCCTTCACGCCACCTGGTCTCATTGCAATTTCCGTCTCAGCGTGAAATGGCTCGAGAAGTATCTGGTTATGCCGCGGTACCACCATTGGCATCACACTTCTCAAAAAGAGGGCATCGACAAAAACTTCGCCATCCATTTTCCCTGGATCGATAAAATCTTCGGCACGTACTACTATCCGGAGGAATGGCCGGAACGTTATGGCCTGGACGGCGAAGAAATTTCGCCGAGTTTCGTTGGACAAACGTTTCAGCCCTTTATTCCAAAAAGAAAAGGAATGGCCTAGAAATCGAGTGCAGCTAAGGGAACGTCCGGCGGTATCAGTTCGCCCCTAGCCGTCGCCTTCACCAATCCGAGACGCTTCATGAATTTGACCGTCAAGAATCCAAAGTCGTATTCAGATTCGTCGTGGCTGAGCCGCAATAGAGTTTGATAGTGGTGATGATTATTCTGCAGGCAGGCGCTGAAGGTCGCCGTAACCGGCAGCCATTCGCCAATGTTCATCGCGTTGTCGCGTTCATCGTCATATCGCCGGTATCCAAATTCTCGAGTGTGGGTCCAATAGTTTTGAATCATATTCACCCACCATGCAAAAATTCGCATGCCAAACCACATCACCAGCGCAAACTTCAAACTGCCAACCAGTTTCCATAACAGATAAAAGCTGGCAGCCTGTACAACCAAAGCAAACAAAGGGTTCCCAACCACGCGAAAAGTTCGCGACTGCAAAATCTCATCACCGGCCAGATTTTCCTGACACCGATACGGCATTACGCAGAGATACACAGTCCGCCACAAACCATCGCTGCCAAGTTTATTGGGATCTCCATCATGATCCGAGTTTTTATGATGCAATCGATGGCGGTTCACCCACGAGACCGGCTCTACATAAATCCCAAAGGTATTGTTCACCACCGTAACGGCTTTGATAAACCATTCCTTGTAGTCGAGTGAGCGATGCGCGATTCCGAGATGGAGAATATCCGCCAGATACAATCCGGCAAAAAACCAGCAGAAAATAAAATAAACCGCGCCAATTACCAACCCCTTCCACGGCCCCAAGTGAGCCGGAGCGGAATACATGCAGGCCAGCATGTAGGAAAAAATAATCAAATAGCCCGCGAGATTGTAAATTTTCATGGTGGCTCCCCGTCGCGGGTATTCAACCAGAAATCGGAGCACCTTTCAAATAACAAGTAAAAGGAAAGCCGGGAAAACGTGGACCAATGGAGCGGGTGCCCACTCAAGCCAAAACCAGTAGTGGGTCAGTCTGGCCCACTAACAAAACCATGCGAGCGGGCCAACCGCCGTCGGAGAAGCGTACAATCCGTTAGCCAGAAGTCCCAATCCGAAATTCTGGGCTTTAATCTCAATCTCAGCGAAAACAATGGAGAAGCCATGTCCCACCATTATTCCGGTCCCGACTTTGGGTTCCCCCACGGGGACGCCCGCCTAGACTTCACCGATCTGTATGCTTTCCCGAAGCCTGGGGACGCTGGCAAGTCGATCCTGATTATGAATGTGCATCCGTCCGCTGGGGTGAACCCGCCCGGGCCCACCACCGCCGTCGCCTTCTCACCCGATGCGATTTACGAACTTAGGATTGACACGAACGGCGACGCGGTGGCCGATATCGCGTACCGAGTACGATTCATGTCCTCCGAGAGCGGGGCGCAGACCGCGACGCTTCGCCGCGTTGAGGGCGCGCCGGCCGCTGGGATAGGCGACGACGGGCAGGTCATTGTCGAGGGGGCGCCGGTTTCGACGGGGCTGAAGACACGGGTGATGGACGCGGGTGAGTACCGCTTCTTCGCAGGCTGGCGCAGTGATCCCTTTTTCTTCGACGTGCAGGGCGCACTGAACAACCTGCAATTCACCGGTGACGATTACTTCACCGACAAGGACGTGTGCAGCATCGTGCTGGAAGTACCCAACTCTGCCCTTGGTGCTAAAAAGGTGGGCCTGTGGGCTCGCACGCTGGACGGCGCGGGCGGGAAATGGGTTCAGGCGGATCGCGGGGCGCGGACCAATCAAACTCCCTTCCTTGCTGGCGAGCAGAACGCCGCGTATCTGGCTGCAGAGCCGGCGGACGATGCCCGTTTCATCCCCGTGTTTGCGCACGCGCTGGAGCACAGCGGCGGATATACGCCGGCGGAAGCAACGCGGGTTGCCGGGACCATGCTGCCGGATATCCTCCACTATGATCCCACGAGGCCGGCGTCCTACCCGGACAATGGCCGGACACTCACCGATGACGTCGTAGATTTATTCCTACCTCTTCTTACAAATGGAAAGGTAACGCAAGATAAGGTAGGTCCCCACAAAGACCTGCTCGCCGAGTTCCCCTACGTGGGCCCTCCGCACAAGGCCCGGGCGAAGGGACTGGTTGCCGCTTAAACGTGGGCGGGGCGAGTTGACCCACGCAGGCCCGGTTTTAGTTGAGTGTGGCTGTTTGCTCCGAATCGTCTTCACGCGGTCGCGTTACCTGCGGATTTCTTCCAAATGAGGCGTCGAACGAGATGGCCTTTCCACATCCACAGTCCCGAAAGGAGCAGTACAGGAAGAAAGAAATACCTGACACTGGTAGCGTAGTTGTGAGTATCCGAAGGCGAATCATAAATGTAACCGAGGATCGGAATGCCGCAGATGATGTGAATCCAGCGAAAAATCGAGCGCTTGGTCGACTCCTTCATGACTAATTTGTCCTCCATTTATCGGCGATACCCCGTCATTACGCGGGCGTTGCTTTGAACTCTGCAGGCAGCTTTCAGCCTTTCCTCGCCAAGACGTGCTCCACGACCCGTAAAAAAGCGCCTGCGCCATGATCGGATATCCCGATGATGCCACCGTTCTTCGACATGACGTTTTCACGCTCTAACGCTTCCGATCGTCACGGATACGAGGATGGTGCTTGCCCAATAAACGATTGTTTTTGCGTTCATAGTCAGTCCATCCCTCCTACCAAGCGTTCCAGGTTGCCGATAAACTTCTTCCAGCCGTAGGTCGCACCCTTATAGTTCGCATCTTGATCCGGCCCGAAACCAGATTGTTCCATGCGAAGATGCGTGCCGCCCTCGGTCAGCGTCAGCGTCCAGGCAACAACGGTCTTCGAACCCATCGTGCCCCAGCTGTAAGAGAGCCGCGAATTCGGTTCGACCACCAGCACTTCGCAATCAATGACGCCACTCCAATTCGGCACAGGCGTGGCGCGGAAGCTGAACCGGTGACCGACCACAGGCTGGAAATCATTCTTCATCAGCCACTCTTCAATCAACGCGCCTTGCGTGAGCGCCCGCCAGATTTTTTCCGGTGGATGTGGCATCTCTCGTTCCACGACAACGATACGCGTGGTGTCTGGAGTATTCATCAATCCATCCTCTTCAACAAAGATTCGAGATGGTCAAACCGTTCGCGCCAGAATGCTCCATAGACGCTCATCCAGTCGACCAGCGGCGCCAGCGCCCGTGGCTGCGCGCTGTAGTGCGTCTCACGTCCGTCGCGCCGGTGGCGCACCAGCTTAGCCCTCTTCAGCACCGTCAGATGCTTGGAAACCATCGGCTGTGACACACCCGCACGATCCGTCAAGGCATGCACCGTCTGCTCCCCATCGCGCGTCAGTCGTTCGAAGATCGCCCGCCGCGTAGGGTCGGCGAGGGCCCTGAAAACATTGTCCGTTACGGCTTGCATGCAGAGCCCTCCCTGGTCATGTGGCGTGCTACCAATAATTACCAATCGTTTTACCAGTCATTTTTTACCAATCCAGATGTGTGATCTGAATAAGATTTCCGCACGTATCGTCTAGCACCGCGATAGTCGACCCCGTGACCTTGGTCGGTTCCTTGGTGAAGGTCACACCCTGCTGCTTGAGCCTCGTGTACTCTTTCTGGACGTCCCCGACAAAGAAATTAGCCGCGGGTACCCCGTGCCGAAAAATCTCTTGTTGATAGGTCTTCGCAGCCGGGTTGTAAGCGTTGTTTGGCTCTAAAACCAGTTGCGTACCTTCCGGTTGTTCGGGGGAGGCCACCGTGAGCCATTTGAATTTCCCCGCCGGGAATTCCATTTTCTTTACGAAGCCCAGAGCTTCTGTGTAGAACTTCAAGGCCTTGTCCTGATCGTCCACGAATACGCTCGTGAGTTTGATTTCCATGGTTTTATCCTTTCTGCCCTGCGTTGTAAGGCTTGCATGGGCAAAATCATAACCATACGGTTATTAGTTGTCAAGCATTTTCTCAAAGCGCCGGACGAAATAAATTGCCAGAAATCCGAACCAAAAAGGACCGGGCATAAATTCCGTCCCACTATCCTGTCGCCTATGGTTCCCACCAGCTTGGCCGATTGCTCCCGCCCTCTCTTCCGTGTTAAAAACCCTACATGCGCAAATGGATGCGCGAGCGCTTGCAGCGCCGCAAAAAGACTCCCGCAGAACCTTCCGATAAGCCAGCTCCTCCGCCCTTGCAGCCAGCCTATTTCGACGCCGAGCAATCGTCCGCCACAAGCAGCGACGCCAACCAAGACTCCGGCGACAGCGCGTCTGAGATTGCAGCCGAGGCCACCCCGGTAGAAGAAGCCAGGCCCGCCCGCCGAGGCCGCTCCGCTTTTGCAGAACCGGTGTCCGCGGAACCGGAATCCCAAGATCAGCCCGATCAACTTCAGCCGTCTCAAGAGCGTTCCGCGCCTGCGCCGACTTCGCAGACCAGTTCCGGATCACCGAGCCGCAGCCGTCGTCGTCGCGGCGGTCGTGGACGCGGTGGCCGCGGGCGCGAACAGGCCGTCGCTCAGGCTTTCGCCCCCGCCGCAGTTAAAGGCTCTATCCCGGTCGTTTCTCTGGAAACCGCTGCGGATAATTTTATCGACGCTGCCGAGCCCGAAGGACAAGCCCCACCGTCGGCCGCTGCGCCGAACGCTCCCGCGATTCCTGCCGCGACGCCGCGTCCTCCGAAAGGCGTGGTCGTACTCGCCATCGGCCTTCCGGGTTCTGGCAAGAGTTCGTGGTTCAAGCGCCACAACGTCGTGCCGCTCTCCAGCGACATGGTGCGTGCTCTATTATTCGACGATGTGCGTGAGCAGCGCTTTCAGGATCTGGTCTTCTCCAATCTCCGCTCCATGCTGAAAGCGCGTCTGATCGCCAAGCGCCCCATGAACTACGTGGACGCCACTAACCTCACCCCGCAGGAGCGCCAGCACTGGATCAAACTGGCCAAGGATTATCAGTACGAAGTGCAGGCCGTCTTCTTCGATGTACCAGTTGAGGTTTGCCTGGAGCGCCACCAGCGCCGCGACCGCGTAGTTCCTGAAGACGTGATGCGCCGCATGGCCGCCAAGCTAAAGCCGCCCGCCTTCGAAGAAGGCTTCGCCAAAATCACAGTAGTCCGCGTAAAAGCCAAGCCACCAGAAGCGAGCTGAGCACGTTAAGGTAATGTGGAAGTTCCTTATATGGGGTTATGTGGGGACAGCCGCCCTCGGCTTTCCGCCGGACTAGCAACAATGCGAGCAGTGACGTGGAAGAGCGGCGCTTCAGCGCCGCGTAAAGCATAAGAAGTGATGCCTCGACGAAACTTCTATCCCTTCAAATGCGGCAACATCTCTTTAAACGCCGGCGCCGCCGACGAACGCATCAGTTCATAGATCATCATCTCGGTAGAAGAAATCACCGCACCCGCCGCCCGCATTCGTTCCAGGCCAATCTTCCAGTTCCATTCCGTCCGCGAACTCACCGCGTCCGAAGCGACATGCACCAGATAGCCTTCGCGCAGCGCCGCCAGCGCCGTCTGCATCACGCAGATATGACTTTCCATTCCGCATAACAGCAGCGTATTACGCTTCCCGGGCAGCCGCTTGAGCAGCGAGCAAAACGCCTCGCTGCCAAAACACGAGAACTGATCCTTGTCGATGGCCTCGGTTTCCGGCAGCAGGGAAGCGACCTCCGCCACAATCTTGCCTAGCCCCTTCGCATATTGCGTGCTAGCCACCGCTGGAATCTTGAGCACACCCGCGGTCTGAATCAGCAACTTCGAGTTGCGCACCAGCTCTTCTTTATGAAAGATCGGTGGGAGAAGTTTTTCCTGAATATCCACCACCAGAAGCGCGCACCGCTCCGTATCCAGCGCCCGCCGCGCAACCTCGGCGTAGTCTGCAGAAGCATTCTCGAAGGTAGTAACCATAAACAACTCCTTAAGCAGCTCAAATGAGACTATCGCATAAATCGTCTCGGGTTTTTAGCCGTAAAGCGGCGACAGAATGCAGCCCACGGTGCGAGCTGTGGGTAGGAAGTGGGAAGTAACGAGGCCCGGAGGAGCGAAAGAGTAGTTTTCACGCACATCCTTCACCGTTGCCATAATATTCTTGTCGCACTAAGATCCGGGTCTGAAAGACTTCTCCAGAAAAAACCCCTATGTCATCCCGTCGGATCATCCAACTAGCGCTCGCCCTAACCATCCTCACTGCGCTCACGCACGCGCAAGAATTATCACTCCAAGCCCTCGTTACACCTTCCACGGTAATTCTGAAGGACGGCCATCCCGTCACCTTCGCCCTTCACGGCTTCATCGAATTCAGATCGCTGTCCGAATTATTTCCCTATATCGATTCCCAGACCAAACGCTGGAAGCCCGATGCAATCACCGCGGAGCAGCAGCAAAGCCTGGCGCGTGAACTCCTGCGACGCGGCATCGAAAGCCGCATCATCTCGATGACCGACGAACGTCCGCTCGAGATCCTGATAACCCACACCAAAGAAGAATTGCTGCAAGCCTTAGCTGGCGCGAAAGAGCCAGTCCCTCCCGGATACTCCGGCGCGTTCGTTGCTGTGCAGGAGAAATGGAAGCATTCCATAAACTGCTGGAGCGCGTCCCCGATAATTTCGGCCCGCGTGCTCTCCAACTGGTATCCCATCGAGGAAGGCATCCAGCTCTACGGCGCGACCTACGATTCGACCGAGCATTTCTGGCAATCCGTGAAATATCATCCGGACCTCACCACCGCTCAGCTGACAAAGTTGCTAAGCGTGATGGAACAAAAGAACTGGACGCCCTGGCTCGCGCGTCTGGATAACGATCCCAAGCTATATTTGCCGAATGCCTATGCCGTAGAGTTTCTGCGCCACAATCTCACGCCAGAGCGCTTCCGCTGGTTTCGCGAAGAACTCGGCCGTCAAGGCGTGCAAGCCAGCGATCACGCGCGCTCGATCCAGCATCGCGGCGCTACTCCATTCCGTTTCAGCGCGTACGAAGAAAAAGTTTTGTGGGGCGATCTCGCCGACCTGTTCCACTTGGTCTACACATTTTCCGAACCCAATGACCCGATTCGAAGCACGTTAGCCGAAAACCATTTCGACGCCATCTACCTGGGTGAGCGCCGCATGGCTTTCATCAGCGAAGACTTTCGCTCCTTAATGCTCGAAATCTGGAGGGTGAAATACTTGCAGATGCCCCGCTTCCGCGAAGTGATCAGCTCCATCCCACTTGAGGTCCGCCTCGAACACTTCTTAAACGACGGCGATTCGCCCGACATCCCCATCCCAATCTACGTGGGCTACCTGAATCAGATTCGCGATCTAGCCCGCACCCATTAGATAAGGTTCGGCGATGCTCATGTGGGGACAGCCGCCTCGGCTGTCCGTCGAGCGCAGTTCGACGATTTTCTCGTCACAACGGCAAACTGGGATTCACCACCAAATCACTCCGGTTGACCCACTCCGCGGCTCGTTGGATAATGATGACAGTTGCCCCCTCGTTCAACGGCTAGGACACCTGCCTCTGGAGCAGGCTATCGGGGTTCGAATCCCTGGGGGGCAGCCAAAGCATTTCTAGCGCGTGTGCGTTTTTCTGCCATCGCTACAAAAACAGCGCTGGAAAGCCCAACCGGACTGGTATAAGCTCTTGGAACGTCATTGCTGCTCCTGGCGTGTGTTTCAGCGGCGGCCTGCGGAATCAAGTCTACCCCCCACTTACGCTGGTAACTTGTCTACCAAAGCCCTCCCATACAAGACTCAGAATTAGGTGTGAATTGGGAACCGTCGACTCATCCAACCTGTCTTCCGAGATCATTATTGTAGGAGCTGGCTTGGCTGGCTCTACCCTCGCCGCTGTAGTGGG
>Ga0209007_1000773_pt1 | contig 10686 bp, 9 predicted proteins | sample JacPinW_OM1H0_O2_FD_187961 | JGI IMG/M metagenome (GOLD analysis project Ga0209007, IMG submission 187961) | Forest soil microbial communities from Algoma, Ontario, Canada - Jack Pine, Ontario site 1_JW_OM1H0_O2 (SPAdes) (version 2) | ecosystem: Environmental > Terrestrial > Soil > Boreal...
ACGTTGCCGCAGCCAATTCGCTGTGCCGTCTGTTCGACGAATCGAGCCTTTTTGCCGGTCGCCTCGATGAGCGTGAAGCGGCGTTCCGGATTGACTACAGCCAAGACGAGTCCCGGAAACCCCGCGCCGGTGCCGACATCGGCCAGCCGCTCGCCGCGCAGGTACGGCTGCAAAGTCAAGCTGTCGAGCACATGTTTGCACAGCATGCCGGGCCGATCGCGGATCGCGGTCAAATTGAATTGCGCGTTGCCCCGCTCGAGCTCATCCACCAGCTTGAGCAGCGTTTCGGCGCGGATCGGGTCTAATTCGATTCCGAGTTCTCTCGCACCTGAGACGAGCATCTCGCGTTCACCGGCGCGCATTGCTCAGGAGCCCGTCTGAGTATTCAACGTGCCCGGTCCGGCGCGGAATCGGCGGAATCGACGGCGTCAAGCTGGATCGTCAATTGCGCGGATTCATCCGGCTCGTTCTCAAAATGGCCCGCGAATGTAATGCCGCCGTCGGAACCCGCGCATTCCGCGGTCGTCGCCAAGGGCTTCTTCAGCCACAGCCCGCAGGCATCGGCGAAAATTCGTTCCGCTTCCCCCGCCGGCAGCTGCACGGTGGCCTCGATGCGTGTAAGGCGGTCCTGCTTGAAGCAAAGCAGATACGGAGAGGGTGATCGAGCGACAAAGCGTGGGCGGGCTCCATCGACGGCGTAGCACTCCAACTCGCCGGTCGGCGCCGCACGGCCCGCCTCATGAAACAAGAACACTTCGTGCAGTGTCAAAGGCACATCTTTCAATACGCTGCCGAAAGGCGCGACCAGAAGGACATGCCAATCGTAGGACGCATCCAGAGGGGCGGGTGCCGGCACAGGCGCCGCAGCCGGCTTAGGTTGGGACGCGGCGCAGGCGGCCAGCAGCAACACGGCGCCCGCCACGAGCATTTGCCGAACGCGTGCCAAAGAGAAGCTCAATCAACCCCCAGCCAGTCGACTGGCGAGAGTCTCGAGCTCGGCCGCGGCTTCCGGATCCCCGGGTCGATCGTGCTCGAGCACTCGGTGCAAGGCTTGCGATGCCGTGTCCTTCATTTTCACGCAGGCCCTCGCATAGTGAATTCGCCAATCCGCTATCAGCTCGCGCTCCAGAAACTCATAGTCCCGATCATTGACGATGGCATCAAGAACCATCGCACACACGGCCAGTTGCTGTACACGGGTCCAGCTCAAAACCGGCGCGGACGAGCCTTCGGCGAAACAGCGGCGCAAATAGGCCGGCGGATCCGCGCTCGCGATCTCATCCAGAAGATCGCCGACATCGTAAGATTGGATCAAATGCTCGAAGCCCGCCATCGACCGCATTATCCTCGACGTGTGAGAAACTAGGAACATGAACCGTATCTATTTGTTGCTGCTGCTCACTGCGCCGCTATTGAGCCATGCCCCGGCTTTTGCCGTCACGCGTGTCGAGCGCGGCAATTTGACCTTCGAAAACATTCCGCAGGCCGCGCCGGAGCTGGCCGAGATATTGGAGGGCTATCTGAACGCGCGCCAGGCAGCACCGCTCGGCTGGTCGCCGCAGGGTCAACTGCTGATCGCGACCCGCTTCGCCGACGTCGAGCAGCTGCATTTGGTGGAACAACCGGGAGGCGCGCGCCGCCAACTGACTTTCCTGCACGAGCCGATCACCGAGGCCGCGTTTTCGCCCGATCCGGCGCATAGCGCCTATGTGTTCCTCAAGGACTCCGGCGGCAATGAAAATGCGCAGCTCTATTACCAACGCGTGGGCGAACCGGCCGCAAGATTGTTGACCGACGGCAAATCCTTGAACGGCGCGCCCGTCTGGTCCAACCGCGGACGCGAAGTCGCCTTCTTCAGCACCGCGCGCGATGGACACAGCTACGACATCGACATCGTGGATCCTGAATCGGGCACCTTGCCGCGCCTGGCCCTGGCGGGCGATGCCAGCGGCGCTGCCTGGTCAGTGCTCGACTGGTCGCCGGATGATTCGAAACTGCTGGTGCTCAAAGAGGTGTCGATCTCCGAAGGATATCTCTACGTTCTGGATTTGAGCAGCGGACAAAAGCGTGAAGTCGAGCCGTCGCCGACCAAGGTCGGGATCGCGGGCGCCAAATTCACGCGCGACGGCCAAGGTGTTTATTTGATCTCGGACCGCGAAGCCGAATTCGCACGCCTGCGCTACGTCAATCTGTTTACCAACGACAAGACCGTGATTTCAGCGCATATCCCCTGGGACATCGAAGCGTTGGCGATTTCGCGCGACGGACACTATCTGGCGTACGTCAGCAATGAAGCGGGCGCCGGCAAACTCAATCTGCTCGATCTGCGCACGCACCAAGATCTCACGCCGCCGCGGTTGCAGCAGGCGGGTGTGATTAGCTCCTTGAGCTTCGATGCGGACGGCAAACGGCTCGCATTCGGATTCGCGGCCGCGAATCAACCGCGCGACGCTTACGTCTTGGACATCGCCCAGAATCGCCTGGAGCCCTGGACGCGCAGTGAAGCGGGCGCGGTGGATCTCGCGAAATTTGTTCTGCCGCGGCTTACGGAGTTTCCCACCTTCGATCGGGTGGATGGCAAGGCGCGCCAAGTGCCGGCGTATGTTTACGAACCCGCCTCCAGCGGCCCGCATCCCGTGCTGATCTCGCTGCACGGCGGACCTGAATCGCAGTTCCGCCCGGGCTTCGATCCCTGGATTCAATACATGGTCAACGAATTGGGCTTCGCCGTGATCGCGCCCAACGTGCGCGGCTCATCCGGATATGGCAAGACGTATATGGCGCTCGATGACGGCATACTGCGCGAAGACGCCGTGAAGGATGTCGGCGCCATGTTGGTGTGGATCGCGCTGCAGAAGAAATTCGACGCCAAGCACGTGGTGGTCGCGGGCGGCTCCTACGGGGGATATCTGAGCCTCGCGACCCTGGTCAATTACAGCGACCGCTTGCGCGGCGGGATCGATGTCAGCGGCATCGCGGACTTCGTGAGCTTCTTGACCAACACGGCACCCTACCGTCAGAACCAGCGGCGCGCGGAATACGGCGACGAGCGCGACCTGGAAATGCGCAGCTTTTTAAGGCGCATTTCGCCCTTGACCAACGCCGATCGAATCACCCGTCCGCTGCTCGTCGTCCATGGCAAAAACGATCCGCGGGTGCCCCTGTCCGAGGCGGAACAGATCGTGAACAAAGTGCGCGCGAAGGGTGGAGAGGTTTGGTACCTGCTCGCAGCCGATGAAGGCCATGGCTACCGCAAGAAACCGAACCGCGATGCTTACTACGAGACGTTTGCACAGTTCCTGATGATGCTGCGCAACTAACGCCGCGCCCGCGCTGTCGGCGGGTGTTGGGTCGACTATGAAAGGCCTAGCGGGATAGGGAAAGTCGAGGCCCTGTGCTCTCCCGGGCCTCGACTCTCCCTATGCCGCTAGGTCATCCGCGCCGCTCAAACTCACAGTGCCGCGGAGCTATTTGCTTTCGGTAGTCGCCGTCGCCAAAGGCGACTTCTGGTCCGCGAAGTAGGCGGCGGCGATTTTGACGTCTTCATCGCTGGTCAAGAGCTGCGCCATGCTGTCCATGACGGCGTTCTTGCGGCGGCCGTTGCGATAGGAAGTCAGGGCCTGTTCCAGGTAATCCACATGTTGTCCGGCCAGCACCGGCGGCTTCGGCGTCAGTGGGCCTTCGACACCCAGACCATTCTCACCGTGGCATGCGATGCAGGCAGCCACTTGCTTGGGTGGCGCTTTGCCCGGCGCGGGCGTACCGGGCTTTATCGGCGCCGCACCCTGCAAATAGGCCGCAATGTCCTCGATGTCCTCATCCGAGAGCGAGGAGGCCTGCGCATGCATGGTGGGGTGAGGCCGCGAGCCGTCGCGATACTCATGCAACGCCGCGACGAGGTATTCCGCATTCTGGTGGCGCAATTCCGGCACACTGTAGTCCGGATACGCGTTGCGGTAATTGGCGATGCCGTGGCATCCATAGCAGGTGTAGAACTTCATCTCACCTTTGGCCGGATCGCCCGCCGCATGCGCGCCCAACGACAAACCAGTCAACGCCGTGGCGGCGAGCCACCCAGTCAATCGAGAAAGCATCTAGTACTCCAAGACTTTTTAGGTTCAATCAGTGCAGTGATGTTAAAGAGTGGGCGGCCAAATTGCCACTGAACGCCGGCATTCCGCGAATTCCCGGCCTCAATCCAAGACATTCGCCAGATCCTGTAGCAGCGTCGGATCCGTCGGCTTGGTTCCGGCCGGATATCGGCAGACCACTCGGCCGCCGCGGTCGATGAGAAATTTCTCGAAATTCCAGCCGATATCGCCGGGAAAGCCGTTTTCCGCCGCCGTCAGCCATGCATACAGCGGATGGCGGTGCGGGCCGTTCACCTCGATCTTTGCCGATAGAGGAAAGGTCACGCCAAAGTTGAGCGAACAAAAGGTTTGAATTTCCGCCGCCGTGCCCGGCTCCTGCGCGCCGAACTGATTGCAGGGGAAACCGACAACCGTGAAATCCTTGGTTCTAAGTTCTTCGTAAAGATCCTCGAGACCCGCGTATTGAGGGGTGTAGCCGCACTTGCTCGCGACGTTCACCGCCAAGGTTACCTTGCCCAGGAGCGGCGCCAATATATTCGGGCTGCCATCAAGTCCGGGCACCGTGAAATCGTAAAAAACACTCATGCGAAATCCTTCAAGTGACGGCTCTCAAGCCGCGCGCTCGCGCTTCTTCAAATGCACCAACAGCAAGGACACCGCGGCCGGCGTGAGTCCCGGAATGCGCGCCGCCTGTCCCAAGGTCTCCGGACGCACGTCGCAAAGCCGCTGACGCGCCTCGTTCGACAATCCGCCGACCAGGCTGTAGTCGATATCTGCCGGCAGGCGCAATTCCTCGTTACGCCAAGCGCGCTCGATCTCATCGCTCTGCCGCTTCAAGTACCCGGAATATTTGGCCTGCACTTCGACCTGCAGTTTCACCTGTTCGCGCAGGCGCTCGTCGGCGCACCAATCGGCGCTGACGCTTGGGTCCGGAGCGATGCAGGTCAGATCGTCGAAGGAAATTTCAGGCCGGCGCAATAGATCAAAGGCGTGCGTCTCGCGCGACAGCTCAGCGCCCAGTTTGGCGAGCAACGCAGCGTCGACGTGGGCGGGCTGCACGACAGCGCGTTCCAGCCGATCGACTTCGGAAGCGACCCCAGCGCGCTTGCGCTGAAAGAATTCCCAGCGCTCATCGTTGATGAGCCCCAGTTCCCGCCCCGCAGCGGTTAAACGCAGGTCCGCATTGTCTTCGCGCAAGGAAAGCCGGTATTCAGCGCGGCTGGTGAACATGCGGTACGGTTCGGTCGCGCCCCGCGTGGTCAGGTCGTCGACGAGCACACCCAGGTAAGCCTCGCAGCGCTTAGGAAACCAGGCCTCGCGCCCTTGCACGGCGAGCGCGGCGTTGATCCCCGCCAGCAACCCTTGGGCCGCGGCCTCTTCATAGCCAGTGGTGCCGTTGATCTGACCGGCGCAGTACAGGCCTGACAGGTGTTTGCTCTCCAGGCTGTGCTTCAAATCGCGCGGATCGAAGAAATCGTACTCGATGGCATAGCCCGGTCGGGTGATGTGAGCATTTTCGAATCCGGCAATGGTGCGCACGAATTCGAGCTGTACATCGAAGGGCAGGCTGGTGGAGATGCCATTGGGGTAAATCTCATGCGTATCCAAGCCTTCGGGCTCGACGAAGATCTGGTGCGATTGCTTATCGGCGAATCGCACCACTTTGTCCTCCACCGAGGGACAGTAGCGCGGGCCGACGCCTTCGATCAAACCGGTAAACAGGGGCGAGCGCGCGGTCGCCGCGCGAATGATCTCGTGAGTTCGCGCGTTGGTCGCGGTGATGTGGCAGGGAAGCTGGCGCGGATGCTGCGCGCGCGTGCCGAGATAAGAAAAAACCGGCCGCGGGTTATCGCTGTGCTGCTCGCGCAGCGCCGAAAAATCGACGCTCCGGCCATCGATGCGCGGCGGCGTGCCGGTCTTCAAGCGTCCAACTCTCAACGGCAATTCGCGCAGACGCGCCGCCAAACTGATCGAGGGCGCATCGCCCGCCCGTCCGCCAGGGTGGCTCTCGAGACCCACATGGATTTTGCCGCCCAAGAAGGTGCCGGCGGTCAGAACGATTGCCGGCGCTCGAAACTCAAGTCCGCTCGAGGTGACGACGCCGACCACGCGATCCCCTGCGAGGATCAAATCCGCCGCTTCCTGCTGAAAAAATTCCAAATGAGCCTGGGATTCCAAAATCCCGCGGATCGCGCGCTTGTAAAGCTGCCGGTCCGCTTGCGCCCGCGTCGCGCGCACCGCAGGCCCTTTGCTCAAGTTCAGGGTGCGAAACTGGATACCGGCCTGATCGGTGGCGCGCGCCATGGCTCCCCCGAGTGCGTCGATTTCCTTGACCAGATGCCCCTTGCCGATACCCCCGATCGCGGGGTTGCAGCTCATCTGTCCTAGGGTCTCAATGTTATGCGTCAGCAGCAACGTGCGAGCGCCCATCCGGGCAGCCGCGAGCGCCGCTTCGGTGCCGGCGTGACCGCCGCCGATAACGATGACCTGGTACTGCTTTGCAAAACGCATGACGCTGAATCTACTCGATTTTTAGGCCGGGCGCGTACTCTAAACTCTCGCGATGAAAAGCACCAGGGAACCATTGACGGGCGTCTTGGCACTAAAGCGTTAGAAGCCTAAAATTGCGCCTGGAACCTTCGCATGAACTCCCATTCGTCGATCCACCCTAAGAGAGACTCCGCGCCGGCCGGGCGAGACAGCGGGGGCTTGGGAATCACGGCCATAGCCGTCATCGCCGCACTCGTGGTGGGCATGATCGGGATATTCGATGTGGCGGCGGGAGCTGCACCGCAGATCGGGCAGTCTGCGCCGGATTTCACCGCGGTCGACAGCAAGGGCGACTCCATCCATTTGAGCGAGTATCGCGGCAAAACCGTGGTGCTGGAATGGACCAATGCCGATTGCCCCTACACCCGCAAGCATTACAGCAGCGGCAACATGCAAGGCGAGCAGGCGCTGGCGAAAAAGAATGGCATCGTGTGGCTGACCGTGATCTCCTCGGCTCCCGGCAAGCAAGGCTATGTCAATGGCGCCGCTGCGGACGCGCTGACGGTCTCACGCCACGCGGTCCCGACGGCGGTACTGCTGGACCCCACGGGAAGCGTCGCCCGCTTGTACGCGGCAAAGACGACGCCCCATATGTTCGTCATCGACAAGGACGGGACGCTTCAGTACATGGGCGGCATCGATAGTCTTGCAACCACCGATCAGGCGGACATTGGTCGCGCCGAACCGTACTTGAAGGAAGCGATGCTGGCGGTGGCCGCAGGCGATCCCGTGCCACACCCCGTCACGAAGCCGTATGGCTGCTCGATCAAATATTAGGTCCTGGCAGAGAATCCCGCGTGGCCTTATCGAAGGCTGATCCCGCTCCAGGTGAGCGCGTATAGTCCGCTGCTTGGTTATTCGCCCCGCCATTCCTGCCGAACGCCGGACCCTCGAGGCGCTGCAGTGGCGCGCATCGCTCGGCAATGAAGGCGATCGCGATGCACTGCTGCGGCATCCGGATGCCATCGACTTGCCGCCGGAACAAATTGCCGCGGGCGGCGTCTTTGTCCTCGAACAGGATGGCGCCATCGTCGGCTTCTCAGCCATTCTGCCGCGCGACGATGGCGACACGGAACTCGACGCACTGTTTGTCGAGCCGAGCATTCAACGTCGCGGGGTCGGGCGAAAGCTGCTGGAACACTGCGCCGCCGCGGCGCGCTCGATGGGCTCGAACTCACTGCATGTCGTGGGAAACATTCACGCCAAGCAGTTCTATCTGTCCTGCGGGTTCACCATCGTCGGCAGCTTCGAAACCCGCTTCGGCTTAGGACTGCTGATGCGCAAGGCGCTCTGACCCTATCAGGCGCCAAGGTTTGCCGGTGGCGATGCCTTATTCCACGGCCACCGGAATGCCGGCGAACTTGCCCGCCCATTTTTTGGGTCCGGTTTCATGCACCGATTCGCCATCCGCGCTCACCGCCACAGTCACGGGCATATCCTTCACGTCGAATTCGTACACCGCCTCCATGCCGAGTTCCGGAAAGGCCACGACGCGGCTGCCGCGAATGGCGTTCGATACCAGAAATGCAGCGCCGCCGACTGCAATCAAATACGCGGAGCGGTGCTTCGCAATCGAGGCGACGGTTTCGGGCCCGCGCTCGGCTTTTCCCACCATCGCCAGCAGTCCTGATTTGCCGAGCATCGTGTCCGTGAATCGGTCCATGCGATTGGCGGTGGTGGGACCCGCCGGCCCCACGACTTCAGTACCGACGGGATCGACGGGCCCCACGTAATAAATCACGCGCCCGGTGAAATCCAAACCGTCCGGCAGCGCTTTGCCTTGATCCAGCAGTGCGCAGATGCGCTTGTGCGCGGCGTCGCGGCCCGTCAGCAATTTGCCCGACAACAACAGGCGTTCGCCCGGCTTCCAAGCCGCGATCTCCTCTTTGGTGAGGCCATCGAGGGACACGCGGCGTGCGCTGGCATCGGCGCTCCACTGCACCTTGGGCCAGAGATCCAAATTCGGCGCCTCCAGCAGCGCGGGCCCGTTGCCGTTCAGCGTGAAATGAATATGTCGAGTGGCGGCGCAATTGGGAATCACCGCTACCGGCAAGGATGCAGCATGGGTCGGATAGTCCAAAACCTTGACATCCAGCACCGTGGTTAAGCCGCCCAAACCTTGCGCGCCGATTCCGAGAGCATTGACGCGCCGGTAAATGTCCAAACGCAGTTCCTCGAGCGCAGTCTTCGGGCCGCGGGCGATGAGATCGCCAATATCGATCGGATCCATCAGCGATTTCTTCGCGAGCAGCATGGCCTTCTCGGCGCTGCCGCCGATTCCGATGCCCAGCATTCCCGGCGGGCACCAGCCCGCGCCCATTTCGGGCACCATTTCCAACACCCAATCGGCCACGGAGTCCGACGGGTTCAGCATGGCAAACATCGATTTGTTTTCCGAACCGCCGCCTTTCGCGGCGACGGTGATCTCCAGCTCATCGCCGGGAACGAATTCCGTGTGGATCACGGCGGGGGTGTTGTCCTTGGTGTTGCCACGCTTGAATGCCGGGTCCGCGACGATGGAGGCGCGCAGCTTGTTTTCAGGATTCAAGTAGGCGCGTCGCACGCCTTCATTGATCATCGCCTCTAGATCCAGTTTCGCATCCCAGGTCACGCCCATGCCCACCTTGACGAACACCACCACGATGCCGGTGTCCTGGCAAATCGGCCGGTGGCCTTCGGCACACATGCGCGAGTTGGTGAGAATCTGCGCGATGGCATCTCGCGCGGAGGGACTTTGTTCCACCTCGTAGGCGCGGCCCATGGCGCGGATGAAGTCGGGCGTGTGGTAGTAGGAAATATACTGCAGGGCGTCCGCGACGCTCGCAATCACATCGGCTTCGCGAATGACGGTCATGTCGCAAATCTATCAAGATGTGAGCGAGCATGGCTAGCGAATCCCATACAATCTCTCGATGGGAGGTAGCGTGCGGCAGTCGTTCGGGGCGTTCGTATGGATTGGCGTGAGCGCGTGCGCGTGGTGGGCGCGGCCCGCTGCCGCCGAAGATATCGGCGTTCTGCCGACGATCGAATGCCGGCTCGAACATCCGCTGCATTTGACCTCCGTTGCCGCGCGCTGCGGAACCTTGCGCGTGCCGCTCGACCGCGAACACCCCAACGAGGGATCGATCGACTTGAAGTTGGCCATTGTGCCGGCCTTGAACCGGCGCAGCACGGCGGCGCCCTTGTTTCTGTTGGCCGGCGGCCCGGGACAAAGCGCCATGCAGGTGTACGTGGCGCTCAACGGCGCCTTCGCGCGCATCAACCGCAATCATGCAGTCGTGCTGCTGGACCAGCGCGGCACGGGAACTTCCAATCAGCAGTCATGCGTCTATCCCGAGGATTGGCAGGAGCCTGAAGACCCGATGCCGGCGCTGCGCAAGGCGACGGTGGATTGCCTTGCAAAGCTTGGGCCGCAGGTGCGTTTCTACACCACCAGCATCGCGGTTCGCGATTTGGACGATGTGCGCCGGGTGTTGGGCTACGACCAGATCGACTTGTACGGGGGCTCCTACGGCACACGCGTCGCCGAACAGTACATGCGCCGCTACCCGACGCGCGTCCACGCGGTGATCCTGGACGGAGTGACGTACCCGCAGCAGGCGATCGGCGCCGAAACCCCGGAAGACGCCGACCGTTCCTTGAATTTGATCATCGCGCGCTGCCTGCAGTCGCCCGATTGCGCTGCCACCTATCCGCAGCTGCAAGACGAACTCAAGGCGCTGCTCAAGCAGTTCGGACCGCAGAAAGTCAGGGTGACCATCGACGATCCGAACAGCGGCTTGCCGCTCGAGATCGAGTTCAACCGCAGAATACTCAACGCCGCGCTGCGCATGCTCTCCTACAGCAGCATGCAGGCATCGCTCTTGCCCACGCTGATTCACGAGGCGGCGCACGGCAAGCTGCGGCCGCTGGCGGCCCAATCCGTCATGAATATGCGGCAGATCTCCGATCAGCTGGCGAACGGCATGCAGTACAGCGTGATCTGCAGCGAGGATGAACCGCTTTTCGCGGGCATCGACCGCGCCGCCATGGCAAAGACCTACCA
>Ga0209007_1000774_pt1 | contig 10680 bp, 10 predicted proteins | sample JacPinW_OM1H0_O2_FD_187961 | JGI IMG/M metagenome (GOLD analysis project Ga0209007, IMG submission 187961) | Forest soil microbial communities from Algoma, Ontario, Canada - Jack Pine, Ontario site 1_JW_OM1H0_O2 (SPAdes) (version 2) | ecosystem: Environmental > Terrestrial > Soil > Boreal...
GATCCTCACCAATGCAGTGCATTCGGCGGCGAGGCTTCCGCTTTCGTCGCGTATCTCGGTATATGCCGAGGGAATCGATGAGACAGCGCTCCGCGCCTATGCAGAGCCAGCCTCCGACCCGATGGACGCCCAAGTAGCCATTTTGCGCGTCAAGGCACCCTACGAGCCACGGCAACGTGGATTTGAGCGGCTGTTCCACGCTGGCTCGTTGGAGTTCCCCGAATCTGAGATAGCAAGACTCGTTGCAGTTTGCCGGCAGGTGCCGACCATCATCGATGTCACACTTGATCGACCTGCGGTGCTCGGACCGTTGGTGGAAGCGGCTGGGTCCCTGGTGGCGACCTACGGCTGTTCGGACGAAGCACTTCTTGCCGTCCTGTTCGGCGCATCTCAACCAATGGGAAAGCTGCCGTTCGATCTGCCTTCTTCCATGGCTGCGGTGGTTGCGAGTCGTACTGACGTGCCCTTCGATACTCACGCGCCGACGTTCCGGGTCGGTCACGGAATCCGCTACTGAGGTGATGCAAGCCGAGTAGCGAAGACTCGAAGTAGAGCGAGTCTCGAATTAAGTGTCCGCCAAGGGGGGAACGTCGTCACGTTCGCTAGGACGCCGAACCGGAGAAGCCAGCAGACTGCTTGTGGTCCGCGCAATGTGGTCGACAAGGAGCGGCACCGCGACCTTGAAGTCGCGCGATAGGGCAGCGTTCAAGATCTCGCCGTGCTCCGCGGCGACGTCGCGGTTGTTGTCGTGCCCAAAGGGGACCGACCAGCTTCGATACAATTCGGCAGAGTCGCGGAGCGAGGACGCGATGCTCGTGAGGCGCTTGTTGGCACAGCCGCTGAGTAGCGTTTCGTGGAATTCAGCGTGGGTGATCATCCATGCGTCGTTCAGACGCTTCGGGTCACTGGGATCGATCAGCGGCGCTCGACCCATTCGGTGATGCGCGGCCAACAACCGCGCTTCCCATTCCACATCTCCGTCCGAGATGGCACGGCGGAACGTCAACGCTTCGATTTCGACGCGGGCGTCGGTGAGCTCGAGCAGCTCATCGCGTGAGAGAGGCATCACTTGGAAACCTTGCTGCGATTCGCCGCGAGCCAAACCCTGCTCGACCAAGCGGAGCATGCTCTCGCGGGCTACACCCATGCTGGTCCCATAACGCTCGCACAAGTCGGAGTAGCGCAACCGCTCGCCCGGTGCGAGCCGACCAGCGAGTATGTCTGCCCGCAGTTCGGCGAAGACTCGTTCAGCCTTGGGAACCTTTGCCACCGACCATGCACGCTATCATAAACTCAACCTCCGCACGTGAATTCGAGAATCACTTGTATTCACGATAATCGTCAATATAGGCTCGATTGAATGGGAGACCACGCGCCCGGCGGGGTGTACAGCGCGCCGATCGCGGTGGTTGGAGCCGGACCGGTGGGCACCTGCCTTGCCATCGAGGCGGCGCTACGAGGGATCGACGTGGTTGTCATTGAGAAGCGCCGGGCAGGGGAGCTTCCGAGTGCGAAGTGCAACACCGTCGCGGCACGAACGATGGAGACGTTTCGCCGGTTCGGTGTCGCCAATTCGGTCCGTGCTGCCGGACTGCCCGATGACTTTCCTACTGATGTCATCTACACGACCAGCATCGCCGGTCCCGAGATCGTCCGCATCGCGCAGCCGTCGCGGAACGAGCGTCATCGTCCCGGCTTTCCGGACAGCGGTTGGCTCACACCCGAGCCCGTGGTGCGGGTGAGTCAGATCTACCTTGAACCCATCCTGTGGGATCGGATGCACCGGCTAGCGAACATAACGGTGCTCTACGACACGGTCGTCGAAGGCTACGAACAAGACGACGGTGGCGTCACCGTTCATGCCCGAAGTATGGGCGGCTCGCCGGTACATATCCAGAGCCGATTTCTGGTGGGTTGCGACGGGGGCCGGAGCATCATTCGTCGCGGGATGGGCACGGCGCTCGTGGGCGACGCGGAGATCGGAAGGACTAGGACGAGCCTCGTCCGGAGCGCAGAGATCCGAAGCCTCTTTGGCGATCGCCGTCCGGCCTGGATGAGCTGGGTCATCAATCACGACGTGAAGGGCACGGTGATCGCGATTGACGGCGAGGAGCTATGGCTGCTCCATCGCAACGTCCCAGGCTCCGATTTTGAAGAGGTTGACTTCGACCTGTCGATTCAGGCATTGCTGGGCGCCGATCATCGTGTGGATTACGAAGTGCTCAACCACGAAGACTGGATTGGCCGGCGTCTCGTCGCCGAGCGGTTCAGGGATGGCAGGGTTTTCATCGCAGGAGACGCAGCACATGTGTGGGTGCCATTCGCTGGCTACGGGATGAACGCCGGGATCGCAGACGCAGCGAACCTGGGTTGGCTCCTCTCTTCCGTGGTGAAGCAGTGGGCGCCCGAGTCCATCTTGAATGCGTACGAAGAAGAACGGCTGCCGATCACCGATCAGGTCTCCCGACTGGCGATGGCCAAGGTTCTTGAGCACACTGCTGCCATCGGGAGTGCCGTGCCACCGGTCGAGCTTTCCGACCCGGGCCCAGATGGCCAAACGATTCGGGACCACTTGGCCCCCATCTTGCGCGACGTGAACCTTCCCCAGTTCGCTCCGGCTGGCCTCAACTTTGGCTACTACTACGACAACTCGCCCATCATTTGCTACAACGGAGACACCCCACCTGCGTACAGCATGGGTGAAGTAACTCCGTCGGCCGTTCCCGGGTGCCGCATGCCGCATTTCGACGTTGACGGGGTACCGGTGCTCGACCTGCTGGGATCGGACTACACGCTCCTGAGGTTCGACGCCAGCGTGGATGTTGGCAGTTTCATGGCTCACGCGCAGTCGATCGGACTCCCGATTGTCCTTGTCGATGTACCGTGGCCCCGCGAGCCCGACGTGTTCAAACACAAGCTGACGATTGTCCGCTTCGATCAGCACGTCGCGTGGACGGGAGACCAACTGTCCGACGATGCCCATCTCACCGGCGTCCTGATGGGTGCGGGAACGTGATCCTCGGGTCCCACCATCCCCAGCGAGCACTCGGGTTGTCGGGCCCAGGAAAAGCCCGAGGCTTCCGGATGCCTCATTCGCGGGCATGGATGACGAGGAGATGACGTGACTCAGCAGCTCCAGCTTGCCTACATAGGCATCGAGGTACCCGATCCGAACGTCCTGACACCGACATTCGCCGACGTCGTCGGGCTGGTGCCCGGCGAGTCGCCGGATGGGCACGTCCGTACCTGGCGGAACGACGACCGGGTCCACCGAGTGATCCTTGAATCAGGTCCTGCCAACGACGCTATCTATCTTGGGGTTGATGCGATCGACTCCGAGACGTTCGAGGAAGTCGCGACGCGGCTGGATCGAGCGGGATTTGCCCTGAAGGAGGGGACAGCAGAGGATCGGACCGCACGGCACGTCGAAGAATTGGGGACGACCGCCGCTCCTTGGGGCGTGAATGTAGAGGTCGTTAGCGGATTCGCCAGTGCGTCCGATGGGTTCTCTTCGCCCGTGGTCCCTGGTGGCTTCCTCACTGATGGCGTCGGTTTCGGCCATGCGGTCTTCGCCACGACTGCCTTCGACGAGTCGCATGCGTTCGTCGTCGACGCGTTGGGGTTTTCGCAGTCGGACTGGCTGGTCACCGAGATCGCCGATGGAATCGAGCTCGAGGTCCGCTTCTACCACTGCAACCAGCGACACCACACTCTCGCGCTGGCCCGTGCTCCGTTTGACCTCCCACAGAAGCTGCACCACGTCATGTTCGAAATGAACGATAGGGATGACGTGGGAAGGGCGTTCGATCGTGCTTGGGCTTCCGACCTATCTATTCCCAGCGGATTGGGACGCCACGACAACGACGGCATGTTCAGCTTCTACGTGGGCAGTCCGGCCGGATTTCAGGTCGAAGTAGGCCACGGCGCTCGCGTGATCACGGACGACTGGGACGACGATCGGCGTTATGACCGCATCAGCGCCTGGGGCCATCAGGCTCTTCGTTAGGCATCACGGTGTCAAGCTCCGCATCAGAGGAAAGGAGCGTCGCGTGGTTCTCACCTCAGTGAGCGAAAGGCTGGTTGGGCCGAACCTTCGAAGCAGGCGCCTGATCGTCTCGCTCGACGTCCTGGATGAGGAGTCAGTTACGCCGGGTCGGTGCTGGTAATGGGTCATTTCGCGCATGCCTTCGGTCCGCATGCTCCAGACGCTACGTATGTGGAACATGGCTACGACGAACACTTATTCGACACAGGCGAAGTTGAGCTCAACCACGTCGTGACGGGCGATGCGTCATCCCCGCCGCTCTTACTTATTCCAGGACAGACGGAATCCTGGTGGGGATACAGCGAGGCGCTTCCTCTCCTCGCCGAAGAGTTTCACGTGCATGCCGTGGATCTGCGCGGACAAGGGCGATCGACTCGTACACCAGAGCGTTACACCATCGATTTGATGGGGAATGATCTCGTTCGCTTCATCGATGGGGTCATTGGGCGGCCCACATTCGTTTCCGGACTGTCTTCGGGTGGGGTACTCGCCAGCTGGCTATCGGCATACGCCAAACCCGGCCAGGTGTTGGGCGCACATTATGAGGATCCGCCATTGTTCGCCTCTGAACTGGCGCCGGCGGTCGGCCAAGGGATTCGTCAAAGCATTGGACCCGTTTTCCGGTTGCTCAACCGTTACCTGGGCGACCAATGGAGCGTTGGCGACTGGCAAGGGCTCACCGAAGCCATTCCCGATGCGCTTTCGCCTCCGCTCCAGTTCGTTGGGCGCGTGTTTGCGTCGGGCGACGAGCCGTCGCAGCAGCTGAAAGAGTACGACCCGGAGTGGGCGCGAGCCTTTTGGTCTGGCGAGGTGAGTCGAACCTGTTCTCATGATGCGATGCTGGCTTCGGTGCGCGTGCCAGTGCTGTTTACCCATCATTTTCACATGGTCGACGAGACCGGGATCCTCCTCGGGGCCACCTCAGACACCCAGGCAGCTCGCATTCGCTCTCGAATCGCGGAGACGGGAAGTCCGTGTGAGTACGTGTCGCTCCCAACGATGGGGCATTCACTCCACGGGCAGGATCCCGTGTCCTTTAGCAAGACGTTGACGGACTGGATAAAAGGCACTCTCGATCGAACCTAACGATCGAGCGGCGCAACGATGGCGACAACGCGCTTGCCGTCAAGTCGGAGGGCACCACGGCGCTCGTCGCGCGTCTGCCCGAGAAGCGTCCCGACGAGGATTTCGTCGTCTCGATGCGAGTGTCCTGGGACCGAACGACGATCGAACCCGTAGCCCTGGCCGAGCAAGCCAGCGTCTTCCGACAGGTCGGCATCGGCGCCCTCCAACGTGTCGCCCAACCGCGGCGACGTCGACACTTGGCTGAACGGTCACGAGATTGCCGCGACGGCGCTCCTCGGGAAATGGCCGAGGTGGCGCTGACCGACGGCGCAAGGGGTGGGCACTGCGGTTGCCCAGGTCGCACCTGGCGCCGGCCCGGGGGCGTTGCAGTGCGTTGCGGGAGGTGCGTTGCGGGAGGTCAGGAGCCCAGTTACCCTCGCTGCAGCCGGTTCTGCACACGAAATCGATCGATGTCTCGACCAGTAAGGGGTGGCGCGCCATGCAATACCTGACCCTCGGCCGTTCCGGCCTCCATGTGTCCCGGGCGTGCCTCGGGGCGATGATGTTCGGGCATAGCGAAACGGCGCCCTGCAACGAGGACGAGGCCCGGCGGATCATCGACGCCTTTCTCGACGGTGGCGGGAACTTCATTGACACCGCCAATCGCTACACGGCGGGGGAGTCCGAAGAGGTGGTCGGCCGGGCGATCAAGGCCCGGCGCGACGACGTCGTGCTCGCCACCAAGGGCTTCGGCCCGATTGGTGACGGCCCCAACGACATGGGCCTCGGCCGTAAGTACCTGACCCGGGCCCTGGACGACAGCCTGCGCCGGCTGGGGACCGACTACATCGACGTCTATCAGTGCCACCGGGCGGATCCCGACACGCCGATCGAGGAGACGATGGCCACCCTCCACGGGTTCGTGCAGTCGGGCAAGGTGCGTTACATCGGCTGCTCGAACTGGACGGGATCCCAGATGGTCGAAGCGCAGTGGGCGGCGGACCGGGTCGGTGGCACCCCCTTCGTGAGCCTCCAGCCGCGCTACTCGCTCAACGCCCGGGGGATCGAGGAGGACGTGCTGCCGACCGCCCAGCATCATGGCCTCGGCACCATGATCTACAGCCCGCTCGGGGGAGGCGTCCTCACCGGAAAGTACAAGCGGGGAGAGGACCCCCCGGCGGACAGCCGCATCGCCCGCGGCGGCATCTGGGCCCGAATGCTCGACGAGCAGAGCCTCGACGCCGCCGATGAGGTGGCCAAGGTCGCCGCCGATCTCGGGACGACCTCGACCGCGGTCGCGATCGCCTGGGTGCTGGCCCGTAGGGGGGTCACGTCGGTCATCATCGGTCCCCGGACCTTCGAGCAGTATGAGCAGAACATGGAAGCCTTCGACCTGGTCCTGGACCCGTCGGTGGTCAAGCGCCTCAGCGACGCCACCCGCTGGGCCCGCTAGCGATGGCCCTCCAGACACGACCGCTCGGCCAGACCGGGGCCGACGTCACCATTCTGGGCTTCGGCGCGATGGAGCTTCGCGGGCCGCCGCGCGGCCCGGTCGTCACCGACGACGACGCCGGACGGGTGCTCAACGCCGTCCTCGACGGCGGCATCAACCTCATCGACACCGCGATCGATTACGGGAGGAGCGAGGCGCTCATCGGGATCCACCTCGCCCATCGCCGCGACGAGTTCTTTCTGGCTTCGAAGTGCGGGTGCCTGCTCAGCACGCCGCCGGGGACGGTGCCGCCCTATCCGCACGACTACAGCGCCGCCAATGTCCGGGCGGGGGTCGAGCAGAGCCTCGAGCGATTGCGCACCGACCGGCTCGATCTGGTGCAGGTCCACATGTCGCCGAGCCGGGCCCAGATGGACGCGGACGACACCCTGGAGGCTCTCGTCGCGCTCCGGGACGAGGGCAAGGTGCGCTTCATCGGCATGTCGGGCATTCTGCCGAACCTGCCGGACCACCTCGACATGGGGGTCTTCGACGTCTTTCAGATTCCCTACTCGGCCCTGCAGCGCGAGCACGAAGCGCTCATCTCGGAGGCGGTCGACCGAGGTGCGGGAACCTTGATCCGAGGCGGCGCCGCGCGCGGCGCGCCGGCTGACGACAAGGACTGGCAGCAGGGGCCGCTCGGGCTGAGCGCGGGCGAAGGGCACCGGCGCTGGGAAGCCTCGGGCGTCGAGCAACTCCTCGACGGCATGAGCCGTATGGAATTCGTCATCCGCTTCACGCTGAGCCACCCCGGCCTCTCCAGCACGATCATCGGGACGAGCAGCCTCGACCACTTGGCGTCGAACCTGGCGATCGCCGAGAAGGGACCACTGCCCCCGGCCCTCTACGAGCAGGCGAAGCGCGTCCTCGCTCAGGAGTCGGCGCCGGGTTCCTGAGCACCGTGCTGGCGAGCGGCGTGGCCCGCTGGCCGTTGCGAAGCCGGCCCAGGCTGGCTGGTGACGCGCACCGATTCGAGTAGGGCTCGCAACCAGTTCATCGTTGCAGTGTTCGTCGCTGGACGGCAACCGTGCGGCGGGACGCGTTGTCGCTACGCTCATTCGACATGACCGGCCTACGTCGTGCGATGGCGGAAGACACCCGCCAGCGCGTCGTGGACACCGCGCGCCGGCTGTTTTCGGAGAAGGGCTACTTCGCCACCAGCACCACCGAAATTGTGGAGGCGGCCGGGGTCGGCACCCGGGGTGCGTTGTACCACCACTTCGAGAGCAAGCAAGCACTGTTCCTGGCCGTGTTCGAGGCGGTCGAAGCTGATCTCGGTGACAAGGTGGCTATCGCCCTTTCCGCTACGAGCTGGTTCGAACGCCTCCGCCAAGCGCTCTCGGCCTTTCTGGATGCGGCTGTCGAGGAATCCGACGTCCGGCGGATCCTCCTAATCGACGGTCCGGCGGTTCTCGGCTGGGAGCTCTGGCGCGAGATCGAGGCGCGCTATGGCCTCGGAGCGATCCGACACATGCTTGACGAGGGGGCCAAAGAGGGAAGCCTCGTGGTCACCGACTCGGAGGCCATGTGCCATCTCCTCTTGTCGGTGGTTGATGAAGCTGCGCTCTACATCGCGCATGCGGCGAACCCGAAGCAGGCTCGTCGCGGAGCCGGCGGGTCCTTGGATGCGCTCCTGGCCGGCCTGGCGACCCCTTGATGGGTCCCAGGCATTCAGATACAGTCTGTATGTGAAATCGCGACGAGACGAGGTGGTCGGATGACGGCAAAGCAGGTGGTTCAGGAATTCTGCGATCTGATGGTGCAACGAGATGCGGAGCTGCTGCGCCCGTACCTGGACGACTCGGTCGTCTACCAGAACGTCGGCATGGCCGCGACCACGGGCATCGAAGACGTGATTGCCAACGTCGCCGGCCAGCTCGCGATGTTCCCCGATTCTTACGAGTACAAGACGATCAACATCGTGGGCGACGGTGATGTCGTGATGAACGAGCGCCTGGACATGGTGACGGGTCCGGACGGCCGGGGGCATGCTCTGCCGGTAATGGGGACCTTCGTCGTGGCCGACGGCAAGATCGTTCGCTGGACCGATTACTGGGACAGTGGGCTCATCGGCAAGATGATGACCGGCGATGACTACGGCGAGTTGGTGCCGCGCTACTGAGGCAGGTCGGCGCGCGGTTCGGTCGTTGCGATCCGACCCGCAACCTGGCTGGCCGTCGCGGTCTCGGAGCAGGCGAGGACTGCAACGGTAGGCTGAGGTTCTCGCCGTCCACGGCAAGACCACCAGGATGAACGCACTTACCCGCCTCCCCTCGACCCCCGAGCCGATGCACCATTGGAAGGGCTTCGGCGGTCTCATGCTCGCGGGTGATTCCTGGGGGGACCCCGGCGGCCCACTGGTCATCCTCCAGCACGGCGGTGGCCAGACGCGTCACGCGTGGAAGGGGGCTGGCGAGGCGCTCGGGGCTGGCGGCTACCACGCCGTTGCCTTTGATGCGCGCGGACACGGCGACTCCGAATGGGCCCCAGACGGCGCCTATGGGCAGGACGCGATGGTCGAAGACCTCCGACTCGTCGTGGCCGCCCTGGGGAACAGGCGACCGGTGCTCGTCGGAGCCTCGATGGGCGGCGGGACCAGCCTGGTCGCGATCGGTGAGGAGCACATCGATGCCACGGCACTGGTGCTGGTGGACATCGCGCCCAGAATCGACACCGAGGGTGTCGCCAAGATCCAGTCCTTCATGAACGCCAACCCGGATGGATTCTCCTCGCTCGACGAGGTGGCGGATGCCATCGCCGGCTACCAGCCGCACCGCAATCGGCCACGAACCCTCGAGGGTCTGGCGAAGAACGTGCGGCTCGGGGAGGACGGCAAGTACCACTGGCACTGGGACCCGAAGTCGATGGGGAACCGCACCACCGACTTCGGGCAGCGAGAGATGCGGCTGGAAGACTGCGCCAGAAACCTGACATTGCCGACGCTGCTCGTGCGCGGCGGCCTGTCAGATGTGCTGACAGAGGAGGGAGCGGCGGAGTTCCTCGAGCTGTGCCCCCACGCAGAGTACGTGAACGTCGAAGGGGCCGCCCACATGGTCGCGGGGGATCGGAACGACATCTTCTCCGGGGCAGTCGGGGAATTCCTCTCTCGGACCGTCCCTCTCGTCGGAAACCCGGTGCAGCCGCCGCAGCCGCTGGCCCCCCACCATCTCGGGCCGCCAGGTGACGTCACGGATGTGCCGTAGGAGGTCTCGACCCCGGCCGCCGTCGGCTCCAGACACCTGATGTGGAACGGCCAGTCAAGTAGTAGCTGATAGGACTTCGATCGGTTCGACGCTCATCGCGTGCTTGTAGTGGACTTTGGCCCATGACCACGCGCCTCGAGGTCTCTCGTGACATAGCAGCCACGCCCGAGATGGTCTATGCGGCCATTTCGGACGTGACACGGATGGGCGAATGGTCGGAGGAATGCCATGCCTGTGAGTGGCACGAGGGCTACGACGGCCCGGTGGTCGGCGCGACCTTCGACGGCCACAACCAGTACGGCGAGCACGAGTGGACCACGCAGGGCAAGGTCATCGAGGTCGACCCCGGTCGGGCGTTCGCCTTTGAGTGCTCGTTGAGGGATTTCCACTTCTCGACCTGGGGGTACCGCATCGAGCCGACTGATTCGGGATGCCGGGTGACCGAATGGAGCCAGGATCTGCGGCCCCAGTCCGCTATGGCGTTGAGTAAGAAGCTCTCTGGTGTGGATGACCGCACGGAACGCAACCGTCAGACCATGAGCGGCACACTGGAGCGTCTCGCCGCCGCTCTTGAGAACTAATTCGGCTGTGTCCTCGATTCGTCCCGATAGTGGGAACGAACAGAGGGGCTCGGGTGAGCCGGCGCGTCCCCAACTGAGGGACGAAGGAGACACTCGGTGTTCGGAGAGCTGTTGCGCTCTCGTCCACACCGAGCCGGAACATGAGGTCCAGACTCTTGGGGCTCTTTCGTCCCCCGCGCAGGCCTCAACCGGTTGGACCCACCCAGATCTTTGAAATGTGAGCAACCTTTCGAGCGGTCGAAACGTGAGATACAAGGGGAGGACTCCTTCTAAGCCTCGATCCACCGATCCACC
>Ga0209007_1000775_pt1 | contig 10664 bp, 7 predicted proteins | sample JacPinW_OM1H0_O2_FD_187961 | JGI IMG/M metagenome (GOLD analysis project Ga0209007, IMG submission 187961) | Forest soil microbial communities from Algoma, Ontario, Canada - Jack Pine, Ontario site 1_JW_OM1H0_O2 (SPAdes) (version 2) | ecosystem: Environmental > Terrestrial > Soil > Boreal...
ACTACCAGCGGGATCTTCCGCTCGGTGCGCCGCCGGTATTCTTCATAGCCGCCGTAGACGGCGACCGCGAGCTTCCATAGGCGGTCGTACTCCTCGGGCGTGGCCTCGCGCGCATGCACCGGCGTCCGCTTGGAGCCGATCTGGATCGTGGTGTCGGGGTTGGCCTTGAGGTTGTAGAACCAGGCGGGGTTCTTCGGATAGCCGCCCTTGGAGGCGATCAGGACGACGTCGTTCCCGTCGCGGGCGAATACGAGCGGCGTGTAGCGATGCTCGCCGCTCTTGGCGCCAATGTGGTCGAGTAGCAGCATCTCCGGTGCTCCCGGCACACGATGGCCGACGAGCCCGTTCGTGGCCCGGTAGATCCGCGCGTGCCCGCCCATCAAGCGGATCAACGTCGGCCAGATGCGGTCGGCGACGCGTAGGTAATCGAAGGCCATCGCGGCCACTCTAGCGACAAGGTCACACGGGCGTGGCGAGCTGCCCGACCGCGACACGCGGCCATGGAGCGGCCGGACGACCGAGATGGAAGCCCTGCACGAGCGGCACGCCCAGCTCGACCAGCGCGCTCAGCTCGGAGGGGGTTTCGATGCCCTCGGCGACCAGCAGGCTGCCGACGTGCGCGGCGTAGCCGACCAGCGCGCCGACCAGGGCCTGACGGTCGTCGTCCTCGTCGATGCCCGCGATCAGGGAGCGGTCGAGCTTCAGATAGCTGGGGTGAACGGTGGTTATCTGGCGCAGCCCGGAGTAGCCGGCGCCCATGTCGTCAACGGCGAGCTTGGCGCCGCGGGCGAGCAGCGGTCGCATCGTTTGCTGCAGTTGGGATTCGCTCTGCACGAGCGCCTCCTCGGTGACCTCAATGATCAGACCCGAGAGGTCGGCGGGCCGCTCCAACAGCTCCAGCGTGCGCCGATCGAGCAGCACTGGCGCGGACAGGTTCACCGACAGCAGCGTGCCGTGGGGACGTGAGGCGAACAGCTCCAGTGCGGAGCGCAGGCACGCCCGCTCGAGCAGGTCGCGCTGGCCGAACTCCTCGGCGACGGCGAGCCAGTGCAGGGGACTGTCGGTGCTACGTCGCCCGAAGCGCGCGAGCGCCTCATACGCGTGGATCGCACCGCTGCGGGGATCGACAATCGGCTGCACGGCCATCGAGAGGCCCTTGCCTTCGATCAGGCGGTCGAGTGTGCCGCGCGCGCTGCGCTCGCCGGTGCCGCTGAGCGAGCCGCCGGTGTAGGCGGAGATCTGGCCCGTGAGCCCGCTGCGCTTGGCGACCCGCAACGCGATGTCGGCGGCGCGCAGCAGCGCTTCGCCGCTATCCCCGTCGGCGGGGGTTTGGGAGATGCCCACGCAGGCGGAGATCGGCCGCGGGTCCTCCTCGGAGCGCCGGGGAAGCTCTTGCAGCAGTGCGCGGGCAAGCGCGACCGGGTCGGCGGCGCGCGAGATAATCGCGAACTCGTCGCCGCCGAGGCGCCCGACCGGCCGCTCGACGCCGGCGATGGCCCGCAGACGCTCACCGACGGCCGCGAGCAGCACGTCACCGGCGGCGTGGCCGTGTGTCTTGTTGATGACGCCGAAACGCTCGAGGTCGAGCAACAGCAGCGAGACGGGCGCGGAGCGCTCGGATCGCTCAACCGTCTGCTCGAGCGCCGCACGGAAGGCGGCGTAGGAGAGCAGTCCGGTTAGGTCGTCGTGGTCGGCGTCGTAGCGAGCCTGGTGGAGCAGGTGGTTCAGCTCGCGGGTGAGGCGCCCGCTTGTGAGCAGCAGACCGACGGTCGCGCCGAACAGCGCCGCGTATTCGAGGCTGAGATGACCGGTGAGCACGATCGGCAGCGTGAGCGAGCACAGCACGACACCGCGGCCGATCCAGTGCACACGCCCACCGCGCGCGAGCACTCCGCTGGCGACCGCGGCAAGCCAGACGATGCTGATGACGCTCACACGCTCTGACTGCACGCCGATGATGAGCACGCCGGCGATGCCGGCGAGGGACTCCTCGGTGCGCACCCACGACAGGCGCGGCGCGGAGAGCTGCACGATCGCCGACAGCGAGATCGTCGTGAAGCCGGCTATCGCGAGCGCGGGGTGTACGAGCAGGTCGCCATCGACGAGAATCAGAGCTATACCCATCGCGCCCAGCGCGGCGCGCGTCCACGCGGCCGTTCTGCGGGCCCGCAGCACGTGGGGGTCGGTGTCGGCTATCGGCGGGATGTGGTCGCCGATCTCCAACTCGATGTCGTCGGCGCTCACCCTGGACACGTCCACTTATTCGACAAGCGGACGCATGCGCTTTAGCATTGTGTGCGCGATGCCACGAACGATTGCCAATGTCAGAACGGACGAGCTGGACGGGAAACCCGATCCGCTGACCGCGCCGGCGCAGGCGGTTCCGACACGCGCGGGCAAGGACACGACGAGCCTCGGCGACTGCGGGCGGGCGTTCTGGCGCCAGCCCTCTCCGCCGTACCTCCTCGGCGCGGTGTTGCTCGCGCTGGCATTGCGCTTGGCGCAGGGCTCCTGGAGCTGGCGCGACCTGGTTATGGCGCTCGGGCTCCTCGCGGTGACTCCGTTCGTGGAGTGGGCGATCCACGTGTACATGCTGCACTCGCCTCCCTTCAACCTCTTCGGCCGTCGCGTGGAGATGCTGACCGCGCGCGAGCACCGCGCCCACCACGAAGCGCCGGGTGTGCTCGACGGCGTGCTGCTGCCGGTGTATGGGGTGCTCGTGTTCCTACCGATGATCGCGCTCGTGAACTGGGGAATGTCCTTCCCCATCTCCCTCGTGCTCGGCGGCCCACGACTTGCCTACGCGACCACGGGAGTGCTCACCAGCTTCACGATCCTCGCGGCGTATGAGTGGAGCCACTTCCTGATCCACACCCCCTACCGCCCGAAGGGTCGCTACTTCAAGGCGATCTGGCGCAACCACCGGCTGCATCATTTCAAGAACGAGCGCTACTGGTTCGGAGTGACCTCTACCGTGGGCGACCGTGTGATCGGCACGCTCCCGGATCAGCGCGAGGTTCCCCGCTCCCCCACCGCGCGCTCGCTGAACGTCGATCGCTGAAGGCCAGCCGTTCCCGCCATGCGGCTTGTGTAGCGGACGCTCGGTAGCGAAGCGACCGCTACGCCGCGTAGGGAACGATCGTCTTGTCGCTGCAGCCGACCAGCTTGTAATGGCGATTCGCGGCGAGCTTGCGCATCACGAGGATCTTGTGTCCGGGACCATTGCAATCGACGACTCCGTGGCCGTAGACCAGCAGCACATGGTCTTCACCGCCACCGGTCCAGATGTAGTTGGTGCCGTGACTTGCGTATATCCAATCGTTGCCTTCTCCGCCGTAAAGACGATCGACCTGGGTCGTGTCGTTTCCTTCGGCGTGTGAGTCTCCCCAGATCACGTCGCCCGCCGGACCGGCGTGGATCGCGTCGTTGCCGTCTCCGCCGAGCAGCTCGTTGTGGCCGATGCTCGCCGGCACCAGATCGGTTTCTTCGTACTTGTGGCCGCAGAACGTGGGCAGACCGGCAGGCAGAGCCACCGCTGGGAATAGCGGCGGCTGGGCGGCCTCGGATGAGCTGCCGTCCCGCTGGCATTCAAGCTCGAGCTGCGAGATCGTCGTAAAGCGGGGACCGTCGCCAATGCCGGGGAAGCCGCAGTTGTGGTACTCGCCGCCCGTCTGTTCGCCGTCGCACGAGTAGCTCGGGTCGGTGGCGTCGAACGGATCGTGCCCGGGCCGGCCGTCGAGCGGCCGGCTCAGGTTGTTCGAGTTCTGCAGCAACATCCCGGTGATCTCAGGCCATCCGGCATGGTTGGCCTCCGCGACCCGTGCGGAGGGAGCGCTCTGCACGGGCGCGCGAGCGAAGGCCGTGGCGCTCAACGTCAGCGACGCGACGACCAGGCAGACACAGAGGGCGGTTGAGTTGTTCGGTCCCGGGCGGGCTATCGTCCCAGCTTGACATGCTCCGGTATGGCTTGCGCCATTTGCGGGCCGTATATTCGTCTAGCGCGACTCCTGCTGTAGCAGCGCGGTGGCGGCACTTGCCGGATCGAGACGTCGCTGCACAACCTCCTCCAGCAGCCGCTTGAACTCGACGTCCTCGCGCAACTCCTCCTCCAGGCGTCGGCGCATTCGCGCGGTGGCTATCGCCAGCACCTCGTTGCGCAGGTTGCGTCCGCGGCGCTCCTGCAGAGTGCCCTCGCTGAGGATGTGCGCGCGGTGGGCATCGAGCTGCTCGACCAGCTCGAGAATGCCCTTGCCGTGGGCGGCCTCGGTCTTGACGATCGGCACGCGCCACTTGGGGTGGGCGGGATTCGATTCAGAGTCCCCGCTGAGATTGGCGAGCGAGAGGACTCCTCGTATCTCGCGCACCATCGTGTCCGTCAGGGGATGGTCGGCCTTGTTGATGACGATCACGTCGGGGATCTCCATCACGCCCGCCTTCAGCGCCTGAATCGAGTCGCCCGAGCCGGGCATCAGCACGAGCACAATCGTGTCGGCGTGGTCGATGATGTCGATCTCGGCCTGACCGACACCGACTGTCTCCACGAACACGTCCTGGCGCCCGGCCGCATCGAGCAGCAGCGCGGCCTGCAGGGCTGCCTCGGATAGGCCGCCGAGCGCGCCGCGATTGGCCATCGAGCGGATGAACACGCCATGGTCGAGGAAGTGCTCGGTGAGGCGGATGCGGTCGCCGAGCAGCGCGCCCTGGGTGAAGGGCGAGGAGGGGTCGATCGAAAGCACGCCGACCGAACGGCCGGCTTCGCGCCGCGCCTTGGTGAGGGCACCGATCAGCGTGGACTTGCCGACCCCGGGCGGCCCGGTGAAGCCGTAGACGGCCGCCCGGCCCGTGTGAGGGTAGATCTCGCGCACCAGCTCCCAACCCTCGGGGCGGTCGTCCTCGACGAGCGTGATGGCGCGTGCGAGCGCACGGCGGTCGCCGTCGAGCAGACGTTGGGCGAGCGTGGGTGGCATCGGCGAAGTATCTAGGAAAGCTCCCTCCACCCACTCGCTGCCTGGCGTCCCCAGCGCGACGCATAGCTCTAGGATGCGCGCTCGTGAAACAGCTCAAAGAAGCGCTGCGTACATGGCGATGGATGCGCCAGAAGAACATGGTCAACCGGCACTTCGCGTTGCTTGCAGCGCGCTGGTTGCGACTGAAGCTGCGCTATGGCAAGCGCTTTCAGACCGAAGGCATGTGCTTCATCTGCCCCGGCGTGAAGTTCGAGATCGGCAGTAACGCCACCTTGCGCATCGGCCGCTGGTCGTGGGTGGGGCACGACTCCAAGATCCGTGTGCACGAGGGCGAAGTTTCGATCGGCGCGAAGACCGTGATGGGCCAGGAGTGCACGATCTCCGCCTACCAGCACGTGTCGATCGGCAGCGAGTGCATCATCGCCGACCGGGTGATGCTGATCGACTTCGACCACGGCGTGGTGGAGGTCGAGCGTCCGATCCGACTGCAAGGCATCTACAAGCGCGACGTGAGGGTTGGCAGCAATGTTTGGATGGGTTATGGGTCGTGCATTCTGAGGGGCGTTAGCGTCGGGCACAACAGCATCGTGGGCACGAACGCGGTGGTCACCAAAGACGTGCCCGAGAACGCGGTTGTTGGCGGTGTGCCCGCGAAGGTGCTGAGGATGCGCGAGGCGCCACAGCAGTTGCGCTGGGAGTAAAGCGACTTCAGGATCCTGTGAGTGCTTGGTGTATGGCGGTTCCCCGTTGGGTGAGTTGCCAAGCGTTTGGTTCCCCCTTGATTTGGCCATCTCCTTGGTTTTCGATCAATCCTGAGCGTTGTAGACGGCTGAGCAGGCGTGACATTTGGCCCTCGTCGGCTATCCCGGAGTGCTCGGCTATCAAACGATTTGACGCTCCAGGGTCCTCGGCGATCGTCGCAAGGACACGGGCCGTGCGGTAGGTGAAGCGGATCGAGAGACCCTTGAACGGATCCTTCGCATTCGAGGTTGTCGTCGATGCTTCGGGGGCCGGGCGTTGCAGTTCGCGACGTGCGACGGCGGAACCGAGATAGGGGTGCACGATCATGCTCATCAAGGGACTCGTCAGCGCGACCAACGGGCCTTGAGAACCCTCTTCAGACGATGCTTCGAGCAGACATGCCTGGATGATCGACAGCGCCCCGCCGACGACGCCCTGCCCAGCCAGGGGGGGCGGCTCGTTTCCACGCTTGGCTTCAGAGCGACCCTGCTCAACGAGATCGACCAAGCCGGCGATCGCCTGCGCCCGGCGCTCGCTGACGAGGGGCCCCGTTTTAAGCGTCTCGATCACGCACATACGCGCGAGATCGGGCTCGCCGTCCAGCAGTTCCAGCAGCGCGATCAGCGAGCCGCGGGTCCGCTCACGCCAACTCCCATCGCCCGCATAGATGGGCGCCAGCCGGCGCGCGATGTGGTCTACTGCCTGGTCGAACGCAGCCAGGAGACACTGTTCGCGATCGTCGAAGATCTCATAGAACGTGCGCCGCGAAACACCCGCACGTCTACATACACGCGCGATCGTGGCGCCGTCAAAGCCGTACTCCGAAACCACTTCGACCATCGCCAGCGACAAGCGCCGGCGCTGCATTCCCACCACGTGCCCACCCTCACGACCTGGATGTGAGACACGCTCACGACGAGCCTCAGCACGGACGCTCATCGCCGCACCCTTATGTCATGCGGGCTGAGCACGTCATTTCTTCTTGTGCTCACTGGATTTCTTTGCCTTGCCGGCCCTTCTGGTCTTCTTGACCTTATTATGCTTCGTACAGCCGGTGACGGTTACGGGCGTGGTTTGGTGTAGCACCGCCCCGTTCTGCGCGGTGAACGCTGTCGGCATCTTCAGGGTGGCTTTGCAGAGGCTCGTGTTCGCGGCAAGGGCAGAGTATTTGCCTTGCGGGAGGTTCAGTTCGAACAGGCCGATCGGGACGTCGGGGACCTGCTTGAACGTGCTGCTAGTGATCCCCGCTTTGCTGATGAACGTAGAGCCGACAAGGTCGATCGTGACGTTATCGCCTTGGAACACGATGATCAGGTTCGGGAATTCTTCCCCTGCGTGGGAGACGAAATACGCCGGGCCTTCGATCGGGACCGGCAACACCGGCGTTAGGGCCCTGGCATGACCGACGATCGAGTCTGGTGGGCAGTTAGCGGGGTTGGCGTTGAAGACCGCCGCGGTACATGCCTTTTGCAATGTCGTCAACCGTGACGGCAGCTGCTTGGGCAGATCGACCTTGACGCTCTGAATGTTCGACTGGCTGGACGCTTGGTTGAATCCTAGGTTCCCGACGGGATAGACGATCTTTGCGGACAGGCTCGCACCGTTAGCACGAGATGTTTTCCCCGAGGTTGAAACTTTGAAATTCGGGGCGAACTTGAGCGCCTGACAGGAACCCATCTGGAAATGACTGGACAATGCTGCCTGGACCCCTTCGGTGCTGGTAGCTGTGCCAGAGAAGCTCATGGGGTTGCAATCGGTCGGGTTGAACATGAATTCCGGACGGTCAATTACGGCGTTGATGGACCGTAGATCCGCAGGGATACCCTTTACGATCGTCGGCAACGGGTCCGTCACGACCGTGATCTGGGAGGTGTGTGGGTCCACTTCGATCTTTGCGCGGACCACTTCTGTCCCGAGGTTGAATGGGCCGGCTACCAATGGCACGACTATCGACAAACCGAACGGCGCACCCTTATACGGTCCGGTCAGGTAGATCGGCGCCGGTGGAGCGTTCTGCTGAGGAATGAACAACGGGTATGGGCCGGGACCAGCACCAACGACCGTATGCCCGATCTGTGACGTAGCAGCACAGGTCCCAGCGTTAGCCTGTGCTTCGGGACAGACTGGGATCTTCGCGATCATCCCCAACAACCCCTCTGGTGTCTTGAACGAGAGGCTCTTGACGCGCTGCTGGCCGTCGCCGCGCTGCAACAGCATCGTGAAGCCTGTGTAGCCGCCGGCCTGATCGGTCGTCGAGCCGGCCGTCATCGTCGGCTCGAACGGGAGCGAGCTCTCGCACGGTGAACCGCCCGGACCAGCCGTGATCTGAAAATTGCTGTTATCAAGCGCATCTTCCACGAACGGGCTGGCCCATGGCGTGAAGTCGGCGGTCGAGTAGTACAGGCCGCAGTGCTCGGGGGTCACCAGCGCGGCCTGAGCGCCCCCACTGAACGACAGCGCAAATTCGGTCAGCGGCGCGTCTGGGGTTCCCGGGTCCTGCGGTGTTCCCTTGAACGTGGTGACCAGCTGTCCCGTCTGTTCGTTCAAGTGCACCGTCCCGATCAGCTTCAGGTTCACGCCTTCACCGGACGCCGCGACCAACAGTTCTACTTCGGGCGGGTTTTTCTGCAGAATATAGACGTTGCCTCTTAGCCTGTTCGGCAGTAGCGGCGTTGAGATTTCATCGGTGCCGACCTTTGACGCCGCGGGACACGAGGGTGGCCCCTCCATGCTTTCCTTTTCGGCTTCCGGGCCGCCGATGTCCTCCTGCGCGGGCTGGCACGCGACCAGTCCCGTTGCCTGGCCAGGATTGATCACTACGCCTTCCGGAAGCGTGACTGTCGTTTCCTTCAAGCCGGAAGAGGCCAAGCCTTCCGGATTCAGGCCCTGCGGGAGCTTGACCGTCGCCGTCAACCCCGCCGGCGTATCGGAGAAGCTCGTGTCAGGCGAGATCCCGATCGTCGGTTCGAAATGCTGCATACGTCCGCAACCGGTGAAACCGATCGGTTCGCCTTCGGGGTTGTGCATCAGCAAGCTGGAGGATGCCATCGCACTTTCGTCCTGCCATGTGCCATCGATTTCAAGGCTGAATTCCGGTGGCGCCCCGCACGAAGTTGGGAGCGTCAGGAAAGGCACCGGCTTGAGCCCGCTGCCATTGTGTTCGGCCGGCACGCCCCACAGGGTCGTACTACTGAAAGAGATTGCTCGCTGTGGGACCTGAGTGTGCTCGGTTATCGCGCTGTCGCCACCAGAGCGAACCTTTGCGTCCAAGAAAGTGGGGATGCCCACGATATTGAAACCAAATTGGGCCGCGACTCCAGCCGGTGGTACCAAGTTAAATATCTTTTCAACTATATGGAGGGACCCAGAGACAGTTACCGTCTCTTCACCGATCCAGCTGCCACGCGGGCAGTCCGCGCCGCCGCCTCCCCCTTCGTTGAACTGCTGGCGCGTGCACTGAGGTACCGCCGTCGGCTCGCCCACGATCCCAGGAGGCGTGTTCGCGACGACGTAGTGCATTTCACCTCCTGTCGGAAGATCGTATTCAGGGCCCAGATTCCGTGAATTGTTGCTGAAGACCACCGTCAGGTCGTTGGGATGCGAGCCGGCCTGTGTATCGAGCGTGCCGTCGGCGTTTGACGCCCACACATCGAAATTAGAGACGCCCAATCCGCTTTCTCCCGACTTAAACATCACGGGAAAGGACGAGCTTATGGAATGCAGCGCACCTCCACCAGACACGCTCACTCGATCGACCGACCGCGTTTCACCTGAAGGAGCCGTTTTGACGGTAATCGGGATTACAATATTGTGCATTGGAGTCACGCCTTCACGCAAAACACCAGGCACCGGTATAGGGGTCATGGCACACGTTATTACTACAGTTCCCGTGCAAGTCGGAGGTGCGACCCCCCCTTCTCCAGATATAGCCCCACCGGTAGCTTCCACACCTGCGGGCAACGTATCGACCACAGTCGGACCTTGGCCAGCTTCCGCCGACCCGACGTTATATACGTAGAGGTACAGAAATCCAGACTCGCCAGGCGCCAGATTCGTGGGGCTGGTCTGCCCAAAGACCTGATAGCCGGGCATCGGCGCGTCGGCGATAGCCGACGAGCACGACCACAGAGCGCAAGCACAGGCCGCGAACAGTGCCAGAGCATGTCGTTTGAGCATCATTATTTTCTTCCCTTCTTCTGACTGGCCGAGCGCTTTGCGTTGCCTTTGGTCCCATACAATCTTTTCGCCTGCGTCTTACACGATGCTCTCTGCTTCTTTGGCCTGCCTCTGCACAGCTTCAGCGCTCTCGCGAGCTTTTGCGCTCGCGTCAAGGGCTTGGACTTGACTTTGACTGCTGGCACCGGCGCCGCGGAGGAAAAGTTCCCAACACCGGCGAACGTCACGCTCGCCGGTGTCGCGAAGATCGGCCCTGGCGCGGGTATACCCTGACAGCCGGTGCCCGTGCACGCGGACGGCGTGGGAGCCACAACACCGTCCGCGCGCGCATCGAAAACCTTGAATAGTTCGTCTCCCGCGTCGGGGGTCAAGTTTGACCTGGTGATCACGAACACGTCGCTGCCATTGACGCTCGCCCCAAGCAAACTCGAAGGATCGACGCTGGCGCCACTCGACAACAGCGAGATGCAGCCCCCCTTCGCTCCCTGGCCTTCGCGACAGCTGCCAACCCCTTCGCGCTCCCACTCGTACACGTCCTGCTTGCCGTTTGTATCGCGCGAGACGAGCGCGGAGACACTGTCAAAGAACACGCGACCGCCGTCTTCGGAGACCAATGTCGGAATATACGTATCCCGCCAACTGACCGGCAGGAAACCGCTGGAGCCGGCTTCGTCGCTCTGGCTGCAGGACGCGCAGAACAAGGTCTTGGAGCTCGCGTCATAGACATAGACCTCCTCCTGATGTTCGTTCTTATAGCCGTCCGGGAAACCCTGGGCCTTC
>Ga0209007_1000776_pt1 | contig 10664 bp, 9 predicted proteins | sample JacPinW_OM1H0_O2_FD_187961 | JGI IMG/M metagenome (GOLD analysis project Ga0209007, IMG submission 187961) | Forest soil microbial communities from Algoma, Ontario, Canada - Jack Pine, Ontario site 1_JW_OM1H0_O2 (SPAdes) (version 2) | ecosystem: Environmental > Terrestrial > Soil > Boreal...
TGCGGACGTCGGACTTTACCAGCCAATAGTAGTGAATCACGCCCAGCACCGCGATCAGATAGATCAACCGGTGCAGCATTTGCCAGCGTTTTCCGCCCAGGCGCCGAATCCATCCGGCCGTCGACGTGATCGCCAGCGGAACGAGAAGCACGAACGCCGTAAATCCCACGGTGATGAACGGGCGCTTCAGCACGTCCTTCCACATTTCGGACCAGGCGAAATCATGATCGGGCCAAATCCACGTGGTGAAATGGAGACAAACGTAAAAGAAAGCAAAAAGCCCCAGCATTCGGCGAAATCGAATCAACTGCGGCAGGTGCAGAATTTTCCGCAGCGGAGTGATCGCCAGCGTGATCACCAGGAACCGCAGCGTCCAATCCCCGGTGAAGTGCGTGACGTAGGCCACAGGATCCGACGTTAGGTCGTTGTGCAGCCCTCTCCACGTGAGCCAGCCGAAGGGTCCCAGGCAAGCCGCAAACACTACAACTTTGGTCCATTTGCTCGTCAGGACGGAATTCACCGAGGCTCCGTCAGAAATTCTTGCGCAGATCCATGCCCGTGTAGAGGCTCGCGACCTGGTCGGCGTAGCCATTGAACATCAGCGTCGGAATCCGCTTCGTGAACAGGCCGAATCCCGGCCCAAGCCGCCGCTCGGTCGCCTGACTCCATCGCGGATGGTCCACGTTTGGATTCACGTTCGAGTAGAAGCCGTACTCATTCGGAGCGTAGAGATTCCAGGCGCTGTCCGGCTGGCTTTTCACGAACCGAATTTTCACCAGCGATTTGATGCTCTTGAACCCGTACTTCCAGGGAATCACCATCCGGACCGGAGCGCCGTCCTGATTCGGCAGCGTCTCGTCGTACATTCCTACGCACAGCAGCGTCAGCGGATTCATCGCCTCATCCAAGCGCAAGCCTTCCACGTAAGGAAGCTGAATCCCCGCGCGGCTGGCCAGCGGCATCTGACTCGGATTGTAATAAGTCTCAAACGCCACGAATTTCGCCTTCGACGTCGGCTGCACCAGATTCGCGATGGTGCTGAACGAATATCCGATCCACGGCACCACGATCGACCACGCCTCCACGCAGCGATGCCGGTAGATGCGCTCCTCGAGCGGCGCAAGCTTCATGATTTCCTCCATCGTGAACTTGCGCGGCTTGGCGACCTCGCCCTCGACGGACACAGTCCACGGCGAAGTCTGAAAATTCGCGGCGTATTTCGCGGGCTCGTCCTTGTCCGTTCCAAACTCGTAGTAATTGTTGTACGTAGTCGTTTTTTCGATTGGCGTGAGCGTTTCGGTGGTGCTACCCGGCCATTTCACCAGGCCGGTCAATTTCGCGGGCGCTGCAGCCGGCTTGCCACCGGCCAGAGCGATCCAGCCCGGCACTTTCTTGTAAGCCTCGTATGCGGCGCCCGTGGCCACCAACCCGAGCAGAAAATTACGGCGGCCCATATAGAGGGTCTTCGGCGTGACATCCCGGTAGGTCAAATCCGGCTGGCGTTTGATCAGCATCGCAATCCCTCCCGTCACCCTACACATCGTACGCCGGGCGTTACAGATTTGGATGTCCGACTCTGGGGCCGGGATGCCGTGGGGTAAACCCTAAGTGGACGTTAATTCAGCGAGTAACGCGTCGCGGACGCGCTGTTGATGGGCGTCATCGAGCTTTTTACCCCCCGACGTAAGATAGAAGGCATCGATCGCCATCTGGCCTTCCGTTTCGATCACGGCGATTTCGATGTTGCAGTTCTGCCGCGAAAGCTGCGAGCTCACGCGGTACAGAAGACCCAGCTGGTCCTGCGCGATCACTTCCACCAAGGTGCTGTGGGCCGAACAAGAATCATCGACTTCGACCTTCGTCTCGACCTTCACTTTCGGAGCGGTGTTCTTCTCCGATCGCAGGCGATCGCGCAGCATGCGATCGAGATCGGCCTTATCCATGACCACATCGTGAATACTGGTCTTGAACCGTTCCCATTCGGGGAGGTTCAGCTCGAGAGTCTGAAACCGGTCGGTAAAGAAGAAAGTGTCCACCACGATTTGCGAGCTATTGGAAAACGCGCCGGCCTTCACGATGTTCATTCCCCAGGCCGCCAGCGCTCCGGTCATCCGTGCAAACAGGAACGGCCGGTCCAGCGTCACCACCGTCAGCTCGTACCAGTTGCGCCCGCGCGTCAGCTCGACTTGCACGGGATCGGCGGCCAGGCGTCCGGCCATATCCATATGGCGAATCACGTCGCTCGCGCCCTGCGTGCGCAGATAGCGCTTCGGCAGGCCTTCCAGAAAACTGTCGAGTTTCTTTCCCGCCGCGGGAATCAATGTGCGGAGATGCGTCATCACTTCGTCGTCCGCGTCGCCGCGCACACGCTGATCCACGCTGCGCATCATGTAGTTCGCCACGCCGATGTAGAGCTGCCACAGATTCTCGGCCTTCCACGGCGTCAGCGCCTCCGGATTCACCGCCTTGATATCCGCGTAGGTGAACAGGCAAAGCATTTTCAGCCGCTCGGGAGTGCCCATTTTTTCAGCGATCTGGCGAATCGCATCCGGATCAAAGATGTCGCGCCGCAGCGCCGATCCCATTTCCAGATGATGGCGAATCAGAAAAAACACGGTCTCGCGATCCGGCGGATCGATGTCCAGCCGCTCCATGCAGGCTTCCGCGATCTCCAGGCTGCCGGCGATGTGGTTCTCGGGCTTCGTTCCCTTGCCCGTGTCGTGCAGCAGCAGCGCCAGATACAGCAGATCCGGCTGTTCGAGCTCTTCGAGCAGTTCCGAATATCCCTGGTCCCACTTGGACTGCGATTTCCGGAGAGCGTGGAGGTTCTCGATGGTCACGAAGCTGTGCTCGTCCACCGTGAATCGGTGCGAATAATCGCGAATGACGAGCGAATCGATGGCCTTGAACTCCGGCAGCAGCGGCGTGAGCATGCCGAGCGAATGCATGGCGCGCAGCGCTTCGGCGGCGTGCGGCGCTACCAGAATTTCCTGCAGATAGTGCCAGAGATGCGCGCCCTTCGGCGGCGATTCGACCAGCGCCGGCTGCACCTCCTCCACCTGATGCTCGGCCGACGAGCTCAGGCTCAGGCCATGCCGCGCCATAAAGCGAAACATGCGCAAAGGCAGCTCCGAATCGCTCAATGCCTCCTGTCGCTGGAGGAAAATCCGGCCGTCGACCACGGCGAATTCGGCGTTCGACAGCCGCGACCGCAGACTTTGAAATTGTTTGTAAAGGGAGGGGCGCGCCGCCGGAAATTCCTCAAGAAGCTGCAAGGCCACCCGATGAATCAACCGCGCATGTCCGAAGTAGATCCGCATCCAATCCGATGCCGTCAGCGTGCCGCTGCCCGGCGCGCCGATTCTCTCCGCTGCGGCTTCATCCTGCGCTAGCCAGGCCAGCGTGTTGTCGTCCCGGCCGTGGCGAAAATGCAAGAAGCATCGCACCGACATCAGAAATTCCAGCGCCGCGTCGAATCGCTCCCGCAGCCAGGGCGGCAACAGGGTTTTGCCGTCAGGCCATGCGCCTTGCTCCTCCATCGCTGCGATCAGCGCGAGCCATTGCGCCAGATTGTAGTCACGCAGGCCGCCGGGACCGTCCTTCACGTTCGGCTCGAGATGAAACACGGTGTTCCCGAATTTATTGTAGCGGCCATGGGTCAAGTCGGTGAGGCGCTGGACGATGGAACGCGATTCGCGCGAGACGAGCCTGGGGATCAGTTGATCGTGCAGCCGGTCAAAGAGGCTGCGGTCTCCCGCGAGGTACCGGCAATCGAGCAGCGAAATTGTGAACTCGACGTTGCTCGGATCGAATTTCTCGCATTCGGCGAAAGTTCGGGTGGCGGGACTCAGCTTGAGCCGCAGGTCCCAAATCTCCTGCGAGAAACTCGCGATTCGCTGCTTCAGATCGCGCTCAGGAGCGCCGACTGCGTGCAGAAACAAAATGTCGACATCGGAAAACGGAAAAAGCCACTTGCGGCCGTATCCCCCAAGCGCGATCAGCGCGACGTTCGCCGGGCCCGCTTCATCCGGCCCGATCAGTTCCTTCCACAGGCGCAACGCGACAGCATCCATCAGCGCCGTGCGCCCCCGAACCGCCGCACGGCCGTCGCCCGTGGCCGCAAATTCCGTGCGAATGCGTACCGATTCGCTCGCGTAGAATTCGCGCAACACGCTTCCCGGCATGTTCCTGGTGGACATACGTGTCAGACGTTGCCCCGATGGCGGTCCCGGCCTCGCTCTGCCGAGTCATTCGCGGAACTGCCCGGCGCCTTTACGTTTCGCCCGGTCTTCCCGACCGGCGCTTACAGCGCACTGTCGCCGCGTTCGTCGTTGCGAATCCGTATGGCGTCGTCGATCCGGCTGGTGAAGATCTTGCCGTCTCCGATCTTACCCGTGCGTGCCGCGGTGACGATCGCCTGCACCACCTTTTCCGTCATCTCGTCCGCCACCACGAGCTCGATCTTCGTCTTCGGAATCAGATCGACAGTATATTCGCGGCCTCGATAGAATTCCGTGTGGCCCTTTTGGCGGCCGTGGCCGCGCGCTTCGAGCACCGTCATGCCCTCGACGCCGATTTCGTGCAGCGCGTCCTTCACAGGGTCGAGTTTCGAGGTCTGAATAATGGCTTCGATTTTTGTCATCGTCTTTCGTCCCGACTCTCCGGGTCCTTGCCGAGGAAGCCCGCCAGATTTCGCCGAGCGAAGCCTTTTCATCCCCATTCGCTTCGGTCGAAAAAGCCCCGTCCGAACTGTAGCTTCTTACCCTGCTGCAAGGTAGTGCCTATTTTCAATACACGCGATTGAAGCGACGTAGGAGGCCTCGAATCGCCGTCGCGCATTATACACGCATCCCGCGAGGCAGCCGTCCCGGCTATCGGCCAGATTTAGGCTACCGCTCGCGCAACTTTTCCAGCTTGCCTGTGTTTCATGAATCGTACGGCCTCTCTACCAGCTTTCGGGGGCTGACATTTGAAATGAACGTCATCTTACTGAGAGGAATACGACCATGAAGACTCGCGAAATAATTTTGAGTGCGGCGGCCCTGATAGTTCTGTGCGGCGCGCCCGCATTCGCGCAGCAGTCCAGCACCACCGCGACCCCGGCCACCGGTCAGCCTGGTGAAATCCAGCAGCGCAAGGACAACCAGCAGGATCGCATCGCCGGCGGGATTCAGGACGGCCAACTCACCTCCGGTGAAACCAAGAACCTGGAAACGAAGGAAGCGGACCTGAACAAGGAAGAGCACACCATGCGCCAGGACGACGACGGCCATCTCACCTCCGCCGACCGCACCCAGCTCAACAACCAGCAGAATCACCTGTCAAACCAGATCTACGACGACAAGCACAACGCCGCCGTCGAACACAACGGCCCCGGCGAAATCGGCCAGCGCGAGGAGAATCAACAGGACCGCATCGCGCAGGGCGTCCGGAGCGGACAGCTGACGGCCGGTGAAACTGCGAAGCTTGAGAACCAGCAGCAGGGCATTCACCGCGAAACCGCGGCGGATCGCCAGGCAAACGGCGGAAAGCTGACCGGTGCGGATCGTCGCGCGATCAACCAGAGCCAGAATCGCGCCTCGCGAAACATCTACAACAAAAAGCACAACGGACGTACCCGCTAATTCGTGAAAATCCCTCGGCCGCGACGCCGGGGGATTTTCTATTTTGGGTAGCCGTTTGGATGCTTCAGGCGCCAATCCCACTGCGTTCGCAAAATCGTCGACAAATCAGAGTGCATGGGATTCCATCCGAGCACTTTCTTCGCCCGGCCCGCGTCGGCAACCAGTTTGGGAGGATCCCCCGCGCGGCGTCCTTCAACCTTCATGGGAATCGGCCTTCCCGTCACTTTGCGCGCCATTTCAATAACTTCCATCACCGAAAAGCCGTCGCCGGAGCCGAGATTCAGACAATCGGAATCGCCGCCACCCCGCAAATATTCGATGGCCAGCACGTGGGCCTCGGCAAGATCGGCGACGTGCACGTAGTCTCGAACGGCCGTGCCGTCCGGCGTAGGATAGTCCGTGCCGAAAACCCGGATGTGCGGCGTCTCACCGGCGGCGGCCTTCAACAGATTTGGCACCAGATGGGTTTCGGGCTCGTGCAGCTCTCCGCATCGCTCGGTGGCGCCCGCGGCGTTGAAATACCGCAGCGAAACCGACTTCATTCCGTAGGCGGTGTCGTAGCTCGCCAGCAGCCGCTCCATCATGAATTTCGACCAGCCGTAGGGATTCACCGGCCACTGCGGGCACGATTCGGTGATCGGAACTACCTTCGGCTCGCCGTACACCGCAGCCGTCGAAGAAAGAACTATTTTCATCACGCCGCCTTTCACCAGCGCCCCCACGAACGCAATTCCCTGTTCGAGGTTGTTTTCGTAGTAGGTCCGCGGATCCTGGACAGACTCGCCGACGTAGGTGAGCGCCGCAAAGTGCACACAGGAATCAATCGCGTGTTCCGAGGCGATGCGTGCCACCAGGGCGCGATCGCTTACGCGACCTTCGTACAGCGGCACGTTTTTATCGATAGCGCAGCGGTGCCCGCGGTACAGATCGTCGAGCACGACCACGTGCTCGCCCTTGGTCCTCAACCTCTCAACCGTCGCGCTACCGATATAACCGGTCCCGCCTGTCACCAGAATCGTCATCGTGCCCCCGTCCGCATTTGGGCTTCGCGGCCCGTCCATGCGACGAAAGATCATAACAGGCGAAATCTGAACAGAGCGATGCAATCGAATTGCAGTTTAGAGACAAGCAGCAACATGTTGACCGCCTCGCGCGTAGTAACATAGAGACCTGTAAATGACCACGAGCGCCTTCAGCAACGGCCAAGCCGCCATCCGTCTTCATCAAGTTACGCGCCACTACCAGATGGGAGCGACGCTCGTCCGGGCCGCCGACAACATCACGCTCGATATCGGCGCGGGCGAATTTGTGGCGCTTCTCGGCAGTTCTGGTTCCGGCAAATCCACACTGATGAATCTGATGGCGGGCCTCGACCGTCCCACGTCGGGCGCAATCTTCGCCCATGACCGAAATCTTGCAGAGATGAGCTCGGAGGAATTGGCCCAGCATCGCACGCACACGATTGGCATCGTCTTTCAGGCTTTCAATCTGCTGCCGCGCATGACGCTCGAGGAAAACGTCGAGCTGCCGCTTCGGCTCGCGGAGGTCGACCGCGGTGAGCGGATGAGCCGCGTCCGCGAAGTTGTGGAGCGCGTGCGGCTGGGCGCGCGATTGACGCACCGGCCCACGGAGATGAGCGGTGGCGAGCAACAGCGCGCCGCGCTGGCGCGCGCGCTGGTCAACCGGCCCACGATTTTGCTGGCCGACGAGCCGACCGGCAATCTCGACAGCGCCACGGGCGACGAAATCATGAATCTGCTGCGCGAGATCAACGAATCTCTGGGCATGACGATTGTGATGGTCACGCACGAACAGCCGCGTGCCGAACGCTACGCGCACCGGCTGATTCATATGGGCGACGGCAAAGTGCTCAGCGACGGGCGGTCCTCATGAAGCGGCGCGACCTCGGCGAGCTGGCCTTCCGCAATCTGCGCGAGGCGGCGCTGCGCAATTCGCTGACGACTCTCGGTATCGCTGTGGGAGTAGCGTCGCTGGTCGCCATGCTGTCGCTGGGCGTCGGTCTGCAAAATCTCGCCAACGATCGCCTGTCGCGTTCGGGACTGTTCGACGCGATTTTCGTGACGCCGAAATCCAATAATCCGACGTTCGGCCGGCCGCGAAACGAGATTCCGGAGCCAACCGGCCCGCCCAAGCCACTCAACCAAGAAGCGCGCAAGGAAATCGAAACCATCCCCAACGTAACCGAGGTCTATCCCGAAATCCGGTTTCCCACCGAGATCCATTACGACGGAAATCCCTTCACCACGGTGGTGGCGGGCGTGAGCCCGTCGGGGAAAACCGACGGCTCCTTCGACGGCATGACCGGTTCGTTTTTCTCCAGTCCCGCCGCGAATGAGGCGATCCTGCAGATCGACTTCGCGCGCCAGCTCGCGCCACAACAACCGTACGGCCTGATCGGCAAGAGTATCGTCCTGCGCTACGCCGAGCGCGAAGCCTTGCCGCCGGACCCGGGCGACAAGGACTCCGGCTCGGCCGGATTTTCCATCGTGCCAAAAGAACAATCCCTGCGCATCGTCGGCGTCATCGAGACCGATCCCGCCGGCGGCCTCGGCGCTTTCGGGCGCGGTAGGCTGTTCATCCCGCTTCAAGTCGCGGAAACGCTGCGTGCGGCCCAGACCAACGATCTTCGCGATCTCCTGCGTGACTCGCCCAATCAGAAAAACTACGAAAGCCTGACCGTGCGCGTCAGCGGCGCATCCAAAGTAAAAGACGCCGAGGATACGATCAAGAAAATGGGATTCACGACGTACTCCCTGCTCGACGCAACCAACGGCCTGAGGCTCGTATTCGCGGTCTTCGACTTATTCCTCGGAATTTTCGGCAGTCTCGCACTGGTCGTCGCCTCGCTGGGCATTGTCAACACGCTTGTGATGGCGATCCTTGAGCGCCGCCGCGAGATCGGCATCCTCAAAGCGCTGGGTGCGGCAGACCGCGACGTGCGACGCCTGTTCTTCGTCGAAGCGGGCGCCATGGGACTGCTCGGCGGAATCTGCGGCGTGGCTATCGGCTGGCTCATCGGCCATGCGATCAATTTGGGAACGAATATCTATCTTGCTCGCCGCGATCTTCCCGCGATCAGCGTCACAGCCGTGCCGTGGTGGATGGTTGCAGCCGCGATCGCTTTCTCGATATTCGTCAGCCTCGCGGCGGGAATGTATCCCGCCTCACGGGCCGCGCGCCTCGACCCTGTGCAGGCTCTGCGATATGAGTGAGTCGTCGCGAAAAGCTCTGACCCGCGTTGCTGTTCTGCTGGTCGCATTCACACTCGCGCTCGCTGTGGCAGCTGCGCCTGCGCACGCGTCTCCTCGCGCCGAATGCCGCTCCGTGCCCAGCAAGCTTCTCGGACGTAAAGTGCCATACTGCGTCCTGCTGCCTCCCAGCTACGACAACGACAGGACACGCCGCTACCCCGTGCTGTATTTCCTGCACGGCCTCGGCCAGAACGAGCAAGCCATGATCGACTCCGGCGGCTTCAATCTCACCCAGGATTTGTGGGAACAGATGCAGCTCGGCGAATTTCTGATCGTCGCGCCCGATGGCGATCGGTCCTTCTTCATCAACTCGCGCGACGGAAAACGCCCCTACGAGGATTTTCTGGTTCAGGAGATGCTGCCCTACATCGATGCGCATTACCGCACGAAAGAAGGCCGCCACAATCGTGGAATCGCCGGAGTGTCCATGGGCGGCTACGGCGCCCTGCACCTCGCGCTCCGCCATTCGGATCTTTTCGGTTCGGTCAGCGCTAATAGCGCCGCGCTGATCGCAAACCCGCCGGAAGACAGGGTTGACCCGGAATCGGCCACCGCCATTTCGCGCGCGCTCGGCGGCGCGTTTGGCACGCCGTTCGATCGCGCCTTCTGGGATCGCAACAGCCCCTTCACGCTGGTGCGCGAAAGCCCGCCGCCAGCCGGCCTGCAGATTTACTTTGATTGCGGCACGGAGGACGATTACGGTTTCAATCGCGGCGCGCAGGAGTTCCACGACTTGCTGGTGTCACGCCGCATCCCGCACGAGTTCCATCTATACCCGGGCGGCCACGACATCAACTATTTCGCCGAACATCTGCCCGATTCGCTTCAGTTTCAATCGAAAGCGCTTGGCGCACTGCCGGTGCCGAAGAAATAATCCGGAACGCGCGAAGACTAAAACGTCAGCCGCGCGCCAAACTGAAACTCCCGTTTCGGCAAGTCCGACGTGAACGTCAGCGGCGTGCTCGGACTCGCGACCCCTCCTCCGGGGAGAGGCGTGCCGGGCCGAATCCCGTGAATGTTAAACGTCGTTTCCCCATCGCCACCGAGCGCCGCGGGAAGGCCGAACAATGGGTCCACTTCGTTGTTCACACTGGCAAAGTTCGTCCTATTTGCGATGTTGAATCCCTCCGCCGTAATCAGCAAATTCAGCTTCTCGGTCAGCTTGTGCTGCCGGGCAAGGCGCATGTCGAATTCGATGAGATTGGGTCCCAGACCGGTGTCGCGCGGCGCTCCAATTGGACGCTCGTTCGTCACATGGTTGTCCCCGTTGTCTTCTCCTTCCACCAGCAGGTTGAAAGGATGCCCGCTGGCATAGGTGAAAATCGGAGCGAGTTGCAATCCCGACAGGACGGCTTGCTTCCAGGGACTGTCGCGCGAACTCTTTTCCCCAATTGGCCGCGACAGTAGTCCGCGCTACATTCCGCGTCAACTGAGACTTTGCTACGGTTGAGGCGTGTGCCGCGGACGGTGGAGGGAAAATTCAAACGGCGCGGTTCGGAATGGAATTTGCCGCGAGGAGTAAGCGTGTGTAGTGCCTTGCAACTTGATGGTTCTGGATGGGAGGCGCGGCGCCTCCGACAAAGCGACACCACGCAGGAAACACGCGGGCCCGAGCCCCAGTCGACCTGAACTAGTCCGCGGCTCCAGCGGCCTTGCGCTCAAATTCCGCGAACTTCCCGCCCGACTCGGCCAGTTTCTCGAGCAGTGGCGCCGGCTCCCATAGCATTCCATGCTGTTTGTGAAATTCGCATACTCGATCGTACACTTT
>Ga0209007_1000777_pt1 | contig 10652 bp, 11 predicted proteins | sample JacPinW_OM1H0_O2_FD_187961 | JGI IMG/M metagenome (GOLD analysis project Ga0209007, IMG submission 187961) | Forest soil microbial communities from Algoma, Ontario, Canada - Jack Pine, Ontario site 1_JW_OM1H0_O2 (SPAdes) (version 2) | ecosystem: Environmental > Terrestrial > Soil > Boreal...
CGGAGAGTCTCAGCGCTTCTTCCGCCGCGCGCCTCTCCGTGATGTCCGAGCCCTCTACGAAAATCGAAGTGACTTCGCCGGATGCGGCTTTGATCGGCTGATAAACGAAGTCGATATAGCGCGTGTCCGCGCTACCGTCCGTGTTCTGAAAAACAATTCTGATATCTTTGCCGACAAAGGGTTTTCCGGTCGCAAAAACGCCATCGAGGAGATCAAGAAATCCCTGGGCTTCAACCTCGGGAAAGGCTTCGCGAACGGTCAGTCCGATGACATCGCGATGTCCTATAAGCCTTGAATAGGCCGGATTGATCATCACGAAGCGGTAATCGGATCCGTGCAGCAACGCGGAGAAGCTTGGCGACTGGGAAAACATATCCCGCAGGCGCTGCAGCTCCAAGTCGCCTTGAGATCCAATGGAATGGTCGTGCGTCATCTTTTTTTTTATTCGGACCGCCGCAGGTCAAGCAATTGACACGAAATGCACCATTTGTTTGCTAGCAGGTTGCGGTTCCAACCTGCGCCTGAGTATATTTTAGTGGTGGCGCAATTGATTCAAGGCCTGATTTCTATCACTAACATAGGTTAGCCTGCGGTCATAATGTCTGCTGTCTAAGTGTCTGGTGGAGTTTGCGCTTACTTGCCTCTGCTGTCTTGTGGCGGGGCGGATGTCGCTACGCATCGTTCCGATGCGTCAGCGCTGCTAGGAGGAAGACAAGCATGCCTTATTTGCCCCCGGGCGCCACGGACCTCGTTTGGCCGCGCGCCAAGAATGGTGTTACGGCGCTCTGCGCCTCACCCCTCGCGCTATTCGGGGCCGCCCCTGCGGGCGTACTGCGCCACCGGGTGGCGCAGTCAGGGGATGGTGTGGCGGGTCAAGCGCGATTTGCTACAGGGGTGAGCCACATGTGGCGAACGCCGCGAATGGGGACCTTCAATCCGACTTCAAAATCCGCGGCAGGTCGGTGGTCTTGCATCCGCTTGAAATGGTGTCGATACCGCTGGATCGGTTGGGGGCCTAAGTCGGGTCGTTAGGCGGACAAAAGTCAGCAAATTGTCGCGGCGCTAGACGAGCTCTTTACGCGGGCACGCTTTCGGCCCGAATTCATCCTGACGTGCCTGGTCCGGATGGTGCACCCGGATTGAAGACTAGCGGTCCCTCAGGTGTTGTCCAATGGAAAAGCTCGACCCGATGATTGTTGTGTTTGTTTTCATGTTGAGCATCATCGGATTTTTTGTGCTCGCCGTGCGGTGGGCGCGAAAGAGTAGCACTCGCAGGACAGTGCTTCCAATGCCTTGCGATCGACGATCGTCAGGACGCCTCGGCTGTATTGAATGATTCGTTTTCGCTGAAACGAGATCGCCAGCAAGGTGAGCGTTGATCGTCGCACGCCTAACATGCTGGCGAGAGACTCTTGAGTCGCATGAAACTGATGCCCGTGAGTGAAGTCCTGCAAGGCAAGTAGCCTTCGCGCCAATCGTGCTGCAAGCCCATGGATCTTCGCACAGGCTGTGTTTTGCGCCAATTGTGCAAGTCTCACGAAAGCATATTTGCTGAGGGCCCGTCGCAACGCGAAATTGTGCTCCATCATGGGCTTGAAAGCCTCAGCTTTCATGTGCCAGGCTTCTCCAGATATTTGTACTACTGCCAAGAGGGGTTCGGTGTCGTAACCGAGCAAAAGTGGAAAACCGGCCATACCCTCATGCCCGACGAGCGCGACTTCAAGACAGGCATTGCCGCTAACTCTGGCGATCAATGATACGACGCACTCGGTCGGAAAATATACGTCGCGAATGAGTTCGCCGGGTTCGGAAAGAACATGGCCGGAATTGAGGGAAACTAGCTCGCAGGCCTCGCGGATAGTCTTGGACGCCCTCGCCGGCAATTCCTCGAGTAAGAGGTTTTGAACCGGCAGCGGACTCATCAAACTCCCTATGTCTCGCATTGAAAATACGCCACGCAGGCACCGCCGCAATTTCGCCGGCGATGGACGAGCCAAGCGCAAAGCTGCCCTTTAGTACCGGAGACAAACCGATGTCCGAACCGCGCTCCGTACTCATTGTTTGATTAGGCGACTCAGCAGTCACTAACATATGTTGCTATGCGACCTGCGCGCGATCGAAATGCGAACGCCACGCGGCGGAGTTCGAGGTTGCTGATCGAATTCGGCAAGCGTGTGCCATCGTGTTGCTCTAGCAGCGCGCGGCGGCGGCTTTCTTCGGGCGCTTGCATCCACGGCTTCGTTGATGTGTAGGACAGTGGCACTCCATATCACGCGGCTTAATAGGGCAAAGGCCCGATAGGCAACGTCCATACTTGGCGGGAAGATCAATAAGACGCGCTTGGGGATGTGCGCAACTCTGGTCGGTGCTCTCTGAGGCGGTCAAAAGAACTTATAGCTAAAGCTTAAGGAGTCTCCAATGCGACGAAAAGCACTCATGCTGGTGGGGGGAGTTCTGTTGGCTGGATCGCTCATGGGTCAAGCGATGGCGAAGCCATCGGCTGCGATGATCGCGGCGCGACAGAAGATTTTCGGAATTGAGAACGTGAACGCGACGAACGGGAAAGTGCGCGACGATCGAGTGGTGTTCTCGTGGCTGACGAATGCCACGTTCGCCGCTGCAATGAAAGGACATGTTGTATTGCTCGACAGTTTTGTGACGCGACTTGAGGTCATGCCGGGGCGCACACCGATTGTGATTCAGGATTTGTTGGACCTTAAACCGGAGGCGATTTTCCTGGGTCACGGACATTTCGATCACGCTGACAATGCGGCCTACATCGCGCAGGAGACGGGCGCGGTCATCTACGCCACGCCTGAAACCTGCGACAACATGAAGATCGATGCGACCAATAACTTTGACAACGGCTACACGCTGGTGAAAACGGTGACATGCAATACGCTGACCGAGCGCGGCTCGCTGCCGGGTGCTGAGATCGTCGGGGTTAATGACTTCGAACCGGACATCAGTATCAGCGTCTTCAAGCACCTGCATTCAACCAACACGGGTGTGAACGACCCCGATGCCGTGCCCATTGCGGCGACAGTCGACGGCGTTTGTACTCCCACAGCAACTCACGGCAATATATTCCCATGTAATCTGCAGGATCCCCGGGACCCCGAACTCTTTCCAGCCGGCACCCTGCTCGAGCCGACGTTTTTGAACATTGCCACGTCTCGCCAGGGCCCTGGTGGTCCCATCGCACTGTTCTACGTCTTCACGGTAAACGGCGCAAATAAGTTCAAATTCGTTTGGCACAACTCAACGGGCGATATCATTGATAGCTGCGCGTTGCCTAACAACGTCGCCGGGACGAATCCTCCGGTACCGGCGGAACCCCCTCAGGATGTCAACGGGTGTTTCCCGGGCGTCATGGTGAAAGGGAAGACGGTCGGGGGGAATCTCGCGGCGATCATGGACAAATTGGCGCCGGTCGATCTCGAGATGGGATCCGTGGTGAGCCTTGGATACAGCCAAAACGGCGAGCGAGATATCGTCAGCTACATTGAGCACCTCAAGCCGCGCTGTTTCATCCCGAATCACATGACCGCCGTCGCGGTGGAAGGTTCGTCGTTGGAATGGAAGGTTGGATTCTTCGACGCGCTTCGCGCCGCCAATGTCCCGGAGGCCACATGGCCCACGGTGTCGTGGATTGTGGATCCCAATGACTACTTGCGGCCGTTGGTTTTTGATCTGAAGTAGCGGAAGTTGCCGAGCTATCAGTTGCTCCAGACGATAATGAAGATGGAGGAGGGCCGGCGTCTGTCTCGACGCCGGCCCCAATGAGACTGGGGCTACAGGTGGTCAAAATTCTAGCCAGACTTCAACTGGTCTTTCCGTAGAACACCGGAAGCGCTGGATGGCTTCCCGCACGGTACTCGAGCGGGCGAGAAGGGCGTTGCCAGACGGTTCCGAACAGCAGTACGTGACTCTGTTGGCTCGGTACAGTGAGTTCCTCGAGCACAACGAGATCGAGCTAGCGCTGGATACGCTGGAGGAGATTGGGCACCTTGTTTCTTGTCGTGGGGGATTGTGGTGGAGTTAGAAAGAGCGCCTGAAAACATGGGCTTGGTAGATAGATTGCCAGTGCTGTGTAAGAGTTTTTCGATGCGCTGAACGAGAAGAGAGGCTGAGCGTCACTGACGCGAAGGTGTTGGTTTCCTACGTGTGTATCTGTCGGTGGATGACCACCCAATGTTTTCCTCGCCTTACACTCCCTCTATCCCCTAGTTACGGACTGTCAGGAGCCAATATGAACACCGATCATTCCCCATCTTCTTCCAAGACCTCAGCCTTCAATGCCGTCGATTTGTTGAAAGCCGACCATCAGAAGGTTAGGAGGTTATTTGATCAGCTCGATGCCATCACAAAACAAGGGGCTTCGGACGACGAAAAGAGCGCGCTCGTTGCAAAGATTCGCGGTGAACTGTCTATTCATGAGAGTGTCGAGAACGAAGTATTCTTCCCCGCTGTGCGGGAGATTCTTCGAAAGAAAGATGTCCTGCAGGAAGCGACGCAAGATCAGGAAGAGGCCGGCGACGCCATCCAGGCGCTCGGTGATTTGAAACCGGGCGAAGCTGGATACGATAAAAAGCTTAGTGAGCTGGGCACTAAAATCGCCGCACATGCCGCTGAGGAAGAGCGTGACGTATTCCCTCAGGTGGAAAATTCAAACATTGATACCAAGACATTGGCCGAGAAAATGAGCAGCCGTAAGGAAGAACTCGAGCAAGCGCAGGGAAAAAGCGCGGCAGGTTAAAGGGGACGTTCACCGTTCCCTTATCAGCCGAGCGTTGGTTTCGACTAGAACTATCGAGGCCACGAAACGTGGGACGAAAGTTATCCCCCGGAGACCTGCAGCGGGAGTCGCGCGAGAATTCGACCTGGGCCTTTTGGTCACTGAGTGTGTCGCCCCGGAATTTCGCGATTGCGCTCCCGCTGCAGTTGAGAGGAACAGTAATACACTGCGGGAATCTGCGACAGTCACGCATCGGCTAGAGTGATGTCAGCTATGGCTTACGGGGATCGTTACTGTTCTGCGGGGCGGTCATTTCTTATTTTTTGGACCGCCGACGTGGAGCGTCATTTAGTTGCCGAATCGCCACTAAGAGGGGCTCCGCGAGCCGCCCTTCAATCCTGGCGCGCCCACAACATGGTGCGAAGGGGCCAAAAGGCGCCGGGCCTGAAAACTGCAGCGGCGGAGCCTCGGACCGGTCAGCCGGGCGGTATAGAATAAAACCCGTTGCGATCCACTTGCCGCGAGTTCACTACCAGCCTTGATGACTCTATGGCCTTTCCATTGCATCTTGTGATCGCCTCTAAGGTGGCAAATCTCGACGAGAGGATCTCTTTGCCAGCGTGTTGGTCCCACCAAGTGAATTGATAGACCGCTGTCTCGGCCATGGGTCTGCTCCCTGGGTTTGACTCCCTCCGATCATACGGTTTGTTGGCGCCGAACTAATTGCATCGAAGGTCGCCATTGGAAAAGCGTGGAGTGATCGCCGGAAGCAATCGCGCTATGTCAAAGGGCCGCTCAGTCCCCCGGCGGCGGCGTGGGCTTTGGGCGACCGATGCCCGCGGACAGTCGCGCCTGGCGACCGGTCGACGCAAGTACTAATACTTATACGTGCCCGTTATCGCGAGATTGTCGATCATGTCTGCAAATTCGTCTTCGGCGGGTTGGCGCTTCGTCAGCCAGCTTAAGGCTTTGCCCGCCGGCATCGGGCGTGCGAAGAGGAAGCCTTGTCCGTGATGACAACCGAGACTTTCTAAGATCTCCGCCTGTTGATAGCTCTCGATCCCCTCGGCGATCACTTCGATGTGCAGATTTCGCGCAATTGCGATAATCGCGCTCACAATCGCCAGGTCACTCGCATCGGTGACAATATCGCGAACGAAGCTCTTATCGATCTTGAGCATGTCTACGCGCCAATGCTTGAGGTAGGCGAGGCTCGAGTAGCCGGTCCCGAAATCGTCGATCGCGATCTTAATTCCGGCATCGCGCAAGCTCGCCAAGGTGTCCTGTCGGCTCTCGCCCGATTTGGGCGCCCGGCTGTCAAAAATGCCTCTCTCCGTCATCTCTAGCTGCAGCAGCTCAGGCCGAATGCCATGACTCTTGAGGAGTGTGATGATTTTGGACTGCAGTTCCCCTCTCAACAGCTGCGATGGGGCAACATTTAGCGAAACCGGCACCAACGTAACCCCCGCCTTGCGCCAGGCGTCCATGTCCTGCAGCGCGCGATGCAGTACGTAATTTCCAATCGGCACCACCAATCCAGTCTCTTCAGCAACCGGAATGAACCAATCGGCAGGGATCATGCCGTGCGAGGGATGATGCCAACGGATCAGCGCCTCCAAACCAATGGTTTTGCGAGTAGCCAAATTGACCAACGGCTGATAATAGACATCGAGCTGCTTGAGCTGCAACGCCTCACGGAGCATCACTTCCACAGCGACCCGATGTTTTAGACGCTCATTCATGTGCTGACTAAATACCTGCACGTTGTTCCGTCCGCGATCTTTCGCCTGGTACATCGCCGTATCCGAGTGCTTTAAGAGCTCGACCATGTCATTGCCGTCGCGCGGAAATAAGCTGATACCGACGCTTGCAGAGGTTTGCATGGAACGTTCATCTACGACAATCGGGGCGTTTAGAATGTCGATGATCCGACCGGCGCCTAAGGTCACTTCTTCATCAGACTTAAGATCCAAAAACACCACCACAAATTCATCTCCGCCCATGCGGACGATGACATCGGCACCGCGCACGCATTGCTTGAGTCGTGCGGTGACGACTTGGAGAAGTTTATCGCCTGTTTCGTGACCGTAAGTGTCATTGATGTGTTTAAAACGGTCCAGATCCAAAAACACGATGCCGAGCATAAGACCTTTGGACTTTGCGGATCTAATGGCCTCGGGCAAAAAGGACGCAAGGTAGTGACGGTTGGGCAATCCGGTGAGTTGATCGTGATGCGCCATGCGCGCCAGTCGATGTTGGTTCTCGATTAATTGAAGTTCCGCCTTTTTGCTCACCGACACATCGCGCGTCAAATAAGCGCGCGCTGGTTGACCGTCCATCTGAAGCGTAATGCAACGAACTTCGACGTCAATCGCGTTGCCGTCCTTACAGCGATGTTGCATGTTAACTGCCGCCTGCGGTTGGATGCCCCCTAGGTACGCGCTCAGCCACTCGAGGGACTCATCGTCGGCGACGAAGATGTCATCCAGCTGCATCGCCAGCATTTCATGCTTCTCGTATCCAAGGCGTTGCTGGATCGCCGGGTTTGTATAAAGCAGAGAATGAGTCAAGGTATCGCAAATCAGCACGCCATCGTTGGTTTCATCAATAATCGTTTTGTAATGGGCGTGGGCGCGGTGTGACCGGCGCACGTAACGCCGCAAGGCTGTCGCTGTCAACGCGCACAAGCCGAACAGGGCGAGGGCGAGGGCGAGGGCGGCCTTCATGGTGAGACCGACGCCGTTGCCCGAAACAAACGATGATTCTTGGATACGTCGAACTGGCGCGTTTTCCTTTCTAGGCCGCGCTGAACAAATGAGTGTTTAACATCGTGCGACATAATATTGAGAATTCGGTTGCAAGTGCCCAGCACTATCGTGGATACGCCCAGGTAGCGCTCGTAGCTGGTGCACACTTCGCGACGCGTCCATCGAGCTCGCGGGCGGTCGCTTAACCTAGGTTAAGGCGACGTATGTGGCGAGCCGGGAATTGGAGATTGTGGGGAAGATGCTGAACTGGACGGTCGATAACTTAAGAATTCGCGGACTCTCCGGAGAGTTTGCCGTACGCGTAGACGCGTGCCTATCTCAAAATTTCCAGGCGACCGCCAAATCGGCGCCGTGATCAAGTCGAGGCGCGAAACTGACCCGATAACGCGTCGCGGCGATTTCTTTCCAGTGCTCGCCGGGCGGAATGACGGCGCCAATCAGTGCACCAAGGCCGCCACCGAAAAGGGCGCATATGCCGGCTACCGCGCCGGTGCTAACGATGTGACCTTGTCCGCTACGATTTCCCAGCGCGCAGCCCGCAGCCCCGGCGGCAGCGCCGATACCGGCCCCGATCGCCGAATCGACTCCTCGAGAACGGGGACCTTCACTTACGGCGAGCTGCGCGATTTTCTCGCGCAGTATCGATACGGGCTCGGTGCGACCTGGAACGTTTAGGGTCACGGAGTCATCGCTCACCTTCTCGACGGTGCCGATGACTTTGTTGGGCGCGACGCCTGGCGCCAGAATTCGAACACGCATTCCGGGAGTGAGTGATTGCTGCAGCGGGCTATCACCGTCCGCTGCGATCGCGGACAGGGAGATCAACAGCACCAGCGCACTGCAGAAGCTGATATAAAAGAGTGGCGTATTCACATACCTGGGCATGAGTTACTCCCGTGGGTTCGAGTCTCATAGCGAAATGCGGAGAATCAAAGGCAGGAGGCCGCCGCAACTCTTCCGCTGATGAATGCGTGCGGAACACCGTCAGCCGTGGCGTAGCGTCCGGTTAGCCGGCCCTCGTTGTTTATGCCCTGCGCAAATGTTGCGACCGCTCCGGGCACATCGAAGCCATGCAGGTTCCCGGGCCGGCCGTAAAATCCGTGTGCCGTGCTGCCGTCACCATAGGTGCCAACCACAATTCCACAGTCGTTGATGCCAATTACTTGTGTGCTGACCGCCCCCGAAACGATGACGCTCACGAACTGACCGCTGGGTTGGCGCAGAAAGCCGACCAGCGTAGAGGTTGCATCCGTGTAGTAGCCGACGAGCTGTCGTAGGTCATTGATGCCCCCGACGACGATGCCTGTGCCCGTAGGATCGGACAGTTTGAAGCTGATCGGCGGCCCGCGGCGGGGAATGATGAAGCCAAACTCATCGGCATTGAAGTCCACAACGGAGTAGGTACCGGACACATCGCCCAAGTTGTTGATCCCGCGCAGAGCCGTAGCAACGGCACCGGGAAAAACCACCGTCTGAAATTTTCCGTCGATGAGCAGGAAGCCATGGCTCACATTGGCGCCGTAAAAGCCGGCAATCACGCCTTCGTCATTGACCGCCCGTAGCACCGTCAGCCCGGAATTGTCATTGGGATTTACGATCGGCGTACTGATGCGGCCGTCAGATAAGCGAATGAAGCCCACACTCGCTCCGTTGGCGGTCGTCCACGTGCCGGCGATAAGGCCTTCGTCATTGATTCCCGCAACGAAGTAACTGGTAGCCCCGGGGATGTCAAACAATGTAAACGAGACCGGTTCTGAAGCGATGGTCGTGGTCGCTGCCATCATGAGAAGCGCGAGTTTCACGACTCGTACGGCAGTATTCTTTGCAATTAACATGGAAGCCTCCTTTGGCTATTGTCTCTGGGTTTCCCGTGGACAATCTTCGCGGAGATGGGATGCTAGTCACTGATGGCAATCGCCGTGGGCTGTGTTGCGGTAGCAAACGGTGAGCCTCCTATCGGCGCCAGCGCGCCAGTGGTGGCGTCGATCGAATAGACGAAGACCGTATCTGCGCCGCTATTGATCACATAGGTAAACCTGCCCCTGGGATCTACCGCCACGGAGGAGGGCTCTGTACCGGCTGCAAACGGCGAGCCGGCGACGACGGTCAACGCGCCGGTTGTGGCATCGAGTGCGAACGCCGAGATGTTGTTGGAGCCTTGGTTGGCGACGTAGACAAACTTATCCAATGTATCCACGGTGACGGCGGATGGGCGAGTGCCCGTGGCATAGGGCGAGCCAGTCATGGCTACCACTTTCTGTTGGCTACAGCAGAAGAATCCCGAAAGTGTATTCGACCCAGAATTGGCGACGAAAATCGAGTCGCCTGTGGGATTAATGGTGACCGCTCGTGGACTTTGCTGGGTGGCGAACGGCGAACCGCCAAAGGCACTCAGCACGCCGTTCTCGCTCGTGTACGCGGAGAACGTCGCGTCCGCTTGGTTTGCAACGTAAATGAACGCTCCGCTCGAATCAATTGCCACCGAGGCAGGTGAAGCGCCAGTCGCGACTGGACTCGACAGCGCCGTCAATTGTCCGCCACCCGCGGTCACTGAATAGATTGAAAGGTTATTGCTAGCGCTATTCGTGACGTACACAAAAGAGCTTGACGGGTCGATCGCGACGGCAGTTGGGGCGGTTCCGGTCGCATACGGCGAGCCACCGACCGGGCTTAACGCGCCACTGGTGCGATCAATGGTGAATGCGGAAATCGTCGCGTCGGTTTGATTGGCGACGTAGACAAAGTGTCCGGTCTGATCGACTGCAATCGCAACCGGGAGATTCCCGGTAGCAAAAGGAGAGCCCGCGATTGCTACTAGCGCGCCTGTCGTGGAATCGACGCTGTAGGCCGAGACATTGTTGGAGCCGCTATTGGCCACGTACGCAAAACGCGGGGGGTTGGTGATGCAAGTCACCAGAATATTCGTGACGTCAGCAGTGCCCGCCGTCCCGGACCCATTGGTGACGACGCAGGTCTGGGAGGGATTCGTCGACTGCCTTTGCACCGTGAGGTTATAGGATGAATTAAGAGGCACAGCCAGGAAACTCTCGATCCCGTTCGACGATGGGCCACTGAATTGACCATTAAATTGAGAGCCGACCGGCGAGCTATTTTGCAGCACCGGTTCTGAGCCAACCGAGCCGCTC
>Ga0209007_1000778_pt1 | contig 10646 bp, 14 predicted proteins | sample JacPinW_OM1H0_O2_FD_187961 | JGI IMG/M metagenome (GOLD analysis project Ga0209007, IMG submission 187961) | Forest soil microbial communities from Algoma, Ontario, Canada - Jack Pine, Ontario site 1_JW_OM1H0_O2 (SPAdes) (version 2) | ecosystem: Environmental > Terrestrial > Soil > Boreal...
GCCCATACTTTCGTATCGACCGCACCGTCTCATGCCTGAGGCATATGGCTTTTTACGCAGCTAGTCCTGAAGGTCGATCAGTGAAGGAAACTTACTTTCCCAACCGATACGAAGGTATCGTCGATACCATTGTCCAATTGTCTTACTCCCTTCACTCTGGCTTAATCGCAACCGTTCGAGATGCACGTTGATCAGCCTACAAACTTTTCTGTGAAGGGAAATACAAATGTCTGAATTTGTCACGAACTCTGTGGCGCAAGAACAACAAGCACAGAAGATAGAAACACGCAATGCCGTGGCGCGTATCGCTGGATTTGCCCTCATTGCGACAGCCATGGCAGCGCTCGCCGTTCTCGGCGCCGCGGCCCTTTTCGCGCAAGGCCAAGACAAGGACAAGTACTCGCTGGTATCGCCGGGCGGAATCGCGTTCTCCGACTTCAGGGGATACGAGGACTGGGCTGACGTCTCCTCCGCCCGAACCACCGAAATACTCAAGGTGATCGTCGCGAATCCCAGAATGATCAACGCTTATAAAGCCGGCGTCCCCGGTAACGGGCGGCCTTTCCCGGAGGGGTCCATGATCGTCAAGCTCCAGTGGAAGTTGAAGAAGAGCACGGAGGCCCCTTTCGCCGTGGAAGTGCCAGACGTCTTTTCCCAGGCTTTCGTGATGGAAAAGGACAGCAAGAGATTCTCGAAAAGCGGCGGATGGGGATACGCGGTGTTCAACTACGACTCCGCATCCGATAGGTTCACGGCCGATGCCAAAAGCCCTTCAGACTGCGGATACGCGTGCCATACTCCAGTAAAGGCGAAGGACTACATCTTCCACCCGTACCAGAAGCGTTGAAGCGCTGCGTGCTTCGAAAGCAAGTGCCCGGCGCGGCGCCGCCGAGTGACACCATCAAGCAAGCAGCCCCAACGTTCTCCTCTGTCTACTCGGGAATGTCTACCACGCCTAAATTACGAGGAGCGTTATATGCCAGATGAGGGAACAGCAGTGATGACGGGAGCACAACAAAGGGCGGTTGCACCCTTCGCGGCGTTCCGCGGTGGTCTACTCCCGACTTGACCTGCGGGTTGGGGCGGCGGAAATTGCTCGACAGGGATGGCCGTCGCCAGCGCCAAGACCGCAACCGAGAAGGCGAACGTAACGTTTGCTTTCATGAATTCCTCCATTCGAAGCCTGATCGAAAGTGGGCAATGACGATCCAGTTCTCGTCTACAGCTTAGGAGGAGCCCTGGGCGGTTGAGGCCGACTAAGGTTGGAACCCGTCCGCCATCCACTTGGCGAATAGTTCAATGCGAGATGGCTGCCAGGGACCTTCTCCTTTTGGTGGCGGGGGCGGCATTACAGCGCCGCCGATTCCACGGATGCGATCGTAGATGGCCCCAGCGTGCTTTTTGACGTCATCGTAACTTCCCAGGTTGAACGCCTTGCTCATGCCGCGAATATCTCGCTCCGTAAATAGCGGCCGAATGTCCGCTTGAAAGCTCGTCGTTTTCGTCATCGCGCCTCTCAGGTATTGGGTTGATTGGGCCACAACAAAATGGTCCGCGCAATTGGACGATGGTATTGCCCTTACTTTCGTATCGACTGCAGTGTCCTCATCACTGAGGTGTCGGATACTGGATACGAGATGTCGTCGATACCAAGGTCCAATTGTTTTAGTCCCGTCGCCAGTGGCTTAATGGTGCTCGTTCAGATGCATGTTGATCGAATTTAATTATTTGTGAAGGATAACATACCGTGAGTAAGCATCTCGAATCGCTGTATCAGAATCTTCTCAACGGCAAGCTGCCACATAACCTAAGTTGGAGCGAGGCCGTCGAACTGATCGAGCATCTTGGTGAGGTCCAACCGCATGGAGACGATGAATTCGTGTTCCGCGTCGGTGGCCAACGCGTCTTTTTCAAGAAGCCGCACACCCACGATCTTGGCGTCGAGGAAGTTTCTCGGCTGCGTAAATTCTTGAAGGAAGCCGGACCGGATGCGAATAAACCAGGTTCGCCAGTAGAACCGGCCCAGCCCAGCCGGATGATCGTCGTCATCGACCACCACGCCGCCCACGTTTATAAGGATTTCGGTGGAAGTCGTCCGGCAGACGAACCCAAAGTGCAGCCTTACGATCCTTATCATTTCCATCATCATTTAATTCATCGAAAGGAAGCTCACTACCGTGGCGAGCGTGTACCCGAAGAGGATTCGTTTTATGAAGAGATCGCGAAAGATATCACTCCGGCGACTGAGATTGTCCTCATCGGTCACGCCACCGGAAAAAGCAACGCCGCCGACTTCTTGAATGAATACTTGAAGACCCATCATCCCGAAATTTCTCGACGGGTGATCGCCACCGAAAACGCAGACCTCTCGGCAGTGACTGAGACTGAAATTGAGGCGCTAGCGAAGCGGCATATGATCGCAGGCGTCTAAGCAGTTGTTGGACTCACGTCTGTCACAGCGGACGCCGATGGTAATGAGGTATGGTCAATACTATCGTCCGATTGATTCGTTCCGATGCTTCTGCTTGAATCTCGCTCGTAACGTGGACTACGCATGGCGAAAGGAGAGTTTTTGTTATAGGTCTAATCCTTAGCGCAGCGAAGAGTTCAGGCAGAGTGCAATGATTCGGCGCATCGCAATCGCGGTGGCCGCCTTGGTCTTCCTCGGGCTGCTAGGTTTTTTCTTGTTGTCCTGGCGAGCAGCTATCCCCCCTATCGCGCGCCCGAACCCGGCAAGCTTCAGCGCCGAGTCAGTCGCCAAAGGAGAAGTTCTGGCTGCAGAGGGGCATTGCCTGTCTTGCCACATCCGGCCAGGTGGACAGCCGTTTGCTGGCGGGTACGGGGTCAACATGCCATTCGGGATCATCTACGGAAGCAACATCACACCGGACCCGAAAACTGGCGTAGGCGCGTGGCCGCTCGAGGCGTTTACCCGCGCCACCCGCGAGGGTGTTTCGCGAGACGGGTCTCATCTTTTCGCTGCATTCCCGTTTAATGCTTATACCGAACTACGGGACGATGATGTCAAAGCGTTGTATGCCTATCTCATGAGCCGACCAGCGGTCAGCGCTCCGGTGCCGCCAATGACGGTTCTGTTTCCTCTCAACGTCGGCTTCCTGCAGGAAGGATGGAAGCTTCTACGCTTCAAAAGCGGCCGCTACTGGCTGAACCACCGACCTTTGGGTTATAAGCCCACAGGGAATAGGAATTACAACAACTTACAAGACGCGGGTGGCCCTCGAAAAACCTTGCAGGAAGCGTCAAGGAATCGCTATTGGACAACCAGAGGACATTGAAAGAGTGTCGTGCTTGCATCGACGAGGAACAGGTTTAACAGAGATCGGATCCCTCCGGCACCGATCTGCCCCGGTTCCTCGAATCGGTTTCTCGCCCGCGGTTGAAGGATCCCTGGCGGAGCATCACTACCGATCAGGTCGCAATCGCGAGTCAAACGTGAGACAAGACTACTTGCCACTACTAATCTTCGCGGCTGGCAATTTCCTTTGCCTGGGCTTGCGTGAAATCGTCACTGTGTATTTGGGCCCGACAACCGCCAGAAACTGTTTGACCCCTCCGCGCATCCTCGGCGACAATGCTGGCTCGATCCAGTAGATTTGTGGATGATAGGTTCTATCATGAATCATGACACGGCCGTTTTGAAAGCCCGGGAGATCGCCAGTCGCGTGCTGGCGCCATCCGCTGGGCCAAACGACAAGGCGGGACAATTCTCCGACGAAGCTGTCGTGTCGCTTGGTGAGTTCGGACTGCTTGGGCTCATGCTACCCGTGGATGTTGGCGGTTTAGGGTTAGGTCCCCGCACGTTTGCGGCTGTGATCGCCTCGCTCGCCGAGGCTGATGCTTCGGTCGCGATGGTTTACCTGATGCACATCCTCGGTACCGCGACGATCTCGGCCGCGCGCTCTAGCGCGGCTCAGTCACTCGCGCCCATACTGCGGGAGATTGGTGCGGGCCGCCATTTATCTACTCTCGCTTTCAGTGAGGCCGGCTCGCGCAGTCATTTCTGGGCGCCTATATCCCGCGCACATCGGAATGGTGACGGTGTGCGAATCAGCGCCAAGAAATCGTGGGTGACCAGCGCGGGTCACGCGCACAGCTATGTGGTTTCTTCGCTTGCCCCTGAAGGCACCGGTCCCACCGACTCGACCCTGTATCTACTTCCGGCGCAGACACGCGGCCTTTTAGTCGCAGGGCCCTGGGACGGTTTGGGACTCCGGGCCAACGCATCTGCGCCGATTGAGCTGGATGACTGCCAGGTCCCAGGCGATTTTCAGCTTACTGATGACGGAGCGGGGTTTCCGGCCATGCTCAACGTGGTGCTCCCGCTGTTCAATCTGGGGACGGCATCGGTGGCCCTGGGGTTGTGTCGAGCGGCAGTTGCCGGAACGGCTTCACACCTCAAGAGCGCAAAATTCGAGCATCTTGGCCAAAGTCTCGGAGAGAGCCTGCCTACCCTCCGCGCGCAACTCGCGGCGATGCAGATCGATACCGACGGGCTGTCGGCGCGCATCGACGATTTGATCGATCATCTTGAAAAGCCACGCGAGACGACCATGTTGCGCGTGCTGGAGGCGAAAGCCGCCGCAGGTGACGTCGCGATCAGCGTTACCTCAGCAGCCATGCGCGTTTGCGGCGGTGCAGCATTCTCAAAGCATCTAAGCGTCGAACGCCTGTTCCGTGATGCGCATGCGGGCGCAGTCATGGCGCCAACGGGCGACGTTCTGCGCGAGTTTATTGGCAAATCGCTGTTGGGAATGCCGCTTTTCTAAGACCAAGAACTCGCACCGAGAAATGTTTGTGATGCGGCTGACAAAGAAGTGGGGAGCCATGGGAAAAACAATCTGGTTGGGAGCTGTTGCCTACAATCCGAAAGTGGTGACGATTTGGGAAGGGATGCGCCGCTATTTTCATGAGGAGGCGCATCTTCCCGTTGAGATCGTTCTATTTCAGAGCTACGAAGCCCAGGTCATGGCGCTCCTTGCCCAACCCGGCGACGTCGTGCCACGTATCGACATCGCATGGAATACAAACCTTGCTTATCTGCAAGCGGATGAGTGGAGCGGCCACGCCTGCCGCGCGATTGCCATGCGCGACACCGATCTCGGCTGGACGACAAAGATCGTCGCCGCCACCGGAGGTCCCATTTCTTCGCTCGCTGATCTGAAAAATCGAACCCTCGCAATTGGCAGCCGAGACAGCGGACACGCAGCGATTCTGCCCGTTCATTTCTTGGAGCAGCAAGGCATGCGCGAAGGCAGGGACTACCGGACGCTGCGCTTCGATAGCGACGTAGGCAAACACGGCGATACCGGGACCAGCGAAGTGGAAGTGGTGCGCGCCGTCCTCGACGGGCGGACCGACGCCGGCGCAATCGGTAGCCCCTTCTGGAACACGGTTCGCAGCGAGCGCCTGGTGCCCGAAGGCAGCCTTCGTGAGATTTGGTCCTCTCCGGCCTACAACCATTGCATGTTCACCGCACGCCCCGATCTCGACCCAGAGCGGGAGCGCCGGTTCGCCGACGCGCTCTCAGCGATGAGCTATGACAACCCGGCTCATCGCCCGATCCTCGACGCCGAAGGGCTGCAGCGTTGGCTACCGCCTCACGTGGATGGCTACGCCGCCTTGCGGGAAGCCGCCGCCCAACAGGGATTCTTCGAGCGGCTATTTGCCAAGTCGGCTTAGAGATGAAGTGTTCCGCGCTTAACCAACCGGGATTTCGCCGGCAACTTGGCCAACCTTCATGCGCAGTTAAAGATTCTGGCCAGCTTATTGGCGTGTTCGCCTTCGCGGTCGAAAGCGCGGCGGACCGCAGCGAACGCTTCGTACAGGGGAAAAATGTCGCGTGTGACAAGTAGATCAGCATCCTCTGCTCCGACCGGATGCCAGTACACACCCTCATCAGTAATGGTAATTTCCGGCACGAGATCGGCTCGGCTCACTGCGACACCTTCACTGGCAGAACCACGCAATGCAATCCGGCGGATTACTCGGTCTTCTGCCGCAATCTTCTGCTCATCGAGGAATTGACGGAACGTCTCAGCCTCGGCATCGGTCGAAACGGTGGCCGCAAGTCGCACTCGAAAACCTAGCGAACAAGCGCGCTGAATCCCTTCGCGTGTGCGCGCCCATGTGCCGGGCCCACGATGGAGGTCGTGCAGTTCTCGCGTAGCGCTGTCTAAACTGATTTGCAGGACAATTCGATCACTGGGCAAGGCTCGCAGGTTTTCTAGGCGTCGTCCGGCAAACAGCATTCCGTTGGTCAGCACCGTGGTCGGGGCGGCTGCAGCGCAAGAAAGCAGAATGTCGCCGATGTCTTCCAGCAGAAACGGCTCGCCTCCGGTCACGAAGATTTCTTTGACGCCAAGTCCCGCCGCTTCACGAGCGATCCGCTGCACGCGCGCGAGCCCTAGTTCCCGTCGTGGCGCAGTGGACGAGGAACGCACGCAGCAGTAGTCGCAATGCAGGTTGCAGTCGAAATTCGTGTAGAGCCACAGCCGCGAGCCTACGGGCCGATCGTCTTCTGCCGGTACTCCGGCAGGCACCGGAACAGCCCCATAGCGGAAGACCCAGTGCGTGCGGCCGTTTACAACCGTTCTTGCGAGGAGTGCATTCCCGGTGAACCGGAACCACGTTTCCAACTCAGGGCCAACGCTTTCGTTGTCCCCGATAAGCTCGACCAAGTCTCCTGGGCGGCTCTGGCGCAGCACAGCGATCAACTGTGGCAGCAGACCAGACGCAAAAGTCTTTCGACCAATATTCAGCTCGAAATCAGCCCTCATCGGAATGCGTTATTTTAACGTTCCGAGAGTATCTAGGAATAGCTTTGTCCTGTGCGCGACCTATTGCGCGGGTATCCATTTATCCGGGCTCGTTCAGCTTAACTCCAGCAGTGACGCTGGAGGCACTCCCAATTCCGCCTGCTCCCAGACAGCCGCGAGGGATGGGGTTGGCACGAACTTCAATATCGGTGGCACGGGCACTTTCACCAGCGGGTCACATGCGTCAGGCTTTGACGTTTACATGGGTGTCATGGCGGACAACTCTCACGGGCATATATCTTGTAATTTCATTTCTACTTTTTTCCGCTCGGCCGTCGGATGCTGGGGTCTGCACAAAATCTTGCGAGCTTCTAGGCCCATCCCCAGGTTGGGTCCTGACGTGTTCGAATCGACGCTAGTCGTGGTACCGGCCTCAGTCCGGATGCTTCCGGGCGAGAGTTCTTCTGCCACGTGCGTAGAAGGATTGGGATACCGCGAAACTTGGAGCCGTTCTCGCTCATGAGAGAGCCCATATCCAGCGACACGACTGGCTTACCCATCTTGCCTCACACGTCAACGCCCACAGGGGCGATCCTCACTGGTTCGAACCTTTAACCTCGTGGCCACCCGATATCGAGTACCCACGTCGGTGCTCGCTCAATGCCTTGCAAGTGTGTGCTGGCGGCACCCCCTGCGAACCACCCGTCAAGAAGCCCTTCCAGCCCGGAATCTTACGCCTTTCAACGGCAACGAGCACCCCATACGCTTTCCACATTGATAAAGCACCACCCTGCATCGCAGCGTAGCAGCCAGTAGTCCCGTGACGGTGACGATTCGAGCCTTAGAAGGCGTTCCAGCACGTTTCGAGCGGTTTCATTGTGGGCTTCAAATGGCACCGAAGCCTGGCCCCAAGGAATGCCAGCAGCCATACCTTGGCAACAACTAACCCGCAGCCCGGTCTGTGCAGAAAGTGAATCTGCCATTAACTTTGCGCTTTCGGAAACCCTGCGGTTGCCCCGCGGAATCGTTATACGCCTGTCGAGCAGCGGCATCGCTGTCACCACAAAGCCATTCGCATCACGAGTTGCGGTCGGCACAAAGCTGAAGAATTCGCCATCGCCATCCAAACGATAGCGGAACGGAGTTTGCTGGTTTGCCTTCTCCAAAACCTGCCGCATCAAGCCGTCAACATTGCTGGGCGAGCCATCCGGAAGAATCGAAAAATGAATCTCCATTTGCCGGCGTTTCGGGACGAAATAATGTGCCTTCGTGTGCTGGACGCTCCAGTCAGGATCGGCGTCCCGAATGTCTTGCAAGTCTTCAGAGAATTGATACTGTGGTTCCTCCGCATTGACCGAGACGCCGAATCTCTGCGCCAGAGTATTTGCAATCGAGTCCACTACCCTGATGCTATCGGCGATCATTGTGACTTCGTCGCCGCTCCTCGTCAGCTTGGCGCATTCGGTGGTTTGCCCGGACGCAATCGCGGCAATCGCCAGCCCGCAAATCAATATAGTTCGCAACGACACCTCCCAAGGTTCAGTTCAACCAGCGTTTTTCTCGGAGCCTACCTGAACCGTGGTCTTTCCAATGGGTTTGTAGCGAGATAAGTGCACTGGTTGTTTCCAACGCGGCAGTGGGGATGCATCGGCAGGCACGGCGTACACGTTGTAGTCGCCGGGTCTCAAATGCCCAAATCGAAAGCGACCGTTCTGATCTGCCTCGATATAGCGAAACGAACCCCTCGGTCGTATTGCCCCGAACTCCTCCAACCATACTTTCGCATCGTGCATGGGCTGACCTGTCGAATCAACCACCGTGCCGGAGATGATGCCCGGCTCACCGGGATCGAGTCCCGGTTCGCTGGGATTTCTCCCTACCCTTGCATTCTTGATAAGCCGAACTACGATGTCGTCCCACGTGCTCGACGAGTGAAACCATTGTCCTTCCACGCCATGGATGATCGTGCCGACATTCAGGCTGTAGGACTGGTCGTCCCTGCCGGGAAGATAGACGTAGCCTGTGCCGGAACTCGGATCGTGTGCGTAATAATCTTGTGCGTAATAGACGACGTAAGCCAATCGCTCGTCCGGCAGCTTGGCGTAGAACGATACTTTGTAGCAGGTGAGCCTATCCGGAACCTGCGGAACTGTGCCAGAAGACCAATCAATGATGAAGCCCGGCGCATCCGCATTGAACGCGGGATCGCTCGACCATGTTCCCGGCCCAGTCCAGACATTGAACTTTGAGAGAATCACGGGGTCAACGATTTCAATGGGCGCTTTGAGATACAAACTTTGGATCGTGATCTTGGTGGTTTCGCCCTTAGCGAACAGTTCGGCAGGTATCGTGCAAAACAGCAAGGCGAGTGCTGGGACAAGGAATCGGTCCATGGTCTGAGCCCCCCACTCTGTGGATTTTGATGCGCCCAGCAGCATTGCGGTCAACTTGGAAGATTTCGCTGGGACGGCGCACATTGCGCTGTGACCATCGGACAGCCGAAAGGATACTGCGTACCCAGACGGGGCATTCGAAACCCTACACCGCTGATTCAGTGGTCACTGCAAATACCAGTTCGAATGCGCCGACCATTGTTCACAGGAGAGGCATTGCGTCGAAGTACATTGCTGGAGGGCAGGCGGGGCATACCCCTCCAGTGTCGAAGGTGTTCCATTCGTGCCCACAGGAGAACGCCCAGCGGTCATCCTTGCGGGCCGTCCGGCCGCAGAGCGGGCAGCGGATGCGGGGGCTGGAGGGGTCGAGGCCTTTCTCCTGATCGGGTTCACGATCCACAGCTACGGATTGGTCATCTTTAACGGAGCACATCCTCGCCTTCCTCGGTCTCGCGCTACCGCAGCGGCTTCAAAGTTGCGTTCGGGAATTCGAGAGTCCCAAAATTGAAGTCCGTCCGGTCCCCTGCTTTCTTGCCCGGTGCAGGTATCAGTCTGGCCGTAAGAGGCTTGTGCCACTTGAAAGCAAGACTCGCCATGTCACCAATGATTCTCCCCAACTGCTCTTGCGAAACATCTCCGGGCAACGGAATTGTGTCGAATCCGGTGCCACACACCGCCGAGTAGGCAAGCAGAGAATCTAGGTCAAACGTACCTTCACTCCACCTCTTGGCGAGCACCGGGTCTTCCAGTACAGGCAACATGAGCCCGGAGAAACCCACGCGCTTGACGGAAATGGAACGTTCGGCTTCTGTGATGATGGCAGCAGCCGACAGCGTACCGCTGGACCCGAACTTAGCTCCGATAACCGTCTCGATTGCGGCTCCAATGGACGAATCGGTTAGCGGCGCGGGCGTGGTATCAAGACCCATGAATTTCCAGCCGGAGACCTTCTCCACTTGTGAAGCAATTGCATCCACCGCCCGTGCCTGCCGCTCGAACGCTCTGGAAAGTAGCTCTTTCGCCTCTTTCATATCTCGATTCGCCCCAGCGAGAACATCCTCAACGAATGCGCCCGCTTCCCAGCCAACCGAAAACTCATGCCCAGCGCCGTCGTGATTGGACGCGGGGAAAAAGGGAACGTTGGGCGGCACCATGGCAACAGCGGCGAAATCAAAATTGTTCGTCCCATTGGGGCTGTGATCTTCCACGTACTTAATCACCTGCGCGGCACTTCGGATCGCGCTCCAAGACACCCCGTCTTCGTCCGCCACCACCAAGCTCGCGTTCGCTCTCGTCTGAGACAGAATATGGCTGAGCAATTCAACTTTGGCGGCATCCGATGAGTCGGCCAGAGTCAGTGGCCCGATGTTCAGTAGGAAGGACTCTCTCTTCGACAGGTCGTCCAGACTTTTGAAGAAATCTAGAGCCTCCGCTGGGGATCGGCTCCCCACATATTGGGTGAACGGCTGCGTCGTAA
>Ga0209007_1000779_pt1 | contig 10631 bp, 11 predicted proteins | sample JacPinW_OM1H0_O2_FD_187961 | JGI IMG/M metagenome (GOLD analysis project Ga0209007, IMG submission 187961) | Forest soil microbial communities from Algoma, Ontario, Canada - Jack Pine, Ontario site 1_JW_OM1H0_O2 (SPAdes) (version 2) | ecosystem: Environmental > Terrestrial > Soil > Boreal...
GTCCGACCCTTTTTTGTTTCAATCCACGCGCCCCGCGCGGGGCGCGACCCGAACAATTCAGCGAAGGCGAGCTGCTGGATTTGTTTCAATCCACGCGCCCCGCGCGGGGCGCGACGCGGGTGCATCCGCAACTGCGTCTGCTTCTAAAGGTTTCAATCCACGCGCCCCGCGCGGGGCGCGACAATGGAAACGGAGTAGCCGGGAGCCGTAGTGGAAGTTTCAATCCACGCGCCCCGCGCGGGGCGCGACCCTTTGTCAGTGAGTTCAAGCCCTTCGCTGTGTTTCAATCCACGCGCCCCGCGCGGGGCGCGACCTCCATTGCGGTCAATCCCATAATCTGCATAAGACCGTTTCAATCCACGCGCCCCGCGCGGGGCGCGACGAAGTGTATGGGCAGAATCCGCAGCAACTGCCGGTTTCAATCCACGCGCCCCGCGCGGGGCGCGACTGCCTACACCCTAACATGTCTTTCCTGAGCTAATTGTGGACCACAATGCGCGATCCTGGCGCATAGGCGGTAGGCGAAAGGGCGGTCCTGGGGAGAAACGAGATTTAACCCGTGAAAAAACAGCTACTTCCACGATGCGCGAACCCCCCAGAGAATTCGCCACCGCTTCAGGTTCGCTCTTGCTGCCCTTGACTTTGAGCGTCACACGATCAGCGGACCTTCCGGATCATACGCCGGCTTGGCCCCAACATGCTCCACCCGGCCATGCCAGTTTGCACCAAGAAAATAGAATCGTAGACTGTCTTCTTCTGGCTTTATTACAGCGACGAGCTTTGCCCGAAATGACACCCACTGTGCTTGATCGACCAGACATTCGAACACCGAGAATTGAACGCGCTGGCCAACGTTTTGGCACATCTTGGCCACACGGCGTAGCCGACGACGCCCGGCCGTTGTATCCGTTCGGACGTCATAGGCGACAAGCACCATCATTGAGCGTCACCGCCAAAAGTACGCCGGGTATCCATCCAAATCACCTCGGATATGTCGCGCAAGCAATAGCGCCTGCACGTGCGGCAGTAACCCGAATTCGATCCGCTCGCCTAGGAACGGGTGCTGAATCTCCTCCTGCTTGCGCTTCTGCCAGGCGACCAACACCTCCTTCCGTGTGGCATCGTCCATTTCGACAGCTCCACTCTCGGTTCTCCGGAACCCATCCTTCTGCACCTGACGCCGGTTAACGAGCGAAAGTGTCAGCCGGTCCGCCAAGACTGGACGAAGTTCTTCCATCAGATCAAGCGCCAGTCCCGGACGACCAGGACGGTCTCGGTGCAGGAAGCCAACGGCAGGGTCCAGCCCAACCGCCTCTAGAGCGCCTTCAATGTCGTGCACCAAAAGCGTGTACAAGAACGAGAGCAGCGCGTTGATGTTATCCAACGGAGGGCGTCGATTGCGGTCACGAAAAAAGAAATCTTCCTTCGAAGCGGTTATCAGATGATCAAAGACGCTGAAGTACACACTCGCACCTTCTCCCTCGAATCCGCGAACCGCATCAACCGTGTTGGCTCTCTCCAGCGAAGTAAGCACACGCGCCAGCCTGCCAGCCGATTCATTGAGCGCGGTCACCCCATCGTTGTCTGCGCGCTCACGCGCTCCGCGCAGCAATACCGTGCGGCAGTTCGCCACTTTGGCCATCACCGCGGCCTTCGCAATTGAAGCTGCCGCCTGTTCCTCGTCCGACTTGCGATATTGCTCCCGGCGAAGAAGAACGTTACCATTCACCGGACCCTGCACTCGGGCCAAGAACCTGCCGTGCATACTGAGAAAAGAGACAGCGACATTATTTTCGGCGCACAGGCCCATCAGCGGCGGGCTGCATGAAACCTGTCCAAAACACACGATACCGGCAAGCGTATGAATCGGGACGCGCAATCGGGTCTCCTGCTCGTACCGAACGAGCACCGTCTCTCCTTCACGGGAGAGATACGCGCCCTGAGTCGTGATGTAAAGTGTATTCAGTAACTTCTTCAATCGGATCGTCCAGCAAGAGCCTTCGCCACGGCCCCCGCAAGGTAGCGGTTCACACTCTTCTCAGCGGTGCTCTTGGGCAGGCAAATGGAATAAAGCGAACATCGGTCGCACTTTTTCTGGTAAGGAATCCGTGGCGTTTCTCCCGCAGCATGGAAAGCGTGCAATCGGATCGCTAACAACTCCGTTTCAAGCCGCAATTCCGAGTCGAATTCCACATCGGTGCGTCGCCGCGGCTGACCGTAGAAGATCGCCCCGGACGGTACTGGCCGTTGCAGCATCTCTTCCAAACACAACGCCTGCGCGCAAAGCTGCACTTCATCGCACCGATCCGGCTTCGGACGTCCCCGCTTGTATTCGACAGGGGAAGCGTCCATTCCGCCTTCCGCAGTAGGCCGGAACTCGACCACATCGGCCCGACCCACTAGCCCAAGACGCAACGACCGTATCCGAATCCCCCGGCAGATCCGAACGCCGTCGCGCCATTCGTCTTCGCCTTCATCCGCGCGCTCGTGCAAGTTCCTACCTTCGGCGGTCAGCTCGTTCTCCGCCCACTGCTGTTCCAGATGAATTAGAGCCCACTGCCGCTCACAGAACACCAAGTGTTGCAGAGATGAGAGCGGTAGTAGTTCCTCTTCGGAGTACATTTCAGTCACTCAGGTATTTTTGTTGTACTGTTCCAAAAAAGCGTAGAATCCAACCCGCACGCTCATAGGACTATGATCAGAACGCCCGCAACTTGGTATCCAAACCCCGATGGCAATTCAGACCGACCACAGCGGACCGAGCACAATGCTTACTATACAGACACACCCTGTATACGCTCACTCAAAAGAAAACGCGCCGCAAGACCAATGGCATCCACTAGAAGCACATCTGCGGGACACTGCCGAAAAGGCGCACGAATTCGCCGAGTCGTGGGGAACTGGCGACTGGGCTTGGAACGCCGGTTGGTTGCATGACCTCGGCAAGGCGGACTCAATCTTCCAAGGGTATTTGCGGCGAGAAAACGGACTGGATGATGCCGGATACGACTTCGGACGTGTGAACCATTCATCGGCTGGAGCGGCTTGCGCCGAAGATAGGCTGAAACTTGTTGGCCGCGTCCTCGCTTACGTTGTGGCTGGCCATCATGCGGGGCTGCCAGACTGGCATCTGGCAGACACCGGGAATGCAGCCTTGCAGATTCGACTGGGTGAAGGCCGTGAGAACCTGCAACGGATTCTTCCATTCGCTGACCATATCTTGGCCAAACTGCACCCGGTGGCGCGCCCGCCTGGCTTCGTGAAGTCTGAGAATTTCCATTTTTGGTTGAGGATGCTGTTCTCGTGCTTGGTAGACGCGGACTTCCTCGACACTGAACAATTTATGGAACGAGGGAAAACCGAACAACGTGGGCAGTATCCAAGCCTAGAAAGACTAGCGCCATTGTTTTTCCGAGCATTGGAAAAACTGGAGGAAGACGCCGCCAAGACACCAGTGAACACGATCCGAGCGGCGATTCGCCGCGTTTGTGAAGAAAAGGCCGAGATGCCAAAGGGATTGTTTTCGCTGACCGTACCGACCGGCGGCGGCAAAACGCTTTCCGCAATGGCTTTCGCATTGCGTCATGCATTAAAGCACGGGCAGCAGCGCGTGATCTATGTTATCCCGTACACGAGCATCATCGAGCAGACGGGCCGCATTCTGGCAGGGATTTTCGGGCGCAAGAACGTCGTCGAACATCACAGCAATCTCAGCCCGGAAAAAGAAACGTTGCGCTCGCAACTCGCCACCGAGAACTGGGACGCGCCGATAGTTATCACCACCAACGTTCAGTTTTTCGAGTCGCTGTATGCCGCGAAGCCAAGCCGCTGCCGCAAACTCCACAACATCGTCAACAGCGTCGTCATCCTCGATGAAGCCCAACTCCTGCCACCGGAACTGCTCAAGCCGTGCGTGGACGCGATGAATGACCTTACGCGTAACTACGGCGTGACGTTGGTGCTGGCCACGGCCACCCAGCCCGCTCTGCCCAAACTCGACCCGCTCGCCGAAATCATCCCAAACGAATTAAACCTCTACAGCCATCTGAAACGAACCCACTTCAACTTCCCGCCGTCCCTGAATGAGCCGACTGTTTGGGCGTCACTCGCTCAGCGAGTCCAGCAACACGATCAAGTGTTATGCGTCGTGAATACTCGGCGCGATTGCCACGATCTGTTCCAACTCATGCCGACAGGAACGATCCATCTTTCCGCGCTCATGTGCGGTGCGCACCGGTCGGCGGTGATTCGCCTGATCCGCTGCCGACTCAAGAAGCGCCTGCCAGTACGGGTGATTAGTACCCAATTGGTAGAGGCCGGTGTGGACATTGACTTCCCGGTCGTTTATCGGGCCCTGGCTGGCCTCGATTCCATCGCTCAAGCCGCCGGTCGCTGTAACCGGGAAGGCAAACTCAACGACGTGGGACGGATGGGCGAAGTTCATGTCTTTGTGCCGTCCAAACCAGCTCCGCGTGGCTTGCTGCTCAAAGGTGAACACACTACCCGTGAACTCTGTTCGCTGCCGGACTTCGACCCGCACCAGCCCGACGCTTTCACTCGGTACTTTCAGTTGTTCTATTCCAAGGTCAACGATACCGGTAGCCAGTTTCATGACCTGCTTATCAAAGACGTGAATCCGCATCTATATTTCCAGTTCCGCACTGCTGCCGAAGAGTTCAGACTCATTGACGATCAAGCGCAGCAGCCGGTCATTGTTCGTTACAAGAAAAACGAGATCGAAAAATTGTTGACCCGATTGCGGGTTGCCGGCCCGAAGCGCCAAATCATGCGGGCACTCCAGCGGTTTACAGTCAATTTGCCGACGCGCATGGTGAGCGCCATGTTAGTCGATGGACGACTCGAAGAAGTAGAACCGCTCAAGGCTCCGGGTATCATCGCGCAATCGTCTCTGAATCTGTATGATCCCCAAATCGGCTTGAACGTGTATTCTGCTCATCTGCCAGTGGAGGATTTGATAGTGTGACGACAACCACGAGGTGAAACATGAGAGGATTCTGCCTGGAAGTAAGTGGGCCGTATGCCTGCTTCACACGACCGGAAATGAAGGTGGAGCGGGTCAGCTACGATGTCATCACGCCCTCCGCCGCACGGGCGATCTTCGAGGCGATTCTGTGGAAACCTGCCATCCGCTGGCAGGTGAAACGCATCGAAGTGCTCGCCCCGATTCGCTGGGTATCTGTCCGCCGCAACGAAGTCGGCAAGGTCGCCTCGTCGCGCAGCAACGGTATCTTTATCGAAGATGAACGCCAACAACGCGCCGGGCTTTTCCTGCGCGACGTGAAATATCGGCTTTTCGCCGAGTTCGATTTCATCCCGCCCGACCAGCGTGGCAAAGTACTCAATCCGGTGCCGGAATATCTTCTTGATACTGACGAAGCGCAAGAACTCCGTAGGCCGGATGTCCGCAAAGACGAAACGGAAGCCAAGTATGCTTCCATGTTCGAGCGTCGCGCGACGAAAGGCCAGTGCTTCCACCAGCCCTATCTTGGCTGCCGCGAATTTGCTGCCGCTTTGCGCCTGGTTCAACCGCAAGGTGAACCAGTTACGCCCATCGTTGAGACCCGCGATCTCGGTTGGATGCTCTACGATTTAGACTACACCGATCCCGACGACCCAAAGCCGTTCTTCTTCCGTGCGCAACTCGCTAACGGCGCGATCAACACTGACCGGAATCAAGTGGGAGTGCGGGGATGATCCTACAGGCCCTTAAGGAATACTACGACCGCAAGCCTGACCTCCCGCGAGCTGGGTTTGAAATGAAGGAAATACCTTTTGTCCTCATGCTGAATCCAGATGGCACACCTATCGGTTTGAATGAAACCTATGAAGGTGAAGGGAAGGCGCGGCGAGCCAAGCTGTATCTTGTCCCGCAAACCGTTAAGCGCGCGGTGAACATCGCAGCCAACTTGCTCTGGGATAATCCCGAATACGTGCTAGGTGTGACTTTGAAAGGACGACCAAAACGCGTGGTAAAACAACACGCTGCCTTCAAGCAGCGGGTCGAAGACCTCGGCCTGATGACCGATCCGGGACTGGCGGCGGTGCGTTCGTTCCTGTCGAGACCGGACAAGGTAAAGGCTCTCCAAGTATTCGGTAGCAGTTGGGAAGAACTGAAAAAGACGAGCGCAAATCTCTCGTTCCAGCTCGCGGGCCAGCCGGGTCTGATTCTCGAACAGCCGTCAGTCCAAGCCGCCGTGGCGACTACAGTTGCGGGAACAGCGGGAGGCAAGAGCATCTGCTTGGTGACCGGTGAAACCCAAACGATGGAACGCCTGCATACCGCCATCAAAGGCGTGTGGGGTGCGCAGAGTAGTGGCGCAAACATCGTTTCTTTCAACTTGGATGCCTTCCGGTCCTTCAATAAGGAGCAAGGTGCTAATGCGCCGGTGGGCAAGACCACTGCATTCGCCTATACCACTGCGCTCAACCAACTACTGGGTAAGAGTTCTAAGCAACGAATGCAGGTGGGCGATGCCTCCACTATCTTCTGGTCGCAACGCCCGAGTGCGTTGGAAGATCACATCGTGGATTTTTTTGGCGAGCCACCAAGAGACGACCCCGACCGCAACGTCCGGGCCGTGGCCAGCCTGTTTCGATCCGTTCACACCGGAGCGTTTTCGCAAGAGGACAGCCAGACGAGGTTTTATGTTTTAGGTCTCGGGCCCAACTCGTCGCGGATCGCTGTACGCTTTTGGATCATGGAAACGGTGGCCGGTATGTCTGGGAAGATTTGTCAGTATTTCGAAGACACACGGATTGTCCACGGGGCACGAGAGCAGGACACGCTGTCTCTGTTCCGACTGCTTGTCTCGACGGCCACCCAGGGCAAATCCGAGAACATCCTCCCAAATTTAGGCGCTGATATGATGCGCGCGATTCTGGAGGGCTTGCCATATCCGCAAACGCTTTTGCAGGCTGTCATTCGCCGCATCCGCGCGGAACACGACATAACCTACCCGCGCGCAGCGCTCATCAAAGCTTGTCTCAATCGTTCAACCCGTTTCAATAACCCCAAGCAAGAGGAGGAACTGCACGTGGGCCTCGATCTGACCAACACTAATATCGGCTACCGGCTGGGCCGCCTGTTCGCCACACTCGAGAGAATCCAAATTCGGAAGTTCACTCAGAAGGGCGGGAAAGAACCGAATTCAACGATTCGTGACAAGTATTACGGATCGGCTTCGGGGACCCCCGTCGCTGTATTCGGAACATTGATACGTTTGAGCAAACATCATCTTGCCAATCTGGACAACATGGGGGAACGCGTCAATTTCGAGAAACTGCTCGGCGAGATTGTGTGTGGCATCAATGATTTTCCCTCTTATCTTCAACTGGATGACCAAGGGCGATTCGCCATCGGCTACTATCACCAAATGCAAGATTTCTTCACCAGGAGGAATGACAACTATAGCCACCGAAAGGAAACTGACGATGAGTGACCCCGTAAAGAACCGCTACGATTTCGTTCTGATCTTTGACGTCAAAGATGGCAACCCTAACGGTGATCCTGACGCTGGCAATCTACCGCGCGTTGACCCCGAGACCGGTTGCGGCTTGGTGACTGATGTATGCCTGAAACGGAAAGTCCGAAACTACGTCGCACTAACGAAGGAGTACAAATCGCCATTCGACATCTACATCAAAGAAAAAGCTGTCTTGGGGGATGCCCATTTCGCTGCGTTCAAGAAACTCGGCATTGATACCGGCGCAGAATCGCGGAAGCCTGTCCCACCTGATTTGAAGGGAGCGTTTGCTGATCTCGAATTGCCGGAAGGTCTGACTATCAACGAGGACGAAGAAGATCAAGCTCATGAGCTTGTCGTCTCGCCTGATGCGGATAAGAAAGCGATCTCCGCATGGCTCAAAGAAGAAAAGCCGGACAAGAGAATTAGCAGTTTGATCAAGAACGCCCTTAAAGACGCGAAGCCTCGCAAACCAAGTGGAGAGGAAACCGAGAAGGGGAAGGACCAGATGTGTCAGGATTTCTACGATATTCGCACTTTCGGCGCAGTCCTCTCCCTCAAATCTGCTCCGAATTGCGGTCAGGTTCGTGGCCCGGTTCAAATGACGTTTGCACGGTCGGTTGATCCCATCGTTTCGCTTGAACACTCGATCACGCGGATGGCTGTGGCGACGCAAGCCGAGTCAGACAAACAAAGTGGTGACAACCGCACGATGGGCCGCAAGAACACTGTGCCTTACGGGTTGTACGTTGCGCACGGCTTTGTCTCAGCGCATCTCGCTAACCAGGTCAAATTCAGCGAGGGCGACCTAGAGCTGCTGTGGCATGCGCTTTGCGGCCGGTCGAGCTTGGACGAGCCAGTGCAAGATTCCATGTTCGAGCATGATCGCAGTGCGGCGCGCGGCTTGATGGCTACCCAAAAGCTGATCGTCTTCAAGCACGCCAGCGCGCTGGGCAATGCGCCCGCGCACAAGTTGTTTGATCTTGTCAAAATCGCACGACGTGGCTGCGAAGATGGGAAGAAGACGCCGGCACGCGACTTCACGGCGGATTACGAGATTAAGATTGACCGCGCCCTCATTCCTAACGGCGTGGAGTTGATCGAGTTGCTATGAGCAAGGCATGAAACTGATAGCGAGCGGTCAATGCCGTTGCCGACATCGTCGTGCCCCGTGGGACACGTGGATTGAAACTCCCGATTGCACACCCAGTGCGCCGCCCCGTTGCTCAGGCCTCGCGCGAGGCACGCGAGTTGAAACGTACATCCAGGTCCGGGACACTACAGCAAATCGTCGCGTCCCGCGCGGGACGCGTGAACAAGCAAGGATGGCGCCGAATATTCGGGAAATGAGTGGTTCCGGCGTACACAGCGTGGATTGAAACGCAGTACTTCTGTTCGATCTCTAGGTCGATGGTGAGCACCTACCGCCTCCCCGGTTACGAATGATCATGGCTTCGAGCTTAAACATTGCCCGGGTGCACAGCAGTGAGACCGCTGAAACGTCCGAAGTCTGTCACGTTCAACGTGAGGATGTGGCTCACGCGGTGGACGTACATTGCTGCTGCTAAACGTGCGTCGTGTACTTGAACGCCCAACACAGCGTGCTGTAGGACGATCCGCCTCCACTCTCGATAGACAGCTGCGCTATCTGGCAAGAAACTCATGCCAGCCTCGATCACGCGGACTTCGCGTTCAGCTTCGGCGACAGTCAACCCAAAACCGTTGCGGGCCTGGGGACGCGTCATTGCATTCCAAAGCTCGGCTATGTTCTGGTGCGTGTAATGAAGGATTGTGCCTTGGCCGGCGAGTCCAGCGAGCGCTGTGTCCACGAGTTGGTGCTGGGGATCCGACCGACGTGTCATGCGTAGCAGGATGTTGGTATCCACCAGACACGACGCAATAGCCATTTAGTCGTGATCCTGGTAAAGCCACTCGCGCGAAATGGTCTCAGGCAACGAGGGAATCTTGTCCGAGAATTGGGCCAGTGAGTCGAGCCAGATGCGAATCTCTTCTTGGGTACGCGGTTGTCGAGTTTGCTGAGGAGGCGCTAACTGTTGCGCCAAAATCTCTTGGACGTAGGCTTCAAGAGACAGGCCACGTGCCTTGGCCTGGGCCGCTAGTTCATCGGGGATGTTGACCGTGACCACCATGTCAAAACTTTAGCACGGATTCAATCATCAGGCTGAAATCCGTGGGCCGTACGGTGTGCCATAAGTGTGCCGTACCGTTCGATCCCATGTGCGCTAACTCGCGTCTTTTCAATACCAGTATAAAGCGCTTCCGTGCGGGCTTGGCTATCGGCAAGTCATTGATTCTTCAGTGTGAAAGTGAGCGCTCGACGGTTTCGGATTCGCCTACTCTTAATCAGTAGGTTGAAGGTTCGATTCCTTCCGCGCTCACCATCCCCTCAATGTTCATGCGGGTTGGAGAGATTGAGTTCATTGCACGGACGGATTTTGTAGCACATTTTGTAGCAGACTCTTGCCCACTAGCTTCAGAGCATCGCCCACCTCGCTGCGCCTTGCTAGATCGTAGACATCCTGCTGCTCCACTTTCGAGTGCCCCAAAGTGTCGCGCACAACCACAGGATTCACATTGGCCCGACGCATCTGCCGCTTCAAAGTATGCCGGAAGTCGTGCCAGCCGCCGACCCGGATCCCCAAAAGCGCCGCTGTCGGATGCAGGTAACGATTGCGGGCGTTCCCCAAATTCAACGGCTCACCCGTTCGCCCATGCAGAATCCACTTCGCCCCCGCTCCTAACGAGCGCAAGCGTCTGAGCAGTTCCGCATGAACTATGGCATCCTGGATCAGCCATGTTGTCGATGCTGAAATTCTGGCCTTTAATTTGAAGCAACATAGACTCATCCACATCGGTGCGATGCCGAATGGTCACGAGGAAGTTGACCTTCTGCAAAATCTGATCGCTCTTGAGAATCGCCGCTCCTCTTACGCTCTGCATAGCCTTCACATTTGCCCAACAGGTGCACAAAACAGCCGGGGCAGCGATGTTCCGTGTGTTTTCGGCAAGCATGCGTGACGACCGCTGACTCGCCCTGTTAAGTTCGTTGCGCCGCCGAGGAGCGGCCGAGGGCGAACCGCATGAACGCAGCAGTGATTCCCGAGCCAATCGCGCAGTTACAGCTCC
>Ga0209007_1000780_pt1 | contig 10627 bp, 6 predicted proteins | sample JacPinW_OM1H0_O2_FD_187961 | JGI IMG/M metagenome (GOLD analysis project Ga0209007, IMG submission 187961) | Forest soil microbial communities from Algoma, Ontario, Canada - Jack Pine, Ontario site 1_JW_OM1H0_O2 (SPAdes) (version 2) | ecosystem: Environmental > Terrestrial > Soil > Boreal...
CCAGAAGATGCGCCGCCATGCGTTGTCCTTCACCAGAAAGATCGCCGCCTGTGAGCCCGTGCGCATGATCTCCGCTACCCGGTAGCTGTAGAAGATTCCAATGAAAGCAGCGCAGACGATACCGAGAGTCAACAACCACTGAAAAATGCCCGTGCCCTTGCCGCGATCGTTAGCAGATAGGCACTCGGCGAGATAGAGCGGCACCACGATGCCCACAAAGCCCCCGCTAACGCCCTGCAGCAACCGGCCGAAGAACAAGGGTCCGTAGCCTTGTGAAAGCGCGATCACCGGAATACTCACCACGAAGATAGCCCCGCTGATGACCATCAAGGGCTTGCGCCCGAGCCAGTCCGCCAGCAGTCCCGCGAAGAGCGTCGAGAAAACGCTTCCCAGCAGTACGGCGGCAACGACGATCGAAAGCTGGCTTCCAGTCAGCTTCGAGGTCGCCTCCAAGTAGGGCAAAGCGCCCCCGATGATACCGACGTCAACGCCGTAGAGGAAACCGCCCAGTCCGGCGACGAGTAGAAGGAATCGGTTGTATCTTTGTCTTGTACTCAGATCGCTTGTACTCAGATCGCTGGATGTCGGCATCGTGGATGTAAGCAGTCTGTTAATGGGTTCTCACGGAAACCGCGAATCAACAGCTTACGCCGTGGGTGCTACGACGAGGGATATGAGCATAGCGGAAGATCAGCTTTTTCATATGCCGTCGGATCAATCCTCCACAAGGGCCATTCTGACACAAGCTCCTTCCCAAATAAGAATTGGGGTACCAGAAAACTCTCTCTTGTAGGGCACGGACGGCGGTGCCTACCCTGATACGGCAGCCGCTCTAATACCCTACCGCCAAGCGCCCCGGAAGCCATAGCTGCGCGATCTGGACTGCAGCCATCACCCGCTGGACATAAGCAACGTGAATTTCGCTGGTGAGGCTGGCAACATCCTAGTCGAGTACCGTTCCCAAAACGGTCACTAAGTTTGGAGCCCCCGGCGACAGAGAGCAAACAGTTTAGCCTGATGCCTTTTGGTATGTTTTTTGGCGTTCCCAAATCGACCGTGATTGGCACGAACGGGCAATTACCCATCTCTCTCTGCCTTCCAAGGATTCAAGTGACAAGAACGCCCGAAGTTTGCCTGCCCCATAAGCAATTAATTCCACAAGTTTGTGACACTTTGCGCTGTAAAGCGGTCTAATATGTTGAAGGGCAATGGCTTAGTACTCAATAACGTAAATACAGTGACGTATTATATTGTGCTTTTTCGCCAACCACAGCCCACTACAAAACACCCCCCCAAAAAAAGTCTTTTCGCGAAAGATCGTTTTTGGGGTAGCTTTGCGCTGTTACAGATAGAGGTATGCCGCTTCCGATTTCTTCAGTAGGAGGCAGGAAAGTTTCTTCCTGCACGTGATCACAATGACCACACCTCTAGAATACGCGAACCAATACAGGTCTCTCACCGTTGGGCTTAGCGACGGACCCGTTACTATTTCCATCGATCAATATTTGCAAGGAAGACATGGCACGAAAGCCAAACCCCTCACTCCGTGGACCAATGAGGCGGACCACCTGATCGACGCTTCCGTTGCGGATTTTCAGAAACAGAAGAAGAAAGACCCGAGTTTCCAATTGACCGTCAGCGTCAACGGTCAGCCTGCAGGCATCGACAACGAAAGCCTTTTGCGGCGAATCTTGCACTACGCCTTCGAAGGTAAGGGATCGCCCGAAGACTGCCAGGTTGGAGCGCAACTAGCGGTCCTGCAAGGGCGAACAACGAAAGCCAATCTGCAGAATTACTGCAACCAGAACATGGGTCTGGACTGTACGGGATTCGTGGGAAATTATCTCTGGTATGTAACCGGCGCTGGAAGTTGGCCAGACAAGATGCCCGGAGAGGACGAGGGCTCCAACGCCGAAATCGATGCCATCCTGCTGAACGAAACCTCCCCGCTCAGCGATGTGGATCTCATTACTCCCAGCAAAACATATGTCTTCGGCCTGCTGGATCCTTCCAACCGCCATATCGTCGCAAAAGACGGCGCAGAGCATGCCCACATCGTCATCTCCGAACCGAACAAATTCACGAAGAACTCTTTCATATTCAACTCATTCGGCGGCTTCACGACAGGCAACCTGGACGGCCAGGGAAACTCCGTCTACGACCACACCGGCCTCATCTGTGTGGAGTCCACCTCGAAAAAGGGCTTGATCGACAGCTGGTATGCCATCGTCCCGGTAATGGGCAAGGGTGGAAAAAAGCAGTTGGAGTTGCCTCACCACCCCGGCTTCAAGGTCTTCAGCGTCTTCCGCGGATCCAAAGGCGAGTGGCTGACCTTCACGATCGGATCAATCTAGGTGAGCCCGCAGAGGGTCTGTTACTCCTCCCCTGTGAACTCTGGGCGTCCGCGTGGGCAAGAACAGGTTCCGGGTCAGGAAAATTCCGCTCAACCGGTGCACACACGCTGGGAGCAATTAGCCCAGACCACTACCTGCTTCCCCGGCGAGTTGGAGGCAAGCTGTACGATCCCACCAAGCCGCCGAGCCGCTGGGCATGGAGAACTGCGTGGAGGAAGCTGACCGAAGAAGCCGGGATTGAGGGACTGAGGCCGCACGACGCGATCACGAAGCTGGCAGAATCGTCCGAAGCCAGGGAGCAAACGATCATGTCCATCGCCGGGCACGTGAGCCGGGAAATGCTGGAGCACTACTCACACATCCGGCAGAGGGCGAAGCGACGGGCGGTCGATTCGCTGGATAACGTCACAATCACGTCAAAATTAGAAAAATGGGAGGAAGCGGCGAGAGGCAAGGAAGAAGCGAAAGAGCGCAAAAACAATGGTCGGCCCTAGCAGACGATTTTCGAACTTTTCTGATGGGGACCGACAGCTTGGAACGAGTTTCCAGTGGCTTAAGATACAACTGTATCGAATCGTGACGCCCTAGCAGACCGCTTCGGATTGACCTTCATTCGGAGATCATTTTGGGGTGCTGCAAATGAAATGCAGTGGCCTCCTGGTAGGCACTCGCAAAACTCAGGGGCTCCGCTTCGCCGTACAACCTTCCTAAAAATGTCAAGCTCGTTGGCGTCCCCGGGCCGCCTGCATTTTGTAGGTCGCTGGGATCATCGAACGGGAACTTGGGCGCGTCGGGTCCGCGGAGTCCGTTGGGTAAGATCACTGCTGGGTGGCCCGTCAGGTTCGTAATTTCCCGCTGGTCGCTGCCGGCCGTAGGTACCACAATCACATCGATTCCGTCGAAGACTCTCGCCATCGCTTCCATGACGAGGGTGCGGGCGCGCGCCGCTTGGATGTACTCCACCGCCGGGATTAATCGGGCCGTGCGAAATACATTCGGCCAGTCATGATCTTCCTGTGAAGTCAGAAGCTTGTCCTTGCCCGTGCGCGTTAGTTCATCGAATGCCGCCGCGGCCTCCGCATTCAACATGACCCTGATTGCATCATAAGGAAATTTTGGGAATTCCACAGGAATCAGATTGACTCCCATTTCGCGCAGCTTCGCCAATGCTGCTTCGTTGTATTTTCGGTCGTATTCCGCACGCGCTCTCAACGCGTCTCGTCGCGTCTTTTGTTCGTTGATCTTCTTTTGCTCGTCGGGAGTTCTTGGTCGCTCTGGCTTGTCTGGTTCTAGCGGCTGCGCTGGCTTGCCTTCGAATTCGGCCTTCAAGTAGCCAATTCGCAAATGTTTCCACTCCAGATTCGCGTCCCAATTAAACGCAACCGAATGCACCGTGCGATCGTGTCCATCCGGACCGTGAATGGCTTGCAGCACCAGCGCACAATCTTCCACCGTGCGGCAAATCGGTCCGAGCTTGTCCATGGTCCAGGATAGCGCCATGGATCCGGTGCGCGGGACCAGCCCGAACGTGGGACGCAATCCTGTGCAACCGCAGCGTGATGAAGGAGACGAAATCGAGCCAAGCGTTTCGGAACCAATGCTGAAGGCAACACAGCCTGCTGCGGTGGCCGAAGCAGGTCCAGCTGATGACCCGCTCGATCCTTGACTGGTGTTCCACGGATTTCGGGTCACTCCTCCGAACCAATGATCCCCCAGCGCAAGTGCGCCGAGGGTCAGTTTAGCGACTAACACCGCGCCGGCATCATCCAGCCTTTTGACCACGGTCGCGTCCTCGTCGATCATCTGATTTTCGAATCCGCCCGCGCCCCATGTCGTCCTATAGCCTTTAGTCGCAAGCAAGTCCTTTGCGCCCCACGGCAATCCGTGCAGCGGACCTCGGTATTTTCCTGCGGCAGTTTCCGCATCGGCTTTCTTCGCTTGCGCCAACACGCGATCTTCTGTCAATGTCACGACAAACTTTAGCGTTGGGTCGTATTTCTTCAGGCGTCGTAAGTACATCTCCGTTAGAGCGAACGAGGAGACCTTCTTTGTCCGGACAAGTTCGGCCAGTTGTCTTACACTCGCAAAGGCCAAATCATCCAAATTGTTCGGTGCCGCTATGCTCGGGGCCTTCGATATTCGTATCGCCTTACGCACCGTCTCGAATGTCATGCCTGGTAGTACGGGATCGAACAGCAGTGCGGGTGCTACAGAATTGGGAATATGCAGTTGGTATACCTGTTCGTAGCCCTTGGTCTGCTTGTTGAGGTCATCGAGCATCATCTGTTTGTACTCGTCAGCGATCAGCACGTCAGCAATAGCGGCAGCATTTTCAATCATCTCTTTGGTGATTCTTTGCGCGCCTTGCCCTTCGGCTTGCGCCCATAACACTCCTGGGAACAGCGTTCCGGCCAGTCCCATCGCCGAGCACGTTTTCATGAAATCCCGCCGCTGCAGCATTTCTATCCCTCCTAAGGTCTTCCCGATTAGGTCACGTCGCCGTCCGGCGTAGAACTATGCTACAAAAAAAAGAACCGGGGTGATGTCAAGGAAGTTTGAAAGCCGAGGTAATCAGAGCCGAGAGTTGCGGATCGGTATTGATGAGTCGGCTTCGCGGGAGCTTTGCGGGCGAGTCATGGGCTTAACCCGGAAGTGATTCGCACAGATGAAAAGGCACTGCAGTACCGATTTTCGAAACTCTACCTTCAGTGGCTTGCGGTACCGTCGAAGTTATTGGTCGGGACGGGCAGATTTGAACTGCCGACCCCTCGCACCCCAAGCGAGTGCTCTACCAGGCTGAGCCACGTCCCGACGAGGAAGGATTCCACCGAGCGACGATCGCAAAAGAAAAACCATCAGCCTCCGGCGGAGGGGTTCACATCGCAATTCTACACCACGTCAGAGAATAATAGGCCGATTGTCATCCTCAGTGAAGCAAGGATCTGTGCAGCTCTCCAGGGCAATGCAGAGGTCCTTCGGCCCGCAAAAGCGCGTGCCCCAGGGATGACACCGGCGTAGGCCGGTTCGACCTGCTACTCCAAATCTCTCCAGTTCGAGCCAACGCCCATTTCCACCTGAAGCGGCACGGCGAGCCCGTGCACTTTTTCCATATGCTCCCGCACGAGCGGCTGCATAATTTCCACTTCATTCTCGGGAACTTCGAACACCAGTTCGTCGTGCACCTGCAGCGTCATTCTTGATTTCAGACCCCGCTGGCGCAGAGCAGCATCGATGCGGATCATCGCAATCTTGATGAGGTCAGCCGCCGTGCCCTGCAGCGGCGTATTCACTGCAGTACGTTCGGCGAAGCCGCGCTGGTTCGCGTTCTTACTGTTGATGTCGGGAATCGGACGGATACGGCCGAAGAGGGTTTTCACTTGCAGGGCGCGGCGGGCCTCTTCCAAAGTTTTGTCAATGAAGGCGCGCACGCCGCTGTATTTTTCAAAGTAAGCGGCAATAAATTGCTTGGCTTCGCCGGGCTCGATGCTCAAGTTCTGCGAGAGTCCAAAAGGCGAGAGCCCATAAACTATGCCGAAGTTCACCACCTTGGCTTGTCGCCGGTGGTCGGGCGTGACCATCAGCGGCGGCACGCCAAACACCTGCGAAGCCGTAAGCGTATGCACATCGTCGCCGCGGCGATAAGCTTCGACCAAGAGGGAATCGTGCGAAAAATGTGCCAGGAGGCGCAACTCAATCTGCGAGTAGTCGGCGGTCAGCAGCACGTGGCCGGGCTCGGCGATGAAGGCGGCGCGGATGCCGCGTCCTAGTTCGGTCCGAATCGGGATGTTTTGCAGGTTTGGATTGGCCGAAGACAGGCGGCCCGTCGCAGTCCCAGTCTGCCCAAAAGTTGTGTGCAGGCGCCGGCTCACCGCATGGATGAGCGCAGGTAGCGCATCCACATACGTGGACTTTAGCTTGGTGAGCTGACGATAATCGAGCACCATGCGCGCGATCGGATGATTCTCCGCAAGCTGTTCGAGCACGTCGACCGCGGTCGAGATGGTGCGCCCCTTGCCGTATTTGACCGGCTTGGGCAGATTCATGCGATTGAACAGAACGTCGCCCAGTTGCTTCGGCGAGCCCACGTTAAATTCCATCCCCGCAACTTCGTAAATCTCTTTCGCCTTGGCCGCGCTCTCGCGTTCCAGTTCGCTCGACATCTGCGAAAGCGCGGCCGTGTCGATTTTGACTCCGGCCTGCTCCATACGCGCCAGCACCGGAACCAGCGGCAAATCTATCTCTTCGTAAAGCTTATCCAGCCCCGCTTGTTCCACTTCGCCGCGCAGGGCGCCAGCCAACCTCCCGGTAATGTCGGCGGACTCGGCGAGTTCCTCGGCCACCTTCAAGTTGAAACGCCGCAGAGCAACGTCCGCCAGCCGGTGCGATGAGTAAGTCGGATCGAGCAGATACGAATACAGCATGGGATCGTGACGCACGCCCGCGAGAGAAATTCCGAGCGGGTCCAGAGCGTGAATCGCGGCCTTGTAGTCGTGCACAGACTTGGGCGTCGCCGCGTCCCGCAGCACAGAACGCAGCTTTTCGGCGGTGTTGTCGGAATCGAGTTTCACGATCACGGCCGATCCCACCGCAGCCGAGATGGCGACGCGACGCGACGTGGGAGCGGGCGCCGACGTGAACATCAAGTCTCCCAAAGTCCCCATCGATCCGTCCAAGCCTCCGCCCATCGTTCTCTCCATGAAAGACAGTTGGGCGGTCTGCATCTCTTCCTCTTTCTCTTCTTCCTCCGGCTCTCGCGCCGTGACGGCTTCCACCTGCTCGACTGCCACGGCCAGAGCGCCCCCATCGATAACTGCACCCAGCACGCTCTCGATATCCGCCGCCGACGTCGCCTCGGTATAGTGCGTCTCGCTCACCTCGGCCACCGGCAGCAGCTCTTTGAGCAGCGAAGTGAATTCGAGTTCGGTAAAGAGCGCGCGCAATGCATCCACGTCCGGCTCTCCCGCCCGCATGGATTCCACATTCAGTTCGATCGGAACATTGGTGTCGATGGTCGCCATGCTCTTGCTGAAAAGGATGGTGTCGCGATTGTTCAGCAGCGACTCGCGGTAAGTTTTCCTTTCGACCTCAGCCGCATGCTCAAGCGCTTGCTCGACTGTACCGAAGCGCTTGATGATTTCCACGGAGCCTTTGTCGCCAATGCCCGGCGCGCCGGGAATGTTGTCGATCGCATCGCCCCGCAGCGCCATCACGTCGATCACCCGCTCGGGAGGTACGCCCAGAATTTCTTCCACCTTCGCAGCATCGCAAATCAGGTTGTCCTTCGGCGGATTCAGAATCTGCACTTTGTCGTTCACCAGCTGCATCATGTCCTTGTCGCTGGAAACGACGTACACGGGATGCGACGCCTCAGAAGCTTTGCGGGCCAGAGTGCCAATCACATCGTCGGCCTCGAAGCGCATGACCTCCAGGATCGGAATCCGGTACCCCTCCAGTGCCCGGCGAATGTAAGGAACCTGTTGCACCAGGTCTTCCGGCATGGCCACACGATTGGCCTTATAGCCCTTGTATTCGACTTCGGTGAAAGTCTGCGTCTTGATATCGAATTTCTTGATGCTGGTCACCGCGTCCGCCTGCTCGTCGCGGAAGGTCGGCCCAGCCACATCGAATACGGCCGCCAGATATTCCGGAGAAAAATCGTCGCGCAGTTTGCGCAGCATATTCACGAAGACGTAAATCGCGGCCGTCGGCAGCCCGGTCTTAGTCGACATGGGACGCTGCCGCGCCATCGCGTGATAGGCACGGAAGATGAATGACATGGTGTCGATCAGGTAAACGCGGCCATGGGCCGCCGCAGACCCGGATGCCGCGCTGGGCGTGGCTTTGCCATTCGCACCTTTTCCGATCGAAGATGCCGCTGGCGGGGTCTGATCCGGTGATTTTTTACGCGGGGGCAACTCATTTAGTGTAGCAGCAGAAAAGTCAGAGGAGGTTCGTCCGAAAGTCCGCCGGCACCAGTTTCCCGGCCCGATCCATCGGAGAGGTAGCGTGGAAGTTTCGGGGAGCTACTTCGGCTTGCCGTATTCAGTATTGAAGTGGAGCTCAATTTCCCCGCACGTGCCTTGTTCGGGTGAATACACTACACAGATATCGAAAGGCCGCGAATACACATGCAGGCTGATCGCGCGCGCATTGAATTCTCGGGGATTCACGACACGATGCACGGGATCCGCTGGGTCCACAGCGCACGGCTGCGAGATATTCATCTCGACGGTGTTGCTGGCCTCCAGCCGGCAGCGTCCACCTTGCAGGTCCTGGTGGATGAGGTGAAAGTTCTCCACCTGCAAGCGCCCGAGGGGAACCGCCATCCAGCAATTCTGGTCGCGGTGGTTGTGCACCGAGCTTGCCTGCCCAACCTCCCAGCAAATCGCCATCAATTCATACAACGGCGTGCGGTCGATCAGGTTCCGGGTGTAGTGCTGCCGATTCCAAGTCAAGTACGGAGCCAGCGAGTCAGCGCTCACGGGCGTGTCCTGCAGAAGGCGTCGAATCGACTCGGTGTGGTCGAAGGCGGACTCGGGGAACTGACGAAGGGCTTCGACGAGAGTTTGAATAGAAACCGACTTTACCGCGGTGGTCATGGCGCTCTCCGCAGATCAAGTATAGCGCGGCACTCTTCTCTCGATCGATCTTCCCGCCGCCTTGGTTCCATGTTTAGATTTTAACCACAGCGATCCCGGCATTCCTGGCGGCGCGCTTTAATCTGTTATCGAGGGTGGCGAGGGGGGAGGCTCTCGCGCGCAGGGCAAGTTTGAGATAAGCAGCGTCATATTCGGTCAGTTGCTGTTGCCGCGCAAACCACAGGACCTGCTCAAACGCATGATCGACTCGCGCGGGATCCACCGAAATGGGGAGGGCACCGATGCGCCGCAGAACCGAGCGGACCTGTGCCATGCTCACGCGTTTCCGTCGTTCCCCGACAAGCAAAGCGTTCGCGGGTTCCGATGGACAAATCGCAGGGGTTATCGCTTCCGCTCCATTCGCCAGCGAGTCGAGGATTGCTTCTGTACGGATCGTGCCCTCCTCCGGAGGGCACCACGCCAGCATCCCCGAGGCGTCAAGCACGAATCGTTTAGCAGCGTTGCCCTTCATCGATTCGCTCGCGGACCGTGAGATCTCCCAGGCTTGCTCCCTGTCGGATTTCGCGAACCAGCTATTCGGATCCTTGGGTTCGGCGTCTTCGCTGGGAACTAACTTGGCCACGGGAATCCCGCGGAGCCAGATCCGAATCGCCTTGGAAACCTTCTTCAATAATTCATTGAAGTGCGTTTCATACAACTAGTTAAATTAACCAACTAGTCGGCTCACGGAGCAATGGAAACAGACTACGAAATTACTCTTACTTCCCGGCCCCCAGGATCTCCTTGGCTTCTGCCTGAGCCACTTCCGGATACACCGCGCCCTAGCGTCGCCGCAAATCCCGCGGCAGTTCCGAGCGCAGCAGCCACAATCCCCCGGCCACCGCCGCCGCCCACGTAACCGAGACCAGCGCCAATTGTGTTAGATCTACCTCACGGTTACCATGGCCGGAAATCGCGAGCGGCACAACCTTCGCCACTTCGAAGCTGATTCCTCCCGCCACTGCCGCCACCGCTGCCGCCTTGCCCAGTTCCCACCATCGCAATTCGCTCAGGGGAACCAGTTTCCGATAGTGCAGCAGTCCGGCCAGGGCTACCAGATTCAGGCCGATCCCGATATCCGACGCCCATGCCAGCCCCACCACCCCAAAGGTATGAAACAGGAACGAATACACGGGCAAGGACGCTACCGTAATCACGCTAACCGCCGCCATCGGCGTCAGCGTGTCCCCGGCCGCATAGAATGCGCGGGCGTAGAGTCCCTGGGCTGACCAGAACGCCAGGGAGAGCGAGAACCAGAAGAAATAAGTCGCACTGGTCTGTGCGTCTGCGAAGAGAAATTTTCCCCGCCGGTAGACCAGATCGATCAGCGGAAGCCCCACCACCATCATCCATCCGCTGGCCAGCATCGAAGCAGCCCCGACCCGGTACACCGAATCGTTCACCGTCGCAGCGAATTCTTTCAGTTTCTTCTCATTGAAGAGCCGTGCAAAAAATGGCAGCGATGCCTGACCGGTCGCCTGCCCCAGCACGGCAATTGGCACGGCGAACAATCGCTTCGCAAACGTAAGCCGTGTGATGTCGCCTACGCCGTTCGACGCGTAGTGCCGAAGAATCCAGTCATCCGCCGCCACCAGCGACACGCCCAGCATCAGCGGCACTGACAACTTCACCCAC
>Ga0209007_1000783_pt1 | contig 10581 bp, 11 predicted proteins | sample JacPinW_OM1H0_O2_FD_187961 | JGI IMG/M metagenome (GOLD analysis project Ga0209007, IMG submission 187961) | Forest soil microbial communities from Algoma, Ontario, Canada - Jack Pine, Ontario site 1_JW_OM1H0_O2 (SPAdes) (version 2) | ecosystem: Environmental > Terrestrial > Soil > Boreal...
AGAAGATGGCCGAGTCGGCCCGCTCAGCCTTAGGCACCCGCGAGCTCACCGCGATTGCCGATCGTGGCTACTACAGCGGTGAGGAGATCAAGGCGTGCGATGACGCCGGTATCGTGCCGCTGGTACCGAAGTGCTTGACTTCGAACAGTCGTGCCGATGGGCGCTACGACAAGAGCGACTTCCTCTATGTGCCTAAGCTCGACGCATATCGTTGCCCGGCCGGAGAGTACGCGATCTGGCGCTGCAAGAGCGTTGAGCATGGGATGACCATCCACAGGTACTGGTCCTCTGCTTGTCCGCGCTGTGAGCTGCGGCCAAAGTGCACAACCAGCCAGGAGCGCCGAATTAGCCGCTGGGAGCACGAGCAGGTGCTCGATAAGATGCAAGCCCGCCTCGATCGAGATCCGTCCCGTATGCAGCTGCGCCGTCAGACCGCGGAGCACCCCTTCGGAACCATCAAATCGTGGATGGGCGCGACTCACTTCCTGAGTAGAACGCTGCCAAAAGTGGCTGCCGAGATGAGCCTGCACGTTCTAGCGTACAACCTGAAGCGAGTGATGAGGATCATGGGGAATGGTCCACTGATCGAGGCGCTGCACGCCTGATCGTCAGCGGGGTTGCCCGCAGCGGCTCGGCCGCTAGGCATGCCTCAACGATCAGCTCCGAATCGGAGTTCTCACACAGCCTCGGCCATGAACGGACCTCCAGTTCACCTTCCGAAATTTCCGGATAGCGGTCGTTCCCACGAGTGCTCTACCATCGATGCCATGGCTAAATGGCTAACCCTTGAGCAAGGTCTCAAGGCCGCTGGTCTACGTATCGCGCCAGTTTCAAACGGTATTCCTTCTCCGTGGTCGGAACTCTGTCGAGCGCTCTTCCGCGTCAAGCGAATTCCATTCGAGCTGATTGACGCTCGCGATCCAAAGCGGGGGCTCGCAGACCTGAAGGCGGCCACCGGGCATGAGACGTTACCTGTGCTGTTTTCGGGTTCTGAGCGCCCACTGGCAAGCTGGCTCGATCAAATCCTATTTGCCGAGCGAATGACAAGCGCACCGAGGCTCCTACCAAGTCATCCCCGAGACAGGGCCGCCGTCATTGGTTTCCTCGCTGAACTGTGTGCAGAAGATGGCTTTGGGTGGAATCGCCGACTCCTGATTGTCGAAAGACTGTTGACCGAACCTCGGCGTGGTGAACGTGAACGAGGAATAGGACGCTATTTGGCCGACAAGTATGGGTATTCGCGTGTAACCAACTCAACCGCCCAAAGACGATGCGAAGACATTGTTGCGGCGTTCGTTGAGCGACATTCTGCGGGCGGAACGTTTCTATATGGCGATACCCTGACCGCGTTAGATCTTGGCTGGGCGGCGTTTGCAGCGCTCGTCCAGCCACTGCCCGAGGAAGTATGTCCGATGAACGAACTCTGGCGCGATCTCTATACCTGGACTCCTCAACAAAGCTCGCCAGAGTCAGTCGGTGCGCTGCTGAGTCACCGTGAGCGCATTTATCGAGAGTGCATCGGCCTCCCTGTAGACGTGCGATGAGGGAACAATTGCGGTTGCCGAGCTGAGCTTTAGTGTCCGCTTTCACCAAGTGCGAACGTCGGCTGTGGAGAGCACGAATCGTCCCCTTCGGGTCAAGAGTCGCCGGCGGGAGCACATGGCGGCGATTCCGATCACATTTGCCGACCACGAAGGGAGGCCCAATTGACGTTGCAATCAGGTGCATCGGGATGCAAACCGTTGCAAATGGTAGCGGAGGGTGGCTTCGAGCTTTATAGCGTCTATCCGCTTCGGACCCCGGCGGTTTCGGCGAGCGTCGGTGCAACAAAATGAGTCGCTTTGCGACGTCCTGCACCAGAGACGCGACCTGGTAGCCTGAGGTGCGCGCAACGAGGAGTCGCACCAGCAGGGCGACGCGGCAACGGCAGGTGTCGGGCCACCACCGGTCACCTACGCTAAGCTCACGAACTGCTGCAAAGCGGTCGTCCCTATCGTGTAAGCGTCGATGTACTCGCGCGCGGGCAGGCGCTCTGTTGCAGTTTGCCTCCCTCGCGTGCACTCTGTGTTATTCGTTCGGCGCGTGCACCCGAGCGAATGCGACTCGAACCAAAAAACCGTAATCATTCAGGGGATCAGATTATGAAACAGGCTCTCTCGCTCATCCTGCTCGGGGCGATGTTCGTTGCCGGCTCTGCATATGCCGCAGATCCGATCGTCGGCACTTGGACGCTCAACGTCGCGAAGTCGAAGTACAATCCAGGGCCGGCACCGAAATCCGCTACCCGCGTATATACCGAATCCGCAGGACTCTACACGCTGGACCAGAAGACCACGGACGCCGACGGCAAGGAAGTGCCGTTCACGGCACACTACCGCGCCGGCAAGGATGTGAAAGTCACGGGTGTAAACGGCATCGACAGCATCCATGCGACGAAAGTCAATGCGAACACGTGGGACTTCTCGCTCAAGTCGGGAGGCAAGGAAGTCGGACATGTGCATCGCACAGTCTCCGCGGACGGCAAGACGCTCACCGTCCATAACACCGGGAAGCAGCCGAGCGGTGCAACTGCAGACGACACGGTGGTCTTCGACAAAGAATAACGTCAAGGGTCGCGAGCCCAGACCCCGGGATGAGGTGTTCATCTGAGGGGTACGACGCAAGTTCAGCCCCGTACGTCAGTTGCGTACGGGGCTTTTGATTCCTGACGGAACAAAGCGTCACCGTCTCAGTTTGGCCCAACTCCGGTCATTCGTCCGAGGGAGTCAGATTCCTCTGAAGAGGACACCTCCCGGTCGATGCCGGCTTCTTCGACCGCTAGTTCGTCATCGCCTCCAGCTCGACGCCTTTACGGCGAGGGTGAGCGTCATGCCTGCCGCAACTCCCGGACCGTCACCTCGCGGGCCACCTTGGCGTAGTGCGCCGCACGTTCCGCGATTGATGTTGACTGTTCCTATTTGGTTGCCTTGCTTCCCGCTGTACTCCAGAACTACAACGACGCCCTGGTCGATCAGCGGCCGCAAGTCAGGGTTTGCGCAGCTGCCTTCCTTTATCGTCGGGGTCAATTTCGCCTCGAATGTCGTACTGTCGACGCCATTCGATTCGGCGTTCACGAGCGTGTACATGACGGTCAGTCTCAGTCCTGGCCCGACCCTCGCGCCATCCAATCTGGTATCCGGATCGACTGCAGCGGGGGCGGCGCCGTTAGCCTGGCCGGCGATCTCCGCGAGCCTTCTTTGAAGCGTCAGAGCGGCCTTGAATTGCGCGGAATCCTTCGTGTCGCCGCAGGCCGTCAGTGTGGCGCACACCATTGCCAAGCAGCCCACTTTCACTCTGAACTTCACGCGAGGTTTCTCCGGTACCGCTGTCACTTACGCGTCTGTCGTGCCGCCGTGCAAATGTGCGTCCGGCAATTGAGCGCCAGCGAGCGCGGTACCGAATGAGTGTATTTCGCCGAGCGCGCTGGCACAAATCGGCGGGGCGTGCTCCGCCTGGCGTTCTGCCATGCGGTGGCGCCTCCCGGCCATGACCCGTCACTGACGGTCCTGAAATCACTGCGCGAAGCGGACGCTCGCGCCTTGGCGTAGGCTACCTTGGAAGAGATGCGGTTTGCTACGCAAAACTTTCCCAATTTCTTCTAAATGGACGAGTCCGGAGTTGGTGATGCAGCGTCTAGGTGACAAAGGACTGACATGAGGCGCACCCGATTCATTTTGTTTGCCACTTGAGTTCCGCGATGCGATACCGTTTGGTCAAATCAGCGGCGGCGGTGTTGCTCCTGGTCATTGTGACCGTGGCGGGGGTGCTGCTCGCCTGGAACGCAGATCTCTTGCGCTGGAGCTTCATCCGCTTTGTCTCCTGGCAAAGCGGCCGTCCCATCGATGTGCGCGGTGCGTTGCATCTGCGTCTGTTAACCAGAAGCCCGCGGATCGAGGCAGAACAAGTCACCATTGGCAATCCGCCCTGGACCAAGCCGGGTATCACGGCAGAAGTCGCGAAACTCACCGTGACATTCGCACCCCTGCTGAGCCATCAATCCGGACTCAGTCTCCTTAAAATCGACACCGCGCAGCTGCACTTCACGCGTGACAGCGCGGGACACGCCAACTGGCAGCGCGTTGACCCCGATAAATCTCCGGGTGCACCATTGCCGATGATTCGCGCACTGGAGCTGGCGCATACCCATCTGACGCTTGTCGATGAGCGCTTGCACCTCGTCTATGACGGCGATCTGTCCGTCGCTGGGCCGGATTCGGCTCAGCCTTTGCAAATGCAAGGCTCCGGCACGCTCAACCAGCGCGCGGTCACCTTTCGCTTGAAAGGTGATGCGTTACCGTCAGCGGCGCCCGACAAACCTTATGCATTTGAGTTCGACGAGCGCTCGAGCGGTACGCATTTCACGGCGCACGGCTCGCTGCCGCGGCCGTTTGACTTGGGCCTGGTCGATGCGGAGTTTGACGCCAGCGGCGCCGATTTGCGCGACTTGTACTATCTGGTCGGAGTCAGTCTGCCGAACACCGGTACCTTTCACTTGCACGGCGCCATGGTGCGTCGGCGCAGCGAAACGCTATTCGATGATCTCAAGGTCGTATCGGGCCAAAGCGACGTGCAGGGGCAGGTGTCGCTCGACACGCAAAAAAACGGCCGCACCCTTGTGCACGCCGATCTGACTTCGGCGCTGTTGCGCCTGGCCGATGTTGGGCTGCGCGCCGCGGGGCGCGATCCGCATCCCGACGCGGCGCCCAAACTTTTTTCCGATGTGCAGCTCATCACTCCGGCAACTCGGCGCGTGGTTGCTACTGGGAAATACAGCGCTCGTCGCTTGTTGCTGTCGCGAGTTGAAGTGAGTGAGCTGTCCGCGCCATTTACGATCGAGCGCGGCCTGATCAAGGCACCGGAGGTTACGGGGCATTTCATGGGCGGCAATTTCGTGCTGCATCTCGATGCCGATGCCAATCAGACCCCTGCTCAGACCCGCATCGAGATGACACTCACGGGCATGCAGTTAGCGCAGATGCCGCATAAGGTCGAGCCGTCGCCGTACGAAGGCTCGCTGCTACTGCAAATCCATGCTCAGGGACGGGGCGACTCGCTGCACGCCCTGGCTGCCCGTGCCGACGGCAACCTGAGCGCTTGGGTGTTGCAGGGGACGATACGCGCCTCGTTGGCGGAACTGACCGGCATTGATTTGCGCGGCCTGGGCCTGACTCTGACGCGCAGCAGCCGTGATGTAGCGGTGCATTGCGCCGCCGCTGACTTTGAAATTCATTCCGGCGTGATGCAACCTACGCGCTTTTTCATCGATAGCGAGCCGGTATTCATCACCGGTGAGGGCCGCGTGCTGCTCGACCCCGAGACGCTGGATCTTAAGCTGCATGGTGAGCCCAAACGGCTGCGGATTCTGCGCATCAAGGCGCCGGTGTTAGTGCAAGGCACGTTGCTGCAACCGAAGTTCAGTGTCGGCGTGGCCGAATCGGGCTTGCGACTGGTGGACCGTGGCACGCCGCACAATGCCGACTGCGCCGAGCTGCAACTTCATTAAGCTGATAGCGCGGGATCCGCGATGGTTACAACCGCTCCAGACAGGAGCTGAAGCCCGAGGGTATGGGTCGCCGGACGTTGCAGCCTGATGCACATCGGTGCAGTCAATGTCGAGAAGACATCTTCAGGCATTGAAACATCGGCTGCCCCGCTATCGATCTGGGCCTGGCTCGGCAAATGCTCCGCGCTGGACTGCCATGGTGGAGAGCGACTGGGTCGCTGCATGCGAGCTGGGGCGTGGGCTCGGCTGAAAGAAGAATCCACGAACATCGCCATAGAACGCTTCGTCAGCGGCAGCGACCGCAACATCCGTTCCGCTACCGCGCTCTAACCTTATATGCTCCCCCTTTAATGTTCTACGCGGCCACGGTCGGACTCGTTACAAGCAAACCGTAATTCAAGCGTTCCTGAGCGAGTCAGGCCGAGGATGAGATTGCCAGGACCAAAAATGCGCGGCATCGACCAAGGTGGCGCGCGCAAACACTAGGAAACACCGAACCCGCGCGGGTTGAAGCAATTGGGGCTCACTGGGCGCACCGGTCGACAGCCTCCGCGGGTTCCGTAATCGTTGCCAACGGGAGTGTCCCTGTGATTGTCACGACCTTTCCCAGAGCTGTGCGGGTCATCGAGCATACTTTGATACCGTTGAGAGACGGTACGAGGCTGGCGGCTCGCATCTGGCTGCCGGAGGATGCTGAGCAGAATCCAGTTCCTGCGATCCTGGAGTACCTCCCGTATCGCAAGCGCGACGGGACCTACGAACGCGACGCGCTGACTCATCCCTATCTCGCAGGTCACGGCTACGCGGGCGTGCGCGTCGACATTCGAGGTAGCGGCGAATCGACGGGCTTGCTGTTCGATGAGTACGCCAAGCAGGAACAAGACGACGGCGTGGAGCTAATCGCCTGGCTGGCCGCACAACCTTGGTGCAATGGTGCCGTTGGAATGCTGGGCATCTCTTGGGGTGGGTTCAATGGACTTCAGATCGCGGCGCGCCGTCCGCCGGCACTCAAAGCTATCGTGACCATTTGTTCAACCGACGATCGGTACGCTGACGATGCGCACTACATGGGCGGCACGCTTCTCGCCACCGCTGGATCTGAGTGGGCCTTCTTCTTTTTCGGCTTGATGTGCCTCCCACCCGATCCGACGCTGGTCGGGGATAGCTGGCGAGCGATGTGGTTGGAGCGCCTGCAGAACATACCGCCGTTCTTGGAAAATTGGTTGCAGCACCAACGACGCGATGCTTATTGGAAGCACGGATCGGTATGCGAGGACTACGCAGCGATCCAATGCCCGGTCTATGCCGTCGGGGGTTGGACCGATGGTTATAAGAATGCAATCCCGCGCCTTCTCGAGCGACTGAAGGTGCCCCGCAAGGGTCTCATCGGGCCATGGGCACACGCCTATCCGCATTTTGCGCTTCCGGGGCCGCAGATCGGATTCCTCCAGGAAATCCTGCGTTGGTGGGATTACTGGCTGAAGGGCGTCGATACGGGCGTGATGGATGAGCCTATGCTGCGTGCGTGGATGACGGAAAGTGTGAAACCCGCGAGCCACCACGACACGTTGCCGGGCCGGTGGATTGCAGAACCTTCGTGGCCACCCCCGGGGGTAATGCCGCGGCGCCTGTTTTTGACCGATGAGGGGCTGCGCGAAGCCGCGGGGTCCTTGACGGCTCGCGCCGTCTGCTCGCCGCAGACGGTGGGTAAGTGTGCGGGCGACTGGGTTCCATTCGGTCGTGGGCACGATCAGGCACGCGACCAGCAAGAAGATGACATGCGCTCCGTGGTTTTCGAGACGACGCCACTCGATGAGCCAATCGAGATCCTTGGCGCTCCGATCGTAACGCTCGATGTCGCGTGCGACCGGCCGATTGCAAATCTCGTAGTTCGGTTATGCGATGTGCACCCGTCGGGTGAATCGCTGCGTGTCAGCTATGGCGTGCTCAACCTCACTCATCGCGAGGGCCACGAACAGCCCGCCTTGCTCGAGATAGGTGAGCGCTACCGCGTGCGCATCCAGCTCGATGATGCAGGCTCGGTATTTCCGTCCGGCCACAAGGTGAGGCTCGCGATATCTACGGCTTACTGGCCGATGATCTGGCCCAGTCCGGAGACGGCGACTGTGCGCATCTTTGCTGGCACGCTCGATCTGCCGCAACGCTCGCCTAACGTCGCAGACGCCAGGCTCTCACCTTTTCCTGAACCGGAGACGGCGTCACCCGAGAAACCAACCATCATTCATCGCGATGGTGTGCGGGTTGAACACATCGACCGCCTTGGTCTGGAATTGGGCACACAGTACAAGTCGGAGTATCACATCGAGGAGAATGATCCGCTCAGCGCCGTTGCCGAACTGCGCAATACCCAGACTCTGTCGCGCAACGAGTGGCAAATCCGGGTCGAGACGCAGCTGCGGCTGTCATCCACGGGCAATGCTTTCCTGCTGCAGGGAACTTTGCGCGCCTGGGAGGGTGCGAACGAAATGTGTCGTCGCGAATGGGATCGCATGATTGCCCGAGATTTGTTATGACCGATTTGTCCGCGTGGATACCGGGGTACCGATGAGATGGACGCGGCTGTGACGGGCAGATTTAAATCACGCATTGGTTCGCGGTCATAACAACAGGAAAACAGGGAGCGAGGGCAGGGTTGTGAGAAACGACATCAACGATGGGCTCATTCTTGCGGCCCGTCTTTTTCTCGCGACCCTGTTTCTGATCTTCGGCTGGAGAAAGCTCAGGGACTATTCGGGCACGGTTAGTCAGCTGGTGCGGGACCGGGTTCCGATGCCGGCACTGGCTGCCGCCGTCGCGATCTTCATGGAGCTTCCGGTCGCGTTCGCGGTCGCTGTTGGCGCCTTTACACGTCCGGCTGCCGTCCTCATGGCTTTATACACGCTGGGAACTTCGCTCATTGAGCATCGCTATTGGACGACGACAGGCGCGACTCAAGTCGAAACCATGGAGGCCTTTTACAAGAACCTCAGCATTATCGGAGGCTTCTTGCTGTTGTACGTTACCGGTGCGGGGAAATATTCGATCGATGTGTTGTCTGGCATTGCCGTGCCGTGACCTGTGTGCTTTTCGGTGCGAGGATGCATCGTCGGGTCAGGCAAAGGCGCGTGCTTGCAGCCTACCCGGGACATCGCCCGGCACGAACATCAGGAGGCGTGGCAGCCGCATTCATCCTGCCGGCAGACATCGGAGGAGACATCGAATGACACGCAGCGTGATGGATTTACTGTTCGTTGGTGTTGGGCACACCGATCTCGCGTTCACCCTGAACCGGATCGCGGTCGGGACATTCTTCATGCTGTCCGGATATCACAAGCTGTTCAACGCGGAGCGTCATCGTTCAATCGTGGATGAGCTCAAAGCGCTCGGCGTTCCAGCAGTGGGCTTCAATCAATGGTGGGTGCCGTTGGTCGAGTTCACCGCCGGCGGCGCCGTGCTTATCGGGCTCCTGGCACCGCTCGCTGCGCTTGGCCTGCTTGTCATCATCATCGCCGCCGTGGCGACGTCCGGGCGGCAGCGAATCAAACTCAACAAGCCGGTCGACGAATCGGATCGCCTCGACGATTGGCTCTATTTGCCGGAGACGCTTTATGCCTTTATGTTGATCTTAGTCATCTCGGCCGGCGCCGGCCCCTACAGCCTCGATGCCCTGATCGTGGGTCTGATGAATAAGCACGTCGCGTGACGCTGGGTCCTCACCTCGCCGATAAGGAGCCGTCAAATGAACAGCGTGCAGATCGAAGCGAACAGCTATGAGATGCCGCCCCGCGACGGGTTCACGATCACACTTTTTATCACCGTCGCCGACATCAATCGATCGGCTGATTTCTATGAAAAGGTCTTCGGTGGTCGAGTTCTGAGCAGAGGCGATGGCAAGGGAGCGTCTGGGCATATTCAGATCGCGAATACGTGGCTCATTGTGAACGTCGGGGGCGGACCCACCCCGGACAAGCCAACGGTAACGCTGGGCGTCCTCGCCGATCCGGATAAAATCAGCAGCTTCATGAATATTCGCGTCGCGGATATTCAAGCGTGCTATGAGTTATGGAGAAGTCGGGGCGCGGAGTTCATCACAGAGCCGATCCCTAAGTACGGCGAGATTCGCTGCTACATCCGCGATCCTGACGGATATATCATCGAGGTCGGACAGAGCACAGATCTTACGCACGGTTGACGCGCGGCCCGCACTGCATGTCGGATTAGATACGCTCAGTGCTAAGTCTCCTAATCTTTTTCGAAACCGTTTTTGGCTGTAGCCATCGTTATCTGAGTCGTTGGAGTCGTCAATGAGCAGCGTACAAATCGAGCAGAAGAGCTATGAGATGCCCCCGAGAGAGGGGATCAGCATCGCGCAGTTTCTCACCGTCGCCGACATCGAGCGATCAGCTCGCTACTACGAAAAGGTATTCGGCGCTCGCATTCTGAGTCTGGGTGACGGCAACGCGCCTGGGTACCTTCAGCTTGCGAACATCTGGATGATTCTGAACGTTGGGGGCGGGCCGACCCCGGATAAGCCGACGGTAACGCTCAGCATTCCCGACCCGAATCACATCAACAGCTTTATGAATTTCCGCGTTGCGGATATTCAAGCGTGCTATGAACTATGGAAGAGTCGAGGGGCCGAGTTCATCACGGAGCCGATTCCCAAGTACGGCGAGATTCGGTGCTACATCCGCGATCCTGACGGATATATTATCGAGGTCGGACAGAGCACAGACGTCACATACGGTTAACGCTAGGCCCGGATGGCATGATGCCGGAACAAAAAGAATCATGAGGGTGCGTTAACCGGCCCGATAGGCGCTTGAAGTTCGGGGGAGCGGAGATGAATGCTCGGATTGTCGGGACTCTTGCATTTGCTCTCTTGGCAGGCTGTGGAGGGGGAGGTGGGGGTAGCGGAGCTTCTCCCGAGACGCCATCCAGGCTTCTCTACGCGACTGTCCTCGGCGGCCCTAATTCTTTTCCAACCTACGTCTACGGTTTCGCCGTGAGTCCCGCCGGTGCGCTCAGTCTGGTTCCGG
>Ga0209007_1000784_pt1 | contig 10573 bp, 7 predicted proteins | sample JacPinW_OM1H0_O2_FD_187961 | JGI IMG/M metagenome (GOLD analysis project Ga0209007, IMG submission 187961) | Forest soil microbial communities from Algoma, Ontario, Canada - Jack Pine, Ontario site 1_JW_OM1H0_O2 (SPAdes) (version 2) | ecosystem: Environmental > Terrestrial > Soil > Boreal...
GACGAAGCGCTGGGTATCGTCCTTGAGGGCGTCGAGGGACTGGCGGAGGGTGGCGCCGTCGGGCGTCGCTTCGTTGTAGCCGTCTTCAATGCGCTGCAGGACGCCGGCGATGCGAATCTCGAAGAATTCATCGAGATTGCTGGCGGTGATAGCGAGGAATTTGACTCGTTCGAGGAGGGGGTTGGAGGAATCCTGCGCCTCTTCGAGCACGCGGCGGTTGAAGCCGAGCCAGGATTCGTCACGGCTGAGGAAAAGGCTTTGAGCGCGCTGGATTTCTTTCCGCATTGATGCCGGGATCACTTTGTCGTGTCTTCTGGGGAAGTTTACCTGATTGGCTACAGGGGACGCCGATGCCTGAACTGTGAAGAATCAGCGAATTCTCGGAGAATTTGGCTGGAAGGTGCGGAGTGGGAGATTTGACGGCCATCCCGCACTCGGCGAGGATAGGGTCAGGAAGTTTCCGTGGAGGCAATACTCGTGACGGAATCGCCATGTACGGGTGAGAGCACAGAAGCACTGGTGAAAGCGGAGAGCGCCGCAGTTGAGATGTACCGTTTTGCGGCCCTGATGCTGGGCAACGAGGCGGAAGCCCTGGATCTGGTGGAAAACACGGTAGCGGGCGTGGAAATTGACCCGTGTGCCGATCCTGGAGCGGCCACAGGGCTGGTGCAGCAGCGGGTGCTGGATGGCGCCTTGAAGATCATGCACCAACAGGATCCTGCGTCGTTTGCCGATTTGCCGGCGACGGATTCTGGCGGTTCGTGCATTGAGGACGAGAGCACAGTTCCCCTCTCGCGAGCAGAAATTTCGGAATTGGTCTCGAGCGCCGGGCGCGGGCCACTGCGGGACTGGCTGGCACGGTTGTCGCAGGCGCAGCGGGCGGTTTTCGTGCAACGAGCGGTTTTGGGAAGCAGCAATGCGGACACGGCACAGGCGATCAACCGGTATGCCCGGCCTTCGATCTGGACAGCTGAGGCGGTGAGCAGCCTGTTTCGGCAGGCACTGTGCTCGCTGGCTTCGAGCCTGGTGCATTCCGCGGCGGCCACACAGATTTAATGGTTAGAAACTGAACCGTGATACCCGAGCTCAGCGGGCAAGCTGGGACCTGAGCACTTGCGTGTTACTCTTGCGCTGATTCCTGGAGACGCGACCCCGGCGCTTCGACTACTCTTATCTCTGAGATTCTTCTGAACTTTTTGCACAGGGTGGTGCATCCAAAGCACATATCCTGACCCGGGACCTTGTTTCCGTTGGTTCCTTAGAGAGGCTATTCCTGGTGGCGGAGGCGGTAGCGACCGATTCGCGGTTTCTGTGCCTGATGCGGGTATCCGCAGTAGCGGCCGTGCTGGCGCTGCCGGCGTTGCCGGCGATTGCTCAGGGTCCTCCGGGCGGTGGCTCTGTTTCCGTTCCGGCTGGACCGATCGTGATTCCACAGCCGCCGGTCGACAGCGGGACGTATCAGAGCAGCGTGAGTGACGGGAAAGTGACGCCGGGCGTTCTGTCGCTTACGCTCGACGATGCGATACAGCGGGGGTTGCGATTCAATCTGGGCATGATTCTGACGACGCAAAATACGCTGTCAGCGCGGGGAGCACGGCTGGAGCAGCTGCAGTCGCTGTTGCCGACGGCGAGCGGTTCGATCAAAGAGGCTGTGCAGGAGACGGATCTGCAGGCACAGGGTCTGCGGATTCCTGGGTTTCCAACGATTATTGGACCGTATGGGTACACCGATATTCGCGGATCGCTGACCTGGTCGCTGCTGAATTTGTCGGCGCTGCAGAATTATCTGGCGCAGCGGCATAATTTCAAAGCGGCCAATCTGTCGGCGCAGGATTCTCGGGACCTGGTAGTGCTGACGGTGGGAAATTCGTATCTGACAGTGATCGCGGACGCGGCGCTGGTCGAGGCGGCACAGGCGCAGGTGGATACTTCGAAGGTGTCGCTCGATCAGGCGGTGGGCAATCATCAGGCAGGAACAGCGCCTCTGCTGGATGAGTTGCGGGCGCGGGTGGATTACCAGACGCAGGAGCAGACGCTGATTGCGGAGCGGAATTCATACGAGAAGGACAAAATTGCGCTGGCGCGGGCGATTGGGTTGCCGCTGGAGCAGCAGTTTGAGTTGGTGGACCAGACGCCGTATGCGCGATTCGACCAGCTGGATGCGGACAAGGCCGTACAGCAGGCACTGGCGACGCGGGCGGATCTGAAGGCACTGGAAGAGCAGGTGGCTGCGGCAGAAAACGCGCGGAAGGCGGCGACGGCAGAGCGGCTGCCGACGGTTAGTTTTTCGGGCGATTACGGGGACATTGGGATCAATCCCAACCACTCGCATGGAACCGGAGACGCGGTAGGCTCGCTGGACGTGCCGATTTTCGAAGAAGCGAAACTGCGCGGCGACGCGAAGCAGGCGCAATCGCAACTGGAGCAGGAGCGGGCGCGGCTGAGCGATATGCGCGGGCAAATCAGTGCCGATGTTCGCGACAGTATTCTGGATATCCAGGCCGCGGAGAAGCTGGTGGAAGTAGCGAAGAGCAACGTGGATCTGGCCAGCGAGGCTTTGAGCGAATCGCAACAGCGGTACAAGGCGGGCGTTTCGGATAATCTCGCCGTTTCGCAGGCGCAGCAAACCGTGGCCCAGGCGAACCAGCAGTATGTTGCGAGCCTGTACCGGCACAACGTAGCAAAGTTGTCGCTGGCGCGGGCGTTGGGCGTAGCGCAGAGCAACTACAAGGATTACGTGGGAGGAAAGTAAGCGTGGCGGAGCAGAATTCCGAGCAGTCCAAACCAACCGAAGAGCGTCCGGAGCAGACAGGGCAACGCTCTCGCCGCCGTTTCATCATCATCGGCGTCGTGGCGGTGCTTGTCGTCGGGGCTCTCCTCTTCTGGTGGCACTCGACGTTTTACGAAGACACAGACGATGCGTCGGTAGACGGCCACCTTGTGCAGATCAGCTCGCGGATCACGGGTCATGTTGCAACGGTGTACGTGGACCAGAACCAGTACGTCGAGGCGGGGACCAAGCTGCTGGAGATCGACCCCAGCGACTATGAGACGGCGGTGAACCAGGCGCAGGCGAATCTGGAAGCCGCGGTAGCGAACTACGAAGCCTCGCGGGTGAACGTGCCCGTGATCAACATTAATGCCGGGAGCAATCTGAACACGGCGAATGCCGACGTGGCCAGCGCAAATTCCACTGTTGCCCAGTCGGAAAAGCAACTGCAGGCGGCCGAAGCGCGCGTTACTCAGGCCAAGGCGAATGCGACGAAGACGAAACTGGATCTGGAGCGCTACACACCGCTGGTGCAGAAGGACATTATCTCCAAGCAGCAATACGATGCAGCGGTGGCAGCGGCAGCGGCGGATGAAGCGGGGGTAGCGGAGGCGGAGGCCAACCTGGTTGCGGCGCAGGATGCGGTGCGTATTGCGCGTGACCGCGTGCTGCAGGCGCAGTCGTCGCAGAAATACGCGGAGACCGGACCCCAGCAGGTGGCGATCCAGAAGGCGAAGGCGGACCAGGCAGCGGGGCAGGTGAACCAGTCGAAAGCCGCGCTTGCGCAGGCGAAGCTGAACCTGAGTTACTGCGAGATTCGCGCGCCCCTGTCGGGCGTAGTGACCACCAAGAGCGTGGAGCCAGGTCAAAATATCGCGATCGGTCAGGCGCTGATGACGCTGGTTTCGCTCGACGACGTCTGGATCACAGCCAACTTCAAAGAGACGCAGTTGCAGCACATGACGAAGGATCAGGCGGTGACGATCCATGTGGACGCGCTCGGCCGGGACTTCGACGGCAGAGTGAAGCAGATTGGCGGCGCGACCGGGTCGGAGCTGAGCCTGTTTCCACCGGAGAACGCGACCGGCAATTACGTAAAGGTAGTGCAGCGGATTCCGGTGCGCATCGACCTGACCAAGCCGGACGAGAACAAGGATCACCTGCTGCGGCCGGGTATGTCGGTGGAACCGAAGGTGCGGGTCAAGTAAAAGAACAGAGTTTAGGGGTTAGGGATTAGAGTTTAAGGCGCCGCGGTTCGGGCGCCTTTTCTATTGAAAGCCGTGGTGATGATGGGCGCGCCTCGAGGGCGGAAGGAAGCCAGGGCCGTCGCCTTGGCTTCTTCCACTTACAGCAGGGCCTGGTTGCATTTCCGATCAGTAAGGAACAGCGACACGATACGCGTAGCCGTTGCGGTAAACGATGACGCTCCGCGGCATGTAGGCGATGACCGGGGGCGGCGGAGCGACGTAGACGACGCGCGGTGGAGGGGGCGGCTCGACGTAAGTGATTTGCTGCGGCGGAGGCGGAGGAGGCAGCGCCGGTTGTTCATAATCGCTGGGCCGCTTATAGAGGCCGGAGGGTTCCTGCTGATAAGGCTGTTGATTGACACCTGGGATTCCCATGTCGTCCATCACTTTGAGGGTGAGGCGGGTTTCCTCTTTCAGCGAAGGCCGAGGGCCGCGACGCGGAAGGTTGATAAGGTCGATTGGCCAGAGGACGGGTATCAACCACGTGACGGTGTCACGAGTGGCATGACCTTTGCCGAGGATGCGGCCATAGCGGTCGACGTTATAGCCGGGGACGTCAACAACTTTGGCGTCGATGGGGATCACGGTGTCCGGCTCGATGACCATGCGGTCGAAACGGAGTTCCATCCAGCCTTTGCCGACCAGGTGGCCTGGATCTTTGTAGTCTTCGAAGCGACCAACGAGGTAGCTGTCGAAGGGGAGAACGGAGCGGCCGTAGCGTTCGGAATGCCCCACCTGGCAAAGGATGGGATCGCCGATGGCGGTGGTTTTGGAGTTGAGCTTCGGTTCCGACAGCGTGCAGGAAATGAGAGAACCGGCTGGGATCAGCTGCTCGGCTGCGTAGCCGGAAAGCGGCGCGGCGAGGAGCAGAGCAAGAAGAGAGAGAGATTTTCCCTTCATGAGGAAGGCCTCCTGGGTGGGTCAGGTTCACCGTAAGAACACGATGGTGTGCCGATCGTTGCGCAAAAATCGACCGGCGCCGATGCGCGTTGGTAACGGGATTCCTCGGAAAGGGACAGCAGGTCAGCTCTGTGGCGTGCAGGGAGGCTGGGTGAACCATGATGGAAGGTCGAGAAGGAACTGTCAAGAGGTTTGCTGGAGACGGGAAGCTGGAAGCCGGAAGCTGAGCTATTCGCAGCGGAGGGCGGCGGTGGGTTCGACGTGGGCTGCGCGCACGGCGGGAATAAGAACGGCAGCGACTGCGGTGGCGACGAGCACCAGAGAGACAGTGACGAAGGTAAGCAGATCGGTTCCGCTGGTTCCGTAGAGGACGCTGGCGGTGAAGCGTCCGAGCGCGACCGCTATGGCGAGTCCGATGGCCAGGCCGATGGCGGTTAGGACGAGACCCTGACGGAGAATCATGCGAAGGACGGTGGGGCGTTTGGCGCCGAGCGCCATACGGATGCCGATTTCGCGCGTGCGACGGCGGACAGAATAGCTCATGACGCCGTAGAGGCCGATGGCGGCGAGGGTGAGGCCGATGGCGCCGAAGATTCCGAGCAGGAGCGAAGAGATGCGGGGCAGAAGCAGCGACTTATCGACGTGCTGCTGCATGGTCTCGGTGTTGAAGACGGCCATGTTGGGATCGAGGGCGGCGATCTGGTCGCGCACGGAGGAGGTTAGAGCGCGAGGATCCATCGAAGTCTTGACGAGAATGGTGGTACCAAAGAAGCTGTTCGCCTTTTCCGGCGCGCCATTGAGATAGAGATACCCAATATCGGAGGGTTTCTCGCCAATGGTGCGGAATTTCGAATTACGCGCGATGCCGATGATGGTGTAGCGGGTCTGGTCGTGGCGAAGCGTACGGCCAATGGGGTCCTGACCGGGAAACATATGGGCGGCCATGGTTTCGTTGATGATCGCGGTGGACGCGCCGTCGATGTGCGGGGCGAAGTCGCGGCCGCGCAACAGCGGAGTGCCCATGGTCTGGAAATAGCCGGCGCCGATGGTATCGACGATGGCGTTGTCGTTCTGAGCAGGATGGCCCTGGGCGACATCGACGGCGAAATTGTTCGTAGCCCCGCCGATGCTGAGCGGGACAACGCCCACAAAACTAACGGAGCGAACGCCGGGGAGGGCGGCCACGCGGTCGTGCAACTGCGACAGGAACTGCACGTTTTTGTCGTGCGAGTAGTTTTGGAGTTTGGGGTCCATGGACATGATGAGCAGATTGGCAGGCTTGAACCCGATGTCGATGGAGGAGGCATTGCCGAGGCTGCGAAGAAAGAGTCCGGCGGTGGTGAGGAGCACGAGGGAGAGCGACACCTGGACGACAACCAGGGTATTACGCATGCGCGAGCGTGGGCTGCGCCCAAAGCCGGCAGAGCCTTCTTTGAGGGAGCCGACGAGGTCAGGACGAGAAGCGCGGAGGGCCGGAACGAGTCCAAAGACGAGGGCTGTGACCGCAGAGAGGCCGAGGGTGAACAGGGCGACGCGCCAATCGACGTTGAAGTCAAAGGCGACGGGGAACGGCAGAGGAAGCTGAAAGCTGGAGATGGCGCGAGCCGCAGCAGCAGCCAGCACAAATCCGACGGCGGCGCCGGCGAGGGCCAGCAGAAAGCTCTCCATGAGAAGCTGGCGCACGAGCTGACGGCGCCCGGCGCCGATGGCCAGACGGATGGCGATCTCCCTTTGGCGGCCGGTGGCGCGGGCCAGAAGCAGGTTGGCAACGTTGGCGCAGGCGACGAACAACACCAATCCGACGACGATCATAAGGACGGCCATGAGCGTGAAGGCCGGCGTGGCGGAGCCGGCAATGAGGCCGCCGGCAATCTGCAGCGTGATCTTCTCGTGAGTCTTGTCGTCCTTGTGCCAGGCATCGTCGAGGCGCTTCTTTACGACGTCAACAGCGGTAACAGCCCGGGCGCGCGTGACTCCGGGTTTGAGCCTGGCATTGAGCATGAGCCACTGATTATTCCTCTCCGTTCTGAGGCTGCCGTCCGAGATGAGGTCGGGCAGCATTTCTTCGGAAGCGGCGAGAGGGACCCAGAATTCGGATGTGATGCCGCGATCGACGCCGTAAAAGCCTGGCGGCGCGATTCCAACGACGGTGTAGTGGCCTCCGTTGAGGACGACGTCGCGATTGAGGATGTTGGGATCGGCTGCAAAGCGACGCCGCCACAGACCGCTGCTGAGGACGACGACGTGGTCGCGCGAGGCGGTGTCGTCGTCAGGAAGAATGGAACGACCGAGGGTCATCGGCACATCGAGCGTGGGAAAGAAGTTGCCGCTGACGGACTGGCCCCAGACGCGCTCGGGTGCTCCTTTGCCGCCGATACTCGCGGGGATGAGGGGAAAGTGGGCGGCGATGCCGCCGGCGAAGATTGCGGTGGTCTGGTCGCGGTAATCGAGGTAGTCGGGCCAAGAGAAGGAATTACCCTCCGAAAACATGACCATGCGGCCTGGATCGCGGACGGGCAGAACTCCCCAGAGCAGCCCGTTGGCGACACTGAAGACGGTGGCGTTGGCGGCAAACGCCAGAGCGATGGAGAGGATGACCACGAAGGAGAAGCCAGGAGCCTTGAATAGAGTGCGAAGGGTATAACGAAGATCCTGGAGCAGATTCCCCATGGTGGTGCCTCGACGAGAAGAGCTGAATGTCGAGGAGACTACGCAGGCGATGGGGGGAAAGTTCGATCCGGTTTGCTGGGCCGATCAGCTTTGGGACCGCGGTTCGTGGAAAAGAACAAACGCCGGAGGCTGACTCCGGCGTTTACTTCCCTGCTCTGGTGGCCTGCATTCGTTCGTCGAGGGCAGGAACGTTGAGGTTGCTGAGTCCCTTATTTTTTAACGACGCTCGTGATCGAAATCCACGTTGCGGACGACGCCGTGAATGGCCTGCGTACCGAAGTGGCTGGTCGCGGGCCCGTCAAAAACGAGGGTGACGTTCGAATACGGCACCGAATACGGAACCAAGTCGCCTCCGGTGACACAAACCTGCAGAGTTGTAGTGGGTGGCGTCGTCTCAAAAAGAGCATTACTGCCGTTGCCGGTGATCAGGCTGACTGTGCCATTGATCTGAAAACCCTGCAGGGTAACGGGGCTGAAGGCAGGGCAGCCGGACATGTTCCAGGTAATGGTGGCGTGGGTGAGTTTGATGTTGTGGGTGTGAGCGCCCGCGCCTGCCTGGGTCGGATCGACCGCGCCGTTGGCGGTTTTGCCATAGCCGGACATCGTCATGGCCGCGGAAAAGTCGGCTTTGTCCGAATCCCTTCGGAGGTCGAGCGACCAGGTGCCGTGCATTTCCCAAGGGCCGCCTTTGACGGTGGAGGGTGAATAGTCGTTGAGGACACCGCCGAAGTGGACAGAGGGGGAGCGCTGGGCGAAGGCGGTGGCGCCTGTGACCAGCAGAAAGACAGAGAGGACGGGCAGGGTGAAACGCAAGGTCGTGGGGTTCATACAGTTTCTCCGGTTGATGGGGATGGGCGACTGGGCCCGCATAACTGTCGGCCACACTGAGGCATAGGGCGGGGCGCGGTCAAACAGCAAGATACGGAACCTGCGCTCGCCGTCTAATACCATCTATTGCCGCGTCACGAGACGGAGGTACAATCGGCACACTTCTGGTGTGAGCAACTGAATCGGCCCGGAGATCCCCATGGGTGAGCCGTCGTATGAAATGCCGCCGACGGAGAGGCAGCCGGACAAGCGCCTGGATTCCTGGAAGGAAATTGCGGCCTACCTCAACCGGGATGTGACTACCGTCCAGCGGTGGGAGAAACGGGAGGGCATGCCGGTGCACCGGCATGTGCACGCGAAGCGTGGGTCAGTGTATGCCCTGCCTGAAGAGCTGGACACGTGGATCGAGAGCCGCAGAGCTGCAGTGGATGATGCTGAGGTCGCGCCGGCTCCGCCTGCGCCCGCGGCTGAGGTTGGGGACGGAACCAAAAGGTCACATCGCAGCCGTTTGGGTCTGGCTCTGGCTGTTCTGTGCCTCGCCGTGGTTGCGGTCGCGTGGTTGGTGTGGCGGGATCGCGCGAGAAGCACGACGCCGACGACAATTCGGTCTCTGGCGGTGTTGCCTCTGAGGAATTTGTCGGGGGTTGCGGCGCAGGACTATCTGGCCGATGGGATGACGGAGGCGCTGATCGGGCGTCTTTCGGAGATTCATAACCTGAGAGTGACCTCGCACACGTCGGTGATGCGGTTCCGGAACCCGCAGCTCTCGGTGCCGGAGATCGCGAGAGAGCTGGGCGTAGATGCGGTAGTGGAAGGATCGGTGATTCGGGAGGGCGATCGGATCCGAGTGACGGCGCAGCTGATTCGGGGCGCGACGGACGAGCATTTCTGGTCCGAGTCCTACGACCGCGAACTCGGCGACGCCCTCACGCTGGAGAGCGAGATCGCACAATCCATCGCACGAAAAGTGGAGGTTACGGTCTCAGGCGAAGAGCGCGCCAGACTTGTTGCCGCACGTCCGGTGTCGCCCGAAGCTTACGAAAGCTATCTCCAAGGTATGTTTGCTAAAGGCAACAGGAGGGCTGAGGTCGAAAAGCGTATCGCCTGGTTCGACGAGGCGATCAGGAAGGACCCGGCATTTGCGCAAGCTTACGTCGGCCTCGCATCGGCATACGAGGCACTTGGCACAGTTTTTGTCGGCGCTCCCCCGAGTGAAACGCGTCCAAAGGTGATCAACGCGGCTCGAAAGGCGCTGGAGCTAGATCCTGATCTCGCCGACGCGCATGTCCTGCTGGCCGACATGTATACGAGACAGTGGAAGTGGCCCGAGGCGGAGGCAGAATACAGGCGCGCCCTCGATTTGAATCCGAACGACGCTGCTGCGCACGACGGATTCTCTGACTGGCTGTTGTGCCATGGACGTATGGACGAGGCGCTGGCGTGGGCCCGCCGCGCCCGCGATCTTGACCCTCTCGGAGCTTCCGGTCATACCATCGCGTGGACTCTGTTCAACGCACATCGCTATGACGAGGCAATACGCGAGTTCCGGGATGTGCTGGCGGTAAGACCGGACGACAGGCTTCCCCTTTGGCCTCTTGGGTGGGCGCTCATTTGCAACCATCAAGCCGAGGAGGCAATCCCAGAGTTGGAGAAGGCGGTTTCTGCTACCGACAGCAGCCCAGGGGTTATCAGTGCGCTCATCTGGGCGTATGCCCACGCCGGGCGACGAGCAGATGCACTTCGACTCCTCGGAGAATTGAAAAAGCGCCGACAGAATGGCTACGTTCCTGCCGGTGCCTTTGTGAATGCTTATTTGGGGCTCGGCAACAACGATGAGGCGTTTGCGTGGTTTGAGCGTGCCTACGAGGAACAATCCAATATTCTGATCTACATCAAGGTCTCCCCGTTGTTTGATCCTCTGCGCGACGACCCGCGCTTTCAGGATTTGGTGCGCCGCGTCGGGCTGAACTGACCTTGGCGCCTAGCTGGAAGTTGGGAAGCTAATTTCCATAGTTATTTGATGGTCAATCGCGGAGGCACGTTTCGAGGCTGATCGGGCCTGGAAACGTGCATTGGCCTGTTGGCGTCAACCGAGGATCACGCCTGGGAAAGGTCGCCGGATACTGGCCGACGTAAGGGTAGCAATCCTGTTCAGTGA
>Ga0209007_1000786_pt1 | contig 10561 bp, 10 predicted proteins | sample JacPinW_OM1H0_O2_FD_187961 | JGI IMG/M metagenome (GOLD analysis project Ga0209007, IMG submission 187961) | Forest soil microbial communities from Algoma, Ontario, Canada - Jack Pine, Ontario site 1_JW_OM1H0_O2 (SPAdes) (version 2) | ecosystem: Environmental > Terrestrial > Soil > Boreal...
TCTGCTGCTCAACCCGGCAAAGCAGGAGGCAGCGGCCTGAGAACCAGATCGAGAGCCACCGACTCGAAACAGAAAGTGCGAAAAATCTGTTGCACTATCCGTGAATACGCTCCCCCTACAATGGATCATTGTTGCCACCGTTGTGGTCATTGCGTTGCTTGCACTAGCGGCATGGTTTTTTTCCCAAAGAAAAAAGCAATCCGCAAGGCTTCGGCAACGGTTCGGTTCGGAATACGGCCGAACTGTGGGTGAACTTGGAGGGCGAACGAAGGCCGAAGCGGAACTCAAGGCCCGAGAAAAGCGAGTTGAGGACCTCACCCTCACGCCGCTGGCCCCTGCCGAGGCCGCCAGGTTCAGTCAGGCTTGGGACGCTTTGCAGGCCCGTTTCGTCGATGACCCCAAAGGGGTCGTCCTCCAGGCGGATCAGTTGGTCCGTGAGTTGATGCTCAAGCGTGGCTACCCAATGGGAGATTTTGAACGCCGTGCGGCCGATATCTCAGTCGACCAGCCAGCAGTTGTGGAGCATTACCGGGCGGCGCAGACGATCGCGGTGCGCGATGAGCGCGACGAAGCCGACACCGAGGAGCTACGCAAAGCAGTCGTGCATTACCGCGTCCTTTTCGATGACCTCGAGGTTCGAGAGGCTAAGCGAGTAGTCCTTCCAGCCAAGCAAATGCCGGTGCACGCATGAACGCCATCACGAAGCAAGAGCTAGAAAAGGCAGGTGCCGATTTAACAGGTGTTGCAAAGATACCGACGGCACAACAAGAGGCAGAGGGAGATCTCAATGAGCCGGTGCTCGACAACCAGAACATCGATATGAGGACTGAAGAGAGCGAGCTCGCTCCGCTGTTTTTGCCCGATGTGGCCAAAGAGTTTCGCTCGCGCTGGGACACCGTCCAAAGAGGGTTTGTCGATGACCCGAGACAGGCTGTCCGGCAGGCAGATGAGCTTGTTGTCCAGGTCATGAAGAGCTTGGCGGAAACCTTTTCCCATGAGCGTGGCATGCTGGAGGGTCAGGTGAATCAAACAGGCAAGGCGTCCACCGAGACCTTGCGCATTGCCCTGAGGCGCTATCGCTCGTTTTTTGAGCGCCTGCTGAGCCTTGAAAATTCGTCTGTGCCGGCGCAGCTGAAACTTTCGCACAGAGTCCCCCATGATGGCTGAGTAGCGTTTGACCACGCCTGAATCCACACTCCCCAATGAACGTTGCTCGCCCCCTTGAGTGGATCTGCTCTTCAAAGTCACTCGCATTCCGCTGCTGCGCGGTCTGACGGTCAATCCCGAATCCACTATTCCGATGTTCAGAATTTGATCGTTGTCTTCAAACCGATGACGACGTCGTTCTCGTAGGCATTCGAACCGCCCGGGTGCAGCACGTACTGTACATTCGGACGCAGGGTTATATAGGGCCAAGGCGTCCATCCGTAGAAAATCTCAGCCACGTACTCCGAACTCTGTACGGGAATATTTTCCCCGGCGATCTCGTCGAGTAAGCGCTCGTCGGCCGCAACGCGGCTGTTGACATGACTGGTACCGGCGGCGAAACTCATGACGTCATTGGGGCGTCCCGCGAAGGGACCTTTGTACTGAACGCCGAGGGCAATCTGCCGATCCAATAACGGAGAAGTGGCGCGATCCGCCTGCGTGATATTCAGAAATAGCTGCGCACCTTGGTCGGAGGCCACGCCGCTGATTTGTTGTTCGAAGCTCAAATAGACGCCGTCTCGTCCATGGCGACGCAGGGGCTCATCGCCCGTCACCACAAGCGGCTGTCGATTGACATCGAAATACACATCGTTCGCATTGGAAGTGTCGTACCAGGCTCCGAATTGGAAAGTGTCGGGCAAACCCAAGAACTGGGGTGTCCAGTCCAATTCCAGTGGGATAAGGGCGCCGGTCGTTCCTGCCGGATTGTTCGGAAGCAAGCCATAATGTACGGCCCAAGAATCGTCAATGTAGGTCGGATTGACTTGATAGATCCCGAGGCTCAGCGCGAATTGCTCGCTGATGTGGAAGTCGAGACTTGTTCCCCATTGACTCACCGGGTAGTTGTACCAGTAGTCACCGCGAACGCTGCCGGGTTGGGATCCGCAAAAGGTCAGATTCTCGAAATGGCATGAAAAGGAACCAAATGTCTTGCCGGGCGTCACGCGACCCACCTTCCAGATGAACCGGTTGTCGAGCCACCGCTGTTGGTACCACAATTCACTCAAGCGCCAAGTCTGCCCACGGCCGTAGACTTCCTGAACTTGCATGAGCGTGTGCAGGTTCGCCGTCTCATCCAGATCGTGACCGTTGCGGTCGGTAACTGTCATCTGGAAATTGCCCGCCTGCCAGCCAAATAGCTTATGAAGATCGAATGTGCCACCAAAGGCCCATTCGTCCGCATAGGCCGTTTTCTGCTCATCACCGCCGCGTGGATTGTTGGCAGCTTCCGAGGTGTAAATCGTGGTCAAGGTGATGCCCTGATCCACTAGCTGTGACCGTACGCCCCCCCAATCGCCAGTCAGAGTCTTGGCCTCTTGTGCCGCGACCGGACCGATTGCTACCCACGCCAGGAGCATTAAAGAAAGCCTCCCGCCCAACGAAACGGGGAGGGTACTCATGTGAGTCGATGCGGTACGGCGCATCATCGGGGTCATTGCGATCTGTAAAGGTAGGCTGCGATATCGCGCGCATCCTCCTCAGTCAGCCCGGTATTCGGCATCGCATTACCGGGAATCACGCTCTGTGGCGAGCGCAACCACTTCACGAGGTTGTCCGGGTTGTTGCTCAGGACGCCGGCGATGAAGGCTCGACGGCCAAATTGGGCGAGCGGCGGCCCAACCTGCCCGCGCGCATTTTCCATGCCAGGTATAGTGTGGCACGTGGCACAACCATAGCTTTTCATGAGCGCGGGACCGCGCTCGGCATGCGCGCCACTTAGTGCCCATGAGGATCTCGCCTCATCGTGATCACAACCGCTCAAGCCGACGGTCAGTAGCAGCACCATCCACACTCCATAGCGCTGCACGGCAAGCGGCGAGGACGTCCTCGCGCGCACCGATACGCCGAGCCTTGCCTGGTGCTCGGCATTTTGCATCCATAGGACAAACAGCACGCCGAGAGAGGTTAGATGGATCAAGTTCGCCGGTATCCACATGATGATTCCGGCAAGCTGCTGGTCTTCGAGCGGCGTCAGTCCCCACGCCGCGGTGGTATCGAGATGCACGCCATAAAAAGGATGTCCGGCCAAGGTCAGCAGCGCGCCCAAGAGCCCGTTCTGTACCCCGAGCGTGGCGACGAATATCAGGGTGCTTCCATAGTCGAGACGACGTCGGCCAAAGGGCTCGATCACGAGCGACCAGAACATCAGTGCGGTAATGAAAAAACAGAGGTGTTCGAGCGTATGAACCCCTTCGCTGCCTAGCGCCCAGCCGTAGGGACCCGGTAGGTGCCAGAACCAGAGCACCACGCTGCAGAGCAACCAGACAACCAGTGGCGACATGAGTGCGCGCACGCCGCGATGTAAACCACCGCCCACCCAGAGGCGACCGATCATGCGTCGCACCGACATGGGAAAAGCCCACAAGAAAGCCATCGTGGGCCGTCCGTAGACCAAGAGCGGTGCGCCCACCATAATCAGCAAGAGATGTTGCGTCATGTGCGCCGAAAACAGTTGGTCGTCCAGTGCGTCCAACGGCGAAATCAAGGCAACGAATAATATGGCGATGCCCGCTATGAATGAGGTGATGCGCAGACCACCAAAAATCCTCAATCGCGCGTGCGGGCTCAATCGATGCAGACCATACCCATAGCCGAATACGGCCAATCCGAGACACACGAGTACCCACACTTCCCAATTCCAGGGAAGCTCGGCAAAGCGGCGGCTCACCGGCGTGACAACGATGTCGTGCGTCGGCGCGACGAGCACCGGCGCCGCGATGGTTAGGCTGACGGGGTGTGCAGTCAGCGGCACAAGGGCACCACGAACACGGCAGCGGTTGAGAACAGCAACCCAAGTGCGAACAGAAAGCTCGTCAAGATGCCGAACATCGCGAGGAATCGCGTGCGGCCTTCGCCGAAATCCAGCAGATGGTGCGCCGAGCCAGCGGCCTCCTCGAACGTGAGCCGCCAGTTTCTCCAGGAGACCACACCTCCGGAGATCGCCAACGCGAGTCCCATCACGCCGATCGCCAGCAGAATCTCCCACAGACCGATCCATATCGGCAGCGTCAAGGTCACGTCACGCGGGTAACATGCGTGTGCCGAGAGCCCAACGCTGAACAAAAGCTGCGCGTTCCATGCTGCGGGCGCAGCAGCGAGTCCGAAGATTAGCGCGGTGAGTCCAACGCGATTTCGGTGCGGCGCAGGGTGCCTGATCGATATCTGGCGAAGATCTTCAGTAGCCATGGCGTTACCCGAGGCGCGGCGCGATATAGAAAGTGAAAAAAACTGCCAACCAGACGATCGTGATGAAATGCCAGTACAGCACGCCGATTGAAACGGCGGAATGACGCTTGGCATCGAAATAGCCTAAGGCTGTCCAGAGAAACAAGACTGTCAGAAGCACAACACCGACGATGACGTGGGCGAGATGGAAACCGGTGATCGTGAAGAACAGGGAACTGTAGACGTCCGAAGTGAGATGGAAGGGTTCCTTGGCCCACTCCACGCCTTCCAAGGCGATAAAGACGAAACCCAACACCGCAGAGGCGGCAATTCCGAGCATCAGCCGCACGGGCCTATCGCGATTGATACCGCGTTCACCCCACCACATGGTCACGCTGCCGGCGACGAGGAGTATCGTGCACGGTATTGCCAGGGACAGCTTGGGTAGGCCGTGAGGAGGCCATGCATCTTGCGCATGCGAAGCGATATAGAAATAGCTGAATAGTAGGTAGGCAAACAGCGTCGCCTCAGTGGCGATCACGGTCAGCATGCCCCACCAGCCCGAGGCGTGATGAGCAAGGCTGCCGACGGGCAATGTGGTCCTGGAGATGCCGACTTCAACCATGGCTCAAGTCTCGATCTGGCTCAAGGAACGCTGGGGCCACAGCCACGCAATGCTGGCGAGCGTGATCACCACGAGTGCAGCGCCAAGCAACCACCATGAATGCAACAGAGCACCGACAAACAACGCCGCCAGTGCCAGGGCAAGCAGCAGCGGTGAATACGCGTCAGAGGGCATCTTCAGGATCACATCGGGCTCAGCGTCGAGAGAGGTCGTACCCATGGTCTCGCGTCCCTTGTCGAGTAGAAAACCTTGCCGCGTTGAGCTGCGGTCATCGCCCTGATGGAGCCGCGCTTCCCACAAAGGATAGCGACTCGCCACCGTCGGGATCACGGCGAAGTTGTAGACGGGTGGGGGCGAGGAGGTGGACCATTCCAATGAGGGGCCGTCCCAAGGGTTATCGCCAGCCACTTTGCCGCGCTTAAGACTGACCAACACGTTCACGACGAACATCAGCACACCGATCGCGAACAGGTACGAACCCAGTGTGACGATGAGATTCAGCGGACCCCAGCCGAGACCTTCAGGATAGGTATAGATGCGTCGCGGCATGCCGACGAGCCCCAGGATGTGCATCGGAAAGAAGCCGACGTTGAAGCCGATGAACATCACCCAGAACGTCCACTTGCCGAGCGTTTCGTTCATCAATCGTCCCGTGAATTTCGGGAACCAGTAGAAAATACCGCCCACCACCGGAAACACATTGATGCCGATGATCGTGTAGTGCAGATGAGCGACTATGAAATAGGTATGGGTCAGTTGCAGATCGACCGGCACGGCCGCCGTCATGAAACCGGAAACACCGCCGATTACAAACAGGATCACGAAACCGGCAAAGAACAGGAAGGCGCTCGTGAATACCGGCCGCCCCGTCCAGATCGTCGCGATCCAGGAAAACACCGCGACCGCGCTTGGAATGACGATGATCATGCTAGTGGCGCTGAAGTACGACATCGCGATAGCGGGCAACCCGGTCGCGAACATGTGATGCACCCACACACCGAAGCCGAGCACCATTGCCGTCACCGTGGAGAGCGCGACCGGTGTGTACCCAACTAGTGGACGTCGACAGAACGTCGGCAGCCCGTCCGACACGATGCCCATGGCTGGCAGCACGATCGCGTAAACCCATGGATGCCCGAACATCCAGAACAGGTGTTCCCAGAGCAGCGGCTGGCCACCGGCGCTGACGTCAAAGAAATGCGTACCGAACTGCCGATCCATCCACAACATGAAAAATGCGAGACTCACGGCCGGCACCGCAAGCAGGTTGCCGACCGAGGCGGTGAGCGTTCCCCAGATCAGGATGGGCACGCGATTGATTGACATACCTGGCGCGCGCAGGCGCAGCAGCGTGACAATGAAATTGATCGAGCCGACCGTGGTCGAAATACCGAGGAGCACCATTCCGAGTGCGTACACGTCGATATTGATTCCAGGGTTGTAGGCCCGCGACGCATACGGCACGTAGTTGAACCAGCCATCATCAGGGGCTGCTCCGAGCGGGAAACTGACGTACAGGAAAATGCCGGCGAACAGGAACACCCAGTACGAAAACGCGTTCAGGCGCGGAAAGGCCATGTCGCGCGATCCAAGCAGTAGCGGCCACAGGTAGTTGCTGAAACCCGACAGTACGGGGAGCGCGTACAGGAAAATCATGGTCACGCCGTGCATCGTGAACAACTGGCTGTATTGCTCGGCGGTCAGCAGATGCTCGTTCGGCTGGGTCAATTGCGCGCGCATGACCGCCGCTTCAATTCCACCGATGAGCAGGAAAAGGAACGCGGTCACCAGATACCGCTTGCCGATTTCCTTGTGATCGACGGTGGATAACCAGCCGGCAATTCCGCCCGGTCCTTTCCAATTCTGCTCAAGAATCTGGGAACTTCGTGATCGATCCGTTGCGCGAGCAACGAGCGGCGCACGAAATGTCTCGACCTCGGTCACGATTGCACCCCGCGCTATTGCAACGTATTCAGATACTCGACCACAGCCGTCAAATCGGGACCGGAAACGAGGTGATCAGGCATCTGCGCGCCGGGCTTCAGACTCTGCGGATCGGCGATCCAGCCGGCGAGGTTTCCCGGCGTGTTCGGCAGCGACCCGGCGGCGAGCGTGCGCCTGCTCATCAAGTGGGAGAGATCGGGTCCTACGATGCCCGCCGCATCGCTTCCGCGAATGGCGTGACAAGCGGCGCAGTGGGCTTGGAAAACCCGTTGCCCCGCGCGTACCGTCACGGATCCGGGTGGCGGGTCCTCGCGCAGCTGATCGTCCTGCCATGCCCTGAAATCAACCGGCGTATCCGCGATGACTTCCAGAGCCATGCGCGCATGTTCCGCACCGCAGAACACTGCGCACTGTCCGCGGTAGACACCGGGCTTGTCCGCCTCGAGCCAGGTGACATTGGTCTGACCGGGGATGACGTCCATTTTGCCGCTGAGCTGAGGGACCCAGAACGAATGGATCACATCGACACTTGCGAGCTCGAATCGCACCGGTTGCCCCACGGGAATATGGATTTCATTGGCAGTGGTGAACGTGCGCGACGGATTTGCGCTGGTGTACCGAAGGCGCCACCACCATTGCGTCGCAACCACTTGCACCGTCAACGCCGGCGTACTCGGTGGGTGCAAGACAATGGCAGTCGTAACCAGAGTCCAGCCCATGCAGATGATGAGGACAACTGTGGATACGCCAACGCCGACGTAAATCCACGCCATGCCACCGCCTTCCCGACCCACCGCCAATTGAGCGTCATCAGAGGCTCGTTCAGTACGGTGACGAAACAGTCCGCCGAGCAACAGTACGGCGATGACGGAGATAACAGCGATCGAGATGGTCCCCAGTCCCCAGCCCAGCCGGGTGATGGGATCGCCAGCCGGTCCGTAGGTATGCAGATAAGACATGGGCGTATCGGCATACGTCGTCGCCGATCGCGCAAGCAATGCAACTGATGGAACGAGCGTGCAACGGGCGCTCATCGGGGCGCATCGTCGGCGTGGCTGCTTAACTCGGGAGCCACGAGTTCAGGGCGCTGCGCATTGCGCGGAGTTCCGTCGACGGAATACGTGCCCCCAAGTGACTGAATATAAGCGACGAGCTTCCAGATCTCCTGCGGCGGCAGCGCCGCGCCCCATGCCGGCATGCCTTGCGCACGACCGTCGCGAATTGACTGGAAGATCTGAGCCGGCAAGCCGCCATAGCGCCAATAGGTGTCGGTCAAATCCGGTCCCATGTTGCCCTTGGCGTCGTAGCCGTGACACCCGGCACAATTCATCTTGATGTAGAGCGCCTTACCCGATGCAATGGCCTGTGGATTGTCCCCATAAGGATTGGGTATCGACCGCGCCAGCGCCGCACTGTCGGTGAGGCCGGCAATGTGTCCCATCGGTAGCGCAGAAATCTCGCCCCCGGACGGCAGCCCCGTGGCTGGAGGCCCAGAGGCACTTCCGCCCTCTGAATGGCTGCAGGCGCAAAGCATCACGCTCAATGCAACTATTCCAGATGGCAAAATTCGCCTGGACATAGCAAACCTCACTGCTGTCCTCGGTTCGCGGTCGGCGCGGGGGCGCCTGCGTCATTGCTGACGCTCGGTAGCGCTGGTTCCGCACCGATGGAATCGCCGTTGATCGAGAACACGTAGAGCGTGCCGCCCTGGGCTGGAAAGCCGCTCATGGATGTGTCCGCCCGCACCGTCGCCGCGCCACCGACACCGCTGTAGATCGCGATATACTGGCGATGATCGGGACCCAGGTAAGTGATCGGCTGACCGATCACACCGGAAGCCAACTTCTGCGACCACAACACGCTGCCGTTGCGGGCATCGACCGCGCGGAACCAACCATCGGCGGTGCCGTAGAATACGACATCACCGGCGGTCGCCAGCGCACCGCTCATGGTCATGAACCTTTCCTTGATCGCCCACATCTTTTTCCCGGTTGCGGGATTCCATGCCATGAATTCGCCGAGATTACCGCCGGGCGCGGCGTGACGCTGCATCTCCATCCCGTCATACGGTGTACTCGCGATGTAACCGACCTCGTGGTCGGTGAGATCCATGCAAATGTTGAAGATGCCGGCATAGACCAGGCCGGTGCGCGGTGACATTGCCGCCGGTTGCCAGTCCTTGCCGCCGATGTCGGGCGGGCAGATGTTGTCGAGCTTGACGCCGGGCCTGGGCTCCTTGTCCTGGTTCACGATCGGCCTGCCGATTTTCGCGTCGAACCCGGTTGACCAGTTCAGATACGCAAACGGCGCTGCGATCAGCACTTCCCCGGTCGTGCGGTCTATCGTATATGCATAGGCATTACGATCGAAATGCACCAACACCTTACGCATCTCACCGTTGATCCGCAGATCCATCAGGATGTCTTCATTGACGGCGTCGTAATCCCACTCATCGTGAGGTGTCGTCTGATACGCCCAGCGTGCCATGCCGGTATCGGCGTCGCGCGCGAAGATCGTACTGGCCCACAGGTTGTAGCCGGGTCTCTGCGCCGGAACGCGCGGACTCGGATTGCTGGTCCCGTAATAGATCAGATTTGTCCCCGGGTCGTAGGAGATCCAACCCCAGACCGAGGCCCCGCCGTGCTTCCACATGCCATCCGGCCAAGTGCTGATGCCCAGATCGTTGCCTTTCATCCAGCTATAGAACGGCTTGAATTCCGCGCCGATCAGCACCCGCTTGTCGGAGCCGGTGCTGTAAGCGCGCCAGAGTTGCTTGCCCGTGTCGACATCCAGCGCCGCAATCCAGCCCTGCACGCCCATTTCGCCGCCGCTGTTGCCGACAAAGACTTTGTTGCCGACGACCAATGGCGCCATGGTCATGGTGGCGCCGGTCTCCAGGTTATCCATCATGACTCGCCACACTTCCTTGCCGGTCTTGGCGTCGACCGCAACCGTGTGATCATCGAGCAGGTTGTAGATCAATTTGCCGTCCGCGTACGCGATACCGCGCGTGACCGCATCGCAGCACGCCTTGCCGAGCGCCATCGGTGACGGGTTGGGTTTGAACGTCCATCTGATGGACGCCCCCGGCTTCGAAAGATCCAGCGCATACGCCATGTCCGGAAACGGAGTGACCACGTACATGGTGTCGCTGACCACCAAGGGTGCCGCTTCGTGACCATGCAAGGTCCCATCGCTGAACGTCCAGGCGATGCGCAGTTTACCGACGTTGCCGGTGTTGATTTGATCCAGTGGGCTGTAACGCGAGTTTGCAAAATCGCGGGCCTGGCTATGCCACTCCCCGGCCGGGTCGTTCGGCGAAGAGTTGAGCGTTGCGCCCGACAGATTGTTCGTGGAGACAGGGGGCGCCGCGGGCGCATCGGCAGCTTGCAATGAGTATCCACACGCCGGCAACCCGAGAAACAGCGCGCCCGCAATGGCAGCGCCACGACGGGGAGTATGCCGATGGACTGGATCGTGCACTCGACCCTCGATGCGCGGGGAAGGCGCCAATGCCCCAGCTGCGGGGCTGCGAACCAAGTTCCTCATTCCTGCGTCTCTCCCGGTCGACCACGCACGTAATTCGTCTGTAAGTTTTCAACGTAATCCGCGACTGCT